>Ga0182024_10000167_pt1 | contig 151884 bp, 135 predicted proteins | sample P32metaG_FD_120480 | JGI IMG/M metagenome (GOLD analysis project Ga0182024, IMG submission 120480) | Permafrost microbial communities from Stordalen Mire, Sweden - P3-2 metaG (Illumina Assembly) | ecosystem: Environmental > Terrestrial > Soil > Wetlands > Permafrost | place: Sweden: Stordalen...
ACGCAACCATGCTGAGGGACAGCCCGGTGGTCGTATCAATGCCTTGAATATCCCCGCCCGAGGGGCGGAATACTCACTAACGGAAAACGCGCCCTCTCTCCATTTCAGGCTGAACCAACACAATTGGACCAAGTTTTTCGTCCAAGATGTCCATCGTATCGACGAACAACTCAAATTCCTCATCGCAGCCGACTAGGATTTTGTCATGCGTGATGATCTGCGGCACCTTGACCGAGAAGACAAGCCGGTCGGGGTTCGGAGACCCCATTCGTTGACCGTATGCGGACTCGGGGTGGCATAAAACGTCGAGTCAACTTCAACGGTGTCAAAGTGTTCGGCGTAGAAGGTCAGGCGATCTTCCGCTTTCATGCCTTTGGGATAGAAACTACCAGCCCAGCCTGGGGCGGTGAAAGAGCAGGTACCGAGATAGATTTGATCCGCCCAGAATAGTTTTGTCGCTGGCAGGTAATGGATGTTATGCCGTGAGTATGTACGAAAAACGTCGAGATATTCCCATGTGGTGCCGACATACGTTGCTTTGTCGTTGAAAAGGATGACGATATTGAGTTTTCCGGTTTGCGGAGGGTTCGGGTTCATGATCTGGATCTGGTTCGGCGTAAGGCCATCGAGACTTATAATTTAAGATAAGAAGATTGCGACGACGGTACGCTAAGGCAGGCTTTCTCTTGTTACGGAGTGGGTGACCTTGAAGGCTGAATCGTAACCCGCTCTCCGGCTTCCGGCAAGGCGCGAGAACGCGAATCAAAATGGATATGTTCGTCAGAGTCGGAATGCCCCGCATTCCGACATAAGTGGGGAGCGCGCCGCCGCAAGCGGCCTGTCCAGAATGAGTGGTTTTATCGCTCACCGGAGAACTGGCGCGTAGCGTTCTTGACAGGAACGGGCGCGGAGGCGAAGCAGGTGGGTTCGAAGCAATAGAACTCGTCAGCGGGAGATCTGGCAAGTTTTGATCGAGAAGCGTTGGTGCGGGCGGTGGGAGTCGAACCCACACAGGCCGAAGCCCTGCGGATTTTCATGCCAGCTGCGGCTTTCGCCGTCCGTGCGCGGCGCAGTTGCGCGCCTGCGCGCGGTTTGTGGTCTGGACTATCCCTTCACCGTCTCCCGGTGCTCCGGGGCTTAGGTGCTGCCCGTCTAGTCTCTACACCTTCCCGGCGGAAATTTCCGTCCAGGCTTGGCTCGGGATTGCCATTACAGGTTTCCCCGAATTTGGGCAGTTCTGCATCGCCGGTTTCCCGGCGAGCACTCAAGTTTTCCTTAAGTCCGCTGCGTATGCCATTCCGCCACGCCCGCGTGGCCGTTCGATTGCAGTTGCCTATGATAAAGCAGCCTGCGGGAATTTACACCTACGTTTCCGATTTCGGTCGTGCAGCATCAGAACGCTGGGCGGATTTTTGCGTCTTTTTTGGCCTCATGATGTTGATCGCGGCGGCGTCAAGGTTCGTCTTGATGTGCGCCGCATAGTATTTCTCGATCATCTCGACGCTGGTGCGGCAGTTTTTGGCGATCTGGTAGATGTCGGCACCTTCCATGAGGCGCAGACAAATATATGTGTGCCTCAAGCTGTAAGCGGTGCGCGGTCGGCCATCGCGGTCGACGCGGAGATTTTCTTCGTCCAGAATCGTCTTGAATAGTTCGCGCGGCCATTTCGGAAAAATAAGATCTGTCGATTTCGGCAGGCGCAGAGCCTCGGATTCGGTTGCAGAGGCGGTGGGTTCATTCTCGGTGCTGACTTCGTATGCGCGAGAAGGGCGGAGCCTGGCTTTCAGCCGTTCGAACGGACGCAAGGCGCCGTGCATGCTCTTGCAGTAGCCGATGCCTCGCTTGCCCCGGACCTCGATCTCAAGGATCGTTTGCTCGCTCGTCTCCTCTTCGACGATTGTCACATCCCGAAATTGCAGGCGCCGCGCCTCATCGGGCCGCAGGCCCGTATTGGCGGAGAACAGAACATAGTCGTGAAGCTGTTCGCATTCCCATTTGAAGCGCTCCTGCTTCGGTTCGTGCGCGCGCTTTCGTGTGGCCTCGTAAAGCTGCTTGTATTCCTCGGGCGAGAACCACGCGCGGTGCGAGATTTTTGGGGAAGATCTGTAGGGCTCGGACAGATCGGGAAGACGGTCGAGCCATCCGTGGCGGATGCCGGTTTTGAGCGTCTGGCGGAGCGTCACGATTTCCTGGTGCATTGTGTTATAGGCCGGCGGCTTGCCGCGCTTGGCGACGGCTTCTTCATGCCGGTGAATCCGGTAGTCCTGAATTTTGCCGGCGGTGATTTCGGAAAGGCCCATATGGCCGAAGAACGGCACGAGGTGAACCTTCGATCGCAGATGTTGGCCCCTGACGTACTCCTTGCTGCGCTGACCCTGCGTGATGATGTCGTATTCGCGGTGATATTGCTCGGACGCTTCGCTGAACGTCTTCTCGGTTTTGATTTCTCCGCTGCGGAGTTTTCCACGAAGTTGGAGATACCAATCCTCGGCGATTTCCTTGGCTTTGGAGAGACTGTCTTCTTTCGTGCTGCGGCGGCGATTCTTGCCTGCGAGATATGTGGAGCACTGCCACTGACTACTGTTCGGCCGTCGATAAACGTGAACCTTGCCGCCGAGGATCGTGTATTGTTCCGTCATGGCGTGATGTCCTTCCAGCCCGGTCGAAAGACCGAAATGTGTAAGACATGTGCAAGCTATTCCTGCTGCTGAATAATGTCAATAACTTATTGTTTTTATTACATGTTACTGCCATATCAGGATTTAGTTTGTACGATTTTAAGTCCCCAGCGTCTGCCATTCCGCCACCCGGGCACAATGGCTGCAAGTCTACGCAGACAAGGCTATTCCCGCAATACAAGGGCTTCCGGTGCGGATTCGACGTTGGTGCTATTTTGCGGGCAGCGCGCGTATTCTGGCAACGACTCGGCGGAACAAAGCGTTGAGCGCAACATCGCGCGAGTGAAATTGGCGCGCCTGTTCCGGCAACGTGGAGTTGTCAGCCGCGATTTTCGCCAGATGCGAGCCATAGTCCAGCGCGTCGGTTTGCGTGAGCAGCAGATTCACTTCAAACGTTTCGCCGGAAGAGAAAAGCAGTTCGTGCTCCTTCGTTTTGGAGATGGCGGCGCGGGTGGCCGTTTCGCCCGGGGGAAGCTGAAGCGCGTGCAAATTCAGCGTCTTGTCATTTTTCGCCAATGTTTCGAGTTCGTCCGCGCCGTCGCCGGCCGTTTTTGAAATCGCCTTGATCAGCTTTCCGAGCGCGGGGGAATTGTGCTTGATGATCAAGATTTTGCTGACATTTTTTTCGTCGCCAAGCAGATCGGCGAGCAAACTGGCGGCATTATTGCGCACTTCAATTTTACCTGCGTCACTCTTGGGATCCGGCGGCGAGGCGGGCTTTTGGGCATTCGCACTGCCGGAAAGCATTCCGGCGGCAAGGCAAAATATAAAAAAGCATTTCATAAAGACGCTATTTTCGGCCGGTGCATTCTTTTTCATGTTGCCCCTACCTTATCGTCAGGGAGAAGGAGAGGCAATCAACGAAATCCTGTATAGGCGTGTACTTCTCCAGCGCTGAAGCCACGAACCTCCTTCCTGAATCGAATCTCGCGGGAGCGTACACCGTGGACATTCCTATTCTCATCGGACGGATCCTGGCTGTCTCGCGCGCACCCCAGTGGCTAAAGCCCCCCTATTCCGGGCGCTTTTCGGCACGGCTGAAGCCGTGCCCTACGAAAACTATTTATGAGATAGGTCCAGGCGGTTGAATCCTTTGGCGCCGAAGCCATACACCCACACACCCCGTCGCTGAATCTAATCTGCGAGGAGCGTGCACCGTGGACATTGTATTTCTGATCGGAAGGATCCTGGCGGGCGGTTATTTCATTACGGGCGGCATCCATCATTTCACCGGTCTCGGCATGATGGCCGGGTACGCCAAGAGCAAGGGCGTGCCGGCGCCTTCGCTCGCCGTGGGCGGCTCCGGCGTTTTGCTGCTGCTGGGAGGGCTGAGCATCCTGCTGGGATATCAACCGCTGATTGGCGCAGGACTGCTGGCCCTGTTTCTGATCGTGATAACACCCGCGATGCATCCTTTCTGGAGCGTCCGAGACGCGCAGGCGAAAATGGGCGAACAGATCAATTTCATGAAGAATGTCGCGCTGCTCGGGCTAGTTTTGATGCTTACCGCGATACCACAACCCTGGGCAATTAGTTTGGGCCGCTAACGGCTTCGCGTAATGCTCCGCAGCGCTGTTTGCGACGAGCGAATCTACGTCCGAAGGCAGCATAATCATTGCGCGCGCACGTGCGTCTGGTTCGCTATTCTGGCCGCGCGTCACGAAGCCCGGGCGGCTGTGCGATACTCCTTGACGCCTTCTATTTGCACCGCGCTGCTATTATCGAGCCGGACCGGACTTTGAGTTCTCCTCCAACCGTCGAACAGCTTTCGGGATGGGCGCCGCTGCGCCACCGGCTCTTCCGCAATCTCTGGATCGCTTCGCTAATCTCCAATCTCGGCGGTTGGATGCAAGACACTGCCGGCACGTGGCTGATGACGGCGCTGACGTCGTCGCCCCTGCTGATTGCGCTGATGCAAACGGCTGCCAGCCTTCCTGTGCTGATCCTAGGACTCCCCGCAGGCGCAACGGCGGACATCTTCGAACGCCGGCGGCTGCTGATTTTCTGGCAGTCATGGATGTTGGGGACGGTCGCAATCCTTAGCGTGCTGACCTTTGTGGGCGTGATCTCGCCGTGGACGCTGCTGGCGTTGACGTTTCTGCTTAACATCGGCTCCGCCATGAACAGTCCGGGCTGGCAAGCGATCGTGCCCGAGCTGGTGCCGCGCGCCGAGCTGCCCGACGCGATTTCGACGAACAGCGCGGGGTTCAATCTCGCGCGAGCGGTGGGTCCGGCGCTCGGCGGGCTGATGGTTGCTGCGTTTGTTGTCGCCGCTCGCGGAGCGGGGATCGTCTTCCTATTGAATTCGGCCTCGTTCATCGCCGTCATCATCGTGTTGTACCGTTGGCGGCGGTCGCCGCCTTATAGGAGCACTCTGCCGTCGGAACGCATGTTTGGATCCATGCGAGCGGGCATTCGCTATATTCGTTACGTTCCCGAGCTCCAGGCGATTCTTGTGCGCGCATTTCTGTTCACGTTCTTCGCCAGCGCAGTGTGGGCGCTGCTGGCGGTTGTGGCTGAGCAGGACCTGCACCGCGGAGCGATGGCGTACGGCATCCTGACCGGATGCCTGGGATTTGGCGCGGTGATCGGCGCGTCGCTCTTGCCGAGGATTCGCCGCCGAATTTCGGCGGATATGATCGGCGCGCTCTCCGGCGGGGTTTTCGCGTGCACGCTCGCGGCGCTCGCCATGGTACGAAGCGTGCCCATCATCGTCGTGTGGTTGATTGCCGCGGGCTTTGCGTGGACGAGCATGACCTCAACGATGAACGTGGCCGTGCAGCTTTCGGTCCCCGCCTGGGTGCAGGCGCGCGCGCTGGGCACCTATCAAATGATATTCATGGGCGGCATGGCGCTCGGCAGCGTGCTGTGGGGCTTTCTTGCAGGACACTTCTCGACATCGAGGTCTTTGCTTGTTGCGGCGATCAGCCTGCTCGTAAGCCTGCCGGTCGCGAATCGCTTCCATATGTTGCGAGGGAAGCTGCCCGACCTGAGTCCGTATCAGCTCAATCGGCCGGCTCCTCAACTGGTGATCGATCCGCATCCGGAAGCCGGCCCGGTCATGGTCACCATTGAGTACCGCATTCGCCCGGAAGACTATGCTCCGTTTACGCACGCCGTCCACCGTCTGCGGGATGTTCGCCTCCGCGACGGCGCCATCCGTTGGGGAATTTATCAGGACACGGCCCAGCCCGAGCGTCTCGTTGAAACCTTTGTGGTGGAATCGTGGCTCGCGTTCCTGCGCGAGCGGGAGCGCATGACCACGTCGGACCGCGTGATACGCGATCGCGCGCGAAGCTTCCACCAGGGCGATTCCGAGCCGATGATTTCCTTTATGATCTACGCAAGAGAGGTCACGTAGCCGAATTTTCTTCTAAGCTGAGCCGCCGCAGCAGCAGATTCCCCGTGTATTCGCGCGCTTCGGTGGCACAATCGACCGGCAAAATGAGAGCCGAGCAACAAATCGCGCCTACAGCCGCGCAAACGCGCGCGCCCGCGAGTTCCGTGCGTTGGCAGATCATGTGCTGCATCACGCTTGTCACGATGCTCACCTATGTGGATCGCCTCAATTTGAGCATCGCTGCGAAGTACATCCAAGATGAGTTTTCATTCAGCACGCACACGATGGGCTGGGTATTCAGCACATTTCTGCTTGGCTATGCGCTATTTCAAATTCCGGGCGGCTGGGCCGGCGATCGCTATGGACCGAAAAACGTGCTAGCGCTCGCGATCCTTTTCTGGTCGGTGTTCACGGCGCTCACCGGGCTCGCGCCGAAACTGATCTTTCACGGATGGATCAATGCCGTGGCGGCTTTCATGATCATCCGCTTCCTGGTCGGCGCGGGCGAAGCGGCCACGTCGCCAAACGGAAACAAGATCGTTGGCAATTGGATGGGCTCCGCGCGGCGCGGCACGGGCGCTAGCTTCACGATACTGGGCGTGGGCCTCGGTGGCGCAATCACGCCGCCCCTGATCGCATGGATCATGCAGAAATACGGCTGGCGAACTTCCTTCTACATTGCCGGAGCGCTCGGCCTGATCGTGGTCATGGTTTGGCAGGCGCTCGTCACCAACATGCCGGAGGAACACCCGCGCGTGAGCCGCGCGGAATTGGAACTGATCCAGGCCGGCCGCGAGACATCTGGCGCGGTGAGAAGTGGCCGATCCACGCCGTGGGGCAAGCTCATTTCAACGGCATCCTGTTGGGGCCTTTTCCTGGGATATTTCTGCCAAGGATTTCCAATCTACTTTTACCACACTTGGTTTTTTCTGTATTTGATCCAGGTGCGGCACCTCGGTATCACGCAAGGAGGGCTTTGGGGCGCAACTCCATATTTGGCGATTGCGGCTCTGGCTCCGCTAGGTGGACTCTTCTCGGATTTTGCCGTGCGCCGCATGGGAAAACGCTGGGGACGCCGCGCCACGATTTGTCTCGGGATGTTTTCGTCGGCTCTTCTGCTCTGGGTGGGCAGCAACACTACGAGCAACACCGCGGCCGTGATTGCGCTCGCGGTGGGCGGCGGAATGAACATGTTCGCGGCTAGCACGTTCTGGGCGACCTGCATTGACCTGACCCAGGAATTTACGGGATCACTTTCCGGGTTGATGAATACGTTCGGCAATCTGGGCGGATGGCTTTCGCCGATCGTGACCGCCTACGTGGCCACAAGCTTCGGATGGAATCGAGCCTTGGATTGCGCGGCGGCCGTTTCGATTGCGTCCGGACTGTTCTTCCTGCTGGTAAAGGCCGACCGAAGTATAAACGCAGAGAACTTACCTGCCGCGGCCGCGCGGGGAACAACTCCGATGGCCGGCGCTACGCTCTGAAAACAACGAGACTCACTTACCGAATCTATTTTGTGTGCGGAGCAATCACGCCGATGCCACGTTGTCCTTGGGCTGCACCAGTACGGGTGTCGGGGTACATAGGCTGCCGGGCGACGCTGCCACTGGGCGCGGCGCGCAGGTACTGCACCGGCCAATCTACGGTGAAACCGAATTCGCTTGCGGCACGCAGCGGAAAGTACGGATCGCGTAGAAATTCGCGCGCCATAAAAATCATGTCCGCCTTTCCGGTGCTGAGAATCTCGTCCGCTTGGCCCGGGTCCGCAATCATGCCGACGGCGCCCGTGAGAACTCCTGTTTCTTCCTTGATGCGCCACGAGAAGTCCACCTGATATCCGGGACCCGGCTCGATCTTCGCGTACGGCACGAGTCCGCCCGAAGAGCAATCCACCAGGTCCACGCCGAGATCTTTCAGCTTGCCCGCGAGTTGCACAGATTGCTCGATATCCCAGCCACCATCCACCCAGTCGGTGGAAGAGATCCTCACAAACAGCGGCAATGAAACGGGCCATACTTCGCGCGTCGCTTTGGCAACCTCGAGCGCAAATCTGGTGCGATTTTCAAACGAGCCACCGTAAGCATCCTTTCGCTGATTGCTGAGCGGAGAAAGAAATTGATGGATCAGGTAGCCGTGCGCGGCATGAAGCTCAATCACCTGGAATCCCGCCTCGCGCGCGCGTTTGGCCGCTGCCGCAAAGGCCTGCACGGCTTTCGGGATGCCTTCGATCGAAAGCTCCTCGGGCATTGGATAGTTCTCAGAAAAAGGCACCGCGCTCGGAGCCACGGTTTTCCATCCCCCCTCCGCCTCGGTGAGCGCGCGCTGCTTTTCCCAAGGCGGCGGCATGCTAGCCTTGCGTCCCGCATGCGCCAACTGAATGGCGGCGATGGCTCCCTGTCCGTGAATGAACTCGGCGATGCGCGCCAGGGCGGGGATGTGCTCGTCCTTCCAGATTCCCAGGTCTGCTGGGCTGATGCGCCCTTCCGGCAACACGGCGGAAGCCTCGGCCGTGACCAGGGCAGCGCCTCCAACGGCGCGGCTGCCCAGATGCACGAAGTGCCAGTCATTCGCGAAGCCGTCTATGCTGGAGTATTGGCACATCGGCGAGACCGCAACGCGGTTGCGAAACGTGACGCCCCGAATCGTAAGAGGTTCAAACAGGCTGGCCATAGGCTCCCTTCCGTAATTGCTCTCTCTTTTGATTCCTCAGCGGGCTGGGCAGCTACATGAAACAACAGGGAGGAGCGCAAAGCCTTGTTTTGAAAGGCTGCATGCCAGTTTCACGCGCAGGCGATTCCAAGGGAAGGCGGACTTCAAGCGCGCTAAACCGGGAAGGCTACGCTTCGTGCCGGCCGCTCTCCGGAGGTGCAGGTTCGGCGGATTGCTCTGTTTCCGTTGCGGGGGTTGAAGGCGGGGCTGCAATCTCGGGCTCAGGCGCGGCTGGTTCGGGTGCGGCCACTTCGTTTGTGGTATCGGAAAGCTCGCTCGCAACGGGTGCGGCATCAGCGGCCGGCGCCGGCTCCCCTTCCAACCTGACACTGAGCACGGAAACAATCAGGTCAATCAGCGTGCGCGCGCCGCTGCCATCGGAATCCAGTTGGGGGTTGTACGCCGTGACTTCGAATGCGGCGAGATTTTTCTGGCCTGCAAACACTCTCAGCGCCTCGCGCACCTCGTCGATGTTCAACCCGTCCGACGCCGGATGGTTGGTAGCGTGAAATTGTTTGCTTGAAATTGTGTCTACATCAAAGTGCAGCACGAATTCGTGCTGGCCGGCGTGCATCTGGCGAATCGCAGCCTGCGCAGCGGAAGCCGCGCCGGCGCGGCGTATGTCATCCGCGCGAAAGCGCCTCATCGGCGAACGAGCCAGCGCAATCTCCTCCGCCGGATCGAGCCGGTCAAAACCAAACAATACAATATCCGGTTCACGCACCAGCGGCGCTTCCCCCCAAAACCGCACCAACTCGGGCGCGCCGCGCCCAATGATGTGCGACACCACCATGCCATCCACGCAGCCCGAAGGCGTGGTCGCCGGCACGTTCAGGTCAGCGTCACCATCCACATAAACCAGATCCAAGTGCCGGTAGTAGCGCCGAGCGCCCGCGATCGTGGCCAACGCGATGCTGCAATCGCCGCCTAAAATTAGCGGCAGCGCTCCGGATTTTACGGCTTGTTCCACGCGGGGACGCAGATCGTTCAGTACCGCTACGATGGCGGCAACGTTGCGAGCCCGGGGATGTTCGTCGTCGGATTGAAAAACCTTCGAGATAGAATCACCGGTGTCGGTGACCTCGAAGCCTGCTTCGGTCAGGCGGTTGACCAGCCCGGCTTCGCGCAGCGCGGCGGGCGCGCGTTCGTGGCCGGCTGAAAGCGCTGCGGCGGACGTCGGCGCGCCAATCAGGGCAATCTTCTTCGGCTGACGGACAATCTTGACCGCCAACAGGATCTCCTTTTTCTAGTTGAGAAACGGTTTCGAAGCGCCCGGACCATCGGATTTTCCGCCCCTGACAATCCGATCGGCCTTTAATGAAAGCTAATTTCGCCTGCCGCCCGGAGCGACTGCCGCCAGCTCGATGGGCAACGTGAATCGCACATCTTCTCGAATCAAATCGAGATCACGCTGATTCGTGAAGCCCAGACCGGCCAAGCGTTCGCTCACCTGCTCCACGAGCACTTCCGGCGCGGATGCTCCTGCGGTCACTCCGACACTGCGAACGTTTTCGACCCATTCAGGCTGAATCACCGAGGCATCGTCAATCAGGCGCGCGGGAACACCGGCTCGCTTGGCAACTTCCACAAGGCGATTCGAATTCGAGCTGTTGGGCGAACCCACTACGAGAATCAAATCCACATCCCGGGCCATTTGCTCCACGGCTTCCTGCCGGTTCTGGGTCGCATAGCAAATGTCGTCGGACGCAGGTCCCTGGATGGTGGGAAATCGCTCGCGCAGGCGCGCGACGATTTCCTGCGTGTCGTAGAGGCTCAGCGTGGTTTGCGTCAGGAACGCCAAGCGGTTGGGATCGTTCACTTCCAGGCGGTTCACTGCCTCGACGCTGTCCACCACAATGGTCTGTTCCGGCGCTTCGCCAGATGTGCCGACGATCTCCTGGTGGTCCTTGTGTCCGATCAAGATAATCGTGCGGTTCTCGCGGGCGAATCGTAGTGCTTCAAGATGTACTTTCGTCACCAGGGGACAGGTAGCGTCAATCACGCGGAGCTGCCGGGTGGAAGCCTCTTCGCGCACCGGAGGCGGTACGCCGTGCGCGCTAAAGATCAACACCGCGCCATTCGGCACCTCTGTTACGGTTTCGACAAAGATCGCTCCGCGGCGGCGCAACTGGTCTACGACGTAGCGGTTATGCACAATCTCATGATGCACATACACCGGCGGCCCGTACGCTTCGAGCGCCAGTTCAACGATATCCACCGCACGTACCACCCCGGCACAAAATCCGCGCGGACGCACCCGCAGAAGGGTCTTTCCACCCGCGGCTCCATTGCCGCCTCGAATCTGGACCAGAGAATCATTCATCTCGTTTGTTCGCCCCTAAAACAAGCGAATTCATCATACCTTATCTGAGCCGCGCGCGTCATGCCACTTTTCCGCAACTACGCGGCGCGCGTGACCTTGGCGTAACTATATGTACCGGAGCAGCTTAGCCGGAATATGGCAGCGCCATCTCCACTCATTCAAATTGCCCTCTGCTACACGCAATTTGGAAACGCGTCCGCGCAGATGCTATTCTTCCGGCCTTACTTCCAGGACAGCAAATTGCGCCCTGGAACGCGGAGGGCTCATGCAACTCGCTGAAAAAGTAGCAATTGTGACGGGGGCAGGTCGCGGGATCGGCCGCGCCATTGCGCACCGCTTTGCCGCGGAAGGCGCCGCTGTCTTGCTTGCCGCACGTACCGCCGAGGAATTGAAGACTACGGCCGCGGAAATTACCGAGGCCGGAGGCCGCGCGGCGTGGTTCGCGGCAGACGTCTCACGCGAATCGGACTGCGAGGGCATTCTTCGCGCGGCCCGCGAGAGCTTTGGCGGCGCCGACATTCTGGTGAACAATGCCGGCGTCTATGGCCCGGTAAAACCCATCGAGGAAATCATCCCCGCGGAATGGGACGCGGTGGTTACCTCAAACCTGCGCGGAGCTTTCCTGCTCACGCGCTTGCTCCTCCCCGGATTTTACGCGCGCGGGAGCGGCGCGATTCTCAATATTTCCAGCGTTTCCGCAAAGGCTGCCTTCGGTTGGGGAGCGCCCTACTCGGCCGCCAAGGCGGCGCTGCTCGGCCTGACACGCACCACCGCTGCCGAAGGCGCGCAACGCGGCGTGCGTGCAAACGCCATCTGCCCGGGACCCGTGCCCGAAACAAAAATGTCGCAGGAGTTGGGACGTGGCCTCGCAGAACGCGCGGGCCGAGACGCCGATGAAATGTTCAAAAACTTTCTAAAGGGAATTCTTCAGGGACGCCCGCAGACGGCGGACGAAATCGCCGCCGCCGCGCTCTTTCTCGTCAGCGACCAGTCCAGCGCCATCACGGGGCAGGCGCTGAACGTGGACGGCGGGATGCTTTTTTACTGAACTCCTCCGCCATGGTCAGGCCGCGACGCGCCACGGGCTCCGCAAGCGAAATCGTCGTCTCACCGGCACGGCCGAGCAGATAGACCACGCCCGTGAAGATCCCGCCGATCACGAAAAGAACCGTAAATACTGCCAGGGCCGCCAACATCTCCCGCACATAATATGTTTGCAGAATGAATACCGCGATCAGGAATGCCCACAGCCACTTCCGCCAAGGATCGGCCCGCTTTGCTGCCGGAACGTTTGCCTCGTCTGCTGCCCCGTCTGCCTCGCTTTGCTTCTCGCACGATTCGCCTGACGCCAAAGTCTCCAGCACAGAATCACCCCCCACGTCTCGCTACTTCATGCACGTGACGATCCACGAGCTACGCCTCCACTATCAACGGCTAACCACCTTTTGGCTCAACGGTACAGCCGATTTTCGACACCATAGACCCGAAGTACCCGGTACTAGAATTGCCAAAACGGGATTCACAATTCGGGAAAAAGATTCCCTGTTAGCTCAACCGCGATGATGTGGTGGAGAGTTGTCGCCCTCTTCGAACCAATCCGCGACGCACGAGCCCAGCGAGTATTTCAATGTAGAAGTTTCGGGGAAACTGCCTATATTTTTTCGACGGCCAATCTCGGAGTATCAGGAAAGGAATTTCTTTTTAGCGGCCTTCGAAGGGATACCGGTCGCCCGACTGCACCGCCTCCGCGACCCGCCGGCGCAGCGCGATCGTATCCACAGGAGCGCGCTTGGTGAACCGCTTCAGCACCGCCATCTGCGTGGTTAACATATCGCCGGAATGTACCGCAGCCAGCGCCCTGCGAGCTTCGTGTTCCACCCGCTCGGCGGCGTCGGCGATTAACACGCGCGCGGCATCCAGCATCACGCTTGCGTTTTGCTCCCCACGCGCTGACGTTACTTTCTGCGCGCGCAGCAGCGAGGATTCCATCGCGTAAATCTCCATCACGATATTCGCCAGCGCGCCGACGAGTTCCTGCTCGTCGGCTAGTTTGTCGCGATATTTTTGTACCGCTCCGCCCGCCGCTTGCAGAAAAACCTTTTTCGCGTTGGCGACGAGAGCCGCTTCTTCGGCGAGCACTCCTTCGGACACTTCCCGCGAAGATCCTCCACTCAAAACCTCATCCGCCAGCTTCATCGCCGCGGGAATCAATGGCAATGCGCCAGACATCGCGCGCCGCATCAGCATCTGGATGATAAGCATCCGGTTGATTTCGTTTGTGCCTTCGAAGATACGATTCACGCGGCTGTCGCGGTAGGCGCGGCTCACCGGATAATCTTCATGGAAGCCGTAGCCGCCAAAAATCTGCACGCCTTCGTCCACCACGTAATCCAGCATCTCGCTGCCGTACACCTTTGCGATCGAGCTTTCAATCGCATACTCCTCGAGCACCTTCATCGTCTGCTGGACCTTATCTCCGGAACCCTCCGCGACGGCCATCGCGGCTTCCATCGTGCCGGCCGAGCGGTACACCATGGACTCCACCGCGAAAATCCGGATGGCCATCTCCGCAAGCTTTTCTTTCATCAAGCCAAACTCGCCGATCTGTTTGCCGAAGGCTTTTCGCTCCTTCGTGTACCGCGATGAGATGCCCAGAATTTGTTTCGCGCCCCCCACGCACGACGCGCCCAGCGTGAAGCGGCCGGCATTCAGGATATTGAACGCCACGATGTGCCCGCGCCCGATCTCGTGCAGCAGGTTTTCCTTGGGAATCTTGCAATTCTCCATGAAGATCGGGGTGGTCGAGCTGCCGTGAATCCCCATTTTGCGCTCTTCGTTGCCGGCCGTGAATCCAGGAACTTTCCGTTCCACGATGAACGCCGAAAACTTCTCGCCGTTCACTTTCGCGAACACGATGTACACATCCGCGAAGCCGCCGTTGGTGATCCACATCTTCTGCCCGTTCATGATCCAGTGCTGGCCGTCCGGCGAAAGCTCCGCACGCGTCAATGCGTTCTGCGCATCGGAACCTGCCTGGGGCTCCGAAAGACAATAGGCCGCCAGCCACTCGCCGCTCGCAATCTTCGGCAGATATTTCTTCTTCTGCTCTTCCGTTCCGAAGTAGACGATCGGCAGCGTGCCAATTCCCGCCTGCGCGCCGTGCGTCACCGCAAACCCGGCATAGACCGAAATCTTCTCCGTCAGCACCGTGGTCGAAATCTTGTCGAGCCCGGCCCCGCCATATTCTTCCGGCACGCCGCCACCGAGCAGGCCCAGCTCGCCTGCCTTCTTCACCAACTCCACCATCAGTCCGGGCTTTTTCTCTTCGAGCTCTTTCGCACGCGGCAGCACTTCCTTCATGACGAATTCTTCCGCCGTCTGCCCAATTAGCCGCTGATCGTCATTGATGTCCGCCGGTGTGAACACCTGCTCGGGTTGGGTGCTCTCCAGAAGAAAGCTGCCGCCTTTGGTAATCGCCGTGGGAATCGCTGTGGTAGCCATGGCTCCTCCAGTTGGCTTGGCGGATTGCTCCGTTATGCCAAACTATCCTGCAAACCTTACCGCCCGTTTGCCGACGCGCGAACCTGTTCGATATATTCACCGGGCAAACCGGCTTGCGTCGCACCTTCCACAATAGATTGAAGGTAATGTCCCGACGGACGAAGGCCGCCTTCGATCTTCGTTGCGATGTAAACCTGCGTATTGATTTCGCGCCCGTCCGCCGCCGTTACGCGCACTTCGATGCGCCGGTAATGCATCGGCACGCCTTCGAAGCGGTCGAGCGTTCGAAACGCCGACTCGGGAATCCGGTAAAGCACGCCGTGAATGCTCTTGCCCGGCACCTGCTTGATGTTGGCCGAAGCCGTGCCGCCGCGGACTTTGTGGTTGAAGACCAGCTCGTAATTCTTTAATTCTCCGTTGATTTCTTCCAGCACTTGCCCGGCGCGCGAGCGAAATTGAGTGCGGTTCAGGTTGCTGCCATACGCGAAATACCAGGATGCGTTTTGCACCATTTTCCATTCCAAAAACGAGGTGGGCCGCCGTAGCGGTTTAACCATCTTACCGGGAAAGCGACGGCAGGAGCAATTCGCGGCCGCCTGAGGTTCGATCGTGGCAGCCAGAGCACACCAAACTGTATACCTATTTTCTGACCTGACTCGCCGGCGTGCCGTCTCGGCCGGCCGGCTCCCAAAGCTCGATCGGATTGCCTTCGGGGTCGTGTAGCCGCGCAAAGCGCCCGTTCGGATAGGGCTCGGGATCAATCTCCACGGAAACGCCGGCCGCTCGAAGCTGCGCGACCATGGCGTCAAGGTTCACGACGCGAAAATTGACCATCCATTGCTTAGCGGGATCGCCAAAATATTTCGTGTCTTCCGGGAATGGCGCATAAGCCGTGGGCCCGGCTTGCTGTTGCCAGGGAGGATCGTCGTAGTTATCCGGAACAACGTCCACGCCGAGATGATTGCGGTACCAGTCCGCCAGCGCCTTCGGCTGGTGCGCACGGAAGAAGAGGCCGCCGAATTCCCGTTACTTTCTCCACGAACGCTCCAAAGACACGATGCTTGACGCGGCCCCCATAATAGGACATTTTCTTCGTCTTGATAACCGATCATTTCGAGAGGGTCGTCACGTCCGTTCCAGAAACTGCCAAGGGAGGATTCATGGGAAAACCCGTCGTGCATTTTGAAATCGGCTGTCGCGATAGCAAAGCCACCAGCGATTTCTATTCCAAGCTTTTCGATTGGAAGCTTTCCGAGAGCGGCCCCGCAACGACGATTGATACTGCTGCCGGGCGCGGCATCCCCGGCCACATCACCGCGCTGGGCCACGAGCCGCACCACTACACGATTTTCTACGTCGAGGTGACTGACCTGAAAGCTTGCCTCGACAAAGCCGCCTCACTCGGCGGCAAGACGCTGGTGCCGCCGGTGGAAATCCCCGGCCAAGGCAGCTTCGCCTGGATGCAAGACCCGGACGGCAACACTGTCGGTCTATGGAAGGCAGCTCAATGAACCGGAATCCAGGCGCGGCAAGACGCCTGACGGCCAGGCAACGGCCAAGTGTGGCTTAGGCGAGGCGTTCGAAAATGCCCGCGGCGCCCATGCCTCCGCCGACGCACATGGTCACCATTCCGTAACGGGCATTGCGGCGTTCGAGTTCGCGAAGAATTGTCGCGGTGAGCTTGGCTCCCGTGCAGCCGAGCGGATGGCCGAGCGCGGTCGCGCCGCCATTCGGATTTACGCGCGCAGGATCGAGTCCGGCGAGTTGAATCACCGTCAGCGCTTGTGCGGCAAACGCCTCGTTCAACTCGATCACGCCAATATCTGCGAGCTTCAGTCCCGCGAGCTTCAGTGCCTTTGGGATGGCGTAGACCGGGCCGACGCCCATCTCCTCGGGCAGGCAACCAGCCGTCGCGAAAGAGACAAAGCGCGCGAGAGGTTTCGCCCCAATGGCGCGAGCACGGTCGGCACTCATCACGACGGATATAGCGGCGCCATCGCTCATCTGCGAGCTGTTGCCGGCGGTGACCGTACCTTGCACGTGAAATGCGGGCTTTAGCTTTGCGAGCGCCTCAAGCGAAGTATCTGCACGCGGACCTTCGTCGGTGTCGAATATAGTTGTGATTGCGGTTAGTTTTTCTTTTACGGCGACGGCGCCGCTGCCGGCGTGGCCGTTTGTGCCCGCGGCGTCTGCGTACTCGGTGAGCTGCACTTCGACGGGCACGATCTCGTCCTTGAACTTTCCGGCTGCGATTGCGGCGATAGCCTTCTGATGGCTCGCGAGTGAAAACGCGTCAGCCTGCTCGCGTGTGATGCCGTATTTGCGCGCAAGATTTTCGGCCGTGAGCCCCATGCCCAGATAGGCATCCGGGTAGTGATCCATCAGCCAGGGATTCGGCGAGATCTTGTGGCCCCCCATCGGCACCATACTCATGGACTCGGTGCCGCCCGCGACAATTACCTCAGCGCCGCCCAGCATGATGCGCTCGGCCGCCATCGCGATGGTCTGTAGGCCAGACGAGCAGAAACGATTGACCGTCATGGCCGAGGCTTCCGCCGGCAGGCCCGCACGCAGCGAAGCGATACGGGCGACGTTCATTCCCTGCTCCGCTTCGGGCTCCGCGCAGCCAAGAATTACGTCTTCGATTTCGCGCGGATCGAGTCCCGGCACGCGAGCCAACGCCCCAAGAATTGCCGTGGCCGCCAAATCGTCTGGCCGCACGGCACGGAGAGTCCCCTTGAAGGCTTTGCCGATCGCGGTCCGTACGGAACTGACGATCACTGCTTCACGTATTTGTGGCATCGCGCACCTCGCTCGATTGCTTTGGGTGATCTACATCTTAGATGAGCTGATATGTACGGGAGCTTCAAACGCAGTTCTGCGCCGGGCAGGATCAGGGAAATTGGTTCCAGCAGGCAAAAAGCCACAAGGCCGCCAATTTCCGGCAGCCCTGAAGTATATGTCCAGCAGGTCCAAGGGCGGCGACCAGGCTACGGGCGCTTGCGATACTTTTCGTAGAGCTGCAGGTTGCGGTTGTCGAGACTGGTGAGCTGGCCCTTGATGAACAGGTACTTCACTTCCGTGTTCAGCTCGAGCAGGTCGCCATTCGTTACGACCAAGTTGGCCATTTTGCCGGGCTCGATCGTGCCCAGTTCCTTATCCACGCCGAACATCTGCGCAGGATAGAGAGTCAACGCCTTGAGCGCTTCCTCGCGCGACAGGCCGAACGCCACGGAATTGCCCGCCTGCTGCGAAAGGCGGCGCGCGAACTCGTTGGTGTAGCTGCCGAAGGCGATCTTGATCCCCGCGGCGTCCAACTGGCCCGCCATTGCGAGTGAAAGATCGTAAGGATCGTCTTCTTCGCGCACGAGCGAGAGTGTGGGCTGCAACACCACCGGGATGCTCTTTTCCTTGAGCAGATCCTTCACTTCGAGCGCCGCGGTTCCCGTGCCGAGAATCATTTTCACTTTGTTTTTATCGCAGAAGGCGACGGCGTCGCGAATGCCGCGCGGATCTTCGGTGATAATGAAGAGCGGCAGATCGCCCTTCACGACAGGCACGAGCGCTTCGAGCTTGAGGTCGCGTTGCTCGTCGCTGACGGAGCCATTGTGCATCGCGAGCGCATAGTGGCGCGCGCGATCGAGCCAATCACTCAGATCGTCAATGTGCTTCTGATAGGCTTGGCGCGCTTCTTGTGGAGACTGTTGGTTGCCGCCGAAGCCGCCGCGGCCTCCGCCGCTCGGCAGGTTGGGCCAGTTTACGATCATGGCCGCCGAACGCCTGACGTCCATCTCAGCCGGCGTCCAGCCGGCAAGATTGAGGAGCGACGCCTGGCCACCGATAATCTCAGCGCCACCGCCGCCGAAGCCGCCGCCACCAACACCGGGAGCGGAGATCACGTGCGTGATTCCCGAGACGCGCACCACCGGAATATGCGCGCTTTCCGAATTTACCGCGGTTTCCGCAACCAGGTCGGGATTGAATTCGCCCAACTCGTGCGTATCCACGGAGCCCGGCACGCCCTCGCCGATTTCGTTCAGCCCCATCTCGGTGATGGCGTTGAACATGCCCGGGTAGACTTCGAGGCCGCGCGCTTCGAGCACCTTCGCACCACTGGGAACGGAGACGCCTTTCCCCACCGCTGCGATTTTGCCGTCGCGGATGACGACGGTCGCACCTTCGATCGGCGGCCCGGAAATTGGGTAGACCTTTGCTCCGGTGATGGCGTAGACGCTCTGGGCGTGCGCCGCTGGTGCGGCTACCAACGCGAACGCAAAAATCAGCGCTGCGCAACTAGCGATCCAGAGGGGCTGTCGTGTGTTTTTCATCGTGACCGTCGCAACACCTATCTTCATGGCGGAGTTTTTCATGGCGATCAAGACCTCCCGCCATTGGAACTGTCGTTCGCTGAGCCGCTGGGGCTGCCCGGCGCCGGCCCGCGTCCGCCGCGGCCACCCGAGCCACGCTGCTGCTGCATTTCCTTGTTTTCCTTGTCAATGAGCATCTTCTTTTCTTTTTCGAGATCGGCGCGCATGGCGAGATCCTTTTGCCGGTCGAAATAGACGTGCCCATCAATAATGGTCTTCTGCACTTGCGCGTAGACGCTCAGCGGATCGTGGTTGTAGATCACAAAGTCGGCGTCTTTGCCCTTTTCAATCGATCCGACGCGCTTCTCGATGCCGAGCTGGATCGCCGGATTGATGGTTACCATGTTTATGGCCTGCTCGCGCGTCATGCCGCCGTACTTCATGGTTTTCGCGGCTTCCTGGTTAAGGTGCTGCGCCTCTTCCGCGTCGTCGGAATTGATTGAGACGATCACGCCCTTCTGCGTCATCAGCGCGGCGTTGTAAGGAATCGCATCGTATGCCTCAAGCTTGTAGGACCACCAATCGGAAAACGTGGAAGCGCCTGATCCTGCGGCAGCCAGTTCATCGGCGACTTTGTAGCCCTCGAGAACGTGCTGGAAGGTTTGCACTTTGAAGTCGAACTCCTTGGCCACGTGAAGCAGCATCAGGATTTCGTCGGCGCGGTAACTGTGGGCGTGAACGTAACGCTTGCCCTCGAGCACCTCGACGAGGGGATCGAGCGTGACGTCGCGGCGCGGCGGGATCAGGTTCTGATCGCCCGCGGCCTTGCGGCGATTGTAGTCGTCCCACTCGGCTTTGTAAGCCTTCGCGTCGGTGAACGCTTGGCGGATGGTCGCCTCGACACCGAGCCGCGTGGCGGGATAACGGCGCGTGAGTCCGGGAATCGCCGGCGAATTCGAGCGCTTCGGGTTTTCGCCGAGCGCGAACTTGATGCCGGGCAGCGCGCCTTCAAAGACGAGCTTGTCCGCCGGAAGGCCCCAGCGCAGCTTGATGACTTCCGTCTGCCCGCCGATCGAGTTCGCGCTGCCGTGGAGCACGTTGGCAACGGTCACGCCGCCGCTCAGATCGCGATAGATATCGGGATCGTTGGGGTTGATCACGTCGGCGATATTGGCCATCGAGGAAACCGAGACGCTGCCTTCGTTCACGCCGCCCTCGATCGCGATGTGTGAGTGGCAATCAATGATGCCCGGCATAACGTATTGGCCGGTGGCATCAATCACGGTGGCGCCTGCGGGCGCCGCGATGCTCGTGCCGATGTCGGCGATTTTTCCATCGCGGATCAGCACCGAGCCGTGCTCGATCGTGCCATGCGTGATGGTGAGCACCGTGGCGTTCTTGATTAGCGTGACGCCCGATTCCTGCGCGTACCCAGGCGTCGCGCACGCTAAAAATGCCAGCACAAGAGCGGCATTGGCCGCAACACGGGCGCGCTTCCGTGGCATAGACACGCTTGTGAACGGCGCACAGGCAGGAGTGCCTGCGCTACGGGATTCGCTGCGGCCTTTCATTGGCGCACCCCCTCGCCCTGCTGGCTCGCGCCGTCCTGCATCGGATTCGCGCCGCCGCGTCCTCGGCCGCCGCCGGGACTTGGTTCGGGCGGTTTCGGGCGCACTTCGTAGCGTTCGCCATCCACGAACACCCATTTCACGGCGGTGCCTTCTTTGAAAATGTCGCCGCTGGTGACGACCAGATTGGCGATCTTGCCGGCCTGAATGCTGCCGACCTGCGCGCCCACACCGAGAATCTCCGCGGCGTCAAGCGTCATAGCCTTGAGCGCGGCATCGGGAGAGAGTCCAGCCGCGATAGATTTGTTCACATTGCGCAGAATGTCTGTGGCGTTCACTGTGTTTTCGGTGGCGAAGGCGAACTTCACGCCCGCCTTGCCCAGCGCGGCGGGAGTGCCCGGTGCCCTGTCGCGGAAGCGCAGCGTGCGCAGCGACTCATGCGCGATGGCGTACTCATCGGCGTTGCGATCAGGCTCGGGCCAATTGATGTCCACAATCACGGGAACGTGGCTAGCGGCGATGTCGGCGGGGACTTCGTAGCCCTGCTGCGCGCCGTAAAGTGCCCACTTCACGCCCCACTGCGGAGCGAGCTTCAACGCACGCTGAATGTCCACATCGGTGTTGCCCGGCACAAGCACAAGCTCTTTGTCTGCGATCACCTGCTCGATCAGCGTGTCAGTGCGGTCGTAAGCGGGGCGCTCGACTCCCTGAGGATGCGCTTCGTAGATCTTTTCGGCGTTGGCGTACCACTGCGCGTCCAGAAAAACCTGATGCACGTAGGCCAACTGTCCCATCAGCGCGCTCGGAAACCCTTGGTAGAGGCCGCGGCCGCCGGCAAAATTGATCGGCAGCGCGGCGGGGGTTTTCACCACCATTTCGTTCACGCGTTCGCCGGGCAGATCCGCGCCACGAAGATCAACGATCGAACCTTGCCCCGGGAAAATTCCCGAGCGCGGCAGCACGAGCGCTGTGGTGAAGCCCGCTTCGCGCCAGCCCTTGATGCGCGCGTCATCGGACTTCAGCTCATCGGCAGCTTCGACCCACGGTGTCGTCGCAGGGCGGTCCTCAGGTCCCATCGAGAGCGGCGCATTCGTTGCCGCGCCGCGGCCGCCGCCTCCTCCGCCGCCACGCCCTGCGGCTGCGGCAGGTTGCGCCGCCGCGCCGAGGCCGACGTCCGTGCCGGCGTCAATCAGCCCGGGATAGACGGTCATACCCGAGCCGTCAATCACTTCGGCTTCCGGCGGAATGGTGACGTTTGCGCCGACGGCCTGGATCAGCCCCTTGGCGACTACGACGGTGCCGCTTTCGATCACCGGTCCTGAGACGGGCACGATGCGGGCATTGCGAATCGCAAAATAGGGCGGCTCTGACGCGCTTGCGTGCCGCGTGGAGATCACACCCCAGGTTGCGATTGCGCAAGCCGCCACAAGCATCACGGCCAGAATCCTGCCCGTTTTACGAGTACGCATGAGGGACTCCTTCCGAAAATTCTCTGTTGCGGCCAAGAGTTTGTACGACGATCCCTAGTATTTCCTGAGTGTTACAACCAGCAGACGCGCGATCCTATTCCCGCGTTTCAGCGGAGTCAAGAAGGTTTGGAGGAGCCGAAACGCGCCGTCGGCTTGGACGAAATGGGGTCAGCAACACGAGAGCGTGTATGTCCTCTTGCACCCTAATCGTCTCCGTTGATACAATTGTTATAACCTCAACAGGAGGGCGATCTAATGCTCGAACTGAAAGTGCGCAAGATCGGCAACTCTCTCGGAATTGTGCTGCCCAAGGAGGCTGTCACTCGGCTGCGTGCCGGCGACGGCGACCGTCTTTTTCTGGTGGAAGCGCCCGACGGAACGTACCGTCTGACGCCTTACGACCCTGAATTTGAACGCCAGATGGAAATCGCCGAGGAAGGCATGGCGCGCTACCGCAACGCTCTTCATACGCTGGCAAAGTGACAGAACCGCTCTGGATCCGGCGCGATCTGCTCGTGGTGATTCACGAGCGGCTCCTCGCCGAACACGGGGGCGCACCCGGGATTCGAGACGCGGGACTGCTCGAATCAGCGCTCGCTCGGCCGCGACAGATTCTTGCCTACCAGAAAGCGGATCTTGCGGAGCTTGCCGCTGCCTACACGGGCGGAATCCTTCGCAATCATCCCTTCGTTGATGGCAATAAGCGCACCGGCTTCATGGCGGCGTATGTGTTTCTGTCGCGGAATGGATTATTCCTGCGAGCGCCGGAGAGCGACGCCGCCACAATCGTGCTCGAATTGGCCGCGAGGCGATTGGGAGAAGCTGCGTTTGCGGACTGGCTCCGCAGGAACTGCCGCAGGCGAAAATAGAAAACGGCGGCATGCGTTCGATGCTGCTCGCCGTCGAGACCTCTGACGTTGCCGCTGCTCTTGTTCCTTGCAGAGCTTTGTCACTCTCTCCTTGTCGGTCTTTCCCGCCCTCTTCAAGCCTCTAATTCCTTAGCGGCTTGCCGGTCTTTAGCGTGAAGGCGATGCGTTCCTGCGTTTTGCGCTGGCCGCAGAGGCTGACAAAGGCTTCGCGCTCGAGATCGAGCAGGTATTGTTCGCTTAGGAATTGCGGGGCGGAGAGCGCGCCGCCGGCCAGCACGTGCGCGAGTTTGCGCGCCACCAGCGCGTCGTATTCGCTGATATAGGCGCCGCGCAGCATCATGTGAATCGCGAGCTTTGCAGCCGAGGAAAAACCTTCGCCAAGCACGCGAATCTGCGTTTGCGCCGCGCCTTCCGCGGGAGTTGCCGCCGCGGGACGCCAACCGCCGCGAACGAGCGCGAGCGCCGTTTGCTTCGCGTCCGCGACGAGGCGGTCACGATTGAGCGACACGAGATCGGCGGGGCGCAGGTAGCCTAGCCCGCGCGCCTCCTCGGCGCTGGTGCCCACTTTCGCCATGGCGATATTTTCGAAGATCGGCTTCATGGCGTGGAACAAATCAAGGTCCTCGCCGCCGGTCGCGTGTTCGCCCGCGCGCAGGATCATTTCTTTTGAGCCGCCGCCCGCCGGAATCAAGCCGACTCCCGTTTCGACCAGCCCGATGTACGCTTCGCCCGCGGCGTGAATGCGCGCGGCGTGCAGGCACATTTCGCAGCCGCCGCCAATCGCTAGTCCCTGCGGCGCGACGACGACCGGGCCGGGAGCATACTTGAGCGCGAGATTGACGCTTTGGAATTGGCGCACGGCGAGATCCACTTCGTCCCATTCCTCGTCCTGCGCGGCCACGAGCAGCAGCATCAAATTCGCGCCGGCGGAAAAGTTTGTTGCCTGGTTGGCGACGACCATGGCGTCAAAATCAGTCTTCAGCCGCCGGACGCCGGCATTGAGCATGGCGACGATATCGCCACCGACGGCGTTCATTTTCGTGTGGAATTCGCAGCAGATCACGCCATCGCCAAGGTCAATCAGGCTTGCGCCGGCGTTTTTCTCGACCACCGCCCCGGCTTCCTTGCGTGACGCGAGCAGGATGATTCCTTCCGGCTCGGACAGAGGCCTTTCGCTGCCGCTCGCCAGTTCGAAGAATGACGTGACGCCGCGCTTGGATCGGTAAAACGACTTGAACCCCGAACCAAGCAACTGCGTGACGACCGGAGGCAGCGTCTCACCTTCCTTTTCGAGTTGCCGCGCCATGGTTGCGACGCCGACGGTGTCCCAAACTTCGAATGGCCCAAGCTCCCAGCCGAATCCCCAGCGCATCGCGCGGTCAATCTCCACCACCGAATCGGCGATCTCGGTAATGCGCCGCGCCGCGTAAAGACACGTACGCGAAATCGCGCCCCAGAGGAACTGGTTGGCCTTATCGCCGCCTTGTCCCGCGAGTGCAGGCGCGAGCATGGCGCGAAGGCGTTCGCGCGTATCTTCGATCGGTCGCGCGATTTCGATCGAAGCGAAGCGCGCCTTCTGCCGCGAGCGATAGTCCATCGTTTTCAGATCGAGCGTGAGGATTTCGCTTTCGGCGCCCTTTTTTACCCGCTGGTAGAAGCCGCGGCCCGATTTTTCTCCCAGCCAGCCCCGGCGCAGCATTTCCTCGATAAGCGGCGGCACGCGATACATCTCGCGCGATTCGTCGTTGGGCGCGTTATCATAAATATTGCGGACGACGTGGGCGAGCACATCGAGCCCAACAATATCCGCGGTGCGAAACGTCGCCGATTTCGGCCAGCCCACGAGCGGCCCGGTGCAGGCGTCCACTTCCTCGAACGTCATGCCCAGCTCGTCCATCAGGCGAATTGCGTTGAGCATGGAAAATGTGCCGACGCGATTCGCAATAAAATTCGGCGTGTCTTTGGCGATCACTACGCCCTTGCCCAGGCGGCGGTCGCAGAAATCGGCGAGCGTGTCTATCACTTCGGGCGCGGTGGTGGGACCGGGGATCAGTTCAACGAGCTTCATGTAGCGCGGAGGATTGAAGAAGTGCGTGCCCGCCCAGTGGCTGCGAAAATCCTCGCCGCGGCCTTCTTCAATCTGGCGCACGGGAAGCCCCGAGGTATTTGTGGTGACGATCGTACCGGGGCGGCGATGCTGTTCGACGCGCTCGAGCAGCGAGCGTTTGATCTCGAGGTTCTCCGCGACAACCTCGATGATCCAATCGGCTTTGGCGCACCAGTCGAGGTTGTCGTCGAAATTGCCGATCTGAATGTGGCGGGCGGCGTCTGCCGTGAAAAATGAAGCCGGGCGCGATTTCAGCGCGGCGTCCAGACCCGTGCGCGCGATGCGGTTGCGTACTTCAGGGCTGGCCAACGTGAGTCCTTTCGCTTTTTCGGCAGAGGTCAGCGTGCTCGGGACAATATCCAGGAGAAAGGCGGGAATCCCAGCGTTGGCGAAGTGGGCCGCGATGCGCGCGCCCATCGTGCCCGCGCCAAGGACCAAAGCGCGCTCGATTCGTCGTTTCATCACGCCTCCCCTCGTAAATCGCCTGAACTGTCTGGAGGCCGCTTTTCGCGTTGCTGAGTGAGAAAGCCCGCCACTGGACAAAACGCCACGAAACGTGCAGGTTACAGAACGGACAAGGCAAGGTCAACCGAGCGCGCCGCGCCGGCGCGAATCCGGGTACGCTTTGCAAGATGCCCGACGACAATCGAGTTTCCGCTTGGTTGAACAGTGCGGTCGGCCGCATGCGCGACCCATCGCCTCGCGGCGGTGTCCGCGTGGAACCCCGGCCTCTTGTGGGGCTCGCACTCTCCGGCGGGTTTGCGCGCGGTATCGCGCACATCGGCGTGCTGCGCGTGTTGGAAGAGCACCACATACCCGTGGACTGCATTTCGGGCACGAGCGTGGGTGCGCTGATCGGCGCCGCCTATGCTTCGGGCACTTCGCTCGACGATATGGCCATGCAGGCCGGCACGACCCGCTTCAGCGATTTCGGGCGATGGACGCTTTCCCGAATGGGCCTGGCGAGCAACCAGCGGCTCGAGGAGTTTATGACCCGGTACACGAGGGCCAAACGATTCGAGGATCTGAAGGTGCCGCTCGCGATTGCGGCCACCGATCTCGGCTCTGGCACGACGGTGCATTTCACTACAGGCGATCTGGCGCTGGCGGTGCGCGCTTCGTGCGCGTATCCGGGTTTGTTTCTGCCGGTCGAGCATCACGGCCGATCATTGGTGGATGGCTTCGTGACCTCGACGGTGCCGATCGAGGGCGCCCGCGAATTGGGAGCCGAAGTGGTGATCGCGGTGCACTTGCACACCGGCGGCCTGGCTCCAAAGCCGAGGACCATGTTCGAAGTGATCGGGCGAACGTTTTCGATCTTGCAGGAGAGCAGCGAAGTAAACTGGAGAAAACAATGCGAGGTCCTGATCGAGCCGGGCGTCTCGGACGTGATGTGGGATGAGTTCGATAAAACGCCGCAATTGATCGCGGCGGGTGAAGCCGCGGCGCGCATTGCGATTCCCGCGATCCGCATTGCGCTTGCGCCCCGGCGCCGCAAGGGAGATTTGCCCCGGAGCGCCGCGGAGCGCGCGCGGCGCGAATGAGCGAAAGATTCTCACCCGAATGGCGGATTCTTCCAGCACCTTCTCGACCGCCCAAATTTTCTGAGGTTATGCCTTCTGAATTTCGACTTCGACACGCTGGCCGTTACCTTTGCCCCGCTGCGTGAGCCAATCGCCCAATTTCTCGGCAAAGTGCTGCGGATTTACGCGGAAGCTCGCCTCGACGCGGCCGTCGCCCGTAGGCAGCGTGTCGTCAAACTCAGCAGAGTTCGTGAAGTTTCGCATGCTGAAACTATCAAGCCAGTCGAGCGGGCAGAGTTTGCGCTCGCCATTGATCACCACGCTGACGATCAGCTTCTGCGCGTACATGGCGCCAGTATAGCATCGGGAAACAGACGAATTCGCTGAAGCGGCGTTTGCGCTGGGTTGATTTGGCCATCTAAAACAAGGCGGCGGGCACTTTTGGGGGCCGAGGCGCTTGCAACCCGTGGCGGCGCTGCCATAGACTTAATTGGGGATTCGTAAATATTCGAAGCGTGCGGCCGCTCCCCTGCCTGGAAGATTGCTTCCAGTCCGGCGGCGCCCCGGGGTGAGTTTTTTCAGGAGGCTAAGTGTCTTCTCCGTTAGAGCAATGGGTGTCTCAAGTCGAGCGCAAGACGCGGCCGAAGCGAGTGGTGTGGTGTGACGGTTCCGATGCCCAGCAGCGAGAGTTCTTCGAGGAAATGATTCGCGAGGGCCAAACAGTGGCTCTGAACCCGGCCACTTACCCGAATTGCTATCTGCATCGCAGCAATCCCAACGACGTCGCGCGCACGGAAAAAGTGACCTTTATCGCGTCGCGCCGCAAACAGGACGCGGGCCCCACGAACAACTGGATCGCTCCGGACGAGGCCAGGGAGAAGATTGGGCCGTTGTTTGACGGCGTGATGGCCGGGCGGACGATGTACGTGATTCCGTACATCATGGGGCCGGTGGATTCGCCGCAGAGCCGGATCGGAGTGGAGGTGACGGACAGCGCATACGTCGCCGCCAGCATGCGGATCATGTCACGCATGGGCCGCGCGGCGCTCGACCGGCTTGGCAATTCCGGTGACTTTGTGCCGGGCCTGCATTCGACCGGCGATCTGAATCCCGAGCGCCGTTTCATCGTTCACTTCCCCGAAGAAAAGCTGATTTGGAGCATCGGCTCCGGATATGGCGGCAACGCGCTGCTGGGCAAGAAGTGTTTCGCACTGCGAATCGCTAGCTGGATGGCTCGCAGCCAGGGCTGGATGGCCGAGCACATGCTGATTCTTGGCCTCGAAGATCCGAGCGGCAAGGTCACCTACATGGCCGCGGCGTTCCCCAGCGCCTGCGGAAAAACAAATCTCGCGATGATGGTGTCCGCGCTCGAGGACGTGGGCTACCGCGTCTGGACCGTCGGCGACGATATTGCGTGGATGACCATCGGCGCGGATGGCTACCTGCACGCGATCAACCCGGAAAATGGCTTTTTCGGCGTGGCGCCCGGCACCGGCGTGCACACCAATCCCAACGTGATGAAGGCTGTGCGCGAAAACACCATTTTCACCAACGTGGCCATGACGCCTTCGCGGGAGCCGTGGTGGGAAGGTAGTGAGACATCTCCGCCAGCAAACATGGTTGACTGGCAGGGACGCCCGTGGGACGCGGCGCAAGGTCCTGCGGCGCATCCGAACGCGCGCTACACCGTGCCGGCGAGCCAGTCACCGAGCGTTTCTCCGCATTGGCAGGACGCCGCCGGCGTGCCGATCTCGGCTTTCCTTTTTGGCGGGCGGCGCGCGCGTCTGGCCCCGCTGGTGTATGAAGCGTTCGACTGGCAGCATGGCGTTTTCGTAGGCGCCTCGATGGCTTCGGAGACCACGGCGGCGGCGACGGGCAAGGTGGGCGTCACGCGGCGCGATCCGATGGCGATGCTTCCCTTTTGCGGCTACAACATGGCGGACTATTTCGGCCATTGGCTGGAAATGGGACGCCGCATTCCGCACCCGCCAAAGATTTTCCATGTGAACTGGTTCCGCAAAGGCGCTGACGGCAAATTCCTGTGGCCGGGGTTCGGAGAGAACGTCCGCGTGCTGAAGTGGATCCTCGAGCGTGTGGAAGGCCGCGCGGAGGCGAAGGAAACGCCAATCGGCTACGTGCCAACGCCCGGTTCTTTAACGCTGGACGGGCTGAAGGTTTCCCGCGAGAGCGTGGAAGAATTGCTGCGGGTGGACGCACACGATTGGACGGGCGAACTCGAGGAAGTGAAAGCTTTCTTTGGCAAGTTTGGCGACGAACTGCCCGGCGATGTGCGCCGCGAAGAGTTGAAGCTGGCCGAGCGATTGTCCGGCGAGCTAGCCACGGCGCGGTAGCTGGCACGGCCGCGGCTCAGCGAGAAAAGCCGCAAGGCCTTAGGGCCTGCGCTACGGGACTTGCTCCCCTCGCTTATACTTATCCCATGAAAATCAGACGGCTGGTTCTATTTGGCACCGGCATATTGATGGCGGCTTCCGGCGCTGTGCGCTTGCGCGCAGCGAGTTCCGGCGCGGGCGAAGACCAGGCTTCGTGGCTGCACGGCCTGAGCGATTGGCGCGCAAAGCACGCGGCGGAAATGGACGCGCCGGATGGCTGGCTCTCGCTCACCGGGCTGAACTGGCTAAAGGAAGGCGACAACAATGTCGACGCGGACGCAGCGAATCAGATTCGCGTCGCGGGCGGCGCGGGGGCTCGCCTCGGCGTGCTGCATTTGGAGGCAGGCGCGGTTCATTTGTTGCCGCCGCTGGGCGGCTTCCCTGCCGGCTTCCTCGTGGATCAGCAGCCGCCGCAAGCAAACCAAGAAATTCGCATCGACTCCGACCATCCCTCCGCGCTCACGGTGGGGTCGCTGACCATCTTCGTGATTCATCGCGGTGACCGCTTCGCGCTGCGGGTGAAGGACGCCCAAGCCCCAGCACGCGTAAAGTTCCACGGTTTGCAATGGTTTGCACCAGACCAGGCATATGTCGTCCGCGGAAAGTGGATCCCCTACAATCCTCCGAAAACACTTTCGATCGCCACCGTGATCGGCACCACGATCAAGTATCCCGCGCCCGGGGCCGTGGAGTTTTCCTTGAGAGGCAAGACGTTTCGGCTCGAGCCGGTGGTGGAAGAGCAGGAGCCGACCCATCTCTTTTTCATCATGCGCGACCTGACCAGCGAAACATCGAGCTATGGCGCCGGACGCTTTCTTTATACGCCGCTACCCGATCACGGATTGGCGCAGCCCGGAGAACTCATGGTGGACTTCAACCATCTCGAAAATCCGCCGTGTGCCTACAGCCCGTACGCGACTTGCCCTCTGCCGCCGCCCCAAAACCGGCTGCCGATTGCGCTGCCCGTCGGCGAGAAGAAATACCACAAATAGAGCGCATTTCTAGGGGCGCTATCGCAAACGCAGCTCAGGTTGCTAGAGGATTTCGCGGACGGACGCGTCTATCGCGACGTGCGTGCAGGCTTCGCCACTGATTGTGTATTGCGGGCCACCGGCGCTGGTGAAATGGAAGTAGCGGCTGATGTGGTAGTCCTCGTCGAGAAAGCCGAAAAGCTGCTCGGTTGCTTCGCGGCTCAGGCCGAACCGCTCGAGCGCGACAGCCCGGCCAAACTCGACCGCGAGCGCGAGATACTTGTCTACGAGTTCGCGAAGGCGCATGGGCGGCAGCTCGGGCATGGTCTAACGTCAACAGCGAATTCTTCACACATGTTCTTCCGTCCACAGATACTTTCGGCCCTCAGGATGACACAAAAATCCAAGCCGGCCAAAATGATATCGCGCGAGCTTCTCGCCGGGCGCACGAATCAGATCCAGACGTAGGCGCCGGATTCGCCGTAAGGGATGTTCACGTAAAACAAGTTTGCTTCGGCGATGCTTTCGAACGCGGCGCAGAGTTGGCGCGCCCCATGCTTCGCACAGAGCGGACGGCCGGGCGCGGAGCTGATGCTGCCGACGTCGTCAAGGCTTTGCACTTCGGTTCGGGAAAACCACAGCCATCTCGCGGGACGATCGCAAAGCTCGCAGGAACCGGAGAGCTTTGCGAGGCGGCGCCCGATCGCGTCACCGACCTCCGAGATCAGCCCCGCCGCCTCGAATTCCCCGCGCTCGATAAAAAAATATTGGGTGAAGCTTTCGGCGTCAGGTTCGAACGCCACCACACGGCCCCGATACGCGGCAAGCTCCGGTTCGATCACGCTAAAGAGGCACGCACGGCAAAGCGACACCTCGGGCCGGGGATTCTCACGCTGTGGAGCGCTCTTCCCGCGCAGAAACAAAATATCCGGGTTGAGCGTGGCCATCCACGCGTATTCCGTCTCGAGGTGAACGCATTCCGGCAAGACGCGCGTAAGTTGCGCCAAGACATTCAGCGTCCGCGGACGGAATTCCAGGCTGGGGTAGGACTGGGTGACGCGCTGGCGTCGCACGCCGCCATGCTAGCAGATTGGCGGGTGGAAGGCGGCCATGCGCGTTTTCGGACAAGCTTGGAGAGCCGGCCGCGGCTTCTGCGCTGTACGGGCGCCGCGCCGGCGATGCTATCATGTGATGGCTGCCGAGGATTGCCGCGGAAACCATTGCCGTTCACCGCTGCGAATATTTCACATACCGAGGAGGAAGAATGCCGATTTCCGTGGGACAACCCGCTCCGGAGTTCACTTTGAAGGATCAGAATCAGAAGGAAGTGAAGCTCGCGGACTACAAGGGGAAGAAGAATGTTGTCGTGGTTTTCTATCCGCTGGATTGGAGCCCAGTGTGCACCAACGAGCATGCCTGCTTCGTGAACGACATGAAAAAGTTTGAGACGCTCGACGCGCAGGTGCTGGGCATCTCCGTGGACAGCGTCTGGTCCCACAAAGCGTATGCAGAGAAAATGGGCATCCAATATCTGCTGCTCGCGGATTTCCAGCCGCGAGGCGCGGTCGGCGAAAAGTTTGGCGTCTATCTGGCGGACAAGGGCATCACGGGCCGCGCCATCGCCATTATCAATAAGGACGGGAAAGTGGCGTGGTTCAAGCAGTACGACATTCCCACCGTGCCCGACATCAACGAGGTGGCGCAGGCGCTCTCACAGATCAAGTAGTCCGCAAATTGTAGTCCGCGAACTACGAATTGACGCGAAGAATGGAAACGAGGAACCTGCGTGAGTTCGATGCGCGGCGAGCAGATTCCTCGCGGGCTCGCGAGAATTGAGGAAGAGTCCCGAACCTAGGGCTTAATGGCACCGGGCTTTTTCGCAGGCGGCTTGGGCACAAGCGTGCGCAGGAAATTCACCAGTTGCCAGCGCTGTTCGTCGCTGAGCTGATTCTTGAAAGACGGCATCGGTTTGCGGCCTTCCGTGATTTTCCAGTAGATTTCGCCGTCCGGCATTCCGTTCATCATGGACGCGTCCGCAAGGCTGGCCGGCGGCGGATCATACATGCCTGCTTCGGGACCATCGCCGAAACCCTTCTCGCCGTGGCAGTTTGCGCATTTGTCCATGTAGATCGCGCGGGCAGCGGCAAGGTTTTCGGGCGTCGCTTTCACCGGGTTCTTCAGCTTCGCAGCTTCCACAGGGACGGGCCAATCCTTATCGCGCGTCCCGGTCCAGCGCGAAAGCAATAGGGCCGCTCCCAGCACAACCAAACTGCCGATCATTGCGCTCTTTCGCGTCATCATGCCTACAATTTGTCCTTTTCGAAAAGGGTAGCCTGAAAGACTTCGCCCATCCGGGCAACGACCGGCGGCATTTCATAAGACGCAGGCGCCGCCCTAATTGTTATCTGGAAATGCCGTCTTTGCCAGGGGGCCGGTTATGGCGCTGTGTCGCACGTGTGACTGCTACCGGAGGATTAGCGCCAAAAGTAGAAAATTCAGCAGGATGACAACCGCGGCAGTGATCCAGGCAAGAACTGAAACCCAGCGCCGATTCACGAACTCACCCATCTTGGCGCGGTCACTGGTGAACTGCACCAGCGGCACAATGGCAAACGGAAGCTGAAAGCTCAAAACAACCTGGCTCAGGATCAGCAGGCTCGTGACCTGCTTCTCGCCCATCACGGCAATCACGATCACAGCCGGGATGATCGCCAGGCTACGCGTGATGAGACGGCGCAGCCACGGTGAGATGCGCCAATGGAGGAAACCCTCCATACAGATCTGCCCGGCGAGCGTGCCCGTCAATGTCGAGTTCTGCCCCGAACACAGCAACGCGAAGGCAAAGATCACGCTCGCAAAACTGACGCCAAGCGCGGGAGCAAGCAGGCGGTAAGCCTGCTCGATGTCGGCAACATCGGCCATGCCGCGCCGATGAAAAACGGCCGCTCCCAGAACGAGAATCGCAGCATTGATGAAAAACGAGAAGCCCAGCGCGATCGAGGAATCAAGCGTCGAGAAGCGAATCGCCTCGCGCTTGGATTCCACGTGATAGGCGAAGGCGCGCGTCTGCACAATGCTCGAATGGAGATAGAGATTGTGCGGCATCACCGTCGCGCCGAGGATGCCGATGGAAAGGTAAAGCATCTCGCGGTCGCGAAAGATTTCCGCACGAGGCAGAAGGCCGCTCACCGCTTCACGCCAAAGCGGCTGAGCGAAGAAAATCTCGTAAGCGAAGCAGCCGCCGATGGTAGCGATGAGGGTGATCACCAGCGCTTCGATCCAACGGAAGCCGCGGCCCTGCAGCGCCAGCACGATGAGCACATCCGCCCCGGTGATGATCACGCCATACAGCAGCGGCACGTGAAACAGCAGCTTCAGCGCGACCGCGGAGCCCAGCACCTCCGCCAGATCGCAGGCGGCAATCGCAACTTCGCACAGAATCCATAAACAAACACTCGTGCGCCGCGAATAATGCTCGCGGCAGGCTTGCGCGAGGTCCTGGCCGCTGGCAATGCCAAGCTTCGCCGAGAGCGCCTGCAAGAACATCGCGATCAGGCTGCTCATCAGCACCACGCTCAGCAGCGTGTAGCCGAACTTCGAACCACCCCCGAGATCGGTGGCCCAGTTGCCTGGGTCCATGTACCCGACCGCGACCAGGTATCCGGGGCCCGCGAAGGCAAATAGCTTTCGCCAAAATGACGCACCCTCAATGATGGGAATCGTGCGATAGGATTCTGGAAGGGAGGGCAGCCGCTGCGCAACCGGTTCCGAGACCGAGGCCGCCGGGCTTGGTGTGAGCTCCTCGGAAGGAATCGACTTCATCAGCGAAACCGCACACAATTAACCATGCTAAACCCCTTTAATAAACTACGCTTAATATGCGCGCTCGTCAATCCCTCCGTCGCGAATGTTTCCTGCGTTTCACCGCTGTTTCCCGCGACTCTGCTATACTTTTCCTCCACCAGCACGAGGAGAGCGATGAGCGAAACTGCGCAGCAGCAACAAGTCCAGATCAAGGCCGACGAGAAGGAAATGCTCGGGCAATACAGCAATCTGGCCATGATTCATCACAGCCCGGAGGAATTCACGTTCAACTACATCTACGTTTTCCCAAACGTGGCTGCGGGCGGGGCGCCGCAGGGGAAGCTGGTCGCCAGCGTGATCGTGAATCCGGCGCACGCGAAGAGATTGTGGCGCGCGTTGGGCGAGAATATCGCTCGCTACGAGGCGCAGTTCGGCCCGATCCGCGAAAATCCCGTGCCGCCGGTCATACCGTCGCTCGGAGTGTTGCAATAAGGACTCCGACGTCCGCCCCAGGCCCCCCATTGGGCGCGGCTTTCACACCGTCTCCGGTCCCGGCGCGCCGGGCGTGCTAGAGTAACTCTCCGCGCAGCTCGATTGCGCTTCCATGAATCGCCTCGCAGTCACCCTGATCACGAAGAATGAAGAGCGGAACCTGCCGCGCGTGCTGGCATCCGTCAAGGACTTGGCCGACGAGTTGGTCGTGGCGGATTCAGGAAGCACCGACCGCACAGCGCAAATTGCGGCGGCGAACGGCGCCCGTATCTTCGCGCGCGCTTGGAGCGGGTTTGCCGACCAGCGGAACTTTGCCGGCGATCAGTGCACCTGCGAATGGGTGCTGGCGCTCGATGCCGACGAGGAATTGAGTCCAGAGCTGCGCGCCTCACTGCTCGAGTGGAAGAAAGTGCCTGCCGAATTTGAGGTCTACGAATTCGCGCGCTGCGCGAACTACCTGGGAAAGTGTATTCGCCACTCCGGATGGTATCCAGACCGTAAGGCCAGGCTCTACCGGCGCGGATCGGGGCAATTCGCCGGCGCGACACACGATGCGTTTCGTGCAGCCGGGACGATTGGGCGGTTACACGGCGACCTTCTTCACCACGCCTTCGCGACGCGCCAGGAGCACGAGGCAACCGTCGAATCCTATAGCACGGCGGCGGCAGCGGAACTCTTTGCAAACGGGCGGCGGCACTGGCGCGGAGCGCTCTTGACCGCGCCGCCCTGGACGTTTCTGCGAAAGATCCTGCTGCAGGGCGCGCTGCTTGATGGTTGGCGCGGCTGGCTGATCGCGCGAATGAGCTGCCGCTACACCTGGCTCAAATACCGCAAGCTGGGAGCGCTGGTGCAGGCCGAACGAACCAGTGGCGCGGCGGGCAAGACCGATACGCGCGCCGGGGATGTCCGCCCGTGAAGATCCTCTACGTTGATCTCGAAACGGAATGGCGCGGCGGGCAGGGCCAGGCGCTGCTCACAGTACAGGGCTTGCTTGCACGCGGCCACGAAGCCGAACTGCTAGCGGCGGAATCGGGCGCGCTGGCACGCCGCGCGCAGGCGTGCAGCGTTCCGGTCCACGCCGTGAGCGGCCACAGAAGGCGCTGGCACGCGGCGCAGACCTTGCGAAAACTCCTCCAGAAAAATAATGTGGAGGTCATTCACGCCAACGAGCCTCACGCGCTGACCGCGGCGTGGCTGGCGCGGGCGCACCGCCGTGCAGCCTTGGCCGTCTCGCGGCGCGTGGCCTATCCGCTGGGGCGCGGCTGGATGTCGCAGGACCGCTATCAGGCTGCCGACCGGATCCTTGCCATTTCCAGGTTCGTGGCCGAAAGCGTGGTGAAGTCTGGAATCCCGCGCGAGCGCATTACGCTGGTCTACGAAGGCGTGGAGATTCCGGCGGCGGTGACCCGCGAAATGCGGCAGGCCGCGCGCCGCACCCTGAACATAGCCGAAGATGAATTCCTCTTGGGCTGCATCGGCTACCTCCTGCCGGAGAAGGGCCAGGACCATCTCGTCCGCGCGATGCCGGCGATCCTCAAGCGCTCACCGCGTTGCCGTTTGTTGTTTGCCGGAGATGGGCCCGAGCGCCGCCATTTGGAGGCGCTCGCGGCAGGTCTTGGCATCCGTGACCGGATACTATTCGCGGGATTTGTCGAGCAGGTCGCGGAGATTTATGCGGCCCTCGATCTTTTTGTGTTTCCGTCTATCGCCGAGCCGCTGGGCACATCGTTGCTGAAAGCGATGGCCTACGGCCTACCCATCGCGGGGGTGGCGTCCGGCGGCGTGCCGGAGTACGTCGAGAGCGGCGTGAACGGCATTCTCGCCGCGAAGCCGTCGCCCGAAGCGATCGCCGAAGCCATTCTCCCTTTGCTGAACGAGAGCGCAATTCGCGACCGCATCGGCAAACGCGCCCGCAAGGATATGACCGAGCGTTTTTCCTCGGATGTGATGGTGGAGAACACCATCCTCGCCTACGAGGACGTGGTGCGGAAGCACCACGACGCCCGCAAGCCCTGCGGCGGTTCTTCCTGATGCGGCTGAAAGCTAGAGGCGCGCCTTTGTACCGCAGGTCCTTACTTGCACTGATCTGAGCAAAGCGAAGTGGACCTGCGGCTTTTTTGCCGCGTTTTTCGCGGATGAAGCTATGCCGCGTGTTTTCCACGAGTGTCGAAGCGATGCGCAATGTTTCGGGGCAACTACAAAAAAGCGGGCGCCGGATGAGCCATGCTGGCTCGGTCCGGCGCCTTAAAACTGCGCCAATTTTTCTGTTTGTCTCTCTCCCAGTTCCTCCTCCTCAGCCGAGTATTGTTCTTTCCGGAGCGGCGGGCTGGGTAACCACCCAATGGCCACTTGGCTCCAGGAACTCCACACCGATGACGAAGCCCTCGCTTTGTGCGGGCTTGCAGTAGGCGACTCGGGCGCGGGCGCGGAAGCCGCCCGGTAGCGAGGCCACTTCGAGGCATGCGCCGGTGTCCCAGCGATGCGCCGTCAAGACGCGCGCGCCGCGTGAGCTGACGTTCTGTGTGAACGTCGCTTCAACCCCGGGCACCCGCTCGTCGCCCTCGAGTTGCACGGCGACGGTCATCGGAACTCTTTTCTCCACCCTTGGCAGGGCAAACTGTTTTTGCATTTCGTTCTCCTGCCCTACCGGGCGGCGGCGCGCGAAAACCGGGGCGCGCCCTCCAGACTTTCCTTCATGCGGTACAGGGCGCAATCGGCCGCCCCCAGCAATTTCTCCACCGAGTCACCATTCACCGGATAGACGGCGACTCCCACGCTCACTGAAAGCTGTGGAATCTCCGGCTCGGAGGCAAGACGCTCGCGGATGCGCTGGCTGACCAGCGTGGCCTCTTCGAATCCGGCCTCCGGCAGCACCAGCGCAAATTCATCACCGCCGTAACGCGCGGCCGTGTCCGTTACGCGGGAATGCGTGCGGATCACGTTCGCCAGCCGGCAAATCGCGCGGGTGCCCACCAGGTGCCCGAAGTTGTCGTTCACGCTCTTAAGCCGGTCGAGATCAAGCAGCACTACCGCGAAGGGCCTCCCCGACCGCTTCGAACGCTGCGTCTCGCTTTCCAGGTTGGAAATCAAGGTGCGGTAGTTGGCAAGCCCGGTCAGTGAATCGCTGATCGCAAGACGCCGCACCTTTTCGAACAGGCGCGCATTGTCAATCAGCGCGCCGCCCAAAACCACTCCATAGCTGGCGACCTTGAGCCCTTGCGCCGCGAGCGCTGGCGCATCGAGCAGATGCTCCGACTGCGTCGCCACCACGTGGCATGCCACGTTGAGCCAAGCCATCCAGTAAAGGGAAGTATCGAAAGCCGAAGAAGAACTCCGCAAGCGATTGCGAAAACCCAGCGCCGCGGCGAAGAATAAACCTGCGGGCAGAAGGTCCCACGGACGCGCGAGGAACCATGACGGATGAATGCTGATCCGCCACGGCGAGCTAAGGAATGCGGCCCCGATGACGTAGCCGGCGGCCGCGACGATAAAGAAAGCCACGGCGATCTCCCGGCCGGGCTCGCGCGAACTCGGCAGGCGGCGCTCCACGGCCAAGCCCACGAGCAACAACACTGCAAGGACAGTGCAGCTCACCATCCACGTGAGGGGCACGCTGGTGGTCTGAACCACGTCGGCGGACTGGCCCGCAAAAAAGTTAAAGCTGCCGCCCGTCTCAATCAGGGCAGTGAGCGCGAAACCGAATGCCAGAATCAGCGAGATTCGGTCATGCGTACCGCGAAAACGCACCATAGCGTTCGCCGAAAAAGTGAGGATCAGGATGCTGCCGAAAAGAGAAAGCGTGGCGTAAGGGAAGGGCTCAAAAGAAATGTGTAGCGCGCGCAACTGAATCAGCGCGGCAAGCGACGCCGCCAATCCGGCGGCCGAAAGCGGCCAGCGGAAACGGCGGATCACCGTTGAAAATCGCCTCAGAGCTACCACTGCACTTCCCTCAGAACTGCCTCAGACCGTATACGTGCGGCACAATCCGCCCGAGAGAGGTGCAACTGCGGGGCCGATCTGGAAGCTGACTTCCTATCCGCGTAAATCACAGAAAATAAAAGGGGGTGTGAGGCGCCCGGCGGCTCCGGTGGGTATGCAGTACCATCGCGCTTGAGGCGACGGGGTAGAACTGTAACGATTCTAGACTTCGCCTACATACGGGAATCTGCTTACAACGAAGCACTTAGCGAAGTGGGTAGGGGCGTTCCTAGTTACCGCTTCGCAACCGTTTCAGCAGAACCATTTCGGTCCAACGCTTCGGCTCAAATCGTTTCGCGCTCGGCGCTACTGCTAAAACGCCGGTGAGCTCTCGCAGGACCGGTGCGCCAAATCCAATCCTGCTAACTCTGCGGTTTTTGCTCGTCGGCTGCCTTTACGGCCGCCTCCGCGCCCTGGAACCCGATCACCGAGTGCTGGCCGTCGCAGAAGGGCTTGTTCTTGCTGCCGCCGCATCGGCACAGCGAAAAGGCGGGCTTGCCTGCGATGTTGTAAGGGGTGCCCGCGGCATCCACCAGTTCGATGGCGCCTTCAGGAGCTTCCACCCGCAAGGGGCCGTTCGGTCGCACTGTGATCTTCACTTGAGCCATTCACGCCTCCGGAAAAATGCATTCAAGTTGATACTCTCAATACTTCGGCATGCTCGGATCCACCTCATCCGACCACGCCAGCACGCCGCCCTTCAGGTTCCAAATCTTGCGGAAGCCGGCCTGTCGCAGGAAGTTCACGGCGTCCGCCGAACGCTTGCCGCTGCGGCAATGCGCCACAATTTCGCGCGAGCTGTCCAGCTCATTCACCCGCTTCGGCAAGTCGCCGAGCGGAATGAGATAGCCGTTCAAGTTGCAAATCTGGTATTCGTGCGGCTCGCGCACATCCAAAATGAAGAGGTCATCACCGCGATCCAGGCGCGCCTTTAATTCGCTGGGCGTCATCTCCGGCACGTTGGTCGCGGCCGCCGGGGCCTCTTCGCCGCGAATGCCGCAGAACTCTTCGTAGTCAATCAACTTGGTGATGGTGCGATGCTCGCCGCAGAGGGGGCACGCCGGGTTCTTCTTCAGCTTAAGCTCGCGGAAACGCATGGCCAGCGCGTCGAACAGCAACAGGCGGCCTACCAGCGGTTCGCCGGTTTCGAGAATCAGCTTGATCGCTTCAATCGCCTGCAGCGATCCCACGATTCCCGGCAGCACGCCCAGGACGCCACCCTCCGCGCACGACGGCACCAGGCCCGGCGGCGGCGGTTCGGGATAGAGACAGCGGTAGCAAGGTCCTTCCGGCATGCCGAAGACGCTGACTTGGCCTTCGAAGCGGAAAATCGAGCCGTAAACGTTCGGCTTGCCGAGCAGCACGGAGGCGTCGTTCACCAGATAGCGCGTGGGGAAATTGTCCGTGCCGTCCACGATCAGATCGTAGTCGCGAAAAATATCGAGAGCGTTTGCGCTGGTGAGCCGTGTCTCGTGCGTGGTGATTTCAATCGCCGGATTCAGACCCGAGAGGCGCGCCTTGGCTGCCTCGCTCTTGGGCTTGCCCACGTCTTCCGTGGAAAAAGTCACCTGGCGCTGCAGATTGGTGAAGTCCACCACATCGAAATCGAGAATACCCAGATGGCCGACGCCCGCCGCCGCGAGATACAGCCCAAGCGGCGCACCCAGGCCACCCGCGCCAATCATCAGCACGCGCGCTTGCTTCAGTTTCAACTGCCCGTCCATGCCGACTTCCGGCATGATCAGGTGGCGGCTATAGCGAAGAATCTCTTCGCGGGAGAGTTGCGGCGCCGGGGCTGCTTCCGTCTTCGTTGCCATGTTCGGTCCCTTTCAGAGATTCGCGCCGCCCGCAATGGAGGGTACAATGCTGATGGTGTCGCCATCCTTGGTCGGCGTCTTTTCCTTTTCCAAATAGCGAATATCTTCATCGTTCAGGTACACGTTGACGAAGCTGCGGATGCGCCCGTCGTCCGTGTAAAGATGCTTGCGCAACTCACTGAATTTCGAAATCAGGCCGCCTAGGGCTTCGCCTACCGTCTTTGCTTCGAGCTCGATCGTGTCACTCTTGCCGGCGAATTGCCGCAGCGGCGTCGGGATCAATACTTTCACTGCCATGATTCTCTTCCTCCGATAGGGTAGAGCGAAATCTGCCCGCAGCCAGCCCTTCATTCGCCGGGCCGCTAAGTCTTAGAGTTTTTCGGGCGCGGCAGCCTTCGCCTCTGCGATCAGGATTGCCGTGATCTTCTCCGGCTCGAACCGTACGCGATTGTCCGCCAGCCGCCAGGAGGCCATTGCCTGCGCCTCCGCTTTCGCCACGCTCACGATAATGTAGCTATACCACGGCCAGGCGTGCTCGCGGTCGTATTCACTGGGCAGCGCCGGGTGATCCGGATGCGAGTGATACCAGCCGATCAGATCGAGGCCCGCTTCGCGCGCCACCCGCTCGGCGCTTCGAAAATCATCGGGCGTGATCGAGAAGCGATTGCGCGGCGAATCGTCGCGCCTATTGACCAGCGGGTACAGCGCACGCACTTCGCGGCCCGCTTCGCCATCTACACCTAGCAGCCCACCGCAGCACTCGTGCGGATAGGTCTCCGCGCCGTGGGCGCGGATTTGGGCCGCCAAAACCTCGTTCAAATACAGCGTATGCACGTCTCTCAGAATTTCGTTTGCTCTCGATTCGCCTGCATCCACCCTTCGGTCGGATGCCCCAACTCACCGAATGTCACTGGCGCACGTCAAACTCGTCCCAGAACCGCTCGCTCAAATACTTTTCCTCCGAATCCGGAAAAATCGTGACAATCACGGCGCGCTCGTCCTTTGGCGCTTCCGCTGCAACGGCCAACGCGCCCACCATCGCTGCCGCCGCGCTCGGACTGACCAGCAATCCTTCTTCGCGGGCCAGGCGCTTGGCCATGCGGTACGCATCCTCGGTGCGGACCTCGATATTTTCATCGGCTAATCGAGGGTCGTAGATCGCCGGCACGATGGCCGTGAACATGTGCTTCCAACCTTCGAGACCGTGGAAGCCCGAATCCGGCTGCAGGCTGACGCAGCGAATTCGCGGGTTTAGCTCCTTGAGCCGCCGCGCCACACCCATGAAGGTGCCGGTGGTGCCGAGCCCCGCGCAGAAATGCGTCAGGCGCCCGCGCGACTGCTCCCAAATCTCGATCCCGGTGGTTTCATAGTGCGCGCGCCAGTTCGCGTCATTGCTGTACTGGTCGGCGTAAAAATACCGCTCCGGATCGGCGGCGTGCACTTCTCGCGCCTTGCGAATCGCGCCGTCGCTGCCTTCATCACCGGGCGTGAAGAGGAGCTCCGCGCCGTAGGTTTCCAGGATGCGCTTGCGTTCGGGTGAGGCGTTCGAGGGCAAGCATAGCGTTACGCGGTAGCCGCGCGCCGCGGCGATCATCGCGTAGGCGATTCCGGTATTGCCGCTGGTCGCGTCAAGGATTGTCTTGCCCTTGCGCAACGCGCCGCTGCGCTCACCGTCACGGATCATGTTGAGCGCCGCGCGGTCCTTCACGGAGCCGCCAGGGTTGAACCACTCTGCCTTGGCGTAGAACTCCGCGTCAGGGCGCTCGCTGCCCACGCGCGCCAGGCGCAGCAAGGGCGTGTTGCCCACGTTGTCGAGCACGGAGGCAGGCACAATCACACCGGCCCCGGATAAGTCTTCTTCGAGAGTTTGTCCGCCACTGGTCATCTTGGTTGAGCCTTCGATTTACGCTACTTCAAACAAAGCCCGGTGGCTAGCCGCCGCTCGGCCTTGCATCATTCGATGCGGAGGCGCGGGGAGTGTATTCAACCCGCTAGAGGCCCGTATTTAGCTCAGAAATAGTAGCTTAGCAGAAACACCCTCATTTTCGTCAGATATGGCCCGTTCGGGACCTAGGCTAGACCGACTTCGCCAGCGCACCCGCGACGATTGCCTTCGTCCTGGTGAAGAGGGCTTAAATCATTCAGGCACTTTGACATCGGCGTGGCATTTGCCTACTCTGATCTGTCATGTGGAACGTCAACGATCGCTTCGAGCAGCCGCTCATTCTGGAGAACTTGCACTCAATAGGCTTCATGGTCGGCAGCACAGGTGGCGTCGTGCGTGTGGAAAAATACGGTTGCGGCTCGGAGTTCCGGCGGACACCCGACGGCCACTACCAGATGACGATTCTGCCTTCGATTCTGGTGAACGGGCAGTTCACCCGCCTGTGGGACGCCGGCTATCAGAAATTTCTGCTCTTCGATGATGGACGCAAATACCCGGCGCAGGCCCCGCAACTTGTGAATCTACGCAAATTCAACGAAGAGCTGCGTTCCACACTCGGCGTGCCAACCTATTACAATGAAGCGCTCGGCTCGACCTGCCGCGTAACAGCCTACGACCGCGTAAAAGGCAGAAAAGGTGACGTGCCCGACAGAGATGTACCCGAACGAGTCGCCAAAACGCGTCCCGTCGCAATACCGTAGTAGCCACGCACCCCAAAGCGCATTCTGAAACAAAACCAATTGGATGTCATTCTGAGCGGAGGCGCGACGTCGTGTGTCGCGGCGCAGCGAAGAATCTGTGTGATGAATCCGCCCCCGTTCAGCTAGCAGCACACCCGGTGGCGCGCTCACACAGATTCTTTGGCCTACACAAAGGGTCTCAGGATGACCGAATGGAAGAGGAGACGAAGCCAATAAGGGGCTCGCGATGCTACTAAGACCCGTTCAATGCTTACTTTGCTTTTGCGCGTTCGAGTTGACGGCGAAGCTGTTCCGGGTCCACTTTGAACTTTGCTACTTTTCGCGAGCCGAGAAAAAGTACGGGAACCTCTTCGTTGTGGCGCGCACGCAGCGCGGGGTCCTCGTCAATATTCACTTCGCGAAGCCGCGCTCCGTAGCGTTCCGCCAGGGGGGCGATTTTCTCCTTTGCCTCGTCGCAGAGGTGGCAGCCCGGCCGCGTATAAAGAGTCAGCTCGCGCGCTCCAACGATCGCCAGCCGCCCGTCTTCGGTCCGATAAAAACGGCCATCCTGCTCGCGGAGCAGTCCCCGGCCCGCCATGCGGCGGAGTTCCGCGAGTACCTGTTCGTCTCCGGCGGAATGTTCGCGCGCGTGTTCGGTGAGCGTTCCTGCCTCGAGCGAATCTCCGCCGAGGACGTCAAACGCCGCGAGCAAACGTTGGCTGAGGCGATTCATCGCTCAATCATGGAAGCGGAAAGCAAGTTTGCGACTATCAAGGCTTTACGGTGTAAAACGTCTTGAAAGCGCCCATTTTCGGATAAAAGGCCGCGGAGCGATACAGCTCGGAGATCTGCCGGATGTGGCCGAGATCGTGAAACGCCCATTCATGCAGCAAGTCGCTCAGCGTGATGCGCCCAATGGAAGCGTGCTGGCCGGCCCGCCCCAGCGCGCCATCCGAAAGGTAGCGGAGCATGGAAAGCGTGCGATCGCGTTCGTGGCAGAAGGTGTGCAGCCGCTCGCGCCCGCTTCCTCCGGAATACTTGCCGCTGGCATAGATGGCGTTCTGGTCGTAGCTCTCGAGCTTTGGACTATCTTCTTGCGCCATGCGCCGCGTCCGGTCGCGGTTCGCCTGCTCGACATCGGCCAAGTGCGCCAGCACCTCGCTGATGGACCAGCGGTCCGAGGCGGGCTTCCAGCTCAGCGTCGAATCGGGCGCATCGAGCAGGATTTTTTCGATGATGATGGGCGTTTGTTCCAAAAGGCTCAAGCCCGGTAGATTTTGCGGCGAGCGCGGCGGCATTCTCCCTCCCAGGGTCAGCAATCTTTATACCGCATTTGCGCGCGCCATCAAAAGCGCCACGCCTCTTGTGCTTCACGGGCGCCGCAAGAAGCCTTAGACTGCACGCGTTGGGATGCTAATGTTGAAATGAGGGAGACCGAATGGGCGGAGTTCTCGCGTTGGTGGACGACGTTTTCTTCCAAATGAAAATCGCGGAGACGGCGCGGCAGGTCGGCGTCGAATTCAAGGCCGCCGCCACGGTGGACGCACTGATGGCCGTCGCCCAGGGGGATGCCGCTGCGAGGCCGGCGCTGATCGTGGTGGATTTGAACTCGCGAGGCGGCGCTCAGCTCGGACCAAACCCACAGGCAGCCGCTCCATCGGAAAAGGGCGTCGAAGCGCTCGAGCGCTTGCGCGCCGCAGGCAACCAAACTCCTGTCGTCGCCTTCCTCTCTCACGTACAAGTTGACTTGGCGGAGCGCGCCCGGTCCGCGGGCGGCGCGGAAGTGATGCCGCGGTCAAAATTCACACAGAATCTTGCCGCGATTCTTTCGCGCGCAAAATCGTGAGGTTCCTGTTGCGAAGGCCTGGCAAAATTCTGGCGGCCGCTGCTTTGTCGCTGGCGCTCACATGCTCCATGCCCGCGCGACAAGCGGGCAGCGCTCCCGCGCAGCCGCAGCCGCAGAGCTCGGCACGGCTCGATCAAGCGCGCGTCCCCGGCGGCCCCGCCGACACGCTGGCTAATGCTTTTTCCGCCGCTTGCAGGCACGACGTCAGCGCCTTCACGGATTTCTTGACGAACTCGAGCGACGCCGCCTATCGCGGGCTTCCTCCCAACCAGCAGATCGGCCTCTTGAAACGCTTCGTGCAACTCGAAGACCCCGGCCAGCCTCTTCGCTCAACCGATGCCAACGGCGGCATCATCTTGCGTTGCGAAACGCCAAGCATCACTGTCGAGATCCGGCTTGGCGCGCCGCGGATTGATGAAAACCTCGCGTTTGTCCCCGTCGCGCTCACCAAGGATCGCAAAGTGGATTTCGGAATGGTGCGCGCTTCCAGCGGCTGGAAGGTGTTCGCGATCGGATTGGTGGTGTTGGACATCCCGCAGCTCACCGCCGAATGGAGCCGCCAGGCAATGGAAGAACGCGAAGGGGAGGCCATGGCCGCGCTGCGCACCATCGCCCAGGCGCTCGATAGTTATCGCAGGGCGTTTGAAAAGCTTCCCGAATCGCTCCTGCAGCTTGGACCCGCGCCGAAAAACGGAATCTCGCCTGACACGGCCGGTCTACTGGATTCGCAACTCGCCCAAGGACAAGCCGGCGGCTATTCGATTCGCTACCGCATTCTGCCGAGCGATGACGAAGAGACCCACCCATCCGGATATGAGCTGGCCGCCACGCCGAAGGAATATGGAAAGTCGGGCGTGCGTTCTTTCTTCATAGATTCCACCGGGAAAATGCGCGGAGGGGATAAACAAGGCGGCCCCGCGACGTCCGGCGACCCTCCGGTGGATACATCGTCTCAGTAGCAGTCACCGGGCAGGACGATACAAAGCTATTTCACATCCAGAAGAGAGCGCTTGAGCCAGATTGCGCCCGCAACCAAATTGCCAGCAGCTTTGGCCGCTTCGAGTCCATTGTCGACAATTAGCTTCAGTGTGGCCTGCGGGGCGTGGAACTTTTCAGCCTGAAGGTAAGCTCGCTCAAGCAAAGTAAGTGCACCCGGATAGCGGCCTTCGTGATAGTAAACGACCGTCAGAAGGTTCAGCGCGGTGTCCTGGGACCCTCGGACATCGTTAGCGACGACATCCTGCTCGTCGTAGTCGTCGGATTTCTTGAAATGGCCTATCTGTTGGTCGAATAAGGAAATTGCCTGTTGCAGAGGTTCCTCCGCCTCATGCCACTGCTCCTGCACGATCTTTACCAGCGCGATGGATTCGTAGTTCTGTGCGTATCCAGAATCCAGGATACCGGGCCATACGCGCAGATACTCGAAACGTTGTTGATAGATTCGCTCGGCTTCTTGATAGCGCTTAAACTTGAAGTAGCAGTCGCCTATTCTTCCATAGGCCGTGCTTAGATATTTGCCACGGCTCTCCTGATATTTTAGCGGCTCCGCCATTCCAACGACAGATTGGTACTGGATCAGCGCATTCTCGATGTCGTCCCTCGCATAGGTCTTCGACGCCTTGTCGAGCGCTGTTTCGATAGGCCCCTCGGCGTTATATTCTTCGATTTCTTCCGTCGTGGGTTTAGCTCCGACCACAACGGTTTCGTGCGCATTGACGTGCTTTTGCGGTTCAGCCTGGCTCTGCTGATCCTGCTGAGAATGGAGGCTGGCTGGTAGAGATGCGAGCGACAACCAGAAGATGACAGCGATTAACATGGAGATAAAATTAAATCCAGTAACCATGCCAGTCAATAGTATCTAAGGATTGCTGCTTGGCCGGTTTTGGGCCAATGTCATTGGTTGGCTGATCCGAGTCGGCTCCGTATACTGTGCGCTGCGCAGGACAATTTTGAACGCAACCAAGGCACTGCTCGGCGCCAAACACCGACTGGCAAGCCTCGCGCTCTTAGCCGCGCTGGGGCTGGCGTCGCCGTGCGCCGCGCAACTCGTGCACCCGCAGCCGCACCCGCCCGGCGTTCCCGTGCCGGAAGCGCCACCTGAGCCGCAAACGCAGACGGGCTCGCCGGCGCCCGGATCGCTGCCGACTTTCGAGTTTCGCAGCGGCTTCTGGACCAACCTGCATCATTTCCTTTACGAACAGGCCTTGCTGAAGCTCGACCCCAACAACGTTGTGATGGGCGGCAGCACCGCCAAGGCGCGGCTAGTGTTCGTCCCGGTGACGGCGCAATTCTCGAGCGACGAGCAGCGCGCCTGGAACGCAGCCCTCGGCTACTACACGGCAAACATCGCCACCAAAGACCTGATGGACAGCGGCGACCTGATCGCCATTGATGACGTGCTCGCCGACCTGGGCGGGTGCCAGGAACTTACCGGACGCAGCGACCCGAAATGCGCCTCTGGTTTGCGTCCGGAAATGATCGCGGCACTCTCCGCCGCCGCGCCGATTTATCGCACGCGCTGGTGGAAAGACGACGACCGCGCAAACCGCGTCTGGATCGCGCAAGTGAGCCCGCTGGTGGAAAAGTGGGGCGTGCGCGTGGCCAACGAGCTTTCGCTCGCCTACGAATCGCACTGGCCCGCAGGGCGCATCGCGGTGGACCTGGTTGGATATGCCGGTCCGCTGGGCGCGTACACAACGCTCCAGCCCCTGCATCTGCTAATCTCAAGCCGCGACCCGCGCAACCAAGGAAATGGCGGCATCATGGGGTTCCAGATTTTGTTCAATGAGGCGTCGCACGGCGTCGCCGTGCCGGTGCTGAGCGCGATCATCCGGCGATGCCGGGAACAAGGAAAGCTGATCCCCCGCGACCTTTGGAATGCTCTGGTCTTTTACACCACCGGCAGGATCGTGCAGCAGGAAGTGGCGCGGGAACAACTGGCCGATGGTGCGCCGCGCGGCAGCGATCAGGCGCGCGACGACCAGGAAACTCTCGAAATGCGCGGCTGGGCGGATTATTTGCAGCTTCTGAACACATACTGGCAGCCTTATCTCAATGGCGGCATCAGCTTTGACGTCACCCTGGACCGCATGATATCGGCGCTCTGAAATCGCGCGCCAAGGTCTGCCTGAAACTCTTTGTCTTAGTCAATCGTATGCGATCTGTCAGTCGTGTGGCCGAGGAGTGATCGCCCGTGAGCCAAGTTAACCTTTCTGGTCTTTGCGCCGCGCTAATTCTGGGCGGTCTGGCGCTTGTCTTACCCGGCGCGAGAGCGGCCGCGCAGCAGACGCCGCCGACCACGAATGAGGCGCTCGTCCGCACCTTCGTGGAAAACATCGGCGCCGAAAAATACGATGCGGCCGAGCAACTCTTCAGCGACTCCGTCCGGCAGGCCTTCCCCGCGGACAAATTGAAAGCGGCGTGGCAGCAAGTGCTCAGCCGCGCCGGCGATTTCCAAGCCATCAAGTCGCTGACGCACGAAGCGGCAAACGGCGGAGACCTTTTCTCCGTGGTTTGCGAATTCTCGAAGGCGCAAGCGACGATGGCGATCCAGGTGGATGCGCAGCAACATATTGCCGCCTTTCACGTGACGCAGATGTCGGAGAAGGAGTCCGCTGCGTGGACACCGCCCGAATATGCGAAGACAGATTCGTTCGAGGAGCGCGGCGCAATCGTTGGCCAGGCCCCCTATGCGCTATCGGGAACGCTCACGCTGCCGAAAGGCGCAGGGCCATTTCCGGCGGCGGTGTTGATCCACGGCTCGGGGCCGAACGACCAGGACGAATCCTATGGCCCGAACAAAACATTCAAGGACCTAGCCTGGGGCTTGGCGAGCCGCGGTATCGCGGTGCTGCGGTACACGAAGCGCACGCGCCAATATGGCGCACAGATGATGCACGACCCAGCGGGTCTCACCGTGAGACAGGAGACGATTGATGACGCGCGCTCGGCGGTAGCACTGCTCGCCACGATGCACGAAATTGATGCCGCGCACATTTTCGTGGTTGGCCACAGTCTGGGAGGCTATCTGGCGCCGCGCATCGCTACCGGCGACAACCAGATCGCAGGGCTGGTCCTGCTCGCGGGCAGCGCGCGCCCGCTCGAAGACATGGTGATCGAGCAGATCAAGTTCGAGACAAGTATTGCGGGCGCCTCCGCGGCGCCGCAGGGGCAAAAAGCCCTCGCCGATGCCGAAGCGGACAAGCGCGCCATTGAAGACCCCAATCTGAAACCGGGTACAATGCTCCGCCTCGCGGGCTCCCAAGTACCGTCTGAATATTTTCTCGACCTGCGCGGGTACGACCCGCCGAAGATGGCGGCTTCATTGACGATTCCCATGCTGATTCTCCAGGGCGAGCGCGACATCCAGGTCCGCATGACGGACTTCAATCTCTGGAAGGCCGGCCTCGCTTCGCACAAGAACGTGACGTTCAAGAGCTACCCGGCGGCAACCCACCTTTTCATGCCTGGAACCGGGCCGGGAACTCCGGCCGAGTACAACACACCCAATCACGTCGAAGCCGACGTGATCGCAGACATCGCGGCATGGATTCACCGGGAGTCCGGTGCGGTTTCACCGGCCAAGTAGTACGCGCCGAGCGTCGCCATCCATCTCTAAAACGCATCATCCGCATACAGGAAAGAGCCGTTTGGCGAAGCAAGCGGGTTGTGTTACGCTCCACAGGTTAATCGCGGTGTGGGGGGCCCTCAGGTCCCGTTAGCAGGTCTCGCTCGACGGTAGCTTTTCCACGAACGACTCGCGCTGGGGGAATTCTCTTCCCATCGCAGCCTTTTTTGGCGAAGATGCCCGCAACCGCCAACTCGCACGGAATGCGAACCGGCGCTGGCTCCCCCAGCCAAGCCCAGAGCAGGTAAGCAATGGCGACCAAGCACGCTGTTACACAGGTCATGGAAATCAAGCTCGCGCATTCGCCGGATTCCGACGACGCGTTCATGTTTTACGCGTTGGCGACGCACAAGGTGCGCACGGATGGCTTAAAGTTCAGCCACGTCCTTTCGGATATCGAATCGCTCAATCGCGCGGCGGATAAAGAGACCTACGACGTGACCGCGATCAGCTTCGCGGCGTACCCATACCTCTATGAAAAGTATGCGCTGCTCGATTGCGGGGCAAGCTTTGGCGACGGCTACGGGCCGCTGATCGTCTCCCAGAAACCAATGAAAAAACAGGACTTGGCCGGGAGTCGTATTGCCGTGCCGGGTCTGCGAACGAGCGCCTATTTGACGTTGAAGCTCTTTGAGCCGAACGTCGAGCCGGTAGTCGTGCCGTTTGATAAGATTGTGGACGCGGTACGGGAAGGCACAGTGCCCGCGGGCCTGCTGATCCACGAGGGTCAGTTGATGTTCCCACAGGCAGGGCTCAACCGCGTGGCAGATCTTGGCCATTGGTGGCAGGAGCAGACCGGGCTGCCGCTGCCGCTAGGCGGCAATGCCATACGTCGTTCGTTGGGTCTGGATGTGGGCCATCGCGTGGCGCAGGCGATTCGCGCCAGCGTGGAATACGCGCTCGAACATCGCGAGGTTGCGCTGAACTATGCAATGCAGTTTGCCCGCGACATGGAAACCGAGGTCGCCGACCAGTTCGTCGGCATGTACGTGAATAAGTGGACGCTCGGTTACGGCGAACCTGGCCGCCGCGCGGTGCGTGAGTTGTTGCGCCGCGGCGCGGAAGCGGGACTCGTTCCGCCGGTGAGCGAAATTGATTTTGTCGGCAGCGCCGAGCAATCCGCGGCGTAAGCAGTCGGCATCGCGCGTCGTGCTGAGCGCTTTTGTAGCGCAGGTCCTTGGACCTGCGGCTTTTCCTCGGCGTACCGAGGACAGGAGGCTACTCTAAGCAACACCACGATCCATCCGCATGAGCCGCAATTCCCTGTAACACGTTCGCCATTCTCCGGCGAAGCTCCCAGCCAGCCGCAAAGCCCGCGTGAGACAATACAAAAGACACCGATGCGTAACTTGACCGAACGCGCCCGTCTGCTCGACGAACTGTTGCGCGAACGCATTCTCGTGCTCGATGGCGCGATGGGCACCATGCTGCAACAGGCGCAACTGACCGCTGCGGATTTCGGTGGACCCCATCTCGAGGGCTGCAATGAGAATCTCGTCCTTACGCGCCCCGATGTGATCTCCGGCATTCATCGCCAATATTTCAAAGCCGGCGCCGATATCGTGGAGACGAATTCCTTTGGCAGCGCAAGCATCGTGCTGGCCGAGTATGGCCTGGCGGAGAAAGCCTATGAGATCAGCCGCGCGGCGGGCGCATTGGCCCGTAACGTGGCCGACGAACTCGCCACTTCCGCCAAACCGCGCTTCGTTGCGGGAAGTATGGGCCCAACAACGAAGTCGCTCACCGTCACCGGCGGCACTACATTCGATCAATTGCGCGAGTCCTACCACGAACAGGCACGCGGTCTGGTGGACGGCGGCGCGGATATCCTGCTGCTCGAAACTTGCCAGGATACGCGCAACATCAAGGCCGGCGTGCTCGCGATCCAACAGCTTTCGCGCGAGATCGGCCACCCGATTCCGCTGATGATCTCCGCCACGATCGAAGCGATGGGCACGATGCTCGCAGGCCAGGGCGTGGAAGCGCTGTGGGCTTCGCTCGATCACCTGGACCTGCTCTCGCTTGGCCTCAATTGCGCAACGGGCCCCGAGTTCATGACGGATCGCATCCGCACGCTGGCGGGGCTCACGCCGCGCTTCGTCTCCTGCTATCCGAATGCGGGGCTCCCGAACGAAGAAGGCAAGTATCTGGAGACACCCACGACTCTTGCAGAACAGCTCGAGCGCTTCATTGCCAACGGCTGGCTGAACATCGTTGGTGGTTGCTGCGGCACCACTCCCGATCACATTCGCATGATCGCGCAGATCGCCGAAGGCAAGCCGCCGCGGCGCCCCCCGGCGCCGAGCCATCGCGCCGTCTATTCCGGCATCGAGATCGTCGAGGCGGAGGAATCTACGCGGCCGCTGCTGGTGGGCGAACGCACCAACGTGATCGGTTCGCGCCTCTTCAAGAATCTGGTGGCCGAGGAAAAATGGGAAGAGGCTACCGAGATCGGACGGCGGCAGGTGCGCAGCGGCGCGCACATCGTGGACGTGTGCCTGCAATCCACGGAACGCGAAGAGCTACGCGATATTGAACCGTTTTACGAGAAACTGATCCGCAAGATCAAGGCGCCGATCATGATTGACACCACCGACGCGCGCGCCATCGAGCTTTCCCTGCAGTATTGCCAGGGCAAGAGCATCATCAATTCGATCAACCTCGAAGACGGCGAGGAGAAATTCGAGCGTGTCTGCCCGCTAGCGCATTCTTACGGAGCGGCCGTGATCGTAGGCTGCATTGATGAGGACAAGCTGCAAGCACAGGCGTTCACCCGCGAGCGCAAGCTGGCGATTGCGGAGCGCTCGCGGCAACTGCTCACGGAAAAATATGGCATCCATGCCGAGAACATCATTTTCGATCCGCTCGTTTTCCCTTGCGCTACCGGCGACCAGAATTACATCGGCGGCGCGGTGGAAACGATCGAAGGCATCCGGCTGATCAAGCAGAAGATTCCTTATGTCCGCACCGTGCTCGGCATCAGCAACGTAAGCTTCGGCCTGCCGCCAGGCGCGCGCGAAGTGGTCAATTCGGTTTTTCTCTATTACTGCACGAAGGCCGGGCTCGATCTCGCCATCGTCAACACCGAACGCCTCGAGCGCTTTGCTTCGATTCCCGAGCACGAGCGGCGGCTTGCGGAAGACCTGCTCTTCAACCATCCGCCCGCGCAAGTGCCGGAGGGGAATACACAGGCTGCCCTCCTGCGTGGCGCTCCCGAAGACTGGCGCGCTCAATCCCGGGAGCAGAAGGCTGCCATCAACCAATTTCACATTGCGGCGATCACGGAGCATTTCCGAACCACGAAGAAGAAGGAAAAGTCGAAAGAGCAGCTTCCGCTCGACCAGCGCCTGCCGAACTACATCATCGAGGGCACGCGCGATGGCCTGATCGCCGATCTCGACCGCAAGCGCGCGGAAGGCGCGAAGCCGCTCGACATCATCAACGGTCCGCTGATGTCCGGCATGTCCGAGGTTGGCCGCCTTTTCAACGCCAACGAGTTGATCGTCGCCGAAGTGCTGCAATCGGCCGAAGCGATGAAGGCCGCGGTGAGCCATCTCGAACAATTTATGGAAAAGGCCGACGTCACCAAGCGCGGGAAAGTTGTGCTCGCCACGGTGAAGGGTGATGTGCACGACATCGGCAAAAATCTCGTCGAGATCATCTTCAAGAATAATGGCTATGACGTGATCAACCTGGGCATCAAGGTGCCGCCGGAGGATTTGATCATCGCCTACAAACAGCATCAGCCCGACGCGATCGGCCTGAGCGGACTGCTCGTGAAGAGCGCGCAACAAATGGTGATCACGGCGGCCGATCTGCGCGAAGCCGGAATCCGCGTGCCGCTGCTGGTGGGTGGCGCCGCGCTCTCTGATAAATTCACGCGGCAGAAAATCGCGCCGAGCTACACCATGGCGGTGTGCTACGCGAAGGACGCCATGTCGGGTTTGAGGCTGATGAACCATCTGTCCGATCCGGCGACGCGCGATACCGTGATCCGCGAGCACACGTTCTCCGAAGGCACGGGCGCCGCCGGCGTCACCGCTGTTGTCGCGCCTGTGGATGCTGGCACAGAGCGCTCGCCGAAGGTTCGCTCGGATGTCCCGATCCCGCGCGTCTCCTACCTGGATCGCAAGGTTCGCGATGTGCCCGATCTCGCCGATGTGTGGAGCTATATCAACCCGATGATGCTCTACTGCAGGCATCTCGGCTTCCGCGGCAACTTTGAAAAGGCGCTCGTGGACCGCAATCCGCAAGCGCTCGAGCTTTACAACGGCGTCGAAGAGGTCAAAACCGAAGCCGCGAAGTTCATGAAGGTGCGCGCCGTGTGGCAGTTCTTCGAAGCGGAACGCCAAGGCAACTCGATCGCGCTCTTCGCGCCCGGCGCCGCCGCTCCGGTGCACATCTTCAGCTTCGAGCGCCAGCGCATTCCCGGAGGGCTTTGCCTCAGCGACTACGTGCTGCCCGCGCAGGCCGGAAAGCCGGTGCAGCCCGCGAAGAGCACGCACTCCACACAAAACGTCCAGCGCGATCACATCGCGCTCTTTGTCGTCACCGCCGGAGAAGGCATTCGCGCGCGCTCGGAGGAGGCCAAGAACTCAGGCCACTATTTCCGCTCGCACGCGATGCAGGCGCTCGCCATCGAAACCGCCGAGGCCTGCGCGGAATGGCTGCACCGCCGCATCCGCGAAGATTGGGGCTTCCCCGATCCGCCGGAGATCACCATGCAGCAGCGCTTCACCTCGCGCTATCGCGGCAAGCGCTACAGCTTTGGCTATCCGGCGTGCCCGAATCTGGACGATCAGGTGGGTATCTGGAAGCTGTTGCGCCCCGACGAAATCGGCGTGCAGCTCACCGAAGGCATGATGATGGACCCGGAAGCCAGCGTCAGCGCGCTGGTCTTCCCTCATCCGGACTGCACCTATTTCAGCGTAGGCGACCCAACAGCCGACCCGCAGTAGTCATGGCTCAATGGCGATACCCGATCCGGCCAACGCGACCACCGAGCCGGCATGTCATTCCGAGTGAAGAGTGACGCCTTCGGCCGCGTGAAGCAGAGAACCTGTGTGCGCAATTCGCGTCAGAGTGTTTACGTGCCCCCTGAACGCAAGCCGAATGGACACCCTGGGGCTTTTCACGCTCTGCTTGTGCGAGCCGCCATGCATTGTTATGTGAACCGCGATACGTTGTTGTGTGACCGACCGCTCCTTGACGCTCCTCTGCGTTTCGCATAGTCTCAATTCGCTCTTATGAGCCGCAAATACAAAGCAATTCTCGCCTCACTGGCATTGAGCTTCCTCGCACCGCTCATCTTTGTAAGACAACCCGCCACGCAACTCGAATACCGCGAAACCGACGTTGCCGCACGCAGTTGGCCGAAGGACGCGGTGCGCGCGCCGCAGGCGATGGTGGTGAGCGACAACGCCCTTGCCGACAAAGCCGGGCTCGAAATCCTGAAAAAGGGCGGCAACGCCGTGGACACCGCGGCGGCCGTGGCGTTTGCGCTGGCCGTGGTCGAGCCTCGCGCGGGGAATATCGGCGGCGGCGGCTTCCTGCTCGTGCGGCTGGCCAGCGGCAAGACGGTCTTTGTGGACTATCGCGAGGAAGCTCCCGCCTCCGCGACGCGCGAACTTTATCGCAAGCCCGACGGCACCTACGACACCGAAGGCTCGCGCCTCGGCTACCGCGCTTCCGGCGTGCCGGGCACGGTGGCGGGCATGGCGCTCGCGGTAAAAAGCTACGGCAGGATGAAGCTCGCCGACGTGATGGCCCCCGCGATTCGCCTGGCGCAGGGCTTCACCGTCAGCGAAAAGCTGGCGACGTCGCTCAAGGATTCCGCCAAGCGGCTGCAGCAATTCGACCGCAGCAACCAGATTTTCCTGAATGGCGGCAAGCTCTACCAGCCCGGCGATTCGCTGAAGCAGCCGGCACTCGCCGAAACGCTGAAGCGCATCGCGCAAAATGGTCCCGCCGAGTTCTATCAGGGCCAGACCGCACGCGAACTGACCGCGGACATGGCGCAAAACGGCGGCCTGATCACGATGGCCGATCTCGCCGCGTACAAACCCAAGGTTCGCGCGCCGCTTCACGCGAGCTATGACGCCAGCGGCGCAAAGTGGGACGTCTACACCAGTCCGCCGCCCAGTTCCGGCGGCATCGCCATGATCGAAGCGCTGAACATTCTGGCGCCCGAGCACCTCAAGGGCTGGAACGACGCGGCGTCGGTGCACTGGGTCGCGGAAGCGATGCGGCTCGTCTTCGCGGACCGCGCCACGTTCCTCGGCGATTCCGATTTCGTGCACGTACCGCTCGCCGGCCTCACCGACCCGCGTTACGCCGCGCAGCGCCGCGCCACGATTGATCCTGCGCATGCGTCATCGAGCCAGAGCGTCGGCGCAGGCGATCCCGCGCCGTTTGACAAGCCCAAATCGGCCGCGGGCGCCGCAAACATTGGCGCGTCCTCGCGCGAGCAAGCTGTTGCTCTTTCGCTCTACGAGGCGCGGCGCGAAGGCCACACCACGCATTTCTCCATCGTGGACGCCGATGGCAACGCCGTCTCGAATACTTACACGATCAACGACAGCTACGGCTCCGGCGTCACCGCGCCCGGCGGCTTTCTGCTGAACGACGAAATGGACGATTTCACCGCGCAGCCCGGCCAGCCCAACATGTTTGGCCTGATGCAGAGCGAGGGCAACACCATTGCCGCGGGCAAGCGCCCGCTCAGTTCGATGATGCCCACGATCGTGCTGCGCGACGGCAAGCTCAGCTTCGTCACCGGCTCGCCCGGCGGCCCGCAGATTATTTCGGCGACGATGCTCACGGTGATCAACTGGATGCGCTTCGGCCCTCTCGATGCCCGCGGCGCGATGACGGCAATCGATGCGCCGCGCTTCCACCACCAGTGGATGCCGGACCAGTTGATCGTCGAACAGGATTTCCCGGCAGCAACGGCGGATCAGCTCACCGCGATGGGCTACAAAATTGTGAAGCGAAGCTGGATCGGCGAAGTGAACGCGATCGGCATTGATCCCAAGAGCGGCGAACGTTTGGGCGCCGCCGACCCGCGCCGCCAGGGCGCCGCGCTGGGGAATTGACGCGAGATCTACCAGTCTGAGGGCCACAGTATGCAGCGAATCCTATCCACTTACCTTTTCGTCCAGCAAAAACTGAGCACCACGACGCTCAACGACATCGAACGCGCGGGATTCGACGGCGTGGAGATTTTCTGCGCGGGCTTCCACTTCAACTACCGCTCCGCGGATATGGTTCGCGAAATCGGCGACTGGCTTGCCGATCATCGCCTGAAGCTGCATTCGCTTCATGCCCCCACCGAACGCGATTTCAGCCCCTCGCGCGAAAGCGGCACGCCCATTTCGATCTCCGATCCCGAACCTACGCGGCGGCTCGATGCGGTGGACGAGCTGAAACGCGCGCTGGACGTGGCCGAGCGCGTGCCGTTTCCGCTGATGGTGGTGCACGTGTGCACCTCGCGCGAGCCAAACGATCAGCGGCACTGGGACGCGGCGTTCACTTCGCTAGAGAATCTAAACGTGTTCGCGCGCGAGCGTGGCGTGTCGCTCGCCCTTGAAAACACGCCGGGCGAAATGGCTACGCCCGCGAACCTGCGCCACTTTCTCGAAGATACGCGCCTGCCCGGTCTGAGGCTTTGCTTTGACACCGGCCACGCGCACCTCGAAGGCGAAGCGCTTTCCGGCTTCGATATCGTGCATGAATTGGCCGCGAGCACGCACATTCACGACAACCACGGCGCAGAAAAGGACGAGCACCTGCTGCCCTACGAGGGCACGATCGAATGGGACAAGCTGCTCCCTGCGATGCCGGCCGGGCTGCCGCTTGTCTTTGAGTTGCGAGAGCAGGCGCCGCAGACGCCGACGCTCGACGCCGTGCGCGCTGTGTTGGACCGGATCGAGCGCGCGCGGTTCTGAACTCCTGCCGCAAATTTCCAAGGAGGGTTTTGAAAGATGCCCGTTGTGAATATCGCCGATGTGGGCCGCTACGATGGCCAGGAAGTCACGCTGCGCGGCTGGCTCTACAATTTGCGCGAATCGGGCAAGCTGGTGTTCCCGCAATTTCGAGACGGCACCGGCATCCTGCAGGGCGTCGCTTCGCAGAAAGAAAATCCGGAAGCCTTTGCCGCGCTGCGCGAGCTGACGCAGGAATCGAGCGTGATCGTCACCGGCAAGATTCGCGCCGACGAGCGCGCGCCAGGCGGCTATGAAATGCAGGTGACGCGCGTCGAGCCGGTGCAGCGCATCCCGGAATCCGACCCCTATCCCATCCAACTCAAAGAGCACGGCGTGGATTTTCTACTGGACCGCCGCCATCTCTGGATTCGTTCGCCGCGCCAGGCGGCCATTCTGCGCATTCGCGCGGAAGCGGTGCGCGCCGCGCGGAATTACATGGATGGCCAGGGCTACACGCTCACCGATCCGCCGATCTTCACGCCCGCGGCCTGCGAGGGCACCACGTCGCTTTTTGAAGTGGATTACGTGGACGAGAGCAAAGCCTACCTCACGCAATCCGGCCAACTCTATCTCGAAGCGACCGCGGCGGCGCTCGGCAAGGTCTATAGCTTCGGACCGACGTTCCGCGCGGAAAAATCGAAGACACGCCGCCACCTCACCGAATTCTGGATGCTCGAGCCGGAAGCCGCCTACGCACACGTGGAAGACATGATGGTGCTCGCGGAAGGGCTGGTCACCGCCATCGTGCAAAGCGTGCTGGCCAATCGCGCGCGCGAACTCGAAATGATCAAGCGCGACACTGCGAAGCTTGAAACCGTGAAAGCCCCGTTCCCGCGCATCAGCTACGACGAATCGATCACGATCCTGCAGAAAAGCGGCAATCCGGCGAAGTGGGGCGACGACTTCGGCGGCGACGAAGAGACCATCCTTTCGAGCCAATTCGACCGTCCCGTGATGGTCCACCGCTATCCCACAGCCATCAAAGCCTTCTACATGCAGCCCGACCACGAGCGGCCGGAGCTGGCTCTCGGCTTCGATATGCTGGCCTCGGAAGGCTACGGCGAGATCATCGGCGGCGGCGAGCGCATTTCCAGCTATGATCTTTTGATTCAGCGGCTTCACGAGCATGGCCTGCCCGAGGAATCGTTCCAGTGGTACCTCGACCTGCGTCGCTACGGCTCGGTGCCCCACGCGGGCTTTGGCCTGGGCCTGGAGCGCACGGTGGCCTGGATTTGCGGAACTGAGCACATCCGCGAGGTAATACCCTTCCCGCGGATGATCTATCGCGTTTATCCTTAACGGCGCAGTACCCTGCGGGCCTACTGGGGCTGGGCCTAAATCGTGGCGCAAAAAATCCGCATTATCGGCGTGCCGATGGACCTCGGACAAAGCCGCCGGGGTGTGGACATGGGTCCTTCGGCGCTGCGCGTCGCGGGCCTGCTCACCCGCCTGAAACAGCTCAACCACCAGGTAGACGACATCGGCAACATCCCCGTGAAGCAGCCGGAAGAGCAGCCTTATGGCGAGAAACGCGCCAAATACCTGAACGAAATTGCCGAGACTTGCCGCGGCCTAGCGGAAATGACGGAGAAGGCGCTGGCCGAAGGCTTTGTGCCGCTTGTGCTGGGCGGCGATCACTCGATTGCAATAGGCAGCGTGTCCGGCGTGGCCAGCCACTTTCGCAAACAGTCAAAGCGCATCGGCCTGCTGTGGCTCGATGCGCACGGCGACATGAACACGCCCGACTCATCGCCATCGGGCAACGTGCACGGAATGCCGATGGCCGCTGTGACCGGCTATGGCCCTCCAGAGCTGGTGGACCTGCTCGGCTTTCATCCCAAAGTTGAGCCGCGCAACGTCGCGCTGGTTGGCATACGCGATCTGGACGGGCGCGAGCGCCGCTTGATGAAGGAATCCGGCGTGCACGTCTTCACCATGCGCGACGTGGATGAGCGCGGCATGCGCGAGGTGATGAGCGAGGCGATCCGCTTTGCTTCGGACGACACCGACGGCGTCGCCGTCAGCCTCGACATGGATTTTGTGGACCCGACCGACGCCCCCGGCGTGGGCACACCCGTGCGCGGCGGCGTCACCTACCGCGAAGCGCACCTCGCGATGGAGATGATCGCCGATAGCGAAGCCATGGTGTCGCTCGAAGTCGTTGAGATCAATCCGGTGATCGACCTGCACAACAAGACGGCATTGCTCGGCGTCGAAATGGTGTGCTCGGGCCTGGGCAAGAAGATTATGTAAGGACCGGGGAATTCCGCCGGTTTTGCCTTTGGTTTTGTATGGGATTTGAATCCTTGTCATTCTGAGCGAAGGAACGGCGCCTTTTGCCGCGCCACAGCGAAGAATATGTGTGACGCATCCGAATCCGTGCACATTACGGCGCGCATGGTGATGCGTTCGCACATATTCCTCGGCGCACGACCCGCGCCTCAGAGTGACAGCGAAGGCCGCAGGAGCAAAACACTCTCGCCATGGAAAAATCCAAAAAGCGCCTGCGCGTCGGCGTACTCTTTGGCGGCCGCTCCGGCGAACACGAAGTCTCGCTGAGTTCCGCCGCGTCCGTCATTCGCGCGCTCGATCCCGAAAAATACGAAGCCGTGCCCATCGGCATCACAAAAGACGGCCGCTGGCTCGCCGGCAAGCCCGCGCAAAAAATGCTACCGGACGTGCTGAAGAATGGCGAGCGCGTGATGCTTTCCGGCGATCCAAATATTGCCGCGTTGATCCCCATTGATGAAAAGCCCGGCGGCGCGCTGCGCGTGGACGTCGTCTTTCCCGTGCTTCACGGTACCTACGGCGAAGATGGCACGGTGCAGGGCTTGCTCGAGCTTGCCGGCCTGCCTTACGTGGGCGCTGGCGTGCTGGGATCTGCCGTCGGCATGGATAAGGATGTGCAAAAGCGGCTGTTCCGCGATGCCGGGCTGCCCATCGGGGATTTCGTCGCGTTCCCGCGCACGCAGTGGGAGAGTTCGCGGGCCGACACGCTGAAACTAATTCAGAAGCAACTGCGCTTCCCGGTGTTCGTGAAGCCGGCGGCGCTCGGGTCGTCGGTGGGAATGACGAAAGCGCACAACCGGGAAGAATTGGGGACTGCGCTCGACACCGCCGCCGAATTCGGGCAGAAAATTATCGTCGAGCGCGGACTGAATGCTCGTGAGATCGAAGTTGCGGTGCTCGGCAACGAAGACCCGCACGCTTCGATTCCCGGCGAGATCGTGCCGCACCGCGAGTTCTACGATTACGCCGCGAAGTATCTCGAGGAAGGCACCAAGCTGCTGATCCCCGCGCCGCTGAAGGCCGCGCAAGTCGCTAAGTTTCAAAAGCTTGCCGTGCGCGCGTTTCAGGCGCTCGATTGCGCGGGCATGGCGCGCGTGGATTTCTTTCTCGAACGCAAGACCAGCCGCATCTACCTCAACGAGATCAACACCATCCCCGGCTTTACATCCATCAGCATGTACCCAAAGCTTTGGGAGGCGACGGGCGTGCCCTACCGCGAATTGATTGGCCGCTTGATCCAGCTCGCGCTTGCCGCTTACGAAGAAAAGAAGCGCACGAAGTTTTCCATCGAATTGCCCGCAGGCTCCGGTGGCGCCCTCGAAGGCTGAATCCCCTCGCGGCGGTTTTCATGCCTACGCGGCCGAGAGCTGCGACGTGCAATTCGCGCAGCGGGTGGCCTTCAGCGGCACCTGCATCAAGCAATAGGGGCAATCGCGCGTCGAGGGCGTCACCGGCGCGGGATGGGCCATCCAGCGGTTCATCAGCCGCACTAGCAAAAATACCGCGAAGGCCACGATCAGGAAGTTGATGATCGTGTTGACGAATAAGCCGTAGTTGAGCGTGGCCGCTCCCGCCGCCTTCGCCGCCGCGAGGCTCGGATATTCATTTCCATTCAGCGAGATAAACAGGTTCGAGAAGTCCACATGGCCGAGTGCGCGGCCGATAGGCGGCATCAGGATGTCGTCCACCAGCGAGCCCACGATCTTGCCAAAAGCCGCGCCGATAATGATGCCCACGGCCATGTCCATCACATTGCCACGCATGGCAAATGCTTTGAATTCCTTCCACATTGGGGATCTCCTTTGCAGACGATCTCGTTTGGAAATTTTCTGATTCGGCAGACGCAGACTCACACTCGCCGGGCTGTGGCGGCGGTGCCGCATATCCTATGCAATTTCAGTGGGAGTTACAAATGGTGGCGCCGCAGCCAATCAGCCGGCGTAGTTGAAGCCGGCTTCGCGAAGTGTGAGCGGCTCTTCCGCGCCCTGTGTGCCCGCCGCAACCACTTCGCCCACAAAAACCGTGTGGTCGCCACGACGCACCGAATCCGTCACGCGGACCTCAAACCAGCCGGGAAGATCAGTAAGGATCGGCGAACCAGTTTCACCGGGACACATTGCAAAACCGTTCAGCTTTCCATTCTCGGGGATTGCGCCTTTGAAGAAACTTGTGGCCAGCGTCTTCTGGCTCTTGCCAACGATGTGCACCGCAAAAGCGCGCGAGGCTTCAATCGCGCGATGCAGCCGGGTGTCCTGCTTGATGCCGGCCATCACCAGGGGCGGCTCGAAGGAAGCCTGCGAGAGCCAGTTGACGGTGCCCGCGGCGGGACCTTCGGCGTCCTGCGAGGTAGCGACGTAGAGGCCGTAGGTTACCATGCGAAGCGCTTTCTTTTTCTCGTTGGGGTCCATTTTGCGCCTCGATTCAGTATTGAGGTGCGGTGCTAAGCGCGACGATGGCGCCCACCAGCCCGCGCAGCACAAACACGCTTCCAGCAACCACCAGCAGCAGCACGACCCAGCCCAGCGGCACCCAGGCCATACACAGCAGCACGATTCCAACGAGCACCAACGACCCGCCTCGTACTGCCGCCGCCACACCCAGGGCGCCTCGCGCAGGCCGCTGCGTGAAGAGCGCGACCAGGCCAAAAATCGTGACCAGGCCCGACAGCAACAGCCATGTCATCCGCCGCGGATCGAACAAGAAGCGCCCGGTCGCGCCGACCCAAATCAGCATGCCGCCCAGCAACACAAAGATAAGCTCGTTGAAAAGGCGGAGGAGCTGGAGGGTGCTTCGCATCGGATTTAAACGCGTTCGATCTTTACGTGCTTCACTACAACCGGGGTTCTGGGACGGTCGCTGCCGTCGCGGCTGAGTTCAGAAATCTTCTGGGCCACATCGTCCCCTTCGACAATTTCGCCGAAGATAGTGTGTTTGTTGTCGAGCCACGGAGTGGGCGCGACGGTGATGAAAAACTGGCTGCCGTTCGTGTTCGGTCCCGAGTTCGCCATGGAAAGCTTGCCTGACTTGTCGTGCCGCAGCGAAGGGTGGAACTCATCTTGAAACTTGTAGCCCGGATCGCCCGTGCCGGTGCCGAGCGGGCATCCGCCCTGGATCATGAACTTCGGGATCACGCGATGGAAGGTGAGGTCGTCGTAAAAGGGCCGCTTGGCCTTCTGCGCCGAACGCGCGTCGGTAAACTCCTTCGAGCCTTCGGCCAGCCCGGTGAAATTTGCCACCGTCTTCGGGGCTTCCTTCTCAAACAGCTTGCAAACGATGTTGCCCTGCGAGGTCTCAAACGTGGCGTAAAGCCCGGGCGTGCGAGTCATCCGATGATTCTCCTTTCGCCGAAGAGGCGAGCGAAAATTATCGCGCACAGCGCGGGGGGAAGCAAACGCCGCGCAACCGGCGCGATCGCCGCGGACGCGTCCGGCCCCGCGCTACCAGCCCATGCGCTTGGGCAGCGAGGTGATGTGCGCGGCGTGATGCCGCCCGTGCCACTCGTAAAGCGCCAGCGAATCATCGAGCGTCATCGTACCGCGCTCGGGATGCCTCATGGTGCGCGCAAAATCTTCCGGCTTGAACGATCGCAGCAGGATCACCCAGCGGTGATGCATCGCGTCCAGCATGTTCAGCGAAGGTTCGATGGGCGCCGAGCGCGCATCCGGCAGTTCCGCCCAGAGTTTTTCGTCATAGGGCTTGATGGTCGGTTCGGTTTCGGTGAGCGCGAGCCGGAAACGCACGTAAGAGTTCATGTGGCTATCGGCCACATGATGGATCACTTGGCGAACCGTCCAGCCGCCTTCGCGATAAGGAGTGTTGAGGTGGCGATCGTCGAGTCCCTTCACCGCGGAGCGAAAATTAGCCGGGGCGGCGGCAATGCTTTCCACCATATGAGAGTGTTCGGCGGGAGTGAGCGGGCCTTTCTTCTCGTGCTTGCCGGCGGGATAGCGCGGATCGTCCACAACAGCCTCCTTGGGATGAATCCCCCGCGAGTCGCAAACTGCCAGTGAGCGGGGATCGCGGAACGCCGCCACTATAGCGGCGCCTGTTGCGACTCGTCAAACACAGAGGCCAGCGAAATTTTGCTTCGGGATGTTACAATACGGATTCTTTTGCTTGTATGCGCAATCCGCTGTAGCTGATCCTATGCGTGGAGGTTTGCGACGACGTGCTTGACGTCATTGTAATCGGAAGCGGCTGCGCAGGACTTACGGCCGCCATTTACACCGCGCGTGCCAGCTTGAAGCCCGTGGTGATTGATGGGTACGAACCCGGCGGCCAACTCACCCTCACCACTATGGTGGAAAACTACCCCGGCTTTCCCGATGGCATCCTCGGGCCGGAACTCATTGAAAACATGCGCAAGCAGGCGCAGCGCTTCGGCGCGGAGTTCCGCTCCGGCGCGATCACCAGCGTGGACTTGAGCAAGCGGCCTTTCCAAATCAAGGCCGGAAACGAAACCTACGAGTCGAAGACGCTGATCATCGCCTCCGGTGCTTCCGCGCGCATGATCGGCCTCGAATCCGAGCGAAAACTCATGGGACACGGCGTTTCCACGTGCGCCACGTGCGACGGCTTTTTCTTTCGCAACAAAGAGATTGCCGTGGTTGGCGGCGGAGATTCGGCGATGGAAGAAGCCACGTTTCTCACGCGCTTCGCAAACAAGGTCAGCCTGGTTCACCGGCGCAACGAGTTTCGCGCGTCCAAGATCATGCTCGACCGGGCCCGCGCTCACCCGAAGGTTGAGTTCGTCACGCCTGTGGTTGTCGAAGAAATTGTCGGCTTGGACAAAAACTCTGTCGAGGGAATGCGCGTGCGGAATCTGGAAACGGACAAGACGTCGGTGATCCCGGTGGAGGGCGTGTTCGTTGCGATCGGCCACGAGCCGAACACGAAACCGTTCGTCAACCAGATGGAGCTCGACGCGAAGGGCTATATAGTCACGCATGATGGCAGCCGGACCAGTGTCGAGGGCGTGTTCGCCGCGGGCGATGTGCAGGACACCATCTACCGCCAGGCGGTGACCGCGGCAGGCTCTGGATGCATGGCCGCGCTGGAGGCCGAAAGGTTCCTCGAAGACCAGGAAGACAAGTGAATCCTCCGCCGTCCAATACGGTATCGCGCCGCATCATCCTCCTCAATACCCATCCCAGTCCCCCGGCCAGCTGACCCGAAATGATGCGAACGATTCTGCTGAAGTTTTCCAATAGCCCCGGCTTGGCGCGCTGGGTCACCTCGCACCAGACCACGCGACGCATGGCGGAGCGTTTTGTGGCCGGCGCGGAATTGGATCAGGCGGTTGCGGCCGCGCGAGTCTGCAATCAAAATGGAATGAAAGTCAGCCTCGATCTGCTTGGGGAAAGCGTCTCAAACGCGGAAGAAGCCCGCCGCGCGCGCGAAGCGTATTTTGTGATTTTCGATCGCATCGCACAGGAAAGGCTCGACGCCAACGTCTCCATCAAGCTGACGCAGCTCGGTCTCGATCTGGATGAGAAAACCTGCAAGGGCTATCTCGAAGCGCTGGTCGCGCACGCCGCCGGCTACAATAATTTTGTCCGTGTGGACATGGAAGCCTCGGCCTACACGCAGCGCACGATTGATCTGGTGAAGGGCGCTCGCGCCAAGACGCCGGCCGTTGGGGTTGTGGTGCAGGCGTATCTTCGCCGCACGGAGAAAGACGTGCAGGACCTGATCGCCGCCGGCTGTCGCATGCGGCTTTGCAAAGGCGCCTACAAAGAGCCGCCAACCGTGGCGTTTCCCGAGAAATCCGACGTAGATGCCAATTACGTGCATCTGATGCAAGCGATGCTACCGAGCGGCATTTATCACGGCGTCGCCACGCACGACCCGAAGATGATTGACGCGACGAAGCGCTTCGTGGCCGAGCGCGGAATCTCGAAGCAGGCCTTTGAATTTCAGATGCTCTACGGTATCCGCACCGACCTGCAGAAACAGCTCGTCCGCGAAGGCTATAACATGCGCGTCTACATTCCTTATGGAAGCGACTGGTTTCCTTACTTCATGAGGCGGCTGGCCGAGCGCCCGGCAAACCTGCTCTTCTTCGCAAGAAACCTGATCCGCCGCTGAAGGCGGGGCATCTCCATCGCTTGGCGGCAACAATAAGTAAGCGCGCTAATTCTTGCGGCAGACCAACACGCCGTCTCGCAAGGGGACCAGCACGGGAAACAATTCATCGGACGCGTAGGCGAGCTTGTTGAATTTCTGAATTGCGCGCGTGGTCGCTTCCGCCGTTTTCTTCACCACGCGGCCGGACCACAGAGTATTGTCCGTGATGAACAATCCGCCGGAACGCACGCGCGGGACGGCGAGGTGAAACACGTCCGGGTATTGTTCTTTGTCCACGTCGTTGAAGATCAGATCGAACTTGCCGGGCGCACGACGCAGCAAGTCAAGCGCATCACCTGTCTGGACGTGAATCCGATCGGCCACCTTCGCCCGGTGAAAATATTCCTCCGCTCGCTTCGCGTTGGCCGGATCGCCATCGGTATAGTAAACCTCGGCGCCGGGTCCTGCGGCTCCTGCTATCCACAGCGTGGAATAGCCGATCGCGGAGCCTAGCTCGAAGATGCGCTTCGCCCCGATAAGCTGCACGAGCTGGAACAAGAGCCGCCCGACGGCCGGGCCCACGATGGGAACATCATGCTTCGCCGCATACCGCTCCATCTCGGCAAGAACGGCGTCTCGCTTCGGCAATTGCGCATAAATATATTTTTCGACCGCTGGATTGATGATGTGCATGACTATCTCCTCCGAATGCTGTTCCGAGATTCGCTTAAACGTGCGCGCTCGACTTCCCTGCTTGCGATTCGCCGAGCGTTTCTCCCGGCTTGAGGGCGTGGATCTCCAGGCCCGCAACGTCCTGTGTGGCTTCGCGCAAGGCTTCCGGCGTGCCGGTCAGTTGCGGGAACGTGGCGTAGTGGATCGGAACCACATGGGGCGCGCCGATCAGGCGAACCGCAACGGCTGCCTCGCGAGGTCCCATCGTGTAGTGGCCGCCGATAGGCAGGAACGCCAGCTCCGGCTTGTACAGTTCACCGATCAGCTTCATATCTCCAAAGACGCAGGTGTCGCCCGCGTGATACAGCCTCAAGCCGCCGGGTAATTGCACGATGAAGCCGGCCGGTTCGCCGCCGTAGACGAGGTCCTGGCCGTCCGCGAGCGAATTGGAATGTATGGCGTGAACCATGGTCACTTGGATATTTCCCACCTTTTGCGTGCCGCCCTTCCCCATCGGCAACACATTCTTGACTTTCTTCTTCGTGAGCCACATCCCGGTTTCAAAAATCGCGACGACCTGCGGTTCATGCTCCTTGGCGATGTCGAGCAGATCGCCAAAATGGTCGCTGTGTCCATGCGTCAGCAGGATGACGTCTACACGGGAAAGCTTCTTGTGCGATCCAGGGCAGACTGGGTTCGTGGCCACCCAAGGATCAATGAGGATGACGCTGCCTTCGGGCGTGGTGATCTTTACGGTTGCATGGCCGAGATATGTGATCTTGTTGCCGTGCGTTTGCAGCATAGAATCTCCTTGGGAAGTAGCGAAAAATTGCGCCAGTCATCAGGGATGTGATGAGGCGCTGGCGACGATCGTCGCGCGAATTGCGTTTTCGTAATCCGCGCGTGGACGCTCGCCAACCAACCGGACCAGCATCTTGCCATCGGCCGCGTAGAAGAAGTTCACGGGCATCTCGCCCTGCCAGCTCGGGTCTACCCCGTGGTCAAACTCGTCCGTGCTACCCATGCGTTTGCGATAGTTCGGGAACACGGGCCGGTTGCGCGCGAGGAAATGGCGCACCAGATTGATTTCGGCATCGTCATCCAGGCTCACGCCCACCGCGGTGAGCCCCTGCGGCGCGTACTCCTTCGCGAGCTGGTTGATCAGCGGGTACTCGTCGCGGCAAGGCTCGCACCAGGTGGCCCAAAAGCTGACGAGCAACGGCTTGCCACGATGCGCGGCTAGAATCTTGCGAAAGCCTTCCAAGGTAATGATTTCCGGATCTTTGCCGGCAGCCGCCTTCGATGCTTGCCCGGACGCCGACTGCGCTCGCGGGGTGGGCTGCGACATTCCGGGCTGCACACAAAGCAGCGCAGCCGCGCAAATCAGGGACAGCATGGCGCCCGGCGCAACGCGTCCCAGCGCCCCGTGCTTTCTGGCAGAAAAGCTCAATGCTTGAATTCGTTTCATAGGTCTATTGTATTCGGGCGCCAAGGGTTAATTCAAATCTTCCGCCTGCCGGCGCCGGGGTTGCGCCTTAGCCCTACCCGCGCCATAATGGTGATGATCCCGGTGGGCGCTACCAGACAACTTGTCTGCCGGAATGTTTGATGATATATACGCACTTCTTTTTCGGCCACCCGCCGGGTTGTTGCGCGAATGGGGCCGTGAACGCCTGAAGGAGACATCGAATGGCCTACGTAATCGCTGAGCCCTGCATCGGAACAAAGGACACCGCTTGCGTGGATGTTTGCCCGGTGGACTGCATCCACCCGCGCAAGGACGAGCCGAATTACGAGTCCGAGACGCAGCTCTACATCAATCCCGTGGAGTGCATTGACTGCGGCGCCTGCGTTCCGGTCTGCCCGGTGACGGCCATCTTCGCACTCGAAGACCTGCCCGAGAAATGGCAAAGTTTCACGCCCATCAACGCCGATTGGTTCACCAAGCAGGCGTAGCAGCGCCCGGGCAAAACGAGCCCGGCAATCGCGAAAAAAATTGACGGCGGAGGAGCGATCTCCTTCGCCGTTTTGCTTTTTTGGCAAGCTCCCCAACTAGAGGCGTGCCACTGCGGCGGGCTGCGGTGTACGCTTCGTGCGGCTGCACACCTCGGCGAACGTTGTCTCGAAGAGTATCTTGTCCATAGCGAGCTGTACTTCTTGCCAGAGCTGCTTGAGCCCGCAGGAATCGCTGGTGGGGCACGCATAAGAAATTTCGACATCCACTTCCGTACAACTGGACTGCGAGAATTTGCCGTCCACCACGTGCAACACTTCGCCCACGGAAATGCCGTGCGGCGGCCGGGCCAGCGTATAGCCGCCACGCACGCCGCGGCGGCTGACGAGCAGGCCAGCTTTCTTTAGTTCGAGCAGGATGTGTTCGAGATATTTCAGCGGAATGTGATGGCGGCGCGCGACCTCGTGAATCGTGACGACTTCCGGACATTTCAAGCTCAGGTGCAGAACGGCCTTGGCCGCATATTCACCCTTTGCGCTGATTCTCATTCAGCAAGCATCCCTGACGCGTCCGAGCGGAACGCTAGATTTTCAGAGCCGCACACGCGTGTCAATTGGTAGGAAGCAGCTTCAGACGGGCGAGGCGCGAAACGCAATCACAGCGTTCAGGCCGCCAAAGGCAAAGGAATTCGAGAGCGCGGCGCCGACCTTTGCCGCACGGGCCGTGTTCGGAATGTAATCCAGATCGCAGGCCGGATCGGCCTCGGTGAAATTTGCCGTCGGTGGCAGAAGCCCTGCCCGCATGGCCAGGATCGTGGCGACAGCTTCGATGGCCCCGGCCGCGCCAAGCCCGTGGCCGTGCATGGATTTGGTGGAGCTGATCGGGATGTGGTCCGCAACCGCTCCGAACACTTCGCGAATAGCGCGCGTCTCCGCCGGATCGTTGCCCGGCGTGCCCGTGCCATGAGCGTTGATGTAGCCAATCTCCTCCGGCGCGAGGCTGGCGTCGCTGAGCGCGATTCGCATGGCGCGCGCTGGGCCTTCAATCGTCGGCTGCGTCAGGTGATGCGCGTCGGCGGACATGCCCGCGCCCGCCAGCTCCGCATAAATTCTCGCACCGCGGGCCTTAGCGGCATCGAGCGGTTCGAGCATCAACATCCCGCCGCCCTCGCCCAATATCATGCCCTTGCGATCGCGGCAGAACGGCCTGCAGGTGTCCGGCGCAACCACCCGCATCGCCTCCCAAGCCTTCAGCAAACCGAAGCTGAAGGGCGCCTCGCTGCCCCCGGCAATCGCGGCGTCTGCCATTCCGGACCGCAGCAACGCAAGCGCCTGCGCGAACGCGTGATTTGAAGAAGAGCACGCCGTGGAAATCGTGAACGCGGGCCCTGTGAGCCCCATCTCCATCGAGATCTGGCTCGCTGCGGCGTTGGCCATGGTGCGGGGAATCGTGAGCGGGTGCACGCGCGTCTTGGCGCGGAGGTACACGTCTTGGAAGCCAACGTCCTCGGTGCTCTGGCCGCCGATGCTCGATCCCGTCACAACGGCAGTGCGGTCGCGCACCGCAGGGCTCCACTCGATACCTGAATCGCGCACGGCCTCGCGCGCAGCAACCAGCGCAAACTGCGCGAAGCGGTCCAGGTGATCGAGTTGCGAAGGCGAAAAATGCGCCGCGGGATCGTAGCCGGAAGCCTCGGCGGCATTGTGAAAGCCGATCTTAGAGGTGTCCAGTAGCTGCATGGGGCGAATCGCGCAGCGTCCCGCGCGGAGCGCCTCCCATACCGCGGCCGCTCCGGTGCCGAGCGCGCAAACCACCCCCAAGCCCGTAACGGCAATGCGGCGCTGCGGCATCATTTATTCGGACGGGACCGATTCCAGCGAAGTGCCGGGAGCGGCTTGTTCGGAAATGAGCGCTCGAATCCCGGAGACGATTTCGTGCACATTGCGGATGCCGCGGGCTTTCTCATCCGGAATCGAGATTTGAAACGCGCTTTCCAGCTCAAATAGCATGGAGATGGTATCGAGCGAATCAAAGCCCAAATCGGCGAGCGAGCTTTCGAGAGTGATCTTTTCTCTGGGGATATGCTTCACCGAGGCCAATATGGAGATCACCTTCTCCGCTAATTCGTCGGGCATGGCCCACCTCGCGCATCATCGCGGGCCGGATCGGCTTCCGAGCCCGCGGGAGCCTGCACATCATAGCCGCTTTGCGCCGGGGATGCGATGCCCCGTTTCCTTGAAATAGCGGGGCCTCCTAAAACATTCGGATAGCGAAATGACCCCAGATAATGTCAGAATCGGCCCCAGCTCAGGCCACAAGACCGGGGTGTCGGAGCCGCCCAGCGGGCGCGTCCGGCCAAGCATGTCCGAATGTGAGTAAGCCATCCGGTAGCTCTGTGTCTGAAGGCCGGCAGCGAGGCGCAATGATAAGAGACCACCACAGGCCCGGCGAGGCAGCTACGCCCCAGGCAGATCGATTGAACACCCACGCCGTGCCGAATGGAAATCCGATTAAAGTGGCGGCTACGGCCACGGCCCTTCCGGAACACGTTCTCGATCGCGAAGAAGCCAGGTCCTATCTGCAAAAGATCTTTCCGATGTTGAGCGAAGCGCGAATGGGCACCATGCTCGAGGTGATTGACAACGCGCAAATCGACCGCCGCTATTTCATTTTCCCCATGGACTACACCGTCGAGCCGCGGCCGCTCCAACAGACCAGCCGCGAATACCTCGAGCATTCCGTCTGCCTGGGGCGCCGGGTCGCGGCGGATTGCCTGAAGCGCGCGAATCTCGCTCCAACCGATGTGGACCTCATCATCACCGTCTCGTGCACAGGCGTGATCATTCCGTCGCTCGACGCGCATCTCATCAACGACTTGGGTTTTCGCAGCGATGTCCGCCGGCTGCCGATCACCGAGCTGGGCTGCGCGGGTGGCGCGGCGGCTCTTGGCCGCGCGTGGGACTATCTTCGCGGCGTGCAAGATGGAGTCGTGCTGATCGTCGCGGTCGAATTGCCGAGCCTGACCTTCCAGCGCCGCGATATTTCTCCGGCGAACTTGATTTCGGCCGTCCTCTTCGGCGACGGCGCAGCGGCGGCGGTGCTGACGCGAGGCGAAACGCCGGCGACCAACCACGGTCCGCGAATTCTCGGCACGCGGAGCCACCTTTTTCCGCAGAGCATTGACGCCATGGGCTTCGATCTGAAAGACGGCGGCTTTCACATCGTGCTCTCGAAAGACGTGCCGCAACTGATTCGCGAAAATATCCGCGCGCCATTTGAGGCGTTTCTTGAGCAACACGGGTTGCAGCGAAGCGACCTGAAGGCGTTCATTCTCCATCCAGGCGGGCAAAAACTTCTGCAATACATGGAAGACGAGCTTGGCCTGCGCCGCGAGGAGACGCAGTTCTCCTGGGACGTGCTTCGCAACTACGGAAATCTTTCGAGCGCCTCTGTGCTCTTCGTTCTTCAGGAATGGCTGCGGAAGGGCAAGGTCGCCGCAGGCTCGTATGGCCTGCTCGCTGCCTTTGGGCCGGGATTTAGTGCGGAGATGTTGCTGCTCGAATGGGCGTAAGCCGGATCGCCTATCTCTTCCTTCTCGCCGCGGTGGCCGCGGGACGCGTCGTCGAGTTGCGTCTCTCACGTGACAATCAGAGAAAACTCATGCAAGCCGGCGGCACGCGCGTCGCCGAGCCGCACTTCAACGTGATGGTGCTGCTGCACACTGGCGTGCTCGTCGGCGCCGCGGTGGAAGTCATCCTGGCGCGGCGCCCCTTGATCCCTGCCCTGGCCATTTCGATGGGTGCACTTTTTCTCCTCTCCAACGCGCTGCGCTGGTGGGTGATCCGCACGATGCGCGAGCATTGGAACGTACAAGTGATGAATTCCGTTCCGCTGGGCGTGGTCGCGTCCGGCCCCTATCGCTGGGTGCGCCATCCGAATTATGTGGCTGTCTATATCGAGATGATTTCCCTCCCGCTGATTTACACCGCATGGATCACGGCGTTGGGCGCGGCGATTGGCAACGCCTGGGTACTCCACCAACGTCTGGCCGTGGAAGATCGCGTGCTACTCGCCGATCCTGCCTACCGCGCGGCGATGGGAGCCAAGCCGCGATTTCTGCCGAAGTTGCTTTAGGCCCCAGTTGCGTGCTGCGCGCGTTCCCGCCTTTGTAGCCCGCCCCGCTTTGTAAGGCGGGGATTTTGGCCGCTAGCCGGCAACACCCTACCTATGAGACGCGCAGCGAGGCCTTGATTGATCGCGAGGCGCGCTCAAGCCGCGGCGGGACGCGCTCGCGCACATCACTTCTCTTTTCGAGCGCCGCGATCCAGCGACGCGCATGAATGCAGATCCTGCCGGCGTGAATGCCACGAAAGGAGCGCGGCGCCCTTTCGAGCTTTGCCGCTCCCGCGCGCAACAGCGATTCCGTGCCGATAAAATTCCCTCGCGAATGGTGATGGAATGCGGCGGCAATCTGAATGATTCCTTGAAGAAACCGTTTTTCGTGGCCGGTTGCCGGAAGCCAGATCTCTTCCCACACTTCGTGCGCGTCAAAGAAGCGCCGCGTATTGAAGAGCTCGACGCCACGCTCGAAGGCCTCGATCTCGTGCGCCGAGTAAGACGCCCGCGGCGATTCGTTTCCAGAAGAACGCGTTCGCTTCGAGGCCGGTTTGGACTTCATTTGCAAAACTCGGCATAATACCAAAGTCCGGCGCGTGAAGCCGCGACCGCGTTTGCAGCGGCGACACACTGCCTGGCAGCGTTACGCAAGTATCCCAGACCGCGACCCGCGGTGATGTCCCCCGCTGCCGGAGCCCATTCTTGCCGAAGATCCATCTCGTTTTGCTGATCCATGCGCACCAGCCGGTGGGAAATTTCGACTACGTGTTCGAGGATGTTTACCAACGCTCCTACTTGCCGTTTCTCGACCAAGTCGAGCAAAACCCGGCGATCCGTCTCGGCCTCCACTATACCGGGCCCCTGCTCGAATGGCTTGAGGCGCGCCATCCCGAGTTTCTAGCGAAGCTCCAGGCGCTGGCGCGGCGCGGCCAGATCGAGATGGTCGGCGGCGGTTTCTATGAACCCGTCCTGATTTCAATCCCGCGCGCCGACCAGCTCGAGCAAATCCGGCGCATGCGCGAATATCTGCACCAGCGCTTCGGCCAAGCGCCCACCGGTGCATGGCTTGCCGAGCGCGTCTGGGAGCCGCAACTGCCCGCTGTGTTCGAGCGTGCGCAGGTGGACTATACGCTTCTCGATGACATCCACTTTTTGTCCGCAGGGCTCGATCCCGACCAACTCTTCGGCTATTACATCGCGGAAGAATGCAGCGCGAAAGTAAAGGTGATTCCCGGGCTGCAGCCCATGCGGTACCTGCTTCCCTTCCGTGGCGTGGACGAGGCGATCGCGTTTCTGCGCGACGCTGCCGAACGCCATCCGGGCGGCATGGTGGCCATGGGAGACGACTGCGAAAAGTTTGGCGGCTGGCCCGGCACGTACGATCACTGCTACAAGAATGGATGGCTCGACAAATTTTTCTCCGCGATTGAAAGCAATGCGGAATGGCTGGTCACCACGCCGCCAGGCGAATACTTGGCGACGCACGCCCCGCTCGGGCGCGCCGATCTCCCTGCGGCCTCCTACACGGAAATGATGGAGTGGGCGTTGCCGACCACGGCGCGCCAGCAACTTCACTCTCTTGAACACGAATTCGCCTCGCGTCCCGATGTGCGCCGGTTCCTTCGCGGCGGTATCTGGCGCGGGTTCATGATGAAGTATTGCGAAGTGAACCTGCTGCACAAGAAAGCGCTGAGCGTCTCGCGCCGGCTCGATGCGATGCGGGCGGAAAGTTTGAGAGCTGCCGCCAGGAAGAGGCTCGAACAGGCGCACACGCACGTCCTGCGCGCGCAATGCAATGACGCCTACTGGCACGGCGTCTTCGGGGGCATTTACGCGCCGCATCTGCGCACGGAGCTTTGGCGCGAATTGCTGCGTGCGGAGACCCTGCTCGATGCTGCGGCGAAGAAGAAAGACGATGCCATTCGCGTCGAGCGGCTTGATTTCGACGCCGATGGTAACGAAGAGATTTGCGTCACCTCGCCGCAATTCTGCGCAGTAGTGAAGCCGAGCGACGGCGCCACCATCGCAGCCCTCGATTTTCGTCCCACCGCGGTCGCGCTGATCAATTCGCTGATGCGTCGGCCGGAAGCCTACCACGCGCGTCTCGCCGAGGCTGCGCGCGCCGCGGGCGAAGGCGTTGCCAGCATCCACGAGCAGATGCGTTGCAAGGAGCCTGGCCTCGAAAAGCGTCTGCACTACGATCGCTGGCCGCGCCATTTGTTCCGCCTGCTGATTTTCCCCGAGGGAAAAACGCACGCGGACTATGAAGCCGTGCGGCTCGAGGAAAGCGCATCGTTTGCGGCAGGCGACTACACCCCCGGGAAACATTCCGGCTCGAAACTGGAGTTCGCCCGCGAAGCGAAACTGGACTTGCAGAATGGGGCTTGGCTGCCGGATGCGCTGCTGCGCGCCGCCAAAACACTGCATTTCGAGGACATCGAGCAAGGCTTCCGGATCGGCTGCGCGATTTCGCTGAGCCACACGGCGACCGCGCCCGTGCGGTTCCAGGTTGGCCTCGAAGCGGTGATCAACTTCCTCGCTCCGAACGTTCCCGACCGCTATTTTGAATTCCACGGACAGCGGCAGCCGATCCACTGGAGCGGCCAAGCAGGAGCGATCGCCGTGACCGTGGTAGACGAATGGCAAAACGTCGCAGTGCAGCTCGAAGCGCCCAGCGCGCACGATTTCTGGATTTCGCCGATCGAGACCGTATCCGAATCCGAAGAGGGCTTCGAGCGCGTATACCAAGGCTCGCAAATCCTCGCGCTCTGGACGCCCGAGGTTCTTCCCGGCAGCCAGTGGAACGCCAAACTGACGTTGCAAGCGAAGCAAGCCCACCCCGAGCCATAGGGACAATCCCATCCGCGGCGAGGCTTCTTGCGGGCCAACACCGGATGTTGCCATCCGTTGAAAGCCTCTGTTAGAGTCTCGCCTATGGCGCTGAGCAAAGAATTGCTGCAAATCCTGGCGTGTCCCGTGTGCCGCACTCCCGTGCGCGCGCTCGCCGGTGAACAAGAATTGGAATGCGTTTCCTGCGGACGCCGCTACCCGGTTCGCGACGGCTTGCCGGTGATGCTGCCCGAAGAAGCGACTCCTCCCACGAAGGAAACTTCCCCAAGAAGATGACGGCCCAGCCGCAGAAGCTGGCGCGTCTGGTCCGCGCCATGCGCGGACGGCGCGTCGGCGTGGTCGGCGACTGGATGCTCGACCGCTACACCTGGGGCGCGGCGTCGCGGCTTTCCCCAGAGGCGCCGGTGCCTGTGGTGGATTTCGTCTCGCAGAGCGAGTGCCTGGGCGGCGCAGGAAACGTGGCCGCGAATCTCGCGGTCCTGGGCGCGCGCGTGATTCCCTTCGGGATCGTCGGCGCTGACGAGAGCGGCCGCGCCGTGTTGCGCTGTACCAAGGCGCTGGGTATGCCCACGCAGGGGATTCTTCCGGAACGCGCGCGGATCACAACCACCAAGACGCGCGTGATCGCACGGCACCAACAGGTCGTCCGCGTGGATCGGGAGCGCCGCGAGCCGCTGCCCAAACCAATCGAGGAGCGTCTGATTCGCGCGATCAAGTCCGCCACCGGCGCGCTCGACGCGCTGGTGATTTCCGACTATGACAAGGGCGTGGTGACCGACGCGCTGGCGGACCGCGTCCTCGATGCCTGCCGCAAGCAAAATCTGCCTGTGCTCGTGCGGCCAAAAACTTCGCGGCTCTTCGCCTACCGCGGCGCGACGGCGATCGTCTGCAACGCGAAGGAAGCCGGGTTCTTCGTAACGCGCACGCTTTCCGATTCCGAATCCATTGAGCAGGCCGGCCGCGCGCTGCTGGCCCACTTCGGCTGTTCCGCGATCGTGATTACGCTTGGCGAAAAGGGCCTCAGCCTTATCGAGGAAGCTTCTCCCCGCTATTTCCACGTGCCGGCCACCGGGTTTGAAGTGAGCTACGCTCGCGTGGGAAAAGTCGGCGTAGATCGCGAAGCTACGGGACGCCAGGTGTTTGACGTAACCGGCGCGGGAGATACAGTTCTGGCCACGCTCACGCTCGCCGTTGCGGCCCAGGCGGCGTTGCCGGACGCCGCCGTGCTTGCGAACGCAGCCGCCGGAGTGGTGGTCAGCAAACTGGGCACTGCGACGCTGGAACCTGAGGAACTGCTGGCCGCGATCCGCGAGCTTCCGCCAAGCTAAGCCTAGAAGGGCGGGAAGCCCAGCGACTTATCGCGGGTCTCGACCCAAATGCGAACTTCCTTGGTATAGCGGCTCTTCTGAATATCGCTGCCGTCGGGAAACGGCGCGTAGCGATTGACCTCGACGGTCACCACCACGCCGCTGCCGCCACGCGGCGGTGAACTTGCCCCTTCGATGCGGTAGCTCTTCACCGGGCCGTAATAGCTGTTGCTGTCGTCGCCCCAATCCGCCAGGAAGTCTTTGTAGGAGTAATGCGCGGGATCGGCCTTCCAGAGCTGGTAGGCCCGCTGCGTATCGCCGGCCGCGAGCGTGCTGAGGAAGTGCTCCGCGGCCTTTTCCTCGGGAACGTGCAGAAAGTCAAACCACATCCAGAGCCCGCCGCCGATGACAATCACGATCAGCGCCACCAACATAATAAGATAGCGGCGCTTCTTCTCCCTCGGATCTTCGTCGGTCCCGTCAAAAATTCGTTTGTGTATCGCGCCCATAAGTTTCTAAAGCTGCCGCTGGAACAATAGGATGCTCAGGCTGGTGAATACTATCGCGAAGGCTGCCAGAATTCCAACGTCCCCATAGATGCCGCTGAAGCCGGTGTTCTTCAGGAGCAAGTTTTTCAGCGCGTGCACCGCGTACGTGAACGGGTCTACCACGGAGATCCATCGCAGCCAGGTCGGAAATCCCTCGGTAGGATAAATCGCGCCCGACGGAAAATAGAGCAGCGTATTCAACACGCCGAAAATGGCGCGCGGCACCAGCGGATCGTCCACGCGCACCATCAGCAGAAACATGAAGCTGATCATCCCCAGCGCGGTGACACTTAGAACGAGGATTAGGTACAACAGCCGGATGGGATCCCAGATGCGCTCAATTCCAGCAATCATGCCGCCGATCACCGTGATCGTCAGGCCAGCCATCACTCCCTTGATCGCCCCGGCAAAGATCAGACCGATGATCAGATCGGCCTTGCCTATCGGCGTGACGAGATAGCCTTCGTGCAGCCCGCGCGCCTTGTCATCAATGAAGACAATGCCGCCGCCGATCATGGCCACCACAAAAATCGCAATCGAGATCGAGCCGGCCAGCAAGTACTTGATGTACTCGATGTAGGGATAGACTTCGACCGTCTGAATACTGATCTGCGACGGCAGGCGCTGCGGGCTGAAGTTTCTCGCCGTGCTCCCCCCGCCTGCTTCCCCGGGGATCAAGGGCGCCATGGTGGGCCCGTTCAGATCGCTTTGAATCTGCTGGATGCGCTCGGCGATTCCTCCCATGGCCAGCGTGTCGGTGTTGTCTTCAATGAAGGCGATGCGAGGGTTTTCATCGCGCATCACGCGCTGTGAGAAATCAGGCGGAATATAAATGATGGCCTTGATGAAGCCGGCTTTCAGATCAATCATTGCATCCGAAAGATTTCCGTACGCTTCGACGCGAAATGTTTTCGCTCCCTGCGCGACCGAGTTCAGCTTCTCACGCACCAGCCGGGATTCGGCGGTGTGGTCATCATCCACGAGCGCCAGCTTCACATTCGTGATTTTGCCGCCGAACGCGTAACCCAGCACGATGAGCTGCAGCAGCGGAAAGACCATAGAGGTCATCATGAGCGAGGGACTGCGGAAGAACTTCCGCATGTCACGCTCGATAATGGCAAAGACCCGGTTGAAATTCATGGTCGCGGCCCCCGCTCCCTTTCGTTCACTTGTAGAGGTGGCTGATATCCAGGCGTCCGGCGCCGGCGGCTTCGTCGCGGAGCGCGCGGCCCGTGTAATGCAGAAATACGTCGTCCAGCGTCGTGCCCTGCACCGTTACACGCCGCAGCGTCACCCCCTGCGACCGCGCCAAGTCCATCAGAGCGCTGAGCGAGGCAGGACCATTGTCCGTGGAAATATGCACCAGGCCATCCTGCTCTTTCACATCGGCGACGTCCGGCAACTTCCGCAACTGTTCCAGCCAATCCGGCGGCGCATTCACGCATTCCGCCTCGACGGCGTCCGCGCCCGCAACGGAATCCTTTAGATGCGTGGGCGTATCGAGCGCGACCAGTTTGCCGTGATCCACGATCGCGATGCGGTGGCAGAGCCGGTCGGCTTCATCCATGTAATGCGTTGTGAGCAGAATCGTCAGGCTCTTCTCTTCCTGCAAGCGGCGGATCATTTCCCACACATTCGTGCGCGAAACAGGATCGAGGCCGGTCGTAGGCTCGTCCAGAAACAAGATGCGTGGCGAATGCACCAGGCCGCGCGCAATCTCGAGCCTCCTGCGCATCCCGCCCGAAAATGTGCGCACCAAGGCGTCGGCAAACTTCTGCAAGTCAACCGAGTCCAGCAACCGGTTGATCAGCGCTACGCGCTCCGAGCGAGGGACGCTATAGAGTTTTGCGTGAATCATCATGTTTTCTCGCGCCGTAAGATCTGGATCGGAGGTGAGCGCCTGCGGGATCACTCCAATGGAGTTGCGCACTCCATCGGCGTCTTTCTGGATATCGTGCCCAGCGACCCGTGCGTGTCCTTCCGAAGGTGGCGTCAGCGTGGTCAACATGCGAATCAAGGTGGTCTTGCCCGCACCGTTCGGCCCCAATAGTCCGAAGACTTCTCCTTCCGGCACGGTGAAGCTGATGTGGTCCACCGCGACGAAATTGCCGAAGCGTTTCGTAAGGCCTTCCACCTCGATGGCATTCGTGGGCATTTGCGCTTTCGTTCAGAAATGCCAGAAGCGGTGCTCGTGGGGAGGCGCCGGCAGGAGCACATAGGCCGTCATGCCCGCAAACAGACGACGATCCTGATTCGAAACGGAAACTTTGATCGTGAAGGTCTTGATGTCGCGCTTGGTGCGGCTGACGTCGCGCTGCGTGGCGAAATCGCTTTCGACGCCCTTGAAGAAAACGGTGCCTTCGATCACATCGCCCGACGGCAGCCTGATCCTCAGCTTCTGGCCGAACGCGATCTGGTCTATATAGCTTTCCTCCACATCGGCCTGCACCCACAGATGATTGATATCGAGCACGGTCACAATCGGCGAGCCTGGCTGCACCACCTCGCCCTGCCGCGCCACGCGCACCGACACGATACCGTCAATCGGCGCGTATACCTTCGTGTAGCCGAGTTGTGTTTGGAGCTGATCCTTCTGCGCATCCGCTTGCGCGATTTGCGCGCGCGTCGCGACCATGTCCTGCTGCTGCACCGCAACTTGCTTTGTATTCGCCTGCGCCACGGCCAGTTGCCCTTCGGAGGCTTTGACCTGGTCTTCCAGCGCGGTCACGTTTGCCTGGGACGCGTCCCAGGTGGCCTTGGCCACGTCGCGATCCTGCGCTGCGATCACATGCTCGTCAAAGAGCGTCTGATCGCGCTTGTAGGTCGTCTCATTGAGCTGATTGGTCGCGCGCGCCTGCTCGAGTTGCGCCTTCGCCGCCGTCACCGACGCTTCCGCCTGCTGCACGGCCGCGTGCGTCTGCGCGTCGTTCATGGATTGCGTCGCGCTGGATTGGAGCAGTCGCGCCTCGAGCGTGTGAATGTTATCCGCGGCCGCATCGCGCTGTGCCTTGTATTCGGTCGGATCAAGCTCGGCAATGAGCTGGCCCGTTTTTACTTCCGAGCCTTCGTCCACCAGGAGCCGCTCGATGCGCCCCTCCACCAGCGGGCTGACGATCTCGTCCGTGCCTGTGACAATTCCCGTGAGCTGGATGTCTTTCGTGCTCGGCGTGCTGACGGCATAGATCACCGCCGCAACCCCGAAGAGCACCAGCAGAATGATAAAAAACTTGGAGACTTTCATCGCTTCCTCGCCGGTGGGACAAACAATCCGTGTTCGAGAAAATCCAGAACCGCCTGGCGCCGCGCCTCGATCGCCCGGGGGCGCAGCGTATCGCGGCCCCAAAGCTCGCCCAGCACGGGGGCGGCAGCAAAGTAGAAAACCGTCATCGCGATAATGCTCAGCACGGTGTGCAGCGGGTCTACCGGCCGGAATTCCCCAGCCTTGATGCCGCTCTCAATCGCGCTGACCAGGCGCCGCTGCGACGGTCCCCAGTAGTCGCGCACGATCCGCTGGAGGTGCGGCCCACGCGTCATCATTTCGCGTTGCACGAGACGCGGATAATTCGGGTGCACAATCACAAAGTCGAAATAGCCGTTCACGTAAGCCAGCAGCGTTTCGCGGTGAGCCGCCTGTGAATCATTCGCAACCCCGACGGCTGCTTGTTGCTGGCTGAAAAGTGAGTCCAGCACCGCGCCGTAAAGCTGCTGCTTGCTCGAAAAATAATAGTAGAGCAGAGCTTTATTGACGTGAGCCGCGTGCGCGATTTGGTCGGTTCGCGAGCCGGCCAGCCCGCGTTCGGCAAACGCCTGCTCGGCGGCGGCCAAGATGCGCCCTATGGTGCCGGAGCGCTGGCGCGCACGGCCTCGCTTGGGCTGGCGCATACCCACCGCAGTTTGGTGATGCACTCGTTGTGTAGGCATGAATGAAAACTCTTCGGTTTAACTAACCGGTTAGTCTAATATTAGAAAGGGTGCCAGCGGATGTCAAGCGCACAAGGAAAATGAGCTATTCCAGTAACAACACCCCTTCCTCTTTCGAGGATAACTCCACTTCCTTGTCATTCTGAGGCCCGTTGTTTGGGCCGAAGAATCTGTGTGCACGCTTCACCGCGCGTGATGCCCGGCAGGCAGACATGCTTCCGCTGCCAATTGCACTGATGCGAATTTGTCACACAGGTTCTTCGCTGCAGGCCGAGTAAAGCATTCGGCCCTCCACTCAGAATGACGCGATAGAGAGTTACTCGGTGGTCTTTTGCCGCTTCTCGCGATTGCCCTGGAGGTGCGCGCGCAGCCGGGCAACCACGTCGGCTTCCCTGCCCTCGACAATCTCTTTATCCACCTCGTTGAGCGCGAAGTGGACCACGTCGTGGTGATGGAGTTCCTCCGGCGCCACCTGATCGCTAAACCGGAGCCAATGCTGGTGAATCAGGTTCACCTCGTTCGCAGTCAGATGCGGCGCGTGCGGCCCGAGCAAATAGAACTCGCGCTGTCCGCCCGGCAGAAAAATCTCCAAATTGAAAGGAGGTCGCGGGTCCGGCAAATGCTCCCAGGCAAGACCGATCTCGCGCGCCTGCTCCGGCACCGTAAGTTTTATCGAGCGGCCCAGCACAATCGTGGACGATTTCAAGCTCACCGCCGCGCGCATCACTGCATCCCAAATATCATTCGCCGGAACCACGGCCAGCTTGATGGACTTGCCCCGTTTTTCTGCCAGCGCAAGCGCCTGCGAGAAAAGATATTGCTCGATGCCACCGAATAACTGGTTCGCCTCGAGATCGCTTTCCCCTGAACCCGAGCGCCGGAGCAGCCGCACATGGAGCACCACTACGTCGCGGCGCGTAACCTTCACGCGGTCGAGCACCGCGGCCAGGTGATACAGCGCGTGGTAATTGCTCACCGGAACCAGGATATTGCCCGGCCGCGCGCCCAGTAATTCCGGCGTCAGGTCGCCTTCCTGCTCCAGATTGAACTGGTCCATCTCCACGTGTTCGCCATGCCGGCGGTGGTGCAACACCTTTTCCGAAATCGTGAACACGAGAAAGAGTCCCAAGGAAAAACTCACGCCGGCAATCGTAGCCTGTGACTTGGTGAACAGATTTACGATCGCGATGCCTAGCAGCACCAGCGTGATCATTCCCAACCCCAGCGGGATTTCCACGCCCCCGATGGTGATATTCAACGGAACGCGATATTCGCGGTGTCCTGGATGCGTGTAGCGAAGCACGAGCACCGCGACGCCCTTCATCGCGAAGCTCCAAATCACGCCAAATGCGTAGAGATTCGCCAGAAAATCCACCTGGCCGCGACTGATGATGATCGTGAGAATCTGGAAGAACACCACTCCATTGATGATGTGGTGCGTGGTGCCAAAACGCCGGTGCGGCTGGCGAACCCAGTCCGGCAGCACGCCATCTTCGGAAACGCGGTTGAGCACGCCGTTTGACCCGACGATGGCCGTGTTCACCGCGCCCGCCAGGATCACCGCTCCAACAAGCACCACGAACGCGTGAAACAGAAGCCGGAGGCCATAGGGCCCGGCGAGATTCATCGCCAGGCCGCCGATTAGGTTCTCGAAGTAAGCCTGCCGCTGGCCATCGGGGATGATCATCACCGCGAAAATTGAGACCAGCGAGGTAAAGACCAGGCTGTAGATAAAAATTACCAGCCCCGTTTTTTTCAAGTTCGGCAGTTTGGGACTTTCAATTTCGCGGTACACCTGCGCCAGCGATTCCTCGCCGCTCATCGCCAGCACGGAATGCCCGAGCCCCACAAACACCATGATCATTCCAATGCGCGAGAGGCTCGATCCCCAAAGCCATCCCAGCGCATCCTTGCCGAGCCGCAGATTGGCGGGACGCGGCATTGGCGGCAAATGGGAGCCGCGCACCCAGACCGTGTAGGTGCACCAGCCGATCAGCAACACCACCATCACGGTGGTGAGCTGCATGATCTTCAGCGCTTTATCGCTCGACTCCGGAATGCCCTTGATGTTTTCCCACCAGAAGAAGAGCGTCACCAGCACGGCAAACGCCGCCGCCGTACCGTTCACGGGAAAGTGCGCCTGAATATGCAGGTAATCCACTACGTCGTTGAGCAGACCTGCTATGTATTGGCCGGCGGAGACGCCGCTGATGGGCCCGGTCAGGATGTAGTCGAACATCAGCGCTGAAACAGAGAATTTGGCCAGCGATCCGCCTAGCGCCTCCTTGACCACGCGATATACGCCGCCACGCACGAACATGCTGCAGCTCTCCACGTAGATCGCGCGGACCGCGTACGAAAACAGCATGATCGCCAGAATGAACCACGGGGCGGTCTTGCCGATGTACCGCTCCGCCTCACCGCCGGCGTAATAGGCCGACGAAGCCAAATCGTTGAGGACAATGGCCGCCGCGCGCCAAAACGAAATAAACGTGAGCATGGCCGTGGTGGCCACCAGCACGCGCGGCAGCGAGCTCGAACGCGATGCGTCGTTATTGAGTTGGAGCGGCGGCTTTTCCATTCTGGGCGAAGTAGACCTGTAGCGGGGAGTTATGCTCGCATGAAGCGGGAACTATGTCCAGACATTGGCTGTCGACTCTCGGTTACAACTCGGGCGAACGAAACTCGCGGGCGCACTCGGCGCAGGGACACATCGTTCGCAGCAAGTCGTAACTGAAGATTCCGGCCGAGTGGCCGTCGTTGAATTCAAGCTGGATCGCATAGTGGCCCACGGCCTCGGCGCGGCGCGCTTTCAGCTTCGGCTTGAACATCGGCAAGACGGCCGCGCTCTGCACAGGAGCGGTTTCTCCCGATTCGGACTTCCGCGCGCGCTCATCTTTACAGTTCGCGCAGGGGCAGCGCTCGCGCAAATATGCAAAGTCGTAGTGGCTGGGGTGGCCGTCGGACCACACGACATCAATGCCCTCGCCAGTGGTCACATGGACCTTGACGCTAGCCGGCTTCTTCCGCGGATCAATTGCCGATGGCATACCTGTTCAATCCTGACGACATAATCTTAGCAGTTTAGGCAAGCAATTCCGTCTTTGTCATTCCGAGGCGAAGTGAGGAATCTGCTTGTCCATCGCTAGAAGCCGCCCGCTTGCCGCCGCGGTGATCTGTGCAAGCCGCCCATGCGCGAGCTCGATGCGCCGGTCGGTAAGCCGCCCGATGCTGGGATCGTGGGTGACGATCAGGATGGTGTGCCCCGCCGCATGCAGCTCGCGAAACAGATCGAGGATGATTTGCTCGTTGGCTTCGTCCACGTTCCCGGTGGGCTCGTCCGCCAGGATCAGCTTCGGCTGATTGATCAGCGCGCGCGCGATCGCCACGCGTTGCTGCTCTCCGCCGGAAAGCTGCGACGGCAGATGTTTCAGGCGCCCGCCGAGCCCCACTTGCCGAAGCGATTCCTCAGCGGCCGCTTCATCTGTGATGCTGTGAAAATACTGCGCGAGCATCACGTTCTCGATCGCCGTAAGGTACGGCACCAAGTGATACTGCTGGAACACGAAGCCGATCTTCTCAGCCCGGTATCGCGTCAACTCGTCTTCGCGCAGCGCGCCGATCTCAAGTCCATTTACGCGCGCAGTGCCCGATGTGGGACGATCCAGCCCGCCGAGGATGTTGATTAGCGTCGTCTTGCCGGAGCCGGAAGGACCCATGATGGCGATCCATTCGCCCTCTGCCACGTCAAAGCTAATCTCGTCGAGCGCGCGGACGTTCCCGAAGTGCTTGCTCAACCGCTCCACTTGTACCAGCGGCATCATTCTCCCCGCAGGATTTCCGCCGGGCGCACCCGGCCCAGCAACCGCAGCGGCAGGGCTCCGGCCAAAGCCACGCCCACCATCAGCGCGACGACCAGCGGAAGCACTTCCGGCCGCGCAGCGATGGCAACGTCGAATGCACGCCGCCCGATCCATTGCGAAAGCGCAATTCCCAGGATGTACCCAGCGACGCCGCCCACAAATCCGAGCGCGCCCGCCTCGGCAAGAAAAATCCGCACGATCCTGGACATGGATCCGCCAATCGCTTTCATCAGGCCAACGTCGCGTCGCCGCTCCATCGCCAGCGCCGCCATACTCGCCAGTACACACAGCATCGTGAGCCCAAGAATCAGCGCGACCATCGCAAAGATCAACCCGCGCATGCGCCCGAGAAGCTGGCCCTCCGCCTCGGCGATTTGCCGCACCGGGCGAACCTCCATGCCAGGAAAAGCCGCTGTGAGCTGCGTCACAAACGCGGCAATCTCCCGCGGCGTGCCCGGAACGCTTATCTGCACCAGCCCGATGCAGCCTTGGAGCCCGGCAAGCTTCTGCACCACCGGCAGGTTCGCGAAAACCTGGCTATCTTCTTCCGCACCCGAGTTGATGATTCCCGCGACGTTAAGCGTCACGGCACGCCCCGCGTAGTGAAGCTCCACATTCGACCCCGGCGCTAACCCGAGTTGCCGCGCTACGCTGCGCCCAACGAGGCACCGCGCCGAATCTTCCCGCGTGGTGATCGCCTCACCGGTGATCTTCCACCACGGCGCCAGCCGCCGGGATTGGTCAAGCCAGGTTCCCGCGACGATTATGTCCTGCGCCTTTGGGCCGTTTGGCACACTCGCCACAATGTAAAGATACGGAGCGGCCACAACATCAGCAGCACCAGGCAGTGCCGTAAGCCGCGCCACCGCGCTTTCATCCTCCAGCGGCGAAGCCAGCGGATCGGCCGGAACTGTCTGGCCCGAGGCGCTGCGCGGCCAAATAACCACGTTGGCGCCCAGCGTGCGAAACTCCGCGCTCAATTTGCGTTCCGCATCCCACTGTAGATTCAGCAGCGCGGTCGTCACTGCCGCCCCGCTAGCCACCGCCACCAGCGCCACGATCAAGCGGCCGCGGCTTGCGCGAAGCAGGCGGGCAAGCACGCGCCAGAACACTACTCGCCCCTCAAAATCGGCGCGGGATCAAAACGCGCTGCCCGCCGCAGCGGAATCACGCTCCCCATAAGGGCCACAACCACCGCAAGCGCCAAAGCCACAGGCAACAAAATCAGCCGTGGCGGGGCCGCAGCGCCAAACACGGCAAGCGAGAGCCATCGAGCCAGCCAGATTCCCGCCGCATAGCCTATCCCGCCGCCGGCCATTGCCAGCAGCACCTGCTCGCTCATAAAAAATGTCGCCACGAGGGCATTGCTCGCCCCCAGGGCTTTCATCAGCCCAATTTCCCGCTGGCGCTCGAGCACGGTCGTCGCCGCAGTGGCGGCCACGGCAAGCGCGGCGCCAATCAGGGCCGCCAACGTCACCACCCAGAGCAGCGCGGAGATGCGGCTCAAGATTCGCCCTTCGCCCTCCGCGACGTGGCGCACCGGCCGGGCTTCCACCCCGGGCAGCGCCTGTTCGATTCCATATGCAATCGAGGATGGGTAGGCGCTGCAAGACCAGCGGTCGAAATCGGCGCCCGTCATCGTGCGGGGATCGCGCCGCGATAACGCATCCTCCGGCTTGGTGATCGCACTCACCATCATCCGCCGGAACTTGCCCGGTTTTCCGGCAAGCCGCTGCGCGAGTCCCAGCGGCGCAAGAATGGCGTCGTCCTCGGGCCCTCCAGTCACGGCGATGCCGGTAACATGAAGCGACGCCGTTTCCTGGCCGGCCCGCACCTGAATCACGTCTCCCGTGTGCATGTGATTCCGCTGCTCCAGCGTTTGGCCCACGACGCACTCCGCTGTCCGATCCTTCGCGGATTCCTCACCAAACCATCGCCCGCCTGTCTCGATCTGCCACCACGGGTTCGTCTTCAAGACGCCCGTCTGAAATGTCTCGCCGCCTCCGATGTCGAGCGTGTGCCGCACCCAGGTTCCAATCAGCGTCACCGGCACGGCAGGCGCGGCAGAATTCGAGGGGTTCGGCGCAATCTGTACCGGCACATCCAGAAATGGCGAAAAGCCGACAATGTTGTTGCGCCAGAACATCTGTTTCAGCTTCGGAAGTTCATCCTCAGGCAGGTACGCGCCGGCGTCCACGGGACGATAGTCCACGCCGCCGATCTGCAACGGCAGCGTATCCGCTTTCGGCGTGACGATCAGGTTCGCGCCGAAGGTGCGGAATTCGCGCTCGAGGTTGTCGCCGACGTCCAGCGCCACGGTCAGTGTCGCCGTCGCCACCGCCATGCCCAACGCGAGCGCTGCCGCCGTCAGCAGCTTCCGCCTCGGCGTGCGCGTAAAGGACTCCGTGACAATGCGCAAGTACATGGTCGGGGTTGGGTTAGTGCGGCAGTTCCGCTGTAGCCTGTTGCAGCGCGGTGAGCTGGATCACCAGCGTGCCGCCTTCCACATGCGAGGGGAAACCCACGGGATTGCATCCGCCCGCCTGGCCGATCGTCGGCACGTAAATCGCCGAGCCGCAATTGCGGCAAATCACGTTCTGCCCATCCTGGCGATAGCCTGCCCTGCCGCAGATTCTGCAGGCATCGAGTGCCGTTCCCCAGCCGTCGGGCTTGCGAATCACAATAAAACGCATGACCGTGCCATCCATCGTCACACTAAAGAAATGCAGCTTGTTGTCATTCACTTCAGCGATGGGGATATGTACAATTCCGGCGTCGGCTTGGACCAGTTGCGCGTCAGGCGGTGCGGCGGCTACGCGGGCGTAGACAAAATCCGCCGTGAACACCAGAATCACCGCAATGCAGAGCGATGCCGCCCCGATCATCCAGCGTCGCTGTTTGCGGCGTTCCCATTCCGAACGCCGGCGGTCTGCATCCGTCCCGCCGGATTCCGGGGCTTTGTGGCTGGCCAAGAGCCATTCGCGCAAGACCAGAATCGCCGCCGCCCCGAGGATCACAACGAAGAAGAACACGTCATTCCGCACGATCGGTCCAACCGTCGCCATTTCGCCGCGGCTCGAAGGAATCCATTGGGCTTCGCTCAGCTCGTGCACGCCTGTGAGCGCAAGCTGAAAGGCAACGATCATCAGAATGATGCTGGTGGCGGCGAAGAAACGTCCGAGCGGGATCCGCAGCGTGCCCTTGAAAAAGAAAAGCCCCACGCCCACCGCGATGGCGAGGCCCAGAAATGTGCCGATCCACACCCTCAAACCCTCGGCGGAAAGCTCCACGGCTCGCAGGATCAGCGCCAGCTCGGCGCCTTCCCGCACAACCATCAGGAAGACAAACAGGAACAGGCCCCATCCAGCCGCGGCCTGCGAGCGGCTTGCCAGACCTTCGATGCGATGCTCGATATCCTTGCGCAGGCGCCGCGCCGCGCGATTCATCCAGATAACCATGGTCACGACGAAGAACGCCGCCACCAATAGCAACACGCCCTCGAAACCATCTTCGCTGATCTGCCAGCGCTCCAAAGCGACCGCAACTCCGCCGCTGGCCAGCAACGCCAGACCCACACCCGCCCAGACGTAGCGGGCGAGCTCGCGGCGGCCGATTCGATTCAGGTAAACGAGTACAATGCCGACAATGAGAGCGGCTTCAAGGCCTTCGCGGAGCGAGATGAGCAGGGCTGAGAACAAGATGGGGCCGCAACTGTAATTCTAGTTGCAACCCATTTGCAACTAGAATTACAGTTTATCCCTTTTGCCTCAACCCGTCAAGGAACTCTAAACATTTGCTTCGCAATACCTTTACAATAGCCCCCGATCATCGAGGTTGCATCAAAGCTTTTTGTCCGGCCGGATGACACTTGAGGATGCACTTGGGGCACACTTCACTTAAGATCCCGATCCTGCTGGCGGCGCTTCTGTTCGGCACTGCCGCCGCGCCTCAAGGGGCCGCTCCGGCATCGAACGCGCCCTTGCCCGCTGCACCGGCTCCAGCCGTTTCCTCCGGCAATACCGCCGCCAGCAAGAAATCCATTGAAATAGGCCTCCGCGCCGCACAAGCAGGCGAGTGGGCCGCTGCCTATGATGCTTACGCCGAAGCGGTCACGCTGGACCCTCGAAACGCCGAGGCCCGCCTCCACCGCGATGAGGCCGGCTTCCGCTTGGCCCGGCAGCACGTAGACGCCGCCGAACGCTACGCCGTTACCGATCAACTGGCTGCCGCCGAAGAGGAACTTCGCGCGGCCTTACAGCTTGGTCCCGGCGATCCCGTCGTGCGCGAGCGCTTGGCCCAAATCCAGGCGATGGCAACGCTCTCGCCGCAGGAACAGAAGCGTGGTCCCCAACTGGCTGGCCCGGCCCGCGTGCAGCCGCAACCCGGAATGCACAGTTTCAGCTACCGTGGCGACATTCGGGAGGCCTATCAGGAGATCGCGCGGCAGTTTGGGTTGACGGCCGAATTCGATGCGGCCTTAGTTGCCAAGACAGTCCGCTTTGTGTTGCCTGACGCCAACTTCTCGGCCGCCATGACCGCGCTGAGCGTGGCCTCGGGGACCTTCTGGGTCTCGCTGAATAACCGCACATTTTTCGTAGCCGAAGACACGCCACAAAAGCGCACAGCCTTCCTCCAGGAGGTCACGAAAACCATCGTGCTTTCGCAGGGCGCAACCAGCGGAGACATGGACGAGGTTGTCCGCGCGCTCCACGAAGTGGCCGCCATCAACAAAGTGACGCTCAGTCCCGGCACGCGGGAAATCACGATGCGAGATACCGCGGAGAAAATCGCCGTTGGCGAGTCATTGCTAAAAGACATAGACGTGGCGCCCGGTGAATTGGTGCTCGAAATCGAGTTGCTCGAAGTTGATCGCAACAATGCCACTCAACTCGGCCTTTCGCTGCCCACCAGCTTGACCGCAAATTCCATAAACCAGACGGACATCCGGGGACTGCAACAGGCGACCAGTTCGCAGCAGTTGCTAAGCATCATCCAAAGTATCTTCGGTTCCACCAGCGGAGGCGGCGCACTCGGCGGCTTGCTTCCGCCGCTAATTGCTTTCGGCGGCGGACTCACCACGTTTTACACAACGCTGCCCAGCGCCCAGGCGAACTTCTCGAAAACTTTGACGGCGCTGCGCAGCGCTGACCGCCTGCTCCTGCGCTCGCAGGACGGCCAACCGGCCACGTTCTTTCTCGGCGTGCGCTACCCGGTCAGCCTGGCGCTGCTTTCCGCGAGCCTCGGCACCAGCACGCAAACGGCCAGCATTGGAGCGGGCGCGGCAAACAACACCGCGTCCGCAATCTCGCTGCCTCGCACGGACCTTACGGCAGGGACGAGCCCCAGCGCCGTCGTCACCACGTCTCTGCGCAACAACAATACGCTCGACATCATTGACGCGAACCAGGGTGACAACACCATTTCCGTCTTTCTCGGCAATGGTGACGGCACCTTCGCCGCCCAAAGCGTCATCCCCGTCGGCAAGGGTCCTGTCGCTCTGGTTGCCGCCGATTTCAACCACGACGGCAACATGGACCTCGCCGTCGTCAATCACACAGACGCAACCGTTTTGATTTTGCTGGGCAACGGCGACGGCACCTTCGCCGCCGGACAAACCATTGCCGTCGGTCAAGGGGCCGTGGCAATCGCGACGGCCGATTTCAATTCTGACGGCTTCCTCGACCTTGCCGTCGCAAATCAAACAAGCAATACGATCTCAATCCTGCTTGGCAAAGGCGACGGCACCTTCACGGCGGGCGTTCCTGTCCAGACGGCGTCCACCCCGCACGCACTGGTGGCCGCGGATTTCAACGCGGATGGACATATAGACCTCGCCGTCGTAAACCAGGGCGCGAACAGCGTCTCGATCTTCCTCGGGAATGGTGACGGCACCTTTGGCACAACGACGACCTACGCCACCGGCACGCTGCCCTCCGGAATTGCCGAAGCCGACTTCAACAATGATGGGCACCTGGACCTGGCGATTTCAAACCAGACCGACAATACCGTCTCCATCCTGCTCGGCAACGGCGACGGCACGTTCGTCGCACAAACTACTTTCGCGACGGATACCGGACCGGCCGCGATTCTTACCGGGGATTTCAATGGCGATGGCATTCCCGACCTGATCACCGCAAACCAAACGGCGAATGACGTTTCGGTTCTGATCGGCGTGGGCAATGGGACGTTTACCAACGTGCTGAACGCCCCCACGGGCAATGCGCCCGTTTCCCTGGCAACCGGGGATTTTAATGGCGATACTCTTCTCGATCTCGCGGTCGCCGACCAGTCCGGCAACACCGTCACAGTCTTATTGAACAGTCTCGCCGCGATCAATTCGTTGACCGGAAGCCTTTCCTCAACGCCTTACCCATCGGCGGACTTTGAAGACATAGGGCTGAAAGTGAAGGTCACACCGCGCATCCATCCCGACAACCAAGTCACGCTACAGCTTTCCTTCGACATCAGCAGCCTCGCCGGCACGAGCGTCAACGGCATCCCAATCATCGGCAATCGGCTGATCGAGCAGACTGCGCGGCTGCGTGAGAATGAAACCACGGTTCTTTCCGGCATCATCGATCGCGAGGAATCGCGTGCGATCTCCGGTTTTGCGGGTCTGGGACAGGTCACGCCGCTGAACGCTACCAGCAATTTCACCAACAGCTCCGTGGACACCGAGCTGATCATCGCCATTACGCCGCACTTGCTCCGCTTGCCGCCTCGCAATGGCCACTCGATCTACGCGGGCCGCGGAGACGCGCCGCACTAGCGCAGTGTCTTGTAAAGAAATAGCTTTTGTCATAGGGTGGCGTATCCGCCCTCCTACGCCACAACTGGCGATGGACGCAATCGTCGAGAGGGTCCGCCGCGGACGCGCCAACCTCGATGCGATCACCGGCTAAAACCGAAACCCGCACGAGTGCCGGTGCCGCGGCTGCTCTTCTCCCCTTGTCAACCCTGCTCTCCCAGGTGCTGGTTGCGTTCACGATCGAGTTCGACAACGAGTTCGAGCGGATCGGACGGCGAGCTGTGGCTCGACGTCCGGCTCGCGCTACGCTCCCTGGCTGGCGTCATTGGTGATGTGGTCAAACTGCATGCGGTTCATCGGCGATGAGGACGTGCCCGTCGGTGAGCTTGAGAACTTGGCCCGCACGACGACAAACTTGAACGGCATGGAGAGGTGGGGATACATCGTTGTCGAACCCGATCCGGCCGACAGCCGGCCAAAACCGCCCCGCTCCGCCTGGGTGATTCGCGCCACGCCCGCAGGCCGCGCGGCTCAGGAGGTATGGCGGCCGCTTTTCGGAGCCATCGAGAAGCGCTGGCAAGCGCGCTTCGGCGAGGACGAGATCACCCAGCTTCGGCGATCGCTGTGGGCGCTGATCAGCCAGATGGATGCCGATCTGCCCGATTGTCTCCCGATCTTGCAATATGGGCTGTTCAGCAGAGGGCCGGATCACGAGCGGCGAGGGCCGGCCGGACGCGAAGATGGCAACGGCTCCCATCTCGCTCTATCGGCGCTTCTCTCGCGAGTGCTGCTGGCATTTGCCATCGAGTTTGAGCGCGAGTTGGACTTGTCGCTCGCGATCAGTGCCAATGTCTTGCGGGTCCTCGATGAGCAAGGGGTGCGGGTCAGAGATCTTCCGCTGCTGGCTGGCGTGTCGAAGGAGGCGATCAGCATGGCCATCGGCATCCTCAAAAAGAAACGCGTCGCCGTGGTCGAGGCCGATCCAACCGCCGGCCGGACGGAATTGGTTCGGCTCACCTCGAAGGGTCGACAGGCTCAGGACGCGTACCGTCAATTGGTCGGCATTATCGAAGGGCGCTGGCTGGCGCGGTTCGGCAAGGACGACATACGCAACCTCCGGAAGTCGCTTGAGCGGTTGGTCGGTGAGCCCACCGCAGCGCTCTCATCTTTGTTTCGCGGGTTGGAGCCCCACCCCGAGGGGTGGCGAGCGTCGGTCCGCAAATCCGACACGCTGCCGCACTATCCCATGGTGCTGCACCGTGGCGGGTATCCAGATGGCAGTTGACAGACCGCATAACTCAGCCGTTTGCGCTGGGATCCGGTCCCTCTAACACCCGCGGTAAGCGCCTTGGACCGTAATGTCTCGTGCGCCGTCCCCGAGCCCTTCCACAACCGCGCCTCTTGCCGCCACACGGCGGCTGCGGCACAATGCGCACGCTTCGCTCTTCCGATCTTGGCCGCACCCCGGAGGCTGCCTTGAAAAACCGCGCGCTGTCTGTCTTTGCGTTGCTGCTGATCCTGCAGGGTCTTCTCTTGACGGGCGCGCCTCCGGCGCTCGCGCAGTCCGCGAGCCCGCCGAAGCGCATTGCCATCCGCGCGGGCCGCTTGATTGATGGTAAGAGCGATCAGCCGGTCGCGAACGCGCTCATCCTCATCGAAGGCGGACGCATTGTTTCGGTGACGCCCAACGGCACGCCACCCGCGGGCGTGGACGTGATTGATCTTTCGCACGCGACCGTACTGCCCGGCCTGATTGACGCGCACACGCACATCCTGCTGAACGGCGACGTCACCAACGCCGACTATGACGCGCAGCTTCTGAAGGAATCCATTCCCTACCGCGCGATTCTCGCCTCCCGCAACGCGCACATCGCGCTCAGCCACGGTTTCACCACCCTGCGCGACGTGGAAACCGAAGGCGCGATGTACGCCGACGTGGACGTGAAGACCGCGATCAATCGCGGCGAGGTGCCCGGACCGCATCTCTTCGTCGCCACGCGCGCCTTGGCGCCCACCGGCCTCTACCCGCTCCAGGGCTATTCGTGGGAGCTTGACGTGCCGCACGGAGCTCAGGTGATAGACGGTGTGGAAGAAGCGCGCAAGGCTGTGCGCGAGCAGGTCTCGCACGGCGCGGATTGGATCAAGTTTTACGCCGACCGCGGCTACTTCTACGGTCCTGACGGCCTGCTGCACAGTTGGGTGAATTTTACGGACGACGAAGCCCGCGTTATCGTCGAAGAAGCGCACCGCCTAGGGCGACACGTGGCCGCCCACGCCATTGGCACCGATGGTGTCGCCTCCGCGCTTCGCGCTGGCGTGGATTCAATCGAGCATGGCGTCGGCCTCACCGATCCACAACTCGATGAGCTGGCGCGCAAGGGAGTGTATTGGGTGCCGACCGTAATGGTTGTCGTTGCAGTAGCGCCGGGGCGCGGTGGCAATTGGCCGAAGATGGTGGATACCGAGAAGGCCGCGTTTCAGAAGGCCATCCACAAGGGAGTGAAAATTGTGATGGGCACGGATGCCGGCGGCTTCGATTGGACGCAGATGAACGAAGCAGCCGAATTCCACTATTACGTCGAGTATGGAATGAGCCCGATGGACGCCATCCGCACCGGAACCACACGTGCCGCGGAACTGCTCGGCAAGAGCGCCGACCTCGGTTCCATCGAGCCCGGCAAATTTGCGGATCTAGTCGCCGTCGGCGGCGACCCCCTGGCCGATATCACCGAACTCGAGCGCGTACAGTTTGTGATGAAGGAGGGAGTCGTTTACAAGAACGAGCTGCACTAGACGCGTGGCACGCCTCAGGGTTGCGCGGCGAGCACCACCACGGGCCGGTACGTGCGCAACACAACGGCCTCGGCAATGGCGATGAGCTGTTGTTCCGGGCCGAACACGCGCAGCCGCGCAGGCTTCCATTCGCCCGAATCGAGTTCCGCCGGGGCCCCTTGCGCGACTTCCACGCGCCCGGGCTGAATTTGTGCAATTTGCACATTGAACTTGGCTCCGTGGCGCACGGCTCGCTCGATGATGGGCAACACGGTGATGCGCGGCAACTCAGGCAGCAAACGTTCCAACGGCACCAGCCATTCTGTAAATTTTCCCTCGCGAGCGGACGCGGCCACCTCTTCCACTTTCACGGCTCGATCCAGCGTGAATTCGCCAACCGCGGTCCGCACAATTTTTTCCAGGTGCGCGCCGCATCCCAGCATTTGCCCCATCTCGTGCGCCAGCGAGCGAATATACGTCCCCGCCGAGCATTCAATCGCCACGTGAAGCCGCGCCTCTTCCACGCCTTCGATACGAAACTCGTAAACTTCCACTTCCACAGCCTTCAGCTCCACGGGCTTGTTCTTCCGGGCCAATTCATGCGCGGGCTTGCCGTGGATTTTCTTCGCGGAATAGGAAGGCGGCATCTGTGAGATGCGTCCGGTCAGTTTCGCCGCCATACGCTCAACCTCGGCCCCATCGAGAGTAGGGGAAGTGTCGGGGCCGGACGGCGCGCCGTCGGCGTCATATGTATCGGTGGCAAAGCCAAAGCGGAAGGTAGCTTGGTAGCGCTTGCGCCGGCCAGAATAGAACTGCGCCAGCCGCGTGGCGCGGCCAAGCAACAGCACCAGCACTCCGGTAGCGAGCGGGTCAAGCGTCCCCAGATGGCCCACTTGGCGGAAGCCCACGATGTGGCGGATCGCTTCCACAACATCATGCGAAGTCTTGCCCGCGGGCTTGTCAATCACCAACGCTCCGTCAAACGCGGCCGGCTGAGGCTTCCTGGGCATCGCTAGGTTTTCTCTGTGGGCTTCTGGGCCGTACTTCCAGGATTCTGCGCTGGCACAGGAGCTTCCGCCGGCTTTGCCTGCCGCAGCAATTCGTCGATCCGCCGCGCCGTTTCCAACGTGGTATCCAAATGGAATTGGATCTCCGGGCTTCGCCGCATCTGAATGCGCCCGACGAGTTCGTGCCGGATGTATCCCGCAGCAGCCGTCAGGCCATCGAGGGTCACCGATTTTTCTTCCGGCGTGCCTTCGATCGTTACAAAAACCCGCGCTTTCTTCAGCCCGGGCTCGACGCGCACCTCCGTAACGGTCACGTTCGCGTTAAGCCGCGGATCGCGCAATTCTCCCTCGAGCATGGCGCTCACCTCGTGAAGAATCTCTTCCGCGATTCGCTCGTGACGATGTCCGGCCACGTTCATGGCGATTTTCTCCGCAATGGTGTCAGAACAGCTCAATTTGGTGATCCACCAGGCTGCGTCCCAACTGCGTCTCTGAATCCTCCAGCACGGCCTGCAGTGCGTGCTCCACGAAGCCCGCTTGGTCGGCCAGCGTAACGACCCCGATCACCGCCCGCTGCCAAAGGTCCTGATGTTCGAGCTCCGCCACTGCTACATTAAAACGTTTGCGCAGCCGGTCCTTCAGGCTGCGCAGTACCTGCCGCTTGTCTTTGAGCGAATGTGCCTCAGGAAGGTAAAGCTCCAGCGTCAGAAGGCCCACGGGCATCGCGAACTCCGGCGCCTGCCGGCGAGGCAGCGCCCAGCGGCTTACGCGGAGGCCTGCGCGGGCGCGATCTTCTGCACCGCGAAGCACTCCAGGATGTCGCCAACTTTCACATCATTAAAATTCGATACGCCGATCCCGCATTCATATCCCGCGCGCACTTCGGTGGCGTCTTCCTTGAACCGCCGCAGCGAATGGATGCGGCCGGTGTATACCACCACGCCATCGCGAACCACGCGCACTTCGGCGTCGCGCTTCACAATTCCGTCCAAAACGTAGCAGCCGGCCACCGTTCCCACGCCCTTGATGCGGAACGCATCGCGAACCTCCGCCCGGCCCAGATGCGCTTCCTCGAAGACCGGTTCGAGCAGCCCGGTCATGGCCTTCTCAATCTCGTCGCTGACCTCATAGATGATTGAGTAGGAGCGGATATCCACGTGCTCCTGCTGCGCCAGCTCCGCCGCTTTCCGCTCCGGCCGCACGTTGAAGGCGATGATGAGCGCTTTGGACGCCGAAGCCAGCAGCACGTCCGTCTCGCTCACGGCTCCCACGCTCGCGTGGATGATCTTCAGCTTCACTTGGTCGTTTGAAAGCTTCGGCAGCATCTCCGAAAGCACTTCCACGGATCCTTGCACGTCTGCCTTGATGACGATCGGCAGTTCCTTGACCTCGCCCACGCGAAGTTGCTCGTGCAATTGATCGAGCGTGAGCCGCGCGCCCGCCGAGCGCGCCAACACCGCCTCGCGGATTTTCGCCTGGCGGTACTCCACAAGGTGCCGCGCCCTGGCTTCGTCCGTCACCTGGAACTGGTCGCCGGCCTCGGGCACTCCCTGCAAACCCAACACTTCCACCGGAGTCGCCGGTCCCGCGCTCTTCACCGTGTGGCCCTTATCATCAAACATCGCGCGAACCTTGCCGAAGACCGCGCCGCAAATAAAGACGTCGCCCGCGTGGAGCGTGCCGTTTTGCACCAGCATCGTCCCCACCGGACCGCGCCCGCGATCCACGCGCGATTCGAGAACTGTGCCGCTTGCAGGCGCCTGCGGATTTGCCTTCAGCTCGCGCAGGTCCGCAACCAGCAGAATCATCTCGAGCAATTTCGGGAGATTGGTCTTCTGCTTCGCCGACACTTCCACCATCACCGTGTCGCCGCCCCATTCCTCGGCCATCAGGCCGCGGTCGGCAAGTTGCCGCTTCACGCGCTCGGGCTCCGCATCCGGCTTGTCAATTTTGTTGACGGCCACGATAATCGGCACGCCGGCGGCCTTGGCATGGTCGATGGCCTCGATCGTCTGCGGCATCACACCGTCATCCGCGCCGACCACGAGCACAACGATGTCCGTGACCTTCGCGCCGCGTGCCCGCATCCGCGTGAACGCCTCGTGGCCTGGCGTGTCCACAAATACCACGCGCCGCCCATCCACCGTCACCTGATAGGCGCCGATATGCTGCGTGATTCCGCCCGCTTCTCCCGCGGCCACTTCAGTCTCGCGAATCGCGTCGAGCAGGCTGGTCTTCCCGTGGTCCACGTGACCCATCACGGTCACAACCGGTGCGCGCGGCGAAAGGTTCTCGGCCTTTTCTTCCTTTGCGACTTCCTCGACCGCTTCTTGCTCGAAGGAAACGAACTTCACAATGCCGTTGAAGGCCTCGGCCAGGCTCGTCGCCGTCGGCGTATCCAGCGCTTGGTTGATGCTGGCGAATATGCCGCGATCGAGAAGCACGCGCAGCAATTCCTTCGCGCGCACGTCGAGTTTCTCTGCTAAGTCGCGAACCGTCACCCCTTCGGTGATCGTCACTTCGCGTGGCGCTCGCTCGACCGGAGCCGGCGCCTCCGCGCGAACAGAGCGGCGCTCGCCAACGCCAGGACGCGTTCGCACAGGGTGAAGCTTCCGCTCGCCCTCTTCAAACCGCCGATCCATCGTCGGCCGGGCACGAGCGGCGGGCTTGCGTTGGTAAATTGGTTTGCCTGGTTCGGCCTTGCCGCCCGCTGGCGGACCTCCGGGACCGACGCCCATCGGGCGCTGGCCCGGTCTGCCCGGCATCGCCGGACGTCCGGTAGGAGCGCCGGGGCGCGGAGGATATGGCCGGGGCGCGGTACCCGGCCCGGGACGTTGCGGAAATGGCTGGCCCGGCCGCGCCATAGGCGGTCTGGCAGTCCCAGGCTGACCAGCAGCGGCGGGACGCATTCCAATTGGAGTTCCAGGGCGCGGCCCGCCCGAGCGTTGGCCTTGCCCCGGAGAGCCTGGTGAACGCAAAGGCATTCCTCGCACAGGACCAGGCGGCATCGGTCCGAGCGGCCGCGGGGTTGGCGGAGCGCCCGCTGGCCTCGGAGCGGTCGCTGGGGTTCCAGCGCCTTGCGCGGCTGGTCTTGCCACCGGCGGGGCTCCCGGAGCCGCCGGAGCGGCATGACGCTCGGCCGGTGTAGAGATCGGAATTGGGCTCGGAGGTCCAGCAGGACGCGCAACGGGAGCACCAGGTGCAACCGGCGCAGCGGGTCTTGTGCCTGAGGGCGGGCCAGCGGGTGCCACAGGCGCCGCCGGCTTGGCCGCCGGTGCAACAGCGGGCGGTGCCGCAGCAGGGGCAGCCTGAGCAGCGGCGCCGGGCGGTGCAGTTGGCGCAGCAGCAGGCGCCGCGGCGGGCCGCATCCGCGCTGCCCGGGCTGCGGCATCTTGTGCCGCTTTGTCCGCAACCGAGGCAGCCTCGGCCTCAGCTTCGGCATCGGCAGCATCCTTGAAATGTTTCCGGACCTTTTCCGCCACATCAAGATCGAGTGAGCTCGAATGCGTCTTCTTTTCAGGAAGACCCAGCCCGGGCAGGTAGTCCAGGATCGCCTTCGCCTTGACCTCGAGTTCCCTGGCCAGCTCGTTAATGCGGATCTGATTGGGGTCCGTCGTCATAGACTCCTAGCTTGTTTCCCCTTCTGATTCCTTTTCTGATTCTTTGTCTGGCTGCGATTCCTCGCCACGAGCAGGCGCCACGGCAGCAGCTTCTGCCTGCCCGGACGTCTCGCTTGCTGCGGCTGGTTCCACTGCCTGTGCTTCCCCGGCGGATTCCTGCTGCGGCGCCAATTCGCCTTCCGCGTCTTCTATTCGAGGAACGGGCTCGCCTGCCGCCGGCTCGGCGCCTTCCGCCGCGGCCGCGTCCTGCTGCGCTTCGAGGTTTTCGAAATAGGTGCGCACGGACTGGTAGATCTTCTCGACCATCTTTTCGCCGATGCCCGGAATTTCCATCAGCTTTTCGGGCGTCATATCGGCAAGCTTCTCGATCGAGTTGATTCCGGCCGACTGTATTTTCTCGATGGTCTTTGGTCCGACGCCTGCCAACTGATCGAGCGAGGTGCCCGGCGCGGTGAGCGCGGTCATCTGCGCCTCGAGCTCCTGGCGCTTTTCCTCTTCGCTCTTGATGTCGATATTCCAGCCGATCAGCTTGCTGGCCAGACGTACGTTCTGCCCTTTTTTCCCGATCGCGAGAGAAAGCTGCGTATCCTCGACGATGATTTCCAGGCTCTTGGACTCCGGGTCCACAATCTGCACCCGCGTCACCTTCGCCGGGCTCAGCGCCTTTTGCGCGAACGCCACCGTCTCTTCCGAGTAGGGAATGATGTCTATTTTTTCGCCGCGCAATTCGCGGATGATGGACTGCACGCGCATGCCCTTCATGCCCACACACGCACCCACGGGATCAACGTCTTTGTCCCTGCTCTGCACCGCGATCTTCGTGCGCTCGCCGGCCTCTCGCGCCACAGCGCGAATCTGCACGGTGCCGTCGTAAATTTCCGGCACTTCCATTTCAAACAGACGCTGCACCAGCACGGGATCGGCGCGCGATACGATCACTTGCGGGCCTTTCGCCGCGCGGTCCACCGCCCGGATCACCACCCGCAGCCGCTCGCCAATCGTGTAGGTCTCAAGCCGCGACTGCTCCCGCTTGGGCATTCGAGCCTCGGTGCGCCCCATATCCACGATGATGTCCGGTCCTTCGGTGCGCTTGACGATGCAGTTCACCAGTTCGCTCGTGCGTCCCACGTACTCGTTGTAAACGGTGTCGCGCTCGGCTTCGCGCACCTTCTGCATGATCACTTGTTTTGCGGTTTGCGCGGCGATGCGGCCCAGGACATCCGTCGGCCGCGACATCACGATTTCCGTTCCTACCTGGGCGTTTGGGTCCTGCCGCTTTGCCTCCGCCAGCGTCCACTCACGGTTCGGGTCGGTGACTTCCTCCACCACGGCGCGCACGGCAAACACGTCCACCTGTCCCGTTTCCGGGTTAAACCTCGCGCGCAGATCGTCTTCCGTCTTGTAATACTTCCGGGCGGCGACCACCATGGCATCTTCGATCGCGGAAACAATGATCTCCGGCTCGATATGCTTTTCCCGGCTGATCTGCTCGATTGTCTGGAACAACAGGCTTGCCATGAACCTACCCTCAGAACTCGACCACCAGATTCGCTTTTCGAATATTCTCCAACGCGACTTGAATCGCACCCTTGCCCAGCTCGACGCGAACTTGCCCTTCCGCGTAACCCGCCAGACGCCCTTCCACGTAATTCACCGGCTTGGCGCCTTCCCCCGGTGCCACCGGCGTGTGCGTCCAGATCTTCGCCAGCCGTCCCACGAAGCGCTCATAATCCGCCGCCTTCATGAGCTTTCGGTCCAGCCCGGGCGAACTGATCTCAAGCGTGTATGCCGGTCCCGGCACCAAATCTTCCACGTCCATCAGCACGCTGAGCTGTTCGCTGACTGCCTGGCAATCGTTGTGGCTGATGCCCTCGATCTTATCGATGTAAACGCGCAGCAGGCGCTGCTTGCCCGCCTGCCATTCCACATCTACAACTTCCAAGCCCAGCGAGTGCGCCACGCGCTCCGCTGCTTCGCGAATCCGCTCAAGGTCCATTCTGGTACGGGCCGTAGACACCGCCGAAATGCCGGGCGGGTTAGGGCTGGCACTTCCTCGCGCCCTGGCGGCGCCTGAGCCGCCAGCCTTTTGTACGCCAACAAAAAAGTGGGCTCGCGCCCACTCGAGACTTCGACCCGCTTTGCAACAAGGCTGACGCCAGTATAAGCCCGCTGGGCCAGCCGTGCAAGGTCCGCAAGGCCGGCTTCGAAGCCCGGCCGCTGGCCACCGATGTGTGCTGTGGCGAGAAGGAGGGTTTAGCTATGCCCCCGAGCGCCTCGCGGCTACGCTAAGCCGGCGGCGAAAGCGTCCAGGTTTCAACGTCCGGGTCCGGGGCCGCAGGGTCTCTCCGGAGGCAGGCTTGGAACTACTTCTGGTCGCCCTGCTTTTTCGGCACTGCTGGAGGCGTCTTGGGCGGCGTTGCTGGAGCAGCCTTTACAGGATAGGCCTGATCGTAGAGCTTGACGATCTCCTGCGTGATGTCAATCTGCGGCGAAGTGTAGATGAGCGTTGAGCCCTGAGCGCCGCTATTGAGCACGGCAATATAGCCGTTTTCGCGCGCGTAGCGATTGGTTATGTCCACCAGCTTCCTGCCTAAAGTATCGGTGATGTCCGCGGTGGCTGCCTGAGCCTCTTCCTCGAATTCTTGCTGGCGGCGCTGTGCTTGGCGGGTCAAGAGCTCATGTTGCCGTTGGAGCTTGGTTTTCTCTTCGTCACTCAGGGTCCGCTCACCCTGCTGAAGCCGCTTCTCGACGTCTTCGATTTGTTTGGTGAACGTGTCCAACTCCGCTTGAGCCGGCGCGAACTTTGATTGCATTTCCGCCGAAGCCTGCTTGCCTTCCGCCGTACTGGCGAGGGCTTGCTGGAAGTTGAGTACTGCGACTTTGCCACCCGAAGCAGCCCCAGCGGGGGGCGGCGCGGAAGACGCCTGCCCGAACGCGGCTGGAGCCATCACCAACGCCGCCAACGCAAGCGTGGATACAAGGCTGCTGATCTTCACTTTCAATCTTAATCTCCTTGGTGGGAACGTTTCGCGAAAACGAAACCTGCATTATAGCTACCGGTTTTCCAACCCGTCAACCCCAGTGATCCCTGCCTAAACTGCAAGGGCGAGTTCCCATCGAACACGCATCCGTCTTGTTTAGACGCACCCGGCCCCTGAACGGGTTGGCCGCGACTCCAGCTTACCCGCGCACCCACCACTCGCAACGGGAATCGCCGGGATGCTGCGGCCGGGGCGACCCTCCCCCGGCATGCCTGCCATTCTACTTCGGTAGCGGCACCAGCAGAAGACGATTGTTGGCCTGATCGACAATCACCGCCAGATTCCGCTCCTTGTGAATCGCCACCGACACAAGATAGGAGCCCGGAACGCCCATATTCGCACTTACGCGCTGCGTCTGAATATCTAAAACCGTGATCGTACTGCTCGCTGTATTCGCTGAAACGAGGGTGCTCGTCAGCTCGTTGTAAGCGATGGCCGCCGGATTGATCCCCACCCTCGCGGAGGTAACTTGAAACGTCGTGGGATTCACAAAGAAAATGCTGTTCGTATCCTCTGAAGACACGATGAACATGCCGCCAACAGGATCGTACACCGCGCTGCTCGGCTGCTCCGGTCCGCTTACAGTTGTGAGCACGGTCGGCGTTGAAGGCGTGGAGACGTTAAGGAGCGTCAAGTTGTTTGACGTCGCATTGGCCACCAGAACAACCAGGTCGTATGGATCAATGGCTATGGCGTAGGGACCGGTACCGACCGACGCCGACGTTGGTGTTGCGGTCGAATTGGCCGTGAACTCGCTGATTGTATTTGAGTTTTCATTGAAATTGGCCACGTACGTCGAATCGTCGCTGGTGTTGATCGCCACTCCCAGCGGCTGCCCGCCAACGGAAACCACTGTCGGGGTCGGCGAAGAACTGTAGCCGTTGAAGATACTCGCAGTATTGTCTCCGTTGTTCGAAACAACCAGCGTGTTGGTCAGCGGCTCGACTGCAATTCCTTGTGGGTTGCTCCCCACGGACAGTGTACTTACCACCGCGCCCGTATTGAGGTTTACCTCAGCAACCGTGTTGCATGCCGTCTCCGTCACGAGCGCAAGATTCAGCAAATCATCCACAGCTACAGCGCCTGGCACCGGGTTCGTGCACGAAGTGCCCGTCAAATCCACGTATTGCACGACGGATAAACCTTCCGCGTTCGAGATCACGCCTCCCGAGTCCACGTCAATCGAGAACCGTCGTGGCGAACCCAGCAGGCTGGCAGGCACCGAAACGCTCATTTGCCGGTCACTGACGGAGATCGGAGACAGCGACACGCCGTCAATCCGCGCTACCGATCCGGAAGTGAACCCCTTACCGATCAGCGTGATCGGCAAGTCGCTCGATGAGCTCAGCGTGGAATCCGGGCTGATCTGGCGCGTCGGCGGCAGTACGATTTCGCCGAGCTCCAAAGGCTTGATTGCGCCCATGGAGATCACCGTCAGGTCGTTGCTCCCCTGATTTGCGACCAAAGCCAGGTTCGTTCCCGGATCAATTGCCACCGCCTGAGGGTTCGTGCCGGGCAGCGCCAATGTCGTGAGCCGCGTTGGTGTGACAGGATCGATGAACGAAGCGAATCCCGTCGCCGGATTGATGATGACGCCGACGTTCGTATACTGGTTCATCGCGGAAGCGACTGCGCCGATCTCCAAGTTCGGCACAAAGTTAATGGACTGATCGAGAACGCTCATCAGATACGGCGTCGGCGAAGTGAGATCGGTCAATAGAGCGGTATTCGTTTCGGGATTCACGCTGATGCCGCTCACGTCTAATCCCACCGAGGCAGCAGCCAGCGGCTCCGAATAGAATATGCTTCCCCCGCCGCTGGTGGAGTTGGCGCCGGTCTGGGTGAACGTGAACGAGTTCGCCGTAGGTACCGATGTGACCGTAAAGATGCCGTTTAAGCTCGTATCGCCCACTCCGGTGATCAGCACCGCATCGCCGGTAACAAGGGTCACGGGTGTGTTCGTCGTAATCGTGACAACGCTCGTCGAAGAAACGCGAACCGCGCCACCTGTTGCCGTGATCGTGGATTGTTGTCGCCTGGAAAGATCAACGATGGAAAGCACCCCCGCCCCGCCGGGCGTAACAAACGCCCAGTTTAAGCGCGCTTCGACCGCAATATGCGGATTTCTTCCCGTAGGCACCGACACCGCGCCCACGACGGCCGGCGGATTCTGCGTGACGTCCACCAGCGTTCCGATATTCGTGCTCTGATATGCCACCAGCGCCATCCCCGTCTCGGGATTGACGCCTACCGCATAGGGTGCTGCCTGAATATTCGTGCTGACCGTCGTGACGGCGCGGCTGGAAAGATTCACGACGGACAATGTGTTGTCCTTGTTGTTCGTCACGAGGGCGATGTTCCGCAAATTGTCCACTGCAACGCTCGTCGGATTGTTTCCCACCGGAATCGGCCCGCCCGGCACTAGCGCCGGCGGATTTTGCGTCATATCCACCAACGTAATGTTGTTCGAAGTCTGATTCACCACCACCGCGATTCCCGTAACGGTGTTGATTGCCACCGCGACGGGCCCTGAACCTCCGCTGAGGGGAAGCGACTGCTCGAGAATTGTCGGCGGCGTCGTGCCGAGAGCAGGCTGCACCGCAAAATTCGTCACCGCCTCATTTGCCGGAGCGGCGGCCGGAGTCGTCACGCTTGGATTGACCACGGCCACCTGATGCAACCCCGGCTGGCTAAGGTTCTGAGATGAGATCGTCACACTCAACTGGCGCGGCGTCACGCTGGAAGATACTGTTTGCCCATCGAATTTCGCCGTGACCGCGGGCGTCGCCGCGCTCGTTCCAAAATATCCCCCATCTATGTTGAATTGCACGGATGCTCCGCCAGACGGCTCTTGCGGATCGCTGTTCGGCGAAGCTGACACTAACGCTGGCCTTACGGCATCCACACTGAGCTGGCAGGGATTCGTCGTGCAGTTCACCGGCGCACCCGCCTGCCGCTCCACTTGGAACTGCAGCGTGCCCGGCCCCATACTGAGCTTTGCCGCCAACACCCGCGCCCGCAAGACCGTGCTCGAAAGCGCCGTCACCGGAAGCGCGCTGCCATTGACCAGAACCTGCGTGGTCGAAAGAAAATTCGTTCCAGTCAGATAAACGTCCGCAAAAAGCGCCCCCTCGCCCACATGCGTCGGATAGATGGAGGTAAACGTCGGGTCCAATACGGTGGTCAGCGTGACGGTGGCCACGCCGGCCTGGTTCGGGTCCGCCACCGAAACCGCCGTGATCGTGATCGAAGACGCGCTGGGAGCTACGCTGGGCGCGGTGTAAATGCCGTTTGCACTGATAAACCCGTTCGCGGAATTACCGCCGGTCGCCGCGTTTACCTGCCAGGTAACCGCATTGTTGCTTGTCCCCGTCAGTGTGGCGACAAACGTAAGCGACTCGCCCGTTCCCATCGAGGCCACCGCCGGCGTCACCGTCACTCGAATGCCCGAGTCAATCGTCACCGTCGCCGAAGCGGTTATCGTGGTGTTTTGCACCGAAGTCGCTGTGACGGTCACGGTATCCGGATTCGGCACTGTTGCCGGCGCGGTGTAGACGCCGTTCACATCAATCGTACCCACCGTAGCATTCCCGCCCGTGATCGTATTCACCTGCCAGGTGACGCTGGTGTTCGTGGCATTCACTACCGTTGCGGCAAATTCCTCGGTGGCATTGACCGGAAGGGTGACGCTCACGAGATTCAACGTGACGGACACGGCGGTGCTCGAGGTCGTGGAACTGCTGCTACCGCATCCCGCAACCGCCAAACCGCACAAGGCCACGCATCCGCACCACAGTTTCCAGCACTTTCTCACCCTAGCCCCCCACGGTGTTGCCACCGCACTATAGTAATTTCTTCTTCGCACTCACTCGCTCGCCGCATGCTAGAACGTCCGGCTCACCGTGAACCGCACCGTGTGCAGCGGGTCCACGTAATTGAATTGCGCAGGGTTCGCCGCAATGTGCGTGAGCTGCGGCAGAATCTGCGTCTGGAGCACGCCCGGCGGCAGTGCGTTCTTCAATTCATCGCTCAGATAATAGTCGCCTTGTGGAGCAACAATCAGATCCTGATAGCGCAAGAAGTTATACGCCCAGTAGATCCGGAAGGGTGCGTGCACAATCGGCAAATTAATCACGAATTCGATCCCGGTGGACGACCGCATGTCAAAATTGGAATGCGGCGCAAAAGTAAGACTCCGCGTCAACGTGCTTGTTGGGAACGCCGCTTGCAATGCCTGAAATCCCGTGTCATTGAGCTCCAACTGGTTTCTCCGAAAAGCGCCCACCGTTCCTCCGTCCAGGAAGAAATCCATGCTGAAGTAAGAGCCCACAATCGGTATCCGGTATTCGAAGTTGAAGATGCCTTCCGTATCGCCGCCGGGGAATGTGATCGTATAGCCGAGCGTTGGAACGTTAACCGTCAGGACGCGTGGATTGCCGGCGCTGTCGAGTTGCCGCGGGTCGGTGTAGCTGACGCTCGTCGAACTCGCTATCGGAATAAACGTGATTGGCGAAATGGTCTGCACGTCAAAGCCTCGAATCGATGTTTCGCCGCCCGCGTAGAAGCGCTCAAACGGCGGAGGCTCTTCCCCGCCATATCCAGTGATAAATGCCCCCAGGAAATGGATGCCGATCGTGTTCCGTTTGTGATACGTCGGAATAAAGTGCTTGTACTCCAGGGTGGTGGAAAGCGCGCGGGTATTTCCGCCGAGCCCCTCGATGCCTGCGCTGAAATATAGCTCCGTGCCCGAGTGCGGATCGATCGGATTCCCGATCGTGTTGTAAACGACGCCGGGAGTAATCTTGCTTTGATGAATACCAGTCAGCGCCGAGGGTCCATTCAAGCTCTGGTATTGCAGCGCCTCGAAGAGCGCTTGGGCCGCGTCGCTGAACGCCTCGATATCCGTGTCCGTGTAACCATAGGTCAGGCTGATGCGCGTGAATCGCGCGTGCTTGATCGGATAGCTCGCAAAAACCGTGAATCCTTTACTGTTCTGATTGTAGTTTTCCGCGACCGCCGGATCGATCGTAACGTTCTGGCCCAGCAGGATGGACTCCTGTCTGGCCTGATCGAAATTGTAACGGCTCTCAAATATGGTAAAGCCGCTGGAAATCGGCCGGTCGAAGAGATACGGCTCCGTGAAACCAAACGTGAATCCCTGCTGGATCGTGCCGAGCTGCGTGGAAAGCGTCAGCCTTTCGCCCAAACCCAGAAAGTTGTTGGTCTGATATGTCAGCCCGACGAACGTTCCTGAAATTCCGCTCACGCCGCCGGTGAAGCTGATGGATTGCTTGCCCTTTTCATGCACCTTCAAATTTAAATCCACCGTGCCGTTCTTCACGTTGCGGCTCACGCTGGCGGCCGTCTCCGGCTTGAGCGGGTCGAAGAAATCGAGCTGGTTCAGCCGCAGGACGCTCACTTCCCACAGCCGGTTGTTGTAGAGGTCGCCTTCGTCAAGCAGCAGCTCGCGGCGGATCACTTTGTCGCGCGTCGTCACGTTGCCGGAAATATTGATGCGGTGGACGTAATATTGCTTCTGCTCTTCAAACGACAGGGTCAAGTTGATGACTTTGTTCTTGTGGTCAATGTCGAATTCCGGCTCGGCCGTAAAATCAATGAATCCAAACTGGCCGTAGACCTTTGTGTATTGCTCGATCGCTTTGCGGATCTTGTCTACGTCGAAGATGTCCCCTTCCTTGAGAGGAAACGCCTTGATCAGAACATCGCGCTTGAGCGTCAGCCCCTTTTCCGGATCGGCGTTGATGATATGCAGCTTACCCATCCTGTACTGAGCGCCTTCTTGGATACTGATCGCAATATCGGTCGCCTTGCCGTGTTTCGATCCGATAAACGGCACCGGCCCCTTTACGAGACCCTGCTTGTTAATCTCCACCGGCGTGAGCGTGGCCTCCCCGCTGCCCCCGAACGACATCTCGAAATAGCCGTTGTCCTGGTATAGACCGCGGATGCCCACTTCCATGTCTTCCTGCAGCATGTCTTTATTGAAGGTCTTCGACGCCACATCAATCTCGTAATACCTCAGTGGGATCGCGTCGGGCCGCGAATGCCTCATCGTGCGGATAATCCGCCGCGATGAAAACGCGTGATTGCCCGTAATGATGATCTTGCCGACTTTGACCTTGGGGCCTTCGTTAACGTTAAACGTCAGAATCACCGCGTTGCTCGCTGGGACCTTTTCATACGTCGCCTTCACTGTGGCGTATTGGCGCCCGTGCTCGGCCAAGAGTTCCCTAAGCACGACTTCGGCCTTCTTGATCTTGGTGGGATCGAATTGGCTTTCCACGCTCAGCCCGACCTTGCGGTCCTTGAAGCGGTCCAGGATGTCCGACTCCGAAACCGACTTATTCCCTTTGTAGTTGATTCTGCGGATCGTCGGCCGCTCCTGCACGTGAAACGTTACGATCTTCACCGTGGGATCGCGCGGATCATCTTCCACCGTGAGCTTGATGTCTTCGAAATATCCGGTATTCCACAACGCCTGAAAGTCGCGATTGAGTGATTCCGCGCTGTAGGGATCGCCGTCGCGGGTAAGAATTCGCGCGCGAAGCGTGTCGCTGCGGATGCGCCGATTGCCTTCAAATCGCACCACAACCGTGGGCCCCTTTTGTTCCGGCGCTTGCTGCTGGGCTTGCTGTTGTTCAGGGCTGGTGACGGGAGGTTGGGCAACTACGTTTGGTGCAGACACAAGCACAACGACGCAAACCGCGAGCACGATCAAACAGAGCTCAAGGCATCGTCGAGAAATCCTGAGACACAAATTACCGCATGCGGCCGCCCCAAGGCTCAAGGCCGCGCTCCCCCAAACAAGTTCGGATTGCTCCCCCTGCCGGACGCCACGCGGGTCCGGCATGTGCGCGTTGGATTCGCTAGTGAACGACCGGGGTTGCCTCGACAACGGGACGGAATCCCAGCTCCACGGTCGAGACAAATATCTCGAGTGTGGCCGGCCGTTGCAGGCCCCCCTGTATCAGTGCTTCGGATAGTGGATCTTCGACGTATTTCTGCAAAGCACGGCGCAACGGGCGGGCGCCATAGTTGCGGTCCGCGCACGTCTTCTCCAATATCCATTGCCGAGCTTCAGGCGTGAGAACAATCTGTACTTGGCGGTGAATGAGCGTGTCATTGATCTGTCCGACGAGCAGATCAATGATGCGCAGCAGGTCGTCGTCCCCAAGCGGACTGAAGAGAATAATTTCGTCGAGCCGGTTCAAAAACTCCGGATTGAACGCGCGCTTGACTTCACCCGTCACGAGGTCTTCCAGGGACTTCTGCCCAGCTTCATCGCCGCTGGATTGGAACCCCATCGAGGAGCGCTTCTGCAAATGCCGCGCCCCCAGGTTCGAAGTCAGAATAATAATGGTGTTGCGGAAGTCCACGGTGTTTCCCAGCCCATCGGTGAGCTGGCCGTCTTCCAGCACCTGCAGCAGGATGTTGTACACATCCGGATGCGCCTTTTCGATTTCGTCGAGCAGGATCACGGAATAGGGAGTCCGCCGCACGCGTTCCGTGAGCTGCCCCCCCTCTTCGTATCCCACGTAGCCTGGAGGCGCGCCGATCAGTTTCGAAACGAAGTGCTTCTCCATGAACTCGGACATGTCAAAGCGAATCAGCGATTTTTCGCTGCCAAAGAGAAATTCGGCGAGGCGACGGGCCACTTCCGTCTTGCCTACGCCCGTCGGCCCCAGGAACAGGAAGCAACCCACCGGCCGGCTCGGGCTCTTCAGCCCCGCACGGCTCCGGCGAATGGCTCGGGCCAGCGCGGTGATCGCCTTATCCTGGCTGATGACGCGCTTGTGAAGCTCTGGCTCGATGCGCAACAGCTTTTGCTGCTCGTCTTCCTTGATCGACGTGACGGCGACGCCGGTCCAGCGCGAAACCACTTCCTCGATGTCGTCGCGCGTCACAATTCCCGTCGAGGAATCGTCAATCTTCAGCCGCTCGCGCAACTGGCGCAGATTCTCTTTTTCCTTGCGCTCTTCCTCGGAATAGAAACGCGCCTTCTCGAATTCGTGATTCGCGATCGCCGTTTCCATCCGGTGCGTGATGAACTTCACGCGCTTCTGTACCTCGGAGACTTCCTCGGGCAGCATAGCCTGGCGCAGTTTCACCCGCGAGCCCGCTTCGTCAACCAAGTCAATGGCCTTATCGGGCAGGAAACGATCAGGGATGTAGCGGTTCGAGAGGTAAACCGCATACTGGATCGCCTCATCCGTGTAGCTGACGGCGTGAAATTTTTCGTAGCGCTCGCGCACGCCCTGCAGCACTCGAACGGCCTCTTCTTCCGCCGGCGCCGAAACCTTCACGGCCTGAAAACGTCGTTCGAGCGACCGATCTTTTTCCACCGACTTGCGGTATTCGCCCGGCGTCGTCGCGCCTATGCACTGGATTTCGCCGCGGCTCAGCGCGGGCTTCAAGATGTTGGCGGCGTCAAGCGAACCTTCCGCCGAGCCCGCCCCCACCAGTGTGTGCAGCTCGTCAATAAAGATGATGGAGTTCTGGTTCTCCATCAACTCTTTCATGATTGTCTTCAGCCGCTCCTCGAATTGCCCGCGATATTTTGTGCCCGCCACGATCAGTGACAGGTCGAGCGAGAGGATGCGCTTGTCCGCAAGAAACGGCGGCACGTCGCCATCCGCGATGCGCTGCGCCAGCCCTTCGACGATGGCCGTCTTGCCCACGCCCGGCTCGCCGATCAGCACGGGGTTGTTTTTTGTGCGCCGGCACAGGATCTGGATCACGCGTTCGAGCTCGCGGTCGCGGCCGACCAGCGGATCGAGCTGCGCTTCCGTCGCCGCCTGCGTCAGATCGCGGCTGAATTCGGCAAGTAGCGAGGTTTCCTTCGGACGGTTCACGGGAACCTTCTCGCTCGAGCTCCGCGCGAGTTCCTCGCGCAGGGCAGTAAGCCGGAGTCCGCGTTCGCTTAGGATTTCCGAGCCGAAGCACTTCTCTTCACGAAGGATTCCGAGCAGCAAGTGCTCGGTGCCCACGTGCTTCGTGCCCAGCTTGTCGGCCTCATCGGCCGCATAACTTAAAATGCGCTTTGATTCCGCGCTGAGCGGCACCTCGATCGAAGTCGAGATGCGCTCGCGAATCGTGATGCGCGATTCGATTTCCTTGCGGATGGATTCGATCGAGCCGTGGGCGCGCAGATACCTGTTCGCCAGGGTCTTATCCTCGCGGACGAGCCCCAGCAACAGGTGCTCGGTCTCGATGCATGGACTGCCGTACTGACTGGCTTCGTAACGCGCAAAGAAGATCACGCGTCGGGCCTTTTCTGTGAAGCGTTCCAGCACGGTTGCGCTCGATTCTCCCCTAGTGGACGTTCCCGGCCGCGGGATTATTCTCCAACGGCTTAAAAACGCCATGCTCCAAGCCCAGCACGCGATCGCATCGCTGCGCTAAAGCGCGGTTATGCGTCGCGAGAATGGAGGTGAGTCCATGGGTCCGGTGTAAGCGTTGCATCAAATCAAAGACCGCTTCCGAATTTTGTTCGTCAAGATCCCCGGTGGGCTCGTCGGCAAGCAATAACGCCGGCTGATTCACGAGAGCCCGCGCAATAGCAACCCGCTGCTGTTCGCCGCCGGAGAGCTCCCCTGCTCTCTGTTTGCCCTTGCCGGCCAGCCCTACCTGCCCGAGCCATCCTGCAGCGGTTTCCATCGCCGCCGCATTCCGTGCGCCATGCAGCAAAATAGGCATAGCGACGTTCTCTTCCGCCGTGAAATCCGGCAAAAGATGATGGCGTTGCCAAACGAATCCCACAGCCCGATTGCGATAATCGGCTAAAAGATTCTGGGGAAGCGTTTGTAGCGCTTTCGAACGAAAGTATACTGCACCGCTTGTTGGCATGTCCAGCGCGGCCAGCAGATGTAGAAACGTGCTTTTTCCACTACCGGATGGGCCCACAATGGCGATCATCTCGCCTGCGGCAACCGCAAGATTGATGCCTTCCAGCACCACCCGCTCGGCCGTACCCGAGCCGTACACCTTGCGCAAATCGCAGGTTTCCAGCAGCGTTCCCGCGCTCGCGGTGCGCTCTGCCGGATATTGCTCGGCTATCGGTGTCAGCGTCTCTGCCACTCTATGCTCCGGGCCTTGCGGTGCGCTCTACTAAGCGGCGCACCACTACGATTCCACTACGGTCTTAGATGCAGTTAAGCCGGCGCGTGAAGGTCTCTCACCTGCCCCAGCGGCGAATTCATTTCCCCTTCGTACCAAAACCTTGCCTGTGAACCGAATTTGCCACTCTGCGCCCATTCCCCAACCCATCGCAAGCCATTGAAAAACAGGGAATTCTAGCACGCACATCGAGTTCCGAACCGGGATTCTTCCTGGAACTCCGCTCTTGCGTTCGGTCACACCTGGGAAGGTGCATGCGGCCCTCCAAACTACCCAGCCCTACCGGTCCATTACTCATAGCGCAGAATCTCTACGGGCAGAATTCGGGAAGCCGCGCGTGCAGGCACCAGGGTGGCGCCGGCGCAAATCACAATCGCCGCTGCGGCGATCCAAAGTGCATCCAAGGCGTTCGGGCTAAACGGCACGAAAGGGATCGAATAGATCTCCGGATCGAGCGGGATCAATCGGTAGGTCCCTGCGATCCAGGACGTCGTGTAGCCAATCACCAACCCAATTAGCGTACCTACCCCGCCGATGGCAATTCCCTGCAGGAAAAAAATGCCGCGAACCTGTTCGCGCCGGGAGCCCAGCGACATCAATATGGCAATATCGCGGGCGCGATCCGTCACCGTCATGGACAAGACAACGAGAATATTCAATCCCGCGACAAACGTGATCAGCCCCACAAAGATCGCGGTGACCAGCTTCTCAAAACGCAGCGCGCGGAACAGCGATCGGTTCTGGTCCATCCAGGTCAGCGTTTTGTATTGCGGACCGGCTTCCTGCCCGAGTTCTAGCGCGAATTCGGGGGCCCGGTTCGCCTCCGCAATCCGGAATTCGATCACGCTCGCTTCGTCGGCCACTCCGGCCAGCTTCTGCGCCGCGGACATCGTGACAAAACCCCAGTTCGCATCCGAATCGTAAAACCCCGAATCGAAAATGCCCGCGACGCGAAAGCGCCGCGTGCGCGGCATCATGCCCCAAGGCGTCAGCGTGCCCTGCGGACTTGTAAGCGTCACATAGTCGCCCACTTGTAATCGCAGGTCGTCCGCGAGCATTTTGCCGAGAAGGATCGCGCCGATTCCATCGGCGTCCGGCGCGAAATCGGCATTGCCCTCCACGATGCGGCGCAGTGCCTCGTCGGATTTCTCCTTCAGCTTCGGATCAATTCCCTTCAGCACGATGCCGCGCGCGCTGTTGCCCGCGGCAAGCAAAACAGTTTCGTAAACCGCGGGGGTAGCCGAGCGCACGCCGGGAGTTTTCGCCAGGCGGGCGGCAAGTTGCTGGTAATCGCGCATGCCGCTTCCGTCGCGCTGGGTCAGGCTGATGTGCGCGGTCACGCCGATCAGGCGGTCCTGCATGGTTTGGTCGAAGCCCGAGTCCATTGAAAGCGCGATCACCAGCGTCGCCACACCCGCAGCGACGCCAAGAATCGAAAGCGCGGTCACCAACCGCAAAACCGCGGGACGGTGGGGCGACCGCAGATACCGCTGCGCCACCATCCATTCAAATCTCATGGCTTCGCGCCAGGATGTTCGGGGGCTTTCGGAAGTCCGGGGGCTTCAGAAGGCGCGTCCGGCGCGGCGCCGGATTCGGGCCGCAAGAGGGGGAACAAAATCACGTCGCGAATCGAGTGCGAGTCGGTGAGCAACATCGTGGTCCGGTCAATGCCGATGCCCATGCCCGCGGCGGGGGGCATGGCGTGGCTGAGCGCGCGGATGTAGTCGAGATCCACTTCTTTGGGGGCTTCGTGGCCGCCCTGCTCGACTTGCCGGCGGAAGCGAAGCTCCTGTTCGATTGGATCGTTTAACTCGGAGAAAGCGTTGCCAATCTCAAATCCGCCGGCGAACACCTCAAAGCGCTCGGCGGTGGAGGGATCGTCGTCGCGGCATTTCGAGAGCGGCGAAATCTCCACAGGAAAGTCATAGAGGATCGTGGGCTGGATCAGGTGCGATTCCGCGACGGACTCAAACAGCGCGCCGATCAGTTCGCCATCGGTGAGCTTGTCCACGCGGGCGATGGGTTCGGCGTGGCCCTTTCGCGCCCAGTCATTGAAGCGCTGCGCTGCCTCGCGCGGCGCACCGGGGACCTTCAGCGATGCGGCGGTTGGCGCGGGGCCGGCGGCGGCGGGCCAGTAGCGTTCGATGGCTTCGCGCATCGTCAGGCGTTGCCACTTGCCGAAGTCGAGCTCGTAGTCGCCATACTTCACAACCGTTCCGCCGGTCGCGGCGCGAGCGAGCTGCGCAAAGAGATCTTCGGTCAGGTCCATCAAGGCGCGGTAGTCGCTGTAGGCCTCATAGAACTCGAGCATCGTGAATTCGGGGTTGTGGTGAGTGGAAATTCCCTCGTTGCGAAAATTGCGATTGATTTCGTAAACGCGATCGAGGCCGCCTACCACCAGGCGCTTCAGGTAAAGCTCCGGCGCAATGCGCAGATAGAGGTCCACATCGAGCGTGTTGTGATGCGTGACGAACGGACGCGCGGTGGCGCCGCCCAAAATCGGATGCATCATCGGCGTCTCGACTTCGGTGTAGCCACGCGCGTCAAAGAAGTGCCGGATTTCGCGGATGATCAGAGCGCGCTTCAAAAACGTCTCGCGCGACTTCTCCGTGGCGATCAGATCGAGATACCGCTGGCGGTAGCGAACCTCGATGTCCGCCAGGCCGTGCCACTTTTCCGGGAGCGGCAGCAGCGCCTTAGTCAGAAGCTGGAGCTCGGTGACCCAGATGGTGAGCTCGTTGGTCTTCGTGCGGAAGAGATGTCCCGCGACGCCGATCACGTCACCCATGTCCAGCAACTGGAAAAGCTGGAAGCCGCGGTCGCCGATCACGTCCAGCTTGCAATAAATTTGGAGCTTGGCGCCCTGCCCCTGGATGTGCGCGAATCCCGCTTTGCCGTGGAGGCGCAGCGTGATGATGCGTCCCGCGACGCGAACCTCGACGTGTTCGGCTTCAAGTTCGGCGGCAGTGCGATTGACGTAGCGCTCGACCACCTGCGCGGGCGTCAGCGTCCAATCGAATTTGTGCGGGTACGGAGCGTGGCCAAGCGCAACAATCTGTTCGAGTTTCTTCTGGCGCTGGAGGTACTGGTCGAGTGGCTCAAACGGCAAGCGCAATCCTTGTCCGCGGGTCGCGAGAGCTGCAACGCAAGTTCACCGCAAATCGAGCGGCAGTATAACGAGCGCACTCCAGCAGCGTCAAGAAAACGCCATGGACCTGAGATTTGATCCCATCGTAACATCAGACTGTACATTGCGTGCACGACGAAGGTGAAGCCGGCCGAGCCATGGGCTGGACGAAACGTATCGTTTAGGATACATCTAGGATAGATCTGTTTGCTGAGGGGTTGTGACGTGAACGACTTTCGGGCACAGTGCGGCGTACTTGGTCTTCCCTCTCGGAGGCTCTGGGTGCGTTTTTGGACGAAGGGCCGTCCTCGGAAGCGGCGCACAGTATTTCAAGATTGGTACACGCTCCTTTGCCCTGAAAAGGGCGATGTTTACGAGGATTGTGTCTCGGGTATCGAGGTTTTCTACAGAACGTTCAGCGTGGCGCTGGACGAGGCGCTGGAGTGTAAGAAAAGCAGCCGCTGCGGCCCGGTGCGCCACCAAGTAGCCATTTCCGCCGACCTTTGCGAACGATTTGCGCCGCAGCTCGCGGGGCTTTTTCTAGCCCTCGAACAGCACTCCCGGCATTACGGAACCCTCCCTACAGTTGACGCGCTGGAACCGGAGAACTTCCGGGGCGACGCGGCGCGGGGATTGGCGCGAAGAAACCTGAATTTATCGGTTGTGCTCTGGGGCCAGAACAACCGCTTCTTATTCAAATTACGATCCTTGCATGAGATTACCTCGTGCTCGGCCGTTGCCTACCGAGAGGCCGCAACCCGGGTGGTGGAAGGGTCATCTATCGGTCCGCGGCAGGACTGGGCGGCCCTGGATAGCTGCCACTATGACCTGACGACGGCCCTGAGCGAGGCAAAGGTGCTGTTGAAGTCGTTCCTGGTGGCGCTACCGGACGAGGAAATCCAATATTTCCGGGAGCGTTTGGCCCTTTGTACCTCCGCTATGCGCACGGAAGCAGATAGACGTGCGGCGACTTTCCGAAGACAATAAGAGGGCTTAAGATGTACTGGCAAGCCCGTCCCAAGGGGCTTATGGAGCGGGGTGTAGCCGTCTTGGAACAGGCACCGGGGAAGCACATACAAGGACAACTCAGGGGGCGGGGCCAGCATCCCAACAGACGGATGCGTCCCGAGCGGGTATAGGGTGGCCCGAGCGAGACCAACCGAAACCGGCGAGCTCACCGAATCAGAAGCTATTCGGCGCGCTCAGACGGGCGATGAGTTTGCATTTGAGCGCTTATACCGAATGCACAATCGCCGCGTTTATGCGCTTTGTTTGCGCATGGTCGGACGTACGGCCGAGGCGGAGGACCTCACACAGGAGGCTTTCCTGCAACTCTTCCGCAAGATTTCGACGTTCCGCGGAGAGTCGGCGTTTTCGACCTGGCTGCATCGGCTGTCCGTGAACGTGGTGCTGATGCGGCTGCGCAAGAAGACGATTGCGGAAAGCTCGCTCGAAGAAGCAACAGAACCGGACGAAGAGTCCGGCGGTCCTAGACGGGATTTCGGTTCGGCGGATCCGTTGCTCTCCGGCTCGGTGGACCGGATCAATTTACAACGGGCGGTTCATAAGCTTCCGCCAGGTTATCGCGCCGTGTTTGAATTGCACGACATCCAAGGCTACGAGCATAACGAAATCGCCGATATCATGGGGTGTTCGATCGGCAATTCGAAGTCCCAACTTCATAAGGCACGGACGCGCTTGCGCGAGCTGCTGCATGAGGCCGAACGGGATCGCGCACGCGATGCGCGGCAGGCCGCCAAGACGGAAGTGGCGGGAGGCGAAGGTTAGTTAGAAGCGGGAGTTTGTAGCAGAACGTTTGCAGCAGAAGAGGCTCGATATGTTGTGTCGTGAATTTGAAATGACGTTTGAGCAGGCGGAGGGCGCCCAACTTCCCGCCCATGCGGCTGCGCACTTGAGCGAGTGCGCGGGATGCCGCGCAATGGCCGCCGATTTCGAAGCGATTTGCGCGTCGGCTCATAGCCTGCAAGATGAGGTGGGCGAAGAGCCGCCGGCGCGGGTCTGGCAGAATGTGCGCGCGCAGCTTGCCGCGGAAGGAATCATCCGGGAGCCGCAGAGCGCCGAAGCCGGGTTGGGATGGCTGGCGGGGCTGTTGGGTTGGGCGCACCGCCCGGCGTTGGTGGCTGCCTATGCCATGGTGGCGCTGCTGGCGGTTGGCGTGATTTGGCAACGAGAACCGGCGAGCACCACCTACGAAGCGGCCGCGCTTCCAGCCGAGGCCTTGGCGACACAGCGTGATCTAAGCAGCGTGGAAGCACAAGCGATCAGCAACTTGCAGCCGGGGGCCTCCGAGGTAGACGCGTCGCTGCGCCGCAATCTGGACATTGTTGACAAGTTCATCGCACTGTGTGAAAAAACGGTACGCGACGAACCCCAGAATGAGGATGCACGGCAGTATCTTTACTCCGCCTATCAGCAAAAGGCGGAACTATTGACCACGGCGATGGCACGCGAATGGACAGGGGAATAACGAACATGCACTCGCAAATCACCAAGTTGGTTGGACGCCGTTGTTTGCGGCCCGTGTTGACCGCCGCGGCAGTCGCGGCGATGTCGCTGCCTGCCTACGCCGCGCACAGCGTGGAGAAGCATTTCCCGGTGGACGGGCGTCCCCTGGTGATCCTGCAGAATTCGAGCGGGCACGTCGAAATCAAATCGTGGAACAAGCCGGAAGTGATGGTGGTCGGCGATTACGGTAGCAACAAGAATGTGGATATTGAGACCGAGCAGGCCGGTTCGCGGATCGAAATCGCCACGCGTATTCTGAACCCGGCGTCGAAGCCCGCCGAACGCCAAACGGACTACGAAATTACCGTGCCGGAAGAAACACAACTGCAGATCCGCACCGAGTCCGGAGGGATCGTGGTGGAAAGCGTGCACGGCGACTTGACGTTCGAAACGATCGCGGCCGATGTAAATCTGCAGGATGTGGGCGGATATCTGGTGGTGAACACGACGGAAGGCGCGATCGTGTGTACGCGGTGCGACGGCAGCATCAAGGCCGAGTCGGTGAGCGGCAACGTGCAGTTGTTCCAGCCGACAATGAATTCCGTGACGGTTCACACCACGGCCGGCAATATTTTGTTCGATGGCGATTTTCTGCGGCAAGGCGTCTATATCCTGCGGAGCGATACGGGCAATACGGAAGTGCGTTTCGGCAAATCGAGTTCCTTTGATTTGCGGGCAAACGCCCTGCATGGCACCGTCGTGAACAAGGCGGCGATCGAGCCGGACAAGCACGGTTGGAAATCCCATTTGGTGCCGCATTTCGGGTCGGCGTTCGCGTCGGGACGGTCCGCTGTTGGTTCCGTGGGCAGCGGCGACGCACGCGTAGACCTCTCTTCGTTCAGTGGTACAATCACCATTTCAGCGCGCAACTGACGCCTGTTCCGCTTGCTTGCGACAAACGCGACACGTATGCACTCCGCTGTTCCACGCCCGCGCATGAGACTGCTATGCCTTGCCGGTTTTATGGGATGCGGCAAGACCACGGTCGGCAAACAACTCGCCCAACAACTTGGCTGGCGTTTTCTCGATCTGGATGAGCGCATCGAGCAACGCGCGGGTGTGCGTATCTCGGAAATTTTCGATCGCCTCGGCGAAGCCGCGTTTCGCGACCTGGAATATGAACAGCTCGACCGCGCTCTGAAAGAGAGCGTTACAGCGGCCGTACCGACCGTAGTCGCTTTGGGAGGGGGCACGTTCGCGCAGCCGCGCAACCTGGAGCTGCTGCACGGCGCGTGCATCCCCGACGGCGCCCCCCGGGCGGGCTGGGTGCTGTGGCTCGATTGTCCAATCGAGCAACTTCTCACGCGGTGCGTGACCATGGATAATCGTCCCTTGTTTCGCGACGAGGTAAGCTTTCGCAGGCTCTACGAGGAGCGGGCGCCGTTTTACCGGCAGGCTGATTTCCGAGTGGAAAGCGGAGACGCCCCGCGAAATGTGGTGGAGCGCATCCTCACACTGGGGCTATTGGAAGGAAACGTTCCGCTTTCGACCATGCGTCGTGAAGAACCGGGGATGAGCGTATGAATCTGCGTACTAAAATCGCGCTGAGCGTATTGATCTTCACCACAGCCTGGGTGCTGGCGATTCCCGTTCGCTCGCAAACTCCCGCTCGCGCTCCCTTTGCCGAGGACCAAGGAAAATTCGAAATCAGCGTGGACGGCAAGCAGGTGGGGACCGAGGAGTTTTCAGTAGCTCACGATGGCGCCGGATGGGTGGCGCGTGGCACGACAGAATTCCGTCTGGCCAGCGGCACGGGCCGCGTGACGGGCGAACTGCACGTAAATGCCGCCGGAGCGCCACTGCGTTACGAATGGAACCTGGATGCCGGCAAGAAGGTCACCTCGAAAACCACCTTCGACGGAAACGAAGCGAAAATGTCCACCGATATGGGGCAGAAGACCCCGCTCGAGCAGGACTTCATGTTCGCCTCACCGGTGGTGATCCTAGATAACAATCTATACGACCAGTACGGCGTGCTGGAGCGGCTTTACAACTGGTCAACGCGCGGGCCGCAGAATTTCGCGGTGCTGATACCGCAGGAGCACCAACCGGGCAATATCACGGTGGAATCTACGGGGCCCGCGAGCGGGAACAACCAGCAATTGCGGGTACACACAAATGATCTGGACGTGTTTCTGACCCTGGATTCCTCGCATCGCCTGATGCGGATCAGCGTTCCTTCCTCCAAAGCTGAGATCGTGCGGAAATAGCGGCGCTATTTCACCGTGCTCGTTCACCGGAGAATATCGCGCACAATCTGATAGTCCTGCGGGTTCAGCTTTTTCCAATCACCATGGATGATGGCCTTGCGAATCTGCGCGGGAGTCTGCCCTTTGCGGGTTTGTTCGTAGGCGAAGATTCCTTCCATGCGACACACGTTGCACATGCTCGCGTGATCTCCGGTGTAGCAGTCGAGCAGGCTGTGATGGCCGTCCGTGCGATCGCAATAGCAGTAGCAGGGCTGTTCGTAGAGCACGGCTTTGATTTTCGCGGCCATGGCGTAGGAATTCTGCGTGAGGCCGTCCGTGAATTTCGCGGGGTCGAGCGTGTCCGGCAAGGCGCCATCCGGCGGGACCGTGTGATGCGCCGGAACATCATTCGACGCCGAGCGCAGCGCCGCCGGCGAACTAATGGCGATCGCCATAGCGCCGAGAAAAAGAACGGCACAAGCGAGAGGCGCGGCCAGCTTGCGGGCCATGTTGTTCAGATTTGGTTTATTGCCAGGCACTTTTTTGTCTTTCATCTTTCCCCTTCGCCCGAGCCGCTAAGCGCGATCGCCCCCAAAAAGGAGGTGGCCCGGCGCCATTTTACTGCTTGAGAGGCGCCGGGCCAATAGCAACGTCTTGGGGGTAAAGGCTCTTAGAGAACGAGATGACTCCTCAAAGTGCGAGTTTGCGGTTTATTCGGCTCAACGGTCAATGTTTGCTCTGCGCCGCGGCGCAGCACGGCGACCTGCACGGTTTTCGCTTCACGCTTGGCGCGCAACTTCTCCTGCATCTCGCCGATATGCTTGACGCGCTCGCCTTCGATTTTCACGATGACGTCACCTGCTTTGAAGCCCGCCTTCTCGGCCGGAGAGTTGGATTCCACTTCGCGAACGAGAATCCCCTCTCCATCGGGGGCGCCAAAATAGGCGCCAAGCTGTCCATCGAGATCCTCGGCGGAAATACCGAGTGTGGGCGTGGAGGGAATTCTCAGAAAATTTCCGCTCATGCCCTGCATCTGGCCCATGTCCGGCATTTCAAATGAAAACGCGCGGGGAGCATCCGGTGTGGGGGGCGGAGTGGGCGCGAGGCGCGGCATAGTCCATTCGCGGAAGTGGCTGGTCGCCTCGCCTACGGTGATGTTCAAGGTTTGCGAATGGGCGTCACGCCATATCGTTACTGGAACGGTGTGGCCTGGCGTCGTCTCGCTGACCAAGCGGCGGAGTTGCGCCGCGCCTTCGACGTGTTCGCCATTGTATTCGGTAACCACATCGCCGGATTTCAATCCTGATTTTTCGGCGGGGCTATCTTTTTCGACTTCGCTGATGTACACGCCGCGGGGAGCCGAAAGCTTCAAATCCTTTGCGCGGTCGGCGGTGACGTCTTCGGGCGACACACCGAGCCATCCGGAATCTCCTTCGATAGAGGAAAACGCTTCGCCATTGATGACTACTTGCGCGCGTGGGGCGAGCGTGGCTTCTTGTGCCAGCGCGTCTGCGAGCATTGCCTTGGTCATGGCTTTGGTCTGGGTCTCGGTCTGGGCGAGAACTTGGGCAATCGCCGGGGCATATTCAGCTTGCGCCGCGACTGCCATTCTGGCGGCGTCTGCCTTCATGGCGGCGATCTGCGCTCGTAGGGCGTCCACCACCTCCGGGCGAACCGTCCAGGCGTCCGAGCAATCTGTCTTGGACGATTGATCTTGGGCAGAGACCGGTTGGCCCGTTGCCGCGATCAGGCCAAAAGCAACCAGGGCAGCGGCGCCCAGTGCCAGGAATGGTTTCGTGTTCATGCCTTTCCTCCTGGTGAATTCGACGGCCCAGCCGCATTTCGGTGAGCGGGCCGAAACGGCCATTCGTCGCCTAATTTGGGCTAGATCGTGGTTCGGATTAGATCGTGCCGTTTAGGACCGTGAGTTGAATGGCGCCGTTGACGGTATGAATGTGCAGGAGCGCGCCCCCGGCGCCGAGCATGCCGTGAAACGACCCAGGAGCGAAGGCGCTGGTGACGGCGATGGGCAGGGCGGAACGCACGTCGCCATTCATGCTGCGAGCATCGAGCTCCGCGCCGGCGTCCTGCGGCAAAGCCAGGATGACGGAACCGTTGACGGTTTCAAGCGCCATCTCGGACGATCCCACGCTCCACAATTCTTCGCGGATGTTGCCGTTTGTGGTGCGCGCGCTGAGGCTTCCCGCGCAATCGTAGGCCTCCACGTTGCCGTTGACGGTGCGGAGTTCTCCGCCGCCGGCCATTCCGGAAATCCGCACATCGCCATTGACGGTGGCGACGTGCTCTAGCACAGCGCGCTTCGGGACGCGCACCTCGTATACCACACTCACGTCCACGCCCTGATCCTTTGGATAGCGCGTGAGGATTTCCACGCGGCCGGGCTGCGAGCGCACTTCGATCTCAACGCGGTCCAGGTCACTTGCCGCCCGGCGCGCGGTCTTTACGGCATGAATCTCAACGGCGTCGCGATCCCAGCCACGCAGCTCGACCGAGCCGTTGACGTTCTCGAGATTCAACACGCCACCGTTGGCGAGCGGAACCGTCTTGCTGTAAGTCTGATCGGCTGCTTGAATTGGAATGACACACAACAAACCTGCGACTGCCAACGCCAAGCCTGCGATCCACTTTCGCATTGCGCACCCTCCGGGGGACGTTGAGTGAGCTGCTGGCCCGAATTCCTGAACGGGCGGCACTGGCCGCCGTGATCGCCTATTGCAGGCGGAATTCGATGATGACGGTGGTTACGACGGGCTGCGCTTCGCCATCGAGTATCAGGGGCTTATAGCGCCACTCCTTTACGGCGGCGATCGCTGCATTCAGCAAAACCAGTTGTCCGGAAAGCGGCCGAATTTCCTGGATGCCGCCATCCTTGCCGATCACAACTCGCAGCCTGACGGTGCCTTCAACCCCTGCCTGCCGCGCAACGTCTGGATACGAGGGCTGCGCATCATGGACCAGGCGTTTCTGCTGTTCATCGAAATCCACCGGAATACCACCCCACCAGAGTTCGTCGAGTCTCATCCAAAGGACTTCGGGCATGCCCGGAGGCGGAGGCGGCGGGGTTGGAGCGAGCATTGGCTTCGCATCCGGCGACGAGGGCGCGGCGGGCGCCACGGCAGGAGGAAAAGGTCCCTGCATGGAGCCGCCAGCGGGAACCATGGGCGCGTTCGCCTTGAGGTCTCTCGCGAGTTGCGCCTGTTGCTGCTGAAGCTCCTGCAACGATTGCTCCATGGCGAGATGGACCTGCTCGGAAGTCTGTTTGGAAAGCTCGCCAAGTTGCCGCTCGATCAGATCCATCTGCAGGAGCATCTGCTGTTGCAGGAGTTGCTGTTGCACGTTGAAGGCAGCGTCTGCATAACGCAGTTGGATATTTCCGGAAGCCGCGCGCAGGTGCAATATTTCGCCGCCGCCGTTTAACGCGCATTCCCCATGGACCTTCTTGCCCTCAGCCGTGGAGACGTAACTGATTTTCATGGGCCAGGATTGGTCAAACAGAATCCGATGATCGCTGGGTGAATCCACCGTGGCGTCAATCGTCATCGCGAAATTGCGCGGCACATACACCACGATGTCACCATGCCCCGATTGCAGTTGCGACGCCGCAGCCAGCTTGCCAACCGGAGAGAACCAAGCCGTGATGGAGCCCGTCTCGGTGGTGACGTGCACTTCCTTCTCGACCTGCGTCAGGAGAATGCTGCCGCCGTTGCTATCGAGCTGCATCGGCCCGGCCACGCGCAATACGCGGATGCCGCCACCGGCGGTGTGCGCTTGGATTGCGCCGCCGGCTTCGCCGAAAATGATTTGGCCGCCGGCGCTGGAAGCCGTGACGCGGGCATCAGCGCGATCCACCGCGATGTTGCCGCCGCCGGTAGAAAGCTGTGCGACGCCGCCAATTCTTCCGGCATGAATGTGCCCGCCCGCGGTGATGAGCACGGCATCACCGCCGATATTTGCCGCTGTGATGTGGCCGCCGGCGGTTTCCGCGTGCAGGTCGCCCGCCACATCGCCCACAACAATGTGGCCCCCGCCAGTTCGCAAATGGGCTGAGGAAACTCGGCCGACAGTGATGTTTCCGCCGCCGGTATCCAAATTAACGGCACCGGTGGTGTCGTCCGCTTGAATGTTGCCGGCCGCCGTGTGTACCTCAATGCGAAAATTGTGGGGGACGCTAACGTCATAGCTCAGCCACAAACGCGCGCGCAGGATCGGGTCGGGGATATGGCCGGCGAGAAGAAAGGCGCCCGGAGCGCTGGTGGCCCGCAATTTGTATCCGTCGAGAACTTTTTGGGCGTCGTGGACGGCAGCGTCCGTTTCCACATGGACGCGATAGCGGACATCGCCAGCGGCGGTTGTATGAATGACTACGTTGCCGAGATCAGTCTCCAGTCGGAGTAGCTGCGGTTCATTTGAGCGAACCGAAAAGAAGCCGGTCTTGTCCGCGGAGAGGCGAGGCGAGAGCGTCTGCGCCGGAGCCGCCGCCTGCGGCGGAAAGGCATCCAGACTATATGGCAAGCTCGGGGGCGCCGGCCACTGCGCGGATGCGGACGCCGCACCGAGCGTGACGAGCACGCCCAGCAAGGCACAACCGGATTGAAAACGGTAGTTCACACTCTTCCTCGGAACCAGATCAAATTTTCAGCGTGCTACGGAAGCGGCCCACCATCCAAACGGCGGACGGCGGACGCGGCCTGAAGACGAATGTATTCGTTTGAATCGCGTTCGCTCAGCGTGCGAAGCACATCGTGCACGTGGGCATCGCCCGCCGCCTGGCCCGCGTCCACCAGCGCGCGAATATCGTTCATGGCCACGATGCGGACGCCGGCGTTATCGTCGTGAGCGAGCACATCGAGAAACGCATCCCGTACCGTGGAGTCCTGCGAGGCGCCCTGCAAGGCTTCGAGCGCGCCCAATCGCACGGCCGGATTCACGTCGTGCAGCGCGGCGGCACAAAGCACATGCCGAACATCGGTGTCGTCCACGCGCGAGCGCAGCACCTCGATGGAATCGAGCCGCACTCCAGAATCAAAACGCTGTCCGTTGGAGATGACGTAACTCAATACGCGCTTCACGTCCGTATCGTCCGCGCGGCCTTGAATGGTCACCGGCTTCACCGAGCGCAAATGCAATTCAATCGTGGGCGAACCCGCAGCGTCATTCGGCACCACCGAGATGCCGGAAACGGCCATATTCTGCAATTCTTCGTTGGAAATCCGCGGTGTGGCTGAAACCGTCATACCCGGGACCAATCCGGCTTGCTGCGCGCCCAGGATTTGCGCTGCGGGCAGCATGCGGCCAAGACCCAGGCCGAACAGAACAAAGATCGCCGCGGCGAGGGCCGGGTGCAGCGCAAGCTCCATTCGATACTTTGCAAACCAGCGAGAGAAGCCGACCCGAGGGCGAAACTCGTGCTTGGCATCTTCCGCATCGTCCAGCGCTTCAGCCAGCTCGCTGCGGCATTGCGCGAGAAGCGCGCCGGCCTGATCCAGCACGTCGGCAGGTTGCGCAAGCGTGGTGAGGACCTGGCGCAAACGCAGCTCGGAGGCAAGCGCGGCGGCACAACGAGCGCAGCCCGCGATGTGCTGTTCGAGCGCCTTGCAATCCTCGGGCGACGCCTCGCCGCAAACATAGAAAACGAGAAGTGGCGCGGCGTCGTCGCAATGTAGAGCGCGAATGAGATCGGGCGTCACACCAATTCTCCCAATTGGACCCGCAGCTTGCGGGTCGCGCGAAAGAGTGAATTCTTCACCGTCTCCTCGCTGGTGCCGAGGGCTTCGCCGATGGCGCGCAGCTTCAATCCCTGGTAATGCTTCATCTCAAAAACGACGCGTTCGCGCGGAGAAAGCCGGTCCAGCGCCGCCGCGATGCGTGTGGCAATTTGCTGGCCCATGACGTGACGCTCGGGATCAGCGGTGGGATTGGGCTCCCGCTGCCGGTCGAAGAAGTCGCGCGGGGAGTCTTTTTCGTCGGCCAGCTCCGGCGCCTGATCCTCTGGGCGGCTGCTTCGGCGGCGGAGGGCGTCCAGGCAGACGTTGGTGACAATGCGATAGAGCCAAGTATAAAAACTGCATTCAAAGCGGAAGCGGTGAAGATTCTTGTAAGCCTTGAGGAAAGCTTCCTGGTAAACGTCCCGGGCATCTTCGGCGCGGCGCATCAGATTGAGCGCCAGCCGCAGGACATCGCGATCATAGCGATGCACCAGCTCTTCGAAAGCGGCGCGGTCGCCGGTTTGCGCGCGCTCGACAAGAGCACGCTCCGCCAGACGCGAGGCGTCGCGGGCGCGGTCGTCCGCCGCGTCAGACACACGCGGTCCGGGCAGAGCGATGGCAAAGCCGGTGAGCGGCATACTCACTAGTATAGACGCAGCGGAGCGGTGAATGTGAGCGGGAGCTACCGGCAAGTTGCTTATAGACCTGAAGAAGCGTACTTCTGAGCATCTTCACCTAACTAGCTGATAATACAAGATATAGATAGAAGCGAGCAGGCCGGGACACGCCCTCTAGCCGAATATTGCGCGTACCAGAATGTAAGCGGAGACGCACAAAACGAAATCAAGGCCGAGGCCCGCGTCCACTTGGAATAGCTTATGCTGCCAGAAGTCGGGGAGATGAGGCATGAGCAGGTAATACAAAACGTTGCCGGCTAGGATGGCCAGAAGCGATTTCGCCCAGGGCAACGACCGCTCGAAGACGCGAGAGCGGGATTGTTCCTGCGTTTGCTCGGGCCGGCCGTTCATTACATCCCCTGTTTCTATTATAGCGAAGGTTCCGGCCCGATGCCCCCGACGCCGCTGCGTCGCCATGAGACCAGCGGCCACAACAGCAAGATGCCAAGCGCCCCAAGGACGATCGCTCCGTTTGCGCGCAGATAGCTATTGGGCTGCGAAATTAATTCCGTTCCGGCCCGCAAGAGCACAAACACCGCATAAAACAGGAAATAGCCCAGAAGGTTAAAACGTGCGACGCGTGAAACGGCCCACCAGGCGATACTGAACTCGATCAGCGCAAATAGGAACGAGCGAGTCAGCTCGGCCGGGCTTCCGCCCGTGCCCACGGCCACCAGCGATGCGCAGATCACGAGCGCCACGCGCAACCATACCGGCCGCACGAATGCCGCAATGAATCCGGCAACCACCGCTACGATCACTGCCGAGTACAATCCGGCGACCACCGATGCCGCAATCGCTTGTGCGGCGGGGGAAAGAGGGTCCACTCCGGAAGGCGCAGCAGCAATCAAGCCGGCGGTTCGTCCGGACCACACCCGCGAGGCCAAATACTCCAACCGTTGCAGTCCCAAATACGTGAGCGGGCCGGCGATGGCGATCAAGAGTGCGTCACGGTAGTAGGTGGCGGGCATGCCAAACCAGCGCGGCAGGCGATCCTCGCGTCCCGCATAAGCCCAGAAGAAATAGGCCAGCCCGAAGAAAAAAGTCAGAGAACCCAATACCATGACGGCCGTGATGATCCACGCGATCGCGATCGATGCGGCGAAAACATTGAACGGTTTATCGGTGGGATAGCTGAACAATACCGTGGGCAAATTCGTGATTTGAACGACGGAATAAGCCAGGGCGCCAAACACCGAAAAGCGGGCAAAGACTCCCCAGGGAACCACGCCCAGCGCCGGGTGCTTGATATTCTTGAAAAAAATCACAACCAAAGTAAGAATGATCAGCGTCGGGAATGCGCCACGCCAGACGGAATGCAACGTGCGCCCCAGCGTTTGGCGCTCTTGATCACGAACCCATTGCTCCGGCAGTTTGACGTAGGCGCGATAGTTGGACACCTCAGCGCCCAGGACAGCCAAGTCCGTGCGCAGAAACGCCGCGTCCGCAGGATTGGGACCTCCGGCCAACGGCGCGATCCTTTCCCAAGTGAAGGCATGGTCGGTGCGATTGGGTCTTTTGACCGAACCAGAATCCACGAGCCTCCATTGTGTGAGGTCGAAGGACTTGTTGTCGCGCAGCCACGCTTCGGCCCGAGCAAGCGCTTCCTCTTTCGTGAGGTTGGGTCCCGCGGCTCGCTCATCGAGCGTGTGGTGGATGGAATGCAATTGGCCATCACTGCGCAAAATGACGAGATACTCCTCTTGTTCGAAATCGCGGAAAAACCGCACACGCCAGAAATCCACCGGGACTAGTTGCTGGTAGATGCGGTTCGTGGCTTCGATGCCGATCTTCCGGCGCAGAAATTCGTTCGCAAGGGGGTCGGCGTTGGGCAGGAAGATGGCCGCATGGCGGTAGCGGGAGGGGTCAACATGACGACTACCCAGGATGTCGGCGGCCCTGGCCTCGGCTTGCCGCGCATCTATTTGGACGCGAATAAAGGCTCCAATTACTTTCGGCCTGACCGCAAAGATGAGCACGGCGCCCAATAGCCCGCAAACGACGACCGTCCAAATTGTTTTGCGGGACATTTGGTCATAGACGACGGGGCGCCCTGGCGTTTCCAAGGTGGCTGCTTGGATCGCGGCTCCGGCATTTGCTTCCTGGGACCCTTCGGGAGGCGCGACAGGCTTGGCGCGATTAAGCAAATTCTCGCGCACTTCAAAGCCGCCGCGCGCCAGGTACAACACTCCCGCAATGGCCAGCGGGATCAGCGCCGCGCCGCCGACCAGCGCTCCCGAGACGCGCAGGTATGGGCTGGACGAGCGCAACAGCAACAGGCTGCCCAGCATGGCGTCTACGGTGTAATGCCAAACGAGCGTCGCCAGAATTCCCCAACGCAACATCACGGAGCCCGCCGCGATTCCCAGCAGGCCGATTTCGATGCCCCGGATGTAGGGCGGCTCCTGCGGATAATTCGCGTGCAAGAATCCCCAGGAGAAGGCGGCGAGCACTACGGCCAGAAGCTTCGACTTCGTCACGCGGTTCAGAAACGGAATCGCAAACATCCGAAAGAGAAATTCTTCGCTGCACGCGGCATAAATTCCGATCGTAAACGGCTCAAGCCACGGAAGCCATGTGCTCACCGAATTCGTGTAGTTGACTTCTTGGGGCGCCCAAACACCGAACCTCTGGCCAACCAGGTAGAAAACCACGATGTAGCCGATGTGCGCCGCCGCAAGCGAAACGCCGATGACGCACGCGCGGAAAAACTCCTTCGAACGAAAGCCGGGTATCGAGAAGAGTGCGCCCAGTTGCAGCTTGTTCGGCTGGCTCATCCTGTAGAGCGGTTCGCCGGGAGCCAGCGCCAGCGTGACCAACAAGCCCTGAGCCAGACTGAGCACCAGCGCGATGGCTATCTGGCTGACGAAAAATGACGAATAGGACGCGTTGGTGTTGTATTCCGCGCGCGTGCTCGGCCAATTGTTCACCGACATCAGGAAAAACAGCGCCGCCAGGAACAGCCCAAGCTGTAGCGGCGGCCCCCAGCGCAAAAGTCCACGGCGGCTGAATTCGAAAATCAGCCAAAAGGCCGCGCCCAGGAGCAAGAGATAAGGGATGATGGCAATGCTTTCGATGAGATCGTTCGCCGAACGCAGGCGTTCAAAGCCACGCGTCCACGCCTCCGGGACTTTTAGAAATTCCTCCGCGCCGCCGATGGCATCGCCTTGCAGGGCGACGCGCAATTGGTAGGGAGCTCCGGCGGGTCCGGCGGGAACGTGGAAGTCGCGGCGCTGCCAGGTAAAGCTCCAATCGCGCCGCGCGGGGCGCTCCGCCGAGTTCACTTCCTCGGGCAGCAATTCATAGGAGGAGAGATCGGCGCCGTAATCGGCGCGCAGGAACTCTTCCGCACGCGATTGAGCGTCCACGCGCTCGAGGTGCGCTCCCGCACGCGCCTCTTCGATCACATGGTCATACCCGACAATGTGTCCATCCGGGCTGATCCGCACGCGGTACTCTTCCTTCTGCTGCGGACGGAAGAAACGCACCTCCCAATACCAGGCACTCACCTGGGTCGAGATCAGACGGTTCGCCTGCTCGAGTCCTACGGTTCGTTCGAGGTAGGTTTTCGTGTTGTCGTCTACGGAGAAGACGATGCTCGATTGGTAGCCCGCAACATCCTGATGCAATTTGCCGACGAACTGGCGGGCCAGATCAAGCGCCTGCCCACGTTGGACGGTGAAATTGATGGACGCTTCTGGGAAGGCCTTGAAGAAATAGCGCGAAGCCACACTCGCGCCGAGGATGCCGACAAGAACCCAGATCAGCAATAAGCGAAGATCGCGCTCGTTAAGGCGTTCGAGGCGGGGCCCTGACGCGACGGGAACATAAGCTTCGGCCAATCCGGCCTCCGAGAGCGGCTTTCGCGACCTGTGGCTGCCCAATTCACTGAGCGCATCGGAAACGCAGCCACACGCGTGGCCCCACTGTAGCGATCAAGCTGGCGTCAATGCAAGTGCCGGTATCAAGCCTGTGCGATGATATAAATGACCCCACATGATTTCGCTCAGCGGCGAGGTGAAATATCTGAAGGGTGTTGGGCCGCAGCGCGCGGAGACGCTCGCAAAGCGTGGAATCGCCACGCTGGCCGATCTGATCGCCTACCTGCCGTTTCGCTACGAAGACCGTTCCCATTTCGCGAGCATCCGTGAAATCGCTCCGGGGCAGACGGTGACGCTGCGGGTGCAAGTTGTCGAGGGCCAACTGCTCCGGTATGCGCGCTCGTACAACACGATCTATCACCTGATCGTGCATGACGCCACGGGACGGCTGCACTGCCGCTTTTTCCATAGCGGCTATCTCGAGAACCGGTTCAAGCCGGGCCAGCAGCTCGTGATCCACGGCAAGGCGGACTTCGATCCGAATCGCCCGGCGCGAATGGAGATGACTAATCCACAAGTGGAAGCGTTGGGCGACGAATCGAGCGATTCCACCGAAGTGGGCCGCATCGTGCCGATTTACGAAGCGATCGGGAACGTCAGCTCGCGGATGCTGCGGCGAATCATCCGGCAGGCCCTCGAATCGGTGCCGAGCGACTTGCCGGACCCGTTGCCGGAAGCTATGCGCGGACGATACAGCTTCCCTTCGCGCCGCGAGGCGCTGCTCTATGTCCATTTTCCGCCGCAAACCGAGGACATCACCCAGCTCAACGAGTTTCGTTCGGCAGCGCACCAGCGCCTGATCTTCGGGGAGTTTTTCTTTTTTGAGTTCAGCTTGGCGCTGCGGCAACGCAGCATGCGGCAGATTCCCGGAATAGCCTTTCGCGTGCGCGAGCCTGCGGTGCGCGAGGCGCTGAAACGCATCCTGCCATTCAAGCCGACGGGAGCGCAAAAGCGCGTGCTCGCAGAAATTGCCGCCGATCTGGAAAAGCCCGTGCCGATGGGGCGGCTGCTGCAGGGCGATGTAGGAAGCGGCAAGACCATCGTGGCGCTGGAAGCCGCGACGATCGTGATCGAAAACGGGCACCAAGTGGCGCTCATGGCGCCAACCGAGATCCTCGCCGTGCAGCATTTTCTCTCCGCTCGCCGCATCTTTGCCCGAACCGGCTATCGCGTGGAATTGCTGATCAGCGGCCTCAAGGCCGCCGAGAAGAGAGAAGCTCTCGAGCGCATTCGCGGGGGGGCAGCACAATTGATCGTGGGCACGCACGCCGTGATCGAGGAGGCCGTGCAGTTTGCGCGGCTCGGCCTGGTGATCGTGGACGAGCAGCACCGCTTCGGAGTGCTGCAGCGCAAGAAGTTGATGGAAAAGGGCAAGGCTCCGGATGTGCTGGTGATGACGGCGACGCCCATCCCGCGCACGCTGGCTCTGACGCTGTACGGAGATCTCGACACTTCCGTGATTGATGAAATGCCGCCAGGCCGCGTGCCGATCGAAACGCGGCTCACCTCTGAGCCGCATCTGGCCGGAGTGTGGGAAACGCTGCGGCGGGAAATCGCGCGGGGGCGCCAGGCCTACGTGGTGTACCCGGTGATCGAGGAATCCCGCGCCGAGCTAAAGGCCGCGATCACCGAATATGAACGGCTCTCGCATGAGGTGTTCCCGGCACTGAAGCTCGGCCTGCTGCATGGACGGCTGAAGAGTGCCGAGAAGGATGCGGTGATGGAGCGGTTTCGCGGTGGTGAATTGAAGGTGCTCGTGGCGACGACGGTGATCGAGGTTGGCGTGGACGTGCCAAACGCCACTTTAATGGTGATCGAGCACGCCGACCGCTTCGGCCTATCGCAGCTCCACCAATTGCGCGGTCGCATCGGGCGGGGCAGCGAAAAATCGGTTTGCATCCTGGTAGCGCCAAAGGAAATCAGCGGCGATGCGCGGGAACGGCTCGACACAATGGTTCGCACCGCCAACGGCTTTGAGATCGCCGAGACGGACCTGCGGCTGCGCGGACCCGGCGAGGTCTTCGGCACGCGCCAGCATGGGATCCTCGGCTTCAATGTGGCGAACCCGCTGCGTGACCGCCAGTTGCTCGAACTGGCGCGGCGCGAAGCGTTCGCGGCTGCCGATGACGCGGCACTGCGCGCAAGAATGGAGCTGGCCCTCGCGCAAAGCGGCGCGGACTGGCAGCGGCGGTATCAACTAGCGCAGGTCGGATGACGCTTCCCACGCATGCTCGCGGAAAGTTTCTGAGGTTTCCGGGACAGTGATGCCGAAACAATGATGCGCATCGTCGGCGGACATTTTGGCAGCAGGCGGCTACAACCCGTGCGGGAGATCAAGCTGCGCCCGACCAGCGACCGATTGCGCGAGACGCTCTTCGATGTGCTGGGCGGCCGCGTCGCGGGCTCCCTTTTCATTGACGCTTACGCGGGCACGGGCGCCGTGGGCATCGAAGCGCTGAGCCGGGGCGCGCGCCACGCGTTCTTTCTCGAAAGATATCCGGCCGCTACCGAGCTGATCCGGAAGAATCTGAACAATCTTGGCATAGAAATTGCAGCGGGCCACAAGCGAGCGCGCAATCAAGACGGGCAACAAGACACGCGTCAAGATGCGCGTCAAGGCACGCGACAACAGGAACACGAGACCGGCGTGGCGGAGATCCTAGAGATGGACGCGATCCGCGGATTGAAGCATCTGGCAAGCCTCGGCGAGCACGCCGATCTTATCTTCAGCGACCCTCCTTACGCGGAGGAACATCGCCTGCATACCGCGTTCGAGTTCATCGGGGAGGCGGCGCTGCTGGCTCCGGCAGGTGTTGCCATTGGCGAACATTCATCGCGCGTCTCGCTTCCGGAGAGTTTCGGCAGACTCCGGCGATTCCGCGTTCTCGAGCAGGGCGATTCCGCGCTAAGCTTCTTCAGCTTTTGACCGCTGGGGTTTGTGGTTACTTCAGGCCAAGTTCAGCCCGCAGCTTTCCGTACGTCGAATCGAGGTCTTCCGGGACCATGCGGGTTTCACCAATGGTGGTCATGAAATTTGCATCGCCATTCCAGCGCGGCAGCAAGTGGAGATGGATGTGGCCCGTGACGCCGGCGCCGGCGCTCCGGCCCAGATTCATTCCCAGATTAAAGCCATCCGGGTGATAGACGTTCGCGAGCGCGATTTGCATGCGCTGCGCAAGGCGCATCATTTCGGCGAGCGTCTCCGGATCGCAGGCGGAGAAATCTCCCACGTGCTGGTAGGGCACGACCATCACGTGGCCACTGGTATAGGGAAATGCATTCAGGACAACGAAGTTCTTATCGCCGCGAAGTACGATGTGCGCCTCTGCATCTTTTCGCTGCTGGAGCGTGCAAAAGATGCAACCTTCGTCCTTGGCCACTCTCTCGATATAGCGATAGCGCCAGGGCGTCCAGATGAGATCCATGAGATAGCGCTAACTCTGAGGAGGTGTTTCCGGAGTCGCGGCCGCAGGCTGGGGCGTCCGTTGTCCCGCACCGGGAGTGTTTACATAGTCCTTCAATTCCTTGCTGGGTTTGAAATACGGGATCTTCTTGGGCGGCACGTCAACCTTTGCGCCGGTCTTGGGGTTGCGGCCGATGCGCCCGCGGCGTTGGCGCGTGCGAAAACTGCCGAAGCCGCGGATTTCGATCTTGTCTCCGGTCTGAAGGGCTTGGATGATGCTGTCGAAAACTGTCTCGACAATCTCTTCGGATTCTTTGCGTGGAAGGCGCGTACCCTTGATCACTTCTTCGACGAGGTCGGCCTTGGTCATGGTTGCGTCGGTCATCGCATCACACCTTGTTCGGTTCGTTGCTCTGCCGGAAAGTTGCCAGCAGGCACCCTGCGCACGCTACCGCGGCTGATTGCATATCACTAATTGACCCCGGAAGAAAGCACTTCTAGAAATCCCCGCGTGTTTCAAACCGGGTGATCGCCGGCACACTCTAAAGCGATCGGCCCTTGGAAAGGATCACATCACCGATCGTCGCAGTGGAAGACGACTTCGACGAGCGATATTCGTCCATCTCGCGCTTTTCGGCCTGCTTTAAAGCCGCGCGGAAGCTCAAACCAATACGGTGCTGGTCGGGATCGAGCTTCACGATCTTAAAGTCGTATTCCTTGCCGGCTTCGAGCGTGGCTCCTGCCGCGGGTTTCGGACCGGGGCGCTGTTGCCCCTCCTCATGCTTGCGGCGCTTTTCTTCGATCTCCGACACGTGGCACAGGCCTTCAATTCCCTCCGCCAGCTCGACGAAGGCACCGAATGTGGCCAAGCGCGAAACCTTGCCGCGAACCATGTCATTCATCTTGTGCGCGGCAAACCAATTGCTCCAGATGTCGTTGACCTGCTTCACACCAAGCGAGACCCGGCGATTGGCTTGGTCAATTTTCAGGACCTTCGCCGTAACCGTGTCACCCTTTTTGAATGCCTCCGAAGGATTCTTCAGGCGGCCGGCCCAACTGATATCGCTCACGTGAATCAGTCCGTCGAAGCCTTCTTCAATTTCGACGAAGGCGCCAAAATCAGTGAGGTTGCGCACGCGGCCGGTGACCACCGTGCCGATCGGGTACTTGTCGGCAACTTCTTGCCAGGGATCGGGCGTGGTCTGCTTCAGACCGAGTGAAATGCGACGCTGCTCGGGCTTGATATCGAGAACCACCACTTCCACAGGGTCGCCCACCGCAACCACCTTCGATGGGTGCTTCATCCGCTTTGACCAGCTCATCTCCGAAATGTGCACCAGGCCTTCAACGCCGGAATCGAGTTCGACAAAGGCTCCGTAGTCCGTCACACCGGCGACTTTGCCCTGCACGCGCGTGCCGACCGGAAAACGCTCCGGCGCGGTTGCCCAGGGATCGGACAACAGTTGCTTGCGGCCCAGCGATACGCGGCCCTTTTCGCGGTCAAAACGCAGCACTTCGACTTCAATTTCCTGCCCGACCGTTACAGCCTCGGAAGGATGTTTGAGCCGGCCCCATGATAAATCGGTGATGTGCAGAAGGCCGTCTATCCCGCCCAGATCCACGAACACGCCGTAGTCGGTGATATTTTTCACGTGGCCGGTGAGCCTCTGCCCTTCGGCCAGGGAAGCCATCACTTGCTGGCGCTTGGCTTCGCTTTCCTCTTCGAGCAGCACGCGGCGGCTTACTACCACGTTGCCACGCTTGCGGTTCATCTTGATCACGCGGCAAGTGATCGTCTGGCCCTTCCAGGATTCCAGGTTGGGCTGCGGCCGCAAATCAACTTGCGAAGCCGGGACAAATGCGCGGACGCCAATGTCCGCGACTAATCCGCCCTTAATCAGGTCCACAACTTTGCCCTGGATGGCCGCCTTCGAGCGATAGGCCTCTTCAATTTTTTTCCAGATGGCGCGCCGGAACGGCCTCTGGTAGGAAAGCAGGGTGTAACCATCCTTCTCTTCCGACAGCCGCTCGACTTCCACGGTCTGCCCGATGGCCGGCAGCGGTACCGCGCCATCGTCCGCAAATTCCTGCGCGGGAATCAGGGCTTCGCGCTTCGTGCCTATATCTACGACCACGCCCAATTCGGAAATCGCGACGACGCGGCCCTCGATCGACTTGTGCTCTGCCGCCGCGGCCACCTCCTCGTGAGGTGTCGGATACTGCTCGATCAACTCCCCCATCGCCTCGAGCGACAAATCGTCCCCGTCGCCAGAATCGGCAGCCTTGGCTTCCGGAGCGGCCCCCGGTGTCAGCGCTTCCGCCCGGCCGTGAGTCTCGACACCCGAAGATTGTGCCTGAGGGGCGCTTTCGACGGAATCCGGCGCATGGCCCTGGACGGCGTCTGCTGGTTTAACTGGAGCGGCAGCCTCAGGTTCCGGCCGTGGCGCGTCGGCTAGAGACGAGGGTAGCCCGTTGTTTGTGTTTTCCAACTCGGCCGACATCTTAGGGGCCTCCGCGGGGAGACTTGGCCCTGCCTGCCGAGGTGCGACGGGATTCCCAAAAACGCGGCTAAGCAAGGGAGGAGATGCAGCGCCTCTTGAGCGCCATATCCTTTGGGATGATACCCGTGGCCGGAGCGGCCTGTCAACGAAAGGAGTTGTAACCTCAGACAACACAATTCTTTAGTGTTGGGAGCCGGTGGCCTTGCGGACTTCGCGCCGGAAGTCGGGAGCCATGATTTCCACCGTGCGGCACATTTCGTAAAGCCGCGAGCGTATGCGGACGCCAATCCGCTCGGCGAGTGAGTCGTCGCGCGTGGGCGCCGCAGCCTCACCCGAAGGAAATCTGGCGCCGCGGCGGCGCAAGTCTTGTTCCGGAGCATCCGGCGGAGCGGCCTGGGCGTCAAGGTAATTGGTGGTGATTACCGTGACGCGCTTCTCGTTATAGCGCGTCGTCAGAATGTGCCCGACGGTCTCGAGCGCCCAAGCCGAAGGTTTGCTGGCACCCAGGTCATCCAGGATCAGCACTTCGGCGCGGAGCACTGGATCGAGCACCGAGCCTTCCGAAGCTTGATTTTCCGGATTGTAGCTGGCCTGGATTTCCTTTAGCAGTTCGCGATAGTCGTAGAAGAGGCCTTCATGCCCGCGCGAGATCAGTTCCTTTAATGTAGCAATGGCCAGGTGCGTCTTGCCCACGCCACACGGACCCATCAGCATCAGACCGGCGTCGTTGCTCAGCGGATAGTCGCGCGAAAATCCTTCCACGATCAGCTTGGCCTGCGCGAGGCTGCTGTTGAAGCCCGCTGCTTGGGGCGTCTCCGCGTAGATATCCGTTTCGAAGCTCTCAAAATCGCAATGCTCGTAGCGTGCCGGAATACGCGCGCGGACAATTGCCCGGGCGGCGCGTTCCCCTTCCACACAATCACAGAGGATGGCAATGCGGGGCGATCCGGCCGCGGCTCCCTGCTCCTTGACGACGGCGAAGGCATGGACGCCGTTTGCCCCCGCTTGGCGCGCCGCTTCTTCCGGGACGCGGGCAACGACAGGCGATAGCTCGACCTCGCCTTCGACAATCTTGTAGCCCGTACCGCCGCACTTGGGACAACCGGCAAGCGCCATAACGCGAGCATAGGCGCGGACGCCGCCACGTGCAAGTTCAGCGGACTGTGGGAATCTTCCTGCCTGTGGAAGCATTCGAAATGCGGTGGGATTACTGCTCCGGGGCAACTATGCGAAATGGAATGTGAACGACGGCTTCGAGCGCAACCGCATTGCCAGCGCGTTCGGCGGGACGGAATTTCCAGTGCGCCAGCGCCTCCATCGCGTTCTGATCGAGGATGGGGTCAAGGCTGTGCACGAGCTGAATGCTATCTACCGAACCATCCTTTCGAATGATCGCGTAGAGCACGACTTCGCCTTGAATCTTGGCTTGCGCCAGCAAAGGCGGGTAGCGCGGGTCCACTTTGTGCAGCGGCACTGGCCCGGCGAGCTCGCCCGAGTGCGCGTGCGGCGGCGCGTAGGGATCGGCTTCGTCAATTTCCGCGAAACTGAGCATCCAGCTTCCTGTGGCGCTCGAAAGATTCGGCATGTTGACGTGCAGCGTATAGACTCGCCCGGTCAGGAGCATCTCTGGCGGAGCGCCGGGCTTGAGGCGGGCCGCGACCGGCCCGTCCGCGTGAGCCGGAGGCGCTTCGGATCGCCCAGCAGAAGGCGTCGCAGTTCCAGGCGTGACGTGAAGACTGCGCGATGTTGTGCCGGGCTCGCCGCCCAATCCTGAAAGTCCGTTTGATTTCCTGGTGTTGCCGCCGCTAATGCTGATTTCGGCCGCAGCGCCTGAGTTCGCGCTCACGCTCTTCGGAGGAGCGTTGGCCGCTCCGGCCGAAGCGGCCGGGGTCTTCTCTGGCGAAATGGTGACGCGAGCCAGCAGATTCCCGTTGGGCACGGGCGCTTCAGGCGCAGCCGGGCCGGGAGTGGCCGAAATCGCAATCAAGCGCTCACCTGCCCTGCGCGTGCCTCCTTCGGAGGGAATCGCCGCTGCGGCGGCGGATTGAGACGCGCTCTTCGGAGCCGCGACCATCGCAGCGCCCGGCGCGATGGGCAGCATGGGTTTCGGCGGCGGGGGCGCGGCGGCAAAATCCAAATCGGCGGCGCGCTTCTCTTCGTTTGGAATCTCCGGAATCGCCGAATTTGCTTCGCGCCGTTGATTCGGTTCCTTGGGTTTTATCCGGGCGAACCGCTCGACCGTGATTTGCAGGCGCGGGCGCTCGGGCGTCTGGTCCCAGATCACAATGTTGGGCATCGAAGGCAATATCTTAGGGGCTTCCTGTAGCGCGTCGGGACGAATCAGGGTTTGCCGGGGATGCGTGGGCATCTTGGGCGCGGAGATGATCGTCTGCGTCGGGTGGAAGGCATCTGCGCCGCGCAGCGGTACCGGCTTGGCTGGTTCTTTCGGCAGGATCGCCTTCTTTGCAGGCGGAGTGCCCGGCAACAGCGGCAAATCCTCGATCGGCCCGGACCAGGTCAGCTCGACGTTATCGAAATTTGTGGTGCGCGGAACGGTCAGAAGAAAGCGTCCAAACTGCATCAGCAAAATTACGGCGACGATGTGCCAACAAGTTGACCAGACCAACGACCGCGACGGGATCCGGCCGTTCACTGCGCAATCGCGGAACTGCAACTCGTCATGAAAGGCCTTCTGCGCGCGCGGACCGGCCACGACGGCCCGAAGATTCTCCACCCAGCGGCTTCTTGAGCGTTCCAGTGCAGCTTCCAGGCGAGGTTCCGGCGCGTTCCCGGGCAAGGTACGTGCCCGGCCCTGTGGAAGTAGAACTGCCGTGAATGCGCGCACGGACATGGCTTGCGATTACACCTCGTGAGCTGGGGGAGCCTTCCAGCGAACCACGCGCGTGTCACGCGAGCGGCCGCGAGCGAAAGGCTATACACCGACCTTGTGTCAGCGGCGGCATTTTGTCAACATGAGATCGCGTTTTGCACGCCGCCTCCGTTTTCTTTGCTCGGAGCAGGATCGGCGCGCCAACCACTTTATGAATTCCAGCGCCATTCACGGGCCTTCTCCAATGCAACTCCGCTGGCTGCTGATCGGTGCGGGCGTGATTGCCCTGTTAGTGATCATCGCACTGATCGTGCCGCTCTTCATCAACGCGGACGCCCACCGGCCCGAAGTCGCCGCCGCAATCGAATCGGCCACGGGACGCCAGGCAGTGATCGGGCGGATTCACGTCCGTCTGCTGCCCACCGCGGCCGTTGTTGTGGATGGCTTTCAGCTCAGCAATCCTCCAAATTTCGCGCCGGGTAACGTATTGAGCGTGGATCAGATTCGCGGCAGTTTGGCGCTTGGCGCGCTGCTGCACGGCGAAATCCACGTCACCTCGCTCGAGCTGGTGCACCCGACGGTCGTCCTTTCACAGGATGAAAACGGCCGGGACAATTACACATTGCCTTCGCAAATGAACTCAGGAAGCGCCGGAGCGAAGCAAGCCGATGGCTCGAGCACTTCTGCGCTCACCGCGATTGATAGCGTCACCCTGACGAACGCCGATATTTCGCTGGTGAGGATTCCGCGTCCCGGTGCGCAGCCCTTCACGATGTTGGAGGTGCAGGACCTAAGCGCCAGCCTGAAGAACATCACGCTCGACGCCGCTTCGATCGGCCAGTGGCAAGCGGACGCCAAGCTAGGGGGCGTGCACGCTGAGTTGGGCGCATTCGCCGAACCGATCGTTTTCCTGGGTGGCGAAGTGAAGCTCGATCAGGGCGCGATGGACTCGGATTTCCAGGTGCAAGTGGGCAGTGTGGCGGATTTGAAGGGCACACTTCACGTGAGCAACGTCAAGCAGCCGGTCACGACGTTTGAAATCTCGACGCCGACGTTTGGAGCGGATGCGCTGCTGGCCTCACTGCGGAAGACGCCTCCATCGCCCGCCGCAAAAGCGCAAACGCAGGCAGCTCCGGCCGAGACCGGCAATACTTTGCTCGCGCAGGGAAAAGTCTCCGCCGACCGCGTCGGCTGGACCCCATACGTCGGCGGCAATGCCAGCGCTGAAATTCGCATCTATGGCGACCGGACGGAGATCGGGCCTGCTTCCATTACGCTCTACGGCGGCACGTTGCAGTTCACGGCGCGCACGGACGCACGCCAGACTCCCGAGCGCTTCTCTTCGAATATCAAGCTGCAGAATCTCGATATCGGCCACATGCTGGCGGTCAGCCCCACCGACCTGCGCGGCAAGATGACGGGCCACGCCGATTTCGATCTGGAATTGGTCGGCTCTACCGGTGGCGCCTGGCAATCGGCGCTCACCGGCAGTGGACACTTTAGCGTGCACGACGGCACGCTGCCGGGCGTGAACTTGGCTGGCTCGCTTGGAGCGCTCGCAAAAGCGGCTGGCTTGAAAGAGACGAAATTCAGCAGCATTGCCGGCGACCTTGCCATCAAAGACGGCCGCGTCAATTCGAAACTAACAACGATGAATGCGACGCCGGGCGCGGTGGAACTGACCGGTGGATTCGGGCTCATAGACCAATCACTCAATTTTAGCGGGAAGGCGACACTCAGCCCGGCCGCGCTCGGCGGAGCGCCGGCGGAAGCGATCGCCGGATTGCTGGGCGCTGCTCTGAATCGCAAAGTGGCAAACATCACGCTGCCGTTCACGCTTTCCGGCACGATTGCCCATCCCATATTTTTGCCGGGCAAGAGCGAGACGGGCACCGGCAAAACGCAGACTGCCGCGCCGGATGCCGTTCAAAGCGGCCTGAAGAAGCTGCTGGGTAAACATTGAACGCTCCAACCGGGCGGCTGACGCCGCGCCGCGCAAACGCTAGAATGTTCGCCGTCGCTGCCTCTACGGAACGGCGGCGTTCGCATCCGCCGGGACGAGGGAGCTCTTGTGAATCTGGACTTGAATGAAGAACAGAAGCTGCTTCAGCAAACGGTCCGCGAGTTTGCAGCCTCCGAAGTAAAGCCGCTCGCCCGCGAGATCGACCTGACCGGACAATTCCCTCGGGAAACCTTCCGCAAAGCCGCCGAATTGGGCCTGACGGGAATCGCGTTCCCGGAGGAATATGGCGGCGCGGGCTTCGATCACATCGGTTACAGCATCGTGATCGAAGAGATTTCGCGCGCCTGCGCTTCCACCGGCGTGATCCTTTCAGTGCAAAACTCGCTCTACTGCGACCCGATCTATCGCTTCGGCACGGACGAGCAGAAAAAGAACTTCCTTGTGCCTTTCGCTCGCGGAGAGAGAATCGGGTGTTACGCGCTCACTGAGCCGCAGGCCGGATCGAATGCCGCCGCGCTCCAAACCAAGGCTGTACGGCATGGGGATAAGTACATCATCAACGGCACAAAGGCATGGATCACCAACGGCGGCGCGGCGGATGCCGCGATCGTTTACGTGAATACCGAGCCGGCGAAAGGCGAAAAAGGTATCAGTGCGCTCGTGGTGGAACGCGGCACGCCGGGTTTTGCCGTCGGCAAGGACGAAAAGAAGCTCGGCATCCATGCCACGGCCTGCACCGAACTTTCGTTTACGGATTGCGAAGTGCCGGTAACGAACCGCATCGGCAACGAAGGCGAGGGCTATAAGGTCGCGCTCTCGACGCTCGATGGCGGGCGCATCGGGATCGCCGCGCAGGCCTGCGGTATCGCGCAGGGTGCGTTGGATGAAGCGTTGCGCTATGCGCAGCAGCGCATGGCGTTTGGCCAGCCAATCTCGAATTTCCAGGCCATCCAGTTCATGCTCGCGGATATGGCGACGGAGATTGACGCGGCCCGCATGCTGATCCGCCGCGCAGCGTGGAAGCAGGATTCAGGCGCGCGCTTTTCGATGGACGCCGCGATGGCCAAGCTTTTCTCGAGCGAAATGTCTACGCGCGTCACGCACAAGGCAATGCAGATCCACGGCGGCTATGGCTATAGCCAGGAATACCCGGTCGAGCGGATGTATCGCGACGCGCGCATCACCGAAATCTATGAGGGCACCAGCGAAATCCAGCGGCTGGTGATCGCTTCCTGGGTGTTGAAGTCTTACTGAGCAAATTTGCCGCGCCCGCAATTTTTCGCTCTCCGGCAACGGTTGCTCATCCCCGCGGTGTATTCTTCACGTCATGATGGAGCTGGATAGCGCTGCGGCTTTTGATCCGGCGCGCTCCGCTGAATTCTTCGCGGCGCTGCCGGCGGCGCCCGCCGTGGTTCGCATCGAGCCTCGCGCCGAATTTTCGAACATGTGCCCGTACTTGATCCGCACCGCCGATCTCCGCAGGCGCATGGAGCGGCTACTGGGCACGCGCGACCCGGCGGATCTGGCGGCGGCACGGCGCCTCGATCTGCGCGGCTATGCCGCGGGCGTGCGCTACCGCGTCGCGGGCTCGGCTTTCGAACTTGCGTACGTGCATTGGCAGCAGGCCCGCCGGCTCGATCCTGAGGGCTACCACCAGCGCTTGCGGATGCGATGGCCTGCTCTGTTGAAGCTGAGCACAGCGAATGCTTATCCGCGCTGCTACGCGACGCGCCGCATCCGCGCGACCGACGCCGGACGTCCCGCCTCAGGATTCTATTTTGGCCCGTTCCCTTCCCGCCGCGCCGCGGAGGCTTTTGCTTCCGAGTTCTTGAACCTCTTCAAAATCCGGCGTTGCCAGATTAAGATTCGCCGTGATCCAACTTTTCCCGGCTGCATCTACTCCGAGATGAAAATGTGCCTCGCTCCTTGCTTTGCCGGATGCACGGCGGAGGAATACGCGAGCGAAGTGAAGCGCGTGAACGACTTTTTGGCGAGCGCCGGGGGATCGCTCAAGGCGGAGCTGCAAGCTGAACGCGAAACCGCGAGCGCCGATCTCGATTTCGAACGCGCCGCCGCCCTGCACCGCCGCTTTGAAAAAGTGAACGAAGTGCTCAAGGGAGCGCCTGAGTTGGCGCGCCCCATCGAACATCTGGATGCCGTGTTGCTGCAGCGCGCGGCCGAACCTGCAGCGGCGGCGGTCTTCATCGTGCGCGCCGGATGGATCGCCGAGCCGTTTCTGCTTCGGTTTGGCCAGACGGCCGAGCCACGATCGGCCGAGGAGATTTTGCGCGAGCGCCTCGGGGCATCTTCAACGCATGCGTCCATGCCATCTTCCAGCGCGATTGAGCCGCTTGCCGATCACCTCGCGCTGCTCGCGCGTTGGTATTACTCGAAACCTCGCACCGGCGAAATCTTCTTTCGCGAAACGGACTGGCCCTACCGCCGCTTGATTCGCGCGTGCGCGAGATTGCTGGCGCCGGCGAATTGAAGCGTCCTCACCGGCGGGCTGTTATACTTCGTCTCTCGAATGAATCCTTACGCCAGCCCTGCCGGCACGCAAGCCTATGCGCAGCGCTTTGCCGGCCGAACCGATTCGGGCCATTTTCGCGCGGTTGCCGGCCTCAACCCCGAAAACACCAAAGACAGCGTGATGCTTTCCTCGCTCGGGATCGGCACGTATCTTGGCGAGCCTAATCCAGAAACGGACCGCGCCTACACAGAAGCGGTGATCGCTGCTGTGGAATCCGGCTTCAACGTGATAGACACAGCGATCAACTATCGCCTGCAACGCAGCGAACGCAGCATCGGCTCCGCGCTCGCCGAACTCACGCGGCGCGGATATTCGCGCGAAGAAATTGTCCTCTGCACCAAGGCCGGTTATCTGACGCCGGATGGCGAGATGCCGCCCGATCCTGCCGGTTATTTTCGCCAAGAATTCATCGAGCGCGGCATCCTGAAGCAGGGCGAGATCGTCGCCGGATGCCACACGATGGCGCCGCGCTATCTTGCGGATCAACTCGAGCGCAGCCTGGTTAACCTCGGCGTCTCCTGCGTGGATATCTTCTATCTGCACAATCCTGAAACCCAGCTTGCCGAGATCTCGCGCGAGGAATTTCTTGGACGCCTTGGCGCCGCGTTTCTCTGGCTTGAATCGGCGGTCACCTCGGGAAAGATTCGCGCTTACGGTTTGGCGACTTGGAATGGTTTCCGCGTGGCGCAGGATTCGCCCGAACACCTGTCGCTCGGCGCCATCGAAGCGGTGGCGCGGGAAGTTGCGGGTGAGGCGCACCATTTTCGGTTCGTGCAGCTGCCTGTAAATTTGGCGATGACGGATGCGCTCACGCGCCGGAATCAACCCGTTCCCGGCAATGTGAAGGAACCCGCGACGATGATCGAAGCCGCGAGTGAACTCGGCGTCGCGCTCATCGCCAGCGCTTCCCTGCTGCAAGGCCGAGTGGCCCGCCAGCTTCCGGCTTTTATCCAGGAGGCCATCGGACTCGAGGACAACTTTCAGCGCGCGTTGCAGTTTGTGCGATCTTTGCCCGGCATCATCACCGCGCTGGTAGGGATGAGCCATGCCGAACACGCGCTGGCGAATGCTCGATTGTTCAAGGAACCGCTTCTCGACCAGGAGCAATTCTCGCGGCTTTTCTCGCGCGGCAATACCGCCTGATATTGCGGCGCTAGACCGAGACGAGTTGCGGGTGGCGCTCGGTGAGCCATGCGATGAGCGCCGCATCCACGTGCTCCAGCAATCCTGCAAAAAAATGATCTGCGCCGGGAACTATGATGACGCGCGTCATCGCGCGAACCTCCGCAGGAAAAGATTGGACGAGTTGATCCAGCCTCGCAGGCGACCCATATTCATCGTTTTCGCCTTGAATCAGCAATCGCGGCTTCTCGCAGGCTGCCAGGTATCCCAGATTCGTATTGTTGACCGGCGCCCCGAGACCGATCAGTTCTTTCACGCGGACATCCTCACAGCCAACCCGAAGCCCCACCCAGCAGCCAAAGCTGAAGCCACTCACCAGAAGCGGCACACTCGGTACTTGGGCCGCGAGATAGTCGAGCGCGGCGCGAACGTCACCCTGCTCGCCCCGTCCGCGATCGTGCCGGCCACCGCTCAGACCCACGCCGCGAAAATTGAAACGGAGCACAGGAATGCCTAGGCGATCCAGGGTCCGCGCTATCTGGTAGACAACCTTGTTGTGCATGGTGCCGCCGAAAAGCGGGTGTGGATGGCAAACTACTGCCGCGACCGGCGGATTCGGCCGCGCCGGAATCCAGAGCAAGCCTTCGATCGAGCCAGCCGGTCCGGGGAAAGAGACGCTACGATGCAAGGCTTCCGCCATCTCAAGCTTCGGAGTGTAGCCGAGCGGAATCGCGGGGCCAAATCACTATCGAGAATCGCGGCAGCTACGAGGTAAATTCAGCGGCGACCTGCTGGAGAACCTGGTCCGCACCAAAACGGGCAATGCGCACGACTCGAGCTTCACGCCGGCCGCCGGTGGCGCCTGGCCCGTCCGGCAATTCAACCTCGATTGGCTCACCCAATTCGTAGACTTGCAAAGTGCAGAACAAGATGCTGCCAGCGGCGACGTTGATGCTCATGCCTTCATCGGGCCACGGGCCGTTACTTCGGTGCACGAAAACGGGCAGCGCCAGTTCGAAGCGGGCGCTTCGGCGTTCCACATTGCGCGAGAGGGCGTTCGGAAGCACGTAACTTGATCTCGTGCTTCGAATCGCACTTCTCATTTCGTGTCGGGGTTTCGCGTCATCGGCTCGCTCGCTGGATTGAAACGCAATGCCAAGCAGGTGGCCTCCCGTGGGCGTGTTGCGGCTGTGGGCCACCTTCCCCGGAAACTCCGGCACAGCACAAGAAGCTTCCGAGTCAAACGGCAGCGTCACCCACACCGGAGTGCCGACACGGCGTTCGGACTGGCTGCTCGTCAGCAAACCTCCGCGGCTCGTGTCGAGCGTTTCGGACGTTTCAGACAGCAGCCCCAAAGCGCCGAACCAGCGCAGCCGGATGGTCAATACCAACGGCACGCGAGGATGCCCGCGCAAATCGCTCGCGCGCGCCGTGCTGAGAATTCTGGGTGGCAAGGTGAAATCTGAGCGCATTGTACGCCGGTAAACCTATCCGAGCGCACAAATTGCGAGAACCGCAACACCCTGCCGCGTCCGCCATCGCGATTCCTCGTTGCGGAGGGTGGGGTTCGATGTTAGCTTCGTGCCGAATCTGGGATGCGCTTTTTCAGGGGAGGCGCGCTTGGAAACTTCAAACGAACGCCGGACCTCGCGCCGTTTCGTCATGGCGCTGCCGCTGGCCGTGCGCTCTGCCGCCAACCCGGACCCGCAGCAACTGCGCGTGCAAACTCGGGACGTCAGCTTCCGGGGAATCTACTTCCTCACCGAAAAAGGATTTGAGGTGGGCGCCCGTATTGAATTCGTCCTCACCTTGCCCAAGGAAATCACGCTGGCCACAGACGTACACATCCGTTGCAGTGGGCTGGTGGTGCGCGCGGAAAATCACGGCGTCCGCACCGGCATCGCCGCCAGCATCGAGCGCTACGAATTCGTGCCCGAAAACTTCTCCGGGCAAACGTAGCTACGGTGGCACCGCGGGGTCCCAGCCGTCACACAAACTCCAAAAGCTCCGGAACCTGCAGTATTGGCTCACGTATTGCGTGCCGGATCGCGGGCGGTTATTGTCGTCCGTTCTGGCGGGAATGGCAGGCTATAGGGCGTGAGGTTTCGGAATGGCCGGTCTTCAAAACGTGTCAGCGGACGCAAATCCAGCCGAAACGCCTGCTGCATTTTCGAATTCAAGATGGCCTTCGAAATTCATCTATGGCCTTACAATTTTCCTAAGCGCCTTTCTACTGTTCGAAATCCAGCCGATCATCGCCAAGATCATCCTGCCGTGGTTCGGGGGATCGGCCGCGGTCTGGTCAGTGTGCTTGCTGTTTTTTCAGACGGCGCTCTTGCTCGGATACCTCTACAGCCATCTGCTAATTCGGCATTCGCGCTCCCGTGTTCACATCTCGATCCACTTGGTGCTGCTCGCGGCCAGTATCCTCATGCTGCCGGTGTTGCCGAAGGATTCGTGGAAGCCGTTAGGGCACGGGGATCCCACTTGGCAAATTCTTCTGCTGCTCGTGGCTACCATCGGGCTGCCCTATTTCTTGCTGTCCGCAACAAGTCCGCTGGTGCAGGCCTGGTACGCGCGCGCGCGCAGCGGCGCGATTCCCTACCGGTTTTACGCGCTCTCGAATGCCGGCTCTTTGCTCGCCTTGCTGAGCTATCCCGTGATCATCGAGCCTTTCTTTTCACGTTCGCATCAGGCCTGGGGTTGGTCGGGAGCTTTCCTCGCGTTCGTCGTACTCTCCGCCGCTGTCGCGTTTGCCTCTCGCCATAACTCTCCGGCAGAGGAAAGGCGGCAAATATCTCCGCGACCGGGATGGAAGATGCAATTGCTCTGGGTGGCGCTGGCGGCTTGCGCTTCCATTCTGCTGTTGGCGGTGACCAACCACATCTCGCAGAACATTGCCGCCGTACCTTTTCTCTGGATTCTGCCGCTCAGCTTATATTTGTTCAGCTTGATTCTTTGCTTCGAAGGCCGCGCCTGGTACCAACGCGGGGTATTCTTACGGTTGTTGGGCGTCGCACTGGGAGGAATGGCGTATGCCCTCGCCCCGTCGTTCACCAATCTTCCGTTTGTGCCTCTGATCGGCATTTTTTGCGCGGGGCTGTTCATCTGCTGCATGTTCTGCCACGGCGAACTGGCGAGGCTCAAGCCGCCAGCCGAGCACCTGACCCTTTTCTACTTCATGTTTTCGCTGGGCGGAGCGCTGGGCGCCGTCTTTGTGGCGCTGGTCGCGCCGCACGTGTTCAACGGATTCTACGAATTGCACATCGGCCTCGCCGCGTGCGCCCTCCTGGCCCTGGCCGTGCTGCGCGCGGGCCCATCGCTGTATGGTGGACCTTGGAAAGCTCCTTGGCTGACTTGGCTGGTTCTCGTGACTCTGGCCGGCGCGCTGATCGCAAGCCTGGCGGTATCCGCTCGCGGCCAGGCGTCAGGTGCGCGGCTGATGGTACGCAACTTTTATGGCGCGCTGCGCGTGATTGAAGTCCAGGAGCCCGAAATGGAAAGTGCTGTTCCGAAACGGGCTCCGGCGCTGCCTGGCGAAGACCTGCGAGTCCGCGAACTTTTTAACGGCGCGATCAAACACGGCGTCCAATTCCTTTCGCCCGCTCGGCGCCGCGAACCCACGTCATACTATGGGCGCGAATCGGGAGTTGGCCTGGCGCTGGGCGTCCGCGGACTCCACGGTCCACTGCGTGTGGGTGTGATTGGTCTGGGTGCAGGTACGCTGGCGGCCTATGGCCGCGCGGGCGATCACTTCACATTCTACGAGATCAATCCGCTGGTGATTCGAATCGCCAATGAACAATTTATATTCCTCCGAGACTCGCCCGCGCAAATCAATATCGAATTGGGCGATGCGCGTCTCACGCTCGAGCGTGAAGAGCCGCAGAAGTTCGACGTTCTCGCGGTTGACGCTTTTTCCGGAGACTCCATACCGGTCCACCTGCTGACGCGCGAGGCTTTCGAACTCTACTTCCGCCATCTGAAGCCCGATGGTGTGCTGTGCGTCCACATTTCGAACAGATACTTGAGTCTTGAGCCGGTGGTGGCAGCGGCGGCGGCCTCGCTGAACAAGCAAGCCACGCTTATCGTCAGCGATTCCGACGACGCTGGCGCGATCTCCGTAGCATCATGGGTGGAGGTAAGCAGCCTCCAAGGATTTTCCGAAGAGCCGAGCCTCGCCGCCGCAGGCAAACTCCTTGGCCGCACCGGCAATCGGTACCTATGGACGGACGACTACAGCAGCCTCATTCGAATCCTGAAGTAGCTTAAGCGGAGCAAACCTCAAGTCTTCCGAAAGTGATCCCATCCGCGCGGCAGGAGCCGCTCAGACCGGCCATCACCGCGAATAAGCTCGACATGGCGGCGACGAGTAATCTCGCCAATCTGCGTGATCTTCACGCCGTAGTAGGAGCCATGGACCCGCCCGGCAACGCGCGCTGGCACAGTGAAAAGCAACTGATAGTCTTCGCCACCGTGGAGAGCCAATTCCAATGCGCTTAGCCCTATCTTATGGAATATAGACGGGATACGCATAATGGGAAGCAGCTCTTCTTGAATCCGGGCCCCCACGCCGCTCGATTCGCAGATGTGATTCAAATCGGTGGAAAGGCCATCGGATGTATCAATGGCGGCCGAGGCGACGCGAGAGCCGCGGGGTTGTTCGCCTGACAACCACATCCCCAGTTTGAGGCGAATCTCCGGGCGCGTGTGCGCGGCGAGCACGCGCCTCCATCGCTGATTGCCGGCTCGATTTTTCACCAAGCCTCGCAGAATCAACTCCAGGCCAAGCTGTGCCGCACCCAACGTTCCGCTCACAAAAATGAGATCGCCAGGCCGGGCGCCGGCGCGCGTCAGGGCGTGCCCGGCGGTGACCTCGCCGCCCACGGTGATGCTGACCGCAACTTTCGGGAAGCGCGAGGTGTCCCCGCCCGCAAGCACGATTTCGAATTGCCGGGACGCCCGCGCAAGCCCCGTCAAGAAACCGTCGAGCCAGACTCCGCAGCGCGCGGCCGGCAAAGCGAGGCTCAGCAAGAAAAAGCGTGGCCGCGCCCCCATGGCGGCGAGATCGCTCGTCGCGCGGGCCAGCGCTTTGTAACCAACCGCACCCGGGGGATGAAGACCGGCGCGAAAATGAACGTCCTCAAGGAAAGCGTCGCAGCTCAGCACCCATTCGCGGCGTGCGTTGCCGGACTTGCCCTTAGCGGCGCCGGTGTTCTTCGCGCACGCCAGAATCACAGCCGCGTCGTCTCCCAATCCGAGCCGCAGCCAGTCGGGGTGCGGCGCCGCGCGAAGGGAGAATCTACGCCGGATGCGCTCGATGATTTGCGCCTCGCTTTGCAAGGATCTCCTGTCCGGACGACCAGACTCCAGAACTGGCCTACGGTACAACTTCCCGGAACCACGACATTATAGATATCCTAGAGCCAATCGTAGACGACCTTCTTCCACAGGCGGGGTCAGATTAAGGTTGACGGGCCAGGAGGGCAAACAATAGACTTGAGGTGGTTGCGGACCAGGACTCTCGGTCCAGACCCGATACGGGGCTGCCGTGGATAGGGGAAGCGGTACCCGGCCTTATTCGTTTGTAATGTATTCAGTTCGCCGGCCGATAGAATTGCACTGAGGGCGTTTTCGTCACTTGGGACGAATGCGAACAAAATCTTACATTTTCTTTGTTGCCTCCAGCGACCAAAGTCGCGTGCTAAAGCTGCAGGTGCCCTTTTACGCCCTGCACTTCCTGGCAGCGCTGGTTCTCGTTGGCGGCATCACCGTGATCGCAGCCACGGCGTCATACTCACGAATGCTCTGGAAGGCGGATCGTTATAATAGTGTCCGCCACGAGCGCGATACGCTGAAGCAGCAGTTCACCCAGCTCCAAACCACCGTAAAGGACACAAACCAGCGCCTGGATTCGCTGCAATCCCTGGCCACGGAAGTGGCCATGACTTACGGGTTCATGCGCTTTCGGGATACACCGTTTGGACTGCCCGATACCACCAGCGACTCTCAAGAAGATTTCGGCCGTACGGTTCAAGAGTTCAACTTCCTGAAGCTCAAAGCGAATTCCGTGGCTATGGCAAACGTAGGCTTGCACCTTCTGCCGCCGCAGCCGAGTCTTGGCGAAACCACCTACATGCCATCGCTATGGCCCGTGGACGGGCACATCACGGCAAGCTTCGGCGAACGGCTTGATCCGTTCAGCGGTGAGGGCGAATTCCACACCGGCGTGGACATCTCGGCGTCCTATGGCGAGCCAGTGCACGCCACCGCGGATGGCGTGGTTACGACCGCAGACATGCATCCCGGATACGGCCGCTTAATTGTTATAGATCATGGCTTTGGCGTGACGACCTGGTATGGACATCTCTCCACCTTTAACACCCAGCCAGGCCAGCAGGTCCGCCGCGGTGATGTGATTGGTTACGTCGGTGTAAGCGGCCGGTCGACGGGACCTCACGTGCATTACGAAGTCCGCCTCAATGGCGCCCCGATCAATCCGTGGCGCTACCTGCAACACAGCACCTTCGGCGACTGACCCGCGCTGACCGCGCCTCGTATCTCTCCTGCCTGAGCTGTTGCCGGATTAGAGGTGCCATTCGGGACAACGCCCGGATGACAGCGAATTCGGAAACCAACCCCTACCTAACGAAGAGCGGGCTGGAACTTGAAACCCCGCTGGGTGTATACTTATCGGTGGCTTTGAGGTCGGGCCAGTACTGTTCTGGCTTGCGGCGTGCTTGTGTCGTTTTCTATCTATTGCAATCCGAATCCCTGTTTGTTATTCTTCTTCGGTTTGCGCCATGCTGGCGTAGCTCAGTTGGTAGAGCATCTGATTTGTAATCAGAGGGTCGGGGGTTCAACTCCCTCCGCCAGCTGAGATTATGTTTCCGTCGCAGGGGGAATAAAGAAATCCCCAAGTGCTTTCGAGGCCGAGCTGCTGCGTTCGGATTTGATCGGACGAGTGTCTTCCTAAACCATAGTTCAGACGCGCGTCGTTTTGCGTTTCGGCAAGTTTTCCCGTTCGGGACGGGTGGGTGAGTGGCTAAAACCAGCAGACTGTAAATCTGCCGCTCCTTGCGGGCTACGGAGGTTCGAATCCTCCCCCGTCCACCAGTTTCGCCGGTGCTGCTGGTCCGAAGGAAAAACAACCGGGTAACGATCCAAATCGCAATCAGCAAGTGCGCAGCGGGCCAAGCGAGCGTTCAGGCCATGCGAGGATTTTGAGCCTGGGTAGCTCAGTTGGTAGAGCGCGTCCTTGGTAAGGACGAGGTCACCGGTTCAATCCCGGTCCCAGGCTCCAGACTTTAGACGGCGGTTTCCGGGAGACCGGAAAGGGAGCCGCGGGCGGGGGTAACTCAGCGGAAGAGTCTCGGCCTTCCAAGCCGATGGTCGCGGGTTCGAATCCCGTCCCCCGCTCCAGAGACTCTGCATGAGGGAAGAAAATGGCGAAGGAAAAATTTGAGCGAACAAAGCCGCACGTCAATATCGGGACGATCGGCCACATTGACCATGGCAAGACGACGCTGACGGCGGCGATCACAAAGGTATTGTCGAAGAACAACC
>Ga0182024_10000168_pt1 | contig 151743 bp, 140 predicted proteins | sample P32metaG_FD_120480 | JGI IMG/M metagenome (GOLD analysis project Ga0182024, IMG submission 120480) | Permafrost microbial communities from Stordalen Mire, Sweden - P3-2 metaG (Illumina Assembly) | ecosystem: Environmental > Terrestrial > Soil > Wetlands > Permafrost | place: Sweden: Stordalen...
GTCCGATGGCGGCGAGCGCGAGCTGACGGACGTGGCACGCCAGCTGGATCTGTCTCCGAGCACAACGCATCGATATATCGGCACCTGGATGGCAGTCGGCCTGCTCGAGCAGCATCCGCGCACTCGCCGCTACCGCCGTTCGCTGTCTCACACGGGGCCGGCAGGCCCGTGATATTCGTCTCGCACGATCCGTCCCAAACTATGTATACGATATGTTCTCGACTATGCACCGCCAACGATGGGTAGCTGACCGTGGGCAGTGAAAGGCATGGACCTAGACGTGCATGGCGTGGGATGTTCTTCGCGTGCCGCGGCACCTTGCGCCCGACCCCTCCCTCGCTGCCGTTCTGCGCCGCCTGCGCGTGGAGCGGGGCACCACTCAGGAATCACTCGCGTACCGTTCTGGGATCACGACCGGCTCACTTGCACGCATCGAGCTTGGGCAGGCGAGCCCCGCATGGGCGACCGTGCGGCAAATCGCCAAAGCGCTGGACGTGAGCATGGTCGAGCTGGCAGCGGCTGTGGAACGTTCCTAGCCAGCCGCGCCGCGCCACGCACTCAGCTGCGGTCTGGGCAGCGTCGGAGCCTGGCTGGCGATCAGGCGGCCCGCCTCCTCGCTCGGCTGCGGCCTGCCGAGAAGGTAGCCCTGGGCCAGGTTGCAGCCGAGATCCCTGACCATCTCGAGCTGCTCGTGCTTCTCGACTCCCTCCGCGATCGTGACGAGCGAGAGCACGCGGCCGATGTTGACGATCGCCTCGAGCAGCTCGCTGCCGTGCGCGCCGTCGTTGCTCGCGTCGATGAAGCTCTTGTCCACCTTGAGGATGTCCACAGGCATGTTCTGGAGATTGCCGATCGAGGTGTAGCCGGTGCCGAAGTCATCGATCGCGAGCCGCACGCCCAGTGCCTTGAGCTCGCGCAGCGTCTCGATGATCTCGACGGAGGTCTCGATGAATGAGCTCTCGGTCACCTCGAGCACCACGAGCCTGGGGTCGATGCCCGAACGGCGCAGCGCGTTTGCCACATCGCCGACGATGGCGGGCGATTTGAGCTGCACGGCGGAGACGTTGACGGAGATCGTCAGGCGTCGCGCGGATGGATGCTCGCGCGTCCATCTCATCGCCTGACCCAGAGCCTCTTCGAGCACCCAGCGACCCAGAGGCACTATCAGCCCCGTCTCCTCAGCCAGCGGAATGAACTTGTCAGGCGACAGCAGTCCCCGCTCGGGATGGTTCCAGCGGACGAGCGCCTCGAACCCGTCGAGCTGTCCGCTCTCGACGTTGCACTCGGGCTGGTAGAAGAGGCACAGGCCCTCACCGTCGAGCGCCTTGCGCAGGTCGGTCTGCAGCTTGAATCGCTCACGCGCGTCGAGGTTCATGCCCGCGTCGAACAGCTTCACGCGGTCACGCCCTTCACGCTTGGCGCAGTACAGCGCCACATCGGCATCACAGAGCAGTTGGTCGAAGTTGGTGCGCGGCGTAGCTCCGACCGCCACGCCGACGCTCGCCGTCAACCGGTGCGCGAGCCCCTCGATCAGGAACTCGGCGCGCAGCGCGGCCAACACGCGTTCGGCGAGTGCGAGCGCCTCGGCGGGCACCTCGGGGGCGGGGTCCATCAACACCACGAACTCATCGCCGCCGAGCCGCGCGACCGTGTCCTGCGGGCGTACGATGCTGGACAGGCGCTCGGCCACGCCGCAGAGCAGCAGGTCGCCCGCGTGATGGCCGAAGCCGTCGTTGATGAGCTTGAACGAGTCGAGGTCGATCACCATGATCGCGACGGAGCTCGCGCTGCGATGCGAGCGCGCGAGCGCTTGAGAGGCTCTGTCGCCGAACAGGGCGCGGTTCGGCAGCCCCGTGAGCGGGTCGTGGAAGGCCTGATCCTGCATCTGCTCTTCCAGCGCCACGCGGTCGGTCTCATCGCGCGTGTTGAGCACGAAGCCGGCTACGTCGGAGTCGGCGAGCAGGTTCGTGATCGTCGACTCCGCACAGCGGGTTCGTCCGCTCGGGTCCGTCAGCTTCCAGGCGACCGGTTCCGCGTCTGCGTCGACGGCGCCGATGCGCTCGAGTGCCTCGCTCAGCGTCTGACGCGCATCCTCGCCGAAGACCTCCAGCCCATGCCCGGCGAGTTCCTCTTGACGGAAGCCGAACACGCTCGTGCATGAGTCGCTGACATAGCGCACCCGCAGATCGGCGTCGAGCACCATCACGAGGTCGGATGAGTGCTGGACGAGCGCGCGATAGTAGCGCTCGGTCTGACGCAGCTCGACCGTGCGCCGCCGCACCCGATGCTCGAGGTCGGTCGTGAGCGCATGGTTCTCGTAGGTGACGATCACGAGCAGCGCCAGCGCGAGCAGCATGAAGACGCCCATGATCCCCAGCAGCACGTCGCTGGACTCCACGCGCCCGTGTGCGAGCCATTTGGCGAGCACGATCAGCACGCCGGCGGCGCCGGGCAGCGCCGGCAGCGCCAGCACGAAGGGATGTCATAGGCGCGTCTGCTCAAGGCGTGCGGTTGGTGCGCACGCCAGGCCGCGAAGGCGACAAGCGCAAATCCAGCGACCCAGCCCGTCTCAAACGGCGTCACGGTCGGCGGGGTGGAGTCGACTTCGATCATGTACCACCATGCTGAGTCAGACAGCGTCCACAGCACGATCCCCAGCGCGAGCAGGCCAAGCCCGGTGGGTGGGTCGAGCCTGCGCCGCAGCGCCACGAAGAAGACCGCGCCGAGAGCGACGGCGTCCAGGACCGGGTAGGCGGCATTCACCAGCCCGCCGAAGTCGAGCTTGTCGCCGTGTGCGAGCACCGAGTTGAGCAACAGGCTCCAGCTGCAGAGCACGAAGCCGCAGGCGATGCACAGTCCCTCGACCGCGCCGCGCAGCTGCGACAGGCGTCCTGCCGGCGTTCGCACGAACGCGAGCAAGCCGATGATCACGAGGACGTAGCTGAGTAGGAAGAAGACATCCGCCACCGACGGTTCGGGCGTGCGGTCCCCGAGGCCGATTTCATAAACGCAGACGCACAGCGCCCCGAGCGCCCATGAGCCGACGCCGAGCGCCAGCAGCGACCATGCCGGTCGGCGCTGCAGGCGCGCAGCGGCCTTGCCCGGCTCGAACTGATCGCTGTAGTCGACCTCGCGCGCGGCGCTGTAGCGGATGTGCACGCTTCGCGCGCGGATCGCGCATGCGACGGTCGCAAGGCTCGCGGCGAGCACTTCGCCGATGTCGGCGAACGCATTCCAGCCGTAGGAGTTGCCGCTGTGGAGCATCGTCAGGATGCCGTAAGCGAGGACCGCCGCGAACACGCCAAGCCACGGCAGTGGCACGCGACGCGGGAGGCGTCCTCGAGTGCGTGGTCTTGATCGTCGCAAAGGCTGTCCGTGCTGAGCCGGTGTAGATGTCAGGCCCCGATGTCCGTCAGGACAGCAGGGAACAGTCCCGACGTCGCCCCCGAGTTGTTCTTGTTGTTGGAACTTGCTTCGACCTCGACGAGCTCCAGCTTGAGGGGCAGAGTTCCAAGTCAAGAGACTGTTCGGCTCTACTGGGTAAGAGGGGTCAGTAGAAGGCCGCACCGCTCGCCGCCGGCACCGTTGCCCATCGCTCTCGGCGCTCCGGCGCGGCATCGGCCGTGACGCGCCCGTGCTCAAGCGTAGGTGGTACGGATCCGAAGAGATACGCAAGGAATGCGGACCGGATCGTCTCAGCTGCTCGGGCAGCCGATAGAGCCCACTGGGGCCGCGCTCGCCGCGGACAGGTCGCCGCACGCGGCGACCAGCTTTCCGCGGCTGCGAGCGCTCGCCTCGCGTCTGACCGTCGGGCGTCCCGCGATCGCATGGTCGCTCGCGCTGCTGTTCATGTTCAAGGGGATCATCTGCCTGGCGACGGTTGCCTTCCCGATAAGCGAGAGCGAGCCCACCAGCCTGGTGGGCGCGGCGGGCGCGGCGGCCGTCGTGGTCGCTTGCTGTGTTTGGCTGTTGGGAAGCCGCATCTCGCTGCTCGGCTTTGAGTTGCTGACCGCCGGCGGCTCGCTGGTGACCAGCTCACTGATCGCGCACGCGAGCACACACGGGGGGATGATGCTCGCGGCCTTCGCGTATCCATGGATCGCGATCTATGCCGCCCACTTCTTTCCCCGCCGGGCGGTGAATGCCCAGGGAATGTTGATCTCGGTGGGCTTCGGCGTCGGCCTGCTGCTGGGCGGCCTGCCGCACGACGCGATCTACTGGGTGGTCGTGACCGTCACGATCTGGTCGATCTGCATCCTGCTCGGCAACCTCAGTGAGAGCCTGCGTCGCCAGATCGGCACGGACCATCTCACAGGGCTGCTGAACCGGACCGGGTTCCTCGCGGCCGCGCTGCGTGAGCGGGCGCTGGCCAATCGCACGGGTGCGCCCCTGACCGTTGCCGTGATCGACCTCGACAACTTCAAGCAGATCAACGATCGCGCGGGACATGCCGCCGGCGATGACCTGCTCGCGGCCCTCGGCCGGCAGTGGCGCGAGCGGATGCGGCCGAGCGACACGCTCGCCAGACATGGCGGCGACGAGTTCGTGCTGCTGCTCCCCGACACCAAGCCCGCCGGCGCGGACATTGCGCTCAAACGTCTATGCAGCGGTCAGGAGCCCCTCGGCTGGTCGATCGGCATCAGCGAGTGGCTGCGCGGGGAGAGCCTGGACGCGCCGCTGGCGCGCGCGGACAAGCATCTTTACGAGGCGAAGCTCGAGGTGAGCGAAACGGTGGCGGCGAGCGCGGAGTGACCGTGCGCTGGGTATTTCCTGGCCACGGGTCAACGGCCGGGGCTGACGGTGCGCAGACCGGCCAGACGAGCGGCTGCGCTTTGGCGTTCGTCGTAGCTCACGAACGCATCGATCGGCGAGAGGTCGATCGCGGCGGCGAGGTGAATCGCGTCCAAGGCGCGCAGTACAGGCTCCCCGAGTGCTCCAGCCGCAGCAAGAATTGCGCGATCGACTGGTAGCAGCGCGACAGCATCCAGGAGCTCGCCGGCTCGAATTATGAGTGAATCGGACGCAAGCGCTGGGTCGTCGGCTGCTGCACGGCGTATCGCACGTGGCACCTCGGTAAGCGCGAGCTCACTTGAGACCAGGTCGGCGTCCGCGAGGAAGGCTCGAAGCGTGTCGGTCTCGGGCTCAGCGCGCACCAGCTTCACAAGCGCCGAGGCGTCGAGATAGAAGAGCGCCACGTTCAGCGCTCACCGCGGATTTCATCGAGCGCGCGACTCAGCGCGTGCGGATCGCCGGCGAGCCGCAGCGGCTCGGGCAGCCCAGAGCGTGGCGGACGCCCAAGGCGCCCTTCGGCGATCAGCCGATCGAGCGCCTTCCCAGTGCTGGGCGGCGGCCCCAGCTCCGCGACGGGCTTATTGCGCTCGGTCACGACAAGTCGCTCGCCGCGAGCGACGAGACGAAGGTACTTGCTCAGGTTCTGCCGAAGCTCCGCGACGCCAACCGTGATCATGTACATCAAGGTAGCAGGAGGCCCTGGCCATGCTCGCCGGGCACGCCCGTCCGCTTACGGGGCCATCCGTCGGCATGGAAGCGCCACAATGAGCTTGCGGGTATCCGCGAGACCGGCCATACAGGCATAAGGTATCGGCCATACGAGCTTGAATTATCGGCCATACGGCGCTACTGTTGATCGCGCGATGGAGTCTCTTCGGCGGGTTGCATCAGAACTTTCGATCCCGGAGAGGACGCTGCGTCGCGCCGCGGCCGACGGCCTCGTGCGTGGGGAGCGCGTCAGTCCCCGTCGGTTTCGGATCACGTTTCGCGAGGAGGCGTACCTGCGCAGGCATTGGGGAATGTTGCGGGCACTGCGCGCGGCGCTGCGTACGGAGCCAAATGTCAGGCTTGCGGTGTTGTTCGGCTCAACAGCCACCGGCGGCGATGACGAGCGCTCTGATGTCGACGTGCTCGTGGTCCTGCACGATTCAGACGTGAGCCGACTGGCAGAGTTGGCAGAGCGGCTTTCGCGGCGTCTCGGCCGCGAGATGCAGATTGTGCGGCTGTCTGAGGCGCAGGCCTCGCCTGTGCTCATGGTCGACATCATCGATCACGGGCGTGTGCTGGTCGACAGAGATGATCTCTGGTCGCGCGTGGGCGAGGCCGCTCCGAGGTGGCGGCGTCTCGCCCGCAGCATCGAACGCTCCTCGCGAGGTGCGCTTGATGCGCAGAGCCTTGACGATCACGCCGCATGACCGCGTCGGATCCGGTCGCTGCTCCGCTAGAGGCAAACGACCCTCAGCGTGCGAGGGCATTGAAGGCCAAGATCCGTGATCGTGTAAGCGACGTGCGTCGCCATCTCCTCGCGCTGCGCACCGCGATGGCGGAGTTCGGCGATGACTTCGAGCTCGCTGCCTTTCGCACCGCCCATGCGTCGGAGGATCCGGTCGAGCTCAACCGCGTGAAGGCCGTCGAGCGAGGCGTCGATCAGCTCTATAACTACGTCGCCGAGCTTGCGGCCTTCGGATTGGAGCTAGCCGAGCTTCGGGGACGTCGCGATGAGACGAACGCTCGGCGAGATCTCGATGCGCTGCGGGATGCCGGTGTGATCTCGGGCGAGCTGACTCGTCGTCTGCAACGGCTACGCGAACTGCGGCGCATGCTCGTCCACGAATACGCGACGGCCACAGCGGAGCAGGTTCACGAGTCAGCGCTCATCGTGACTGGCAACTTCCCCGCTTTCTACGACGCGTACCGGACGTGGATCAAGCGCGGCTTCGCCGCCAACCGATCGCTGTCTGAGGGAGCCGGAAAGCAGCGTTAGAGGCTTTGCGACAGTGCCGGAGGAGGGACTCGAACCCCCGACACGCGGATTATGATTCCGCTGCTCTAACCAGCTGAGCTACTCCGGCCCGGATGACGCAGGAGTCTAGCCGCAGGGCGCGCGGAGATCTTCGACGTTAGCCTCGGGGCGCGATGACGCCACCGACCCTGCTTGCGGTGCCGAATGTCTCGGAGGGACGCGACGAGGAGACGATCGCGGCGATCGCCGCCGCGTTCGCCGGCGGGGCCACCGGCGGACCACGCGTGCTCGAGGTTCATTCCGACCCGGACCATCACCGCTCGGTGTTTACGCTCGCCGGGCACGCCGATCAAATCGTGGACGCGCTGCTGCGAGGAGCCCGTGTCGCGGTCGAGCGGATCGATGTGATGAGCCGCCCGGATGATCGCGCGCAGCGCCCGGGCCAGCACCCGCACGTGGGGGCGCTCGACGTCGCGCCGCTCGTATACCTGGATCCAGCCGACCGCGGCCTCGCCTGCGCGCACGCGCTAGTGCTTGGCGACCGCATCAGCGAGGAGCTGGACGTTCCCGTGTTCCTCTATGGCCAGCTCTCCGGGGCCGAGCCCGGCTCAGAGCGGACGCGTGCGCAGCTGCGCCGCGGCGGCGTGGTCGGGCTGGCCGAGCGAATGGCTGCGGGCGAGCAGCGCATCGAGCCCGACTTCGGGCCGGCGCGGATGCACGCGAGCGCGGGCGCCACGCTCGTTGCGGCGCGGTCGCCGCTGGTCGCGTTCAACCTGCAGCTCGCGCCGCCCGCGACGCTCGAGGACGCACGCGCGGTTGCCGAGCTGATCCGCGAGGGCGGCAGTTACGGGCTGCCCGGCGTGCGCGCGATCGGCGTCGCGCTCGGCGGTGGCGTGGCGCAGGTGTCGATGAACGTCGAGCGTCCGTTCGAGGTTCCGCTGGCGATCGTCGTCGAGGCCGTCCGCGCCCACGCTGGGCTCGCCAGCGCTGAGCTCGTCGGGCTCGCGCCGGCCGCAGCGTTCGCGGGCTTTCCTACCGATGTCCCGATCCCGGGCTTCGATCCTGCTCGCCACTTGATCGAGAACGCACTAGGCTGCTGAGTTATGGCACAGACAAGGCGCAAGCGCCAGACCAAGCATCGCGGCAACGCCGCCGGTGTAGTCGAGTCGCGCGGGCGTACCGGGCGCAAGCCCACGCCGGGCGAGAAGAGCGGCGACGCGAGCACGCTCGCGCGCGAGAAGGAGCGCAAGCTCGACAAACGCGATCAGCCGCCCACGTGGCGGGGGGCGTTCATCAAGGCGATGTTCGCGGCGGTCGTACTGGTGCTGATTGTGACCGTGCTGCTGCACCAGTCCTCCAAGCAGGCGTTCCCGCTGTTCCCGATCGTGCTGGTGTTCTACACGCTCGTCAGCTACTTCACCGACAAGTGGGTCTACGATCGCCGCCAGCGCAAGAAGGCCAACCAGGGCGGCGGTGGCAGGGCGGCGTCGCGATGAGCGCGCTTGATGTACGGGCGTTCACCGTCGGCCCCGTACAGGAGAACTCATACATCGTGCGCGCCAGCGCCGATGCGGCCAGCGCGGTGATCGTCGACCCCGGCGATGAGCCGCAGCGCCTGCTCGAGGCGATCGACGCGCTCGGCGTGCAGATCGAGGCGATCCTGATCACGCACTGCCACTTCGACCACATCGGCGCGGTCGCGCCGGTGGCGCACGCGAGCGGCGCGCCGGTGTACTGCCCGCAGATCGAGGTCCCGCTGCTGAGCGACATCACCAGGTGGACGCCGTCCGGGTTCGGTCCGTTCGAGAGCTACGAGCCCGAGCACACCGTCGCCGGCGGCGAGCACCTGAGCCTCGCGGGCCTCGAGCTCGACGTGATCTTCACGCCGGGTCACAGCCCGGGGCATGTGACCTACGCAGTCCGATCGCCCACCCACCCTGCGCTGCTCTCCGGCGACGTGCTGTTCCAGGGCTCGGTCGGACGCGTCGACCTGCCCGGCGGCGACTGGCCCACGCTCGAGCGCTCGATCGCCACGCTGCTCGAGGCATATCCGGCTGAGACGGTCGTCTACCCGGGGCACATGGGCGTCACCACGCTCGGGCGCGAGTGCGCCAGCAACCCGTTTCTCAGCGAGCTGCGCGAGCGCGTCCCGGACGCCTCCACCGCTGACTCGCCGGCAGCCTGACGTTGGCCGAAGCGAAGCTCAAAGCGCCGCGCGGCACCTTCGACGTGCTCGGCGAGGAAGCCTCACGGCGCAGCGCGCTGGAGGCGCGCGCCCGCTCGATCCTCGAGGGAGCCGGCTACGAGCGCATCGAGACGCCGGTGTTCGAGGCCACCGAGCTGTTCGCGCGCGGTGTCGGCGAGTCCACGGACATCGTGCGCAAGGAGATGTTCACGCTCGAAGACCAGGCCGGTCGCTCGCTGACCCTGCGACCCGAGGGCACCGCTCCGGTGTGCCGCGCCTACATCGAGCACGGCATGCACAAGCGCCGCCAGCCCGTGAAGCTCTGGTACCTGTCCTGCTTCTTCCGCCACGAGCGCGCGCAGGCCGGGCGCTACCGGCAGTTCTGGCAGGTCGGCGCCGAGGCGATCGGCTCCGAGGACCCGGCCGTGGACGCCGAGGCGATCTCGCTGCTGGCGGCGCTGCTCGCCGAGCTCGATGTGCGCGACCTGCGGCTGCGCCTCTCGAGCCTCGGGAGCCTCGCCAGCCGGTCCGAGTACCGCGAGCGCCTGCAGGGGTACCTGCGCGCGAATGAAGCGAGTCTCTCCGAGGAGGTCAGGAGCAGGATCGAGCTGAACCCGCTGCGCGCGTTCGACTCCGATCACCCCGGCACGCAGAGCGTGATGCGCGGCGCGCCGCTGCTGCGCGAGCACCTCAGCGAGGAGGATGCCGATCACTTCGCATCCGTGTGCGAGCTGCTCGACGTGGCCGGCGTCGGCTACGAGCTCGACCCGACGCTCGTGCGTGGTCTGGACTACTACACGCGGACCGTGTTCGAGTTCACCTCCGATGCGCTGGGCGCGCAGAGCGGGGTGGGCGGCGGGGGACGCTACGACGGCCTCATCGAGCAACTCGGCGGGCCTGCGACCCCTGGCATGGGCTGGGCCGCGGGGATCGAGCGGATCATGCTCGCCGGTGACGGCACCGGCTCGAGCCGTGGCTCGCACGCGCCGGCGCCCGTGCCGCTCGAGCTGTTCATCGCGCTGGACGGCCCGCGCGATGAGCTGCGCACGCTCGCGTTCGAGCTGTTGGGCGAGGCGCGCTCGGCTGGCCTGACGGCGCAGATGGAGCTCGGAGCGCGCTCGCTCAAAGGACAACTCGGCCATGCCGACGCGCTTGGCGCGCGTTACGTCGCGATCGTCGCGGGTGCAGAGACCCTGTTGAAGGACATGCAGGCAGCCGGCCAGCAGACGCTCGCGACGAACACGGTCGTGCATGCCGTGCTGCGCGGCCATCACGCACTCTGAGCAACCCCGACGGCGGTGTCGCTGAGCGCAGGCTCACGACGACTACGGCGTGTGGCTAAAGCGGGTGGGCTTTGGCGCGCGCCAGCAGCAGCGCCACAAGTTCCTGCTCGGTGCTCGCAGGTATCGGCTGAGTGGCGCTTGCGGCCAGCAGGCCGACCTCGGCTCGCCCGATCGCAAAGCCCAGCTCGTCGACGTAGATCGGCACGGTGACTTCGCTGAAGGGGATGTCGAGCATCACCTCGACCCGGATGCCGAATGTCGCTGTAGCTCCTGGAGCCTTGACCGGCAGCTTGGAGACGGTCACGCGACCCCAGTGAGCGTTTCTGAGCGGCTTGTCATCGAGGTTGCGCGTGAGAGCGCGTGCAGCGCACGTCCGTAGGGCTGGCGATGACAGCACCGCGAACTGCCGCTCGACCGTCTGTGCGTTGCTCACGACTACCACCCATGAGCGGATCAGTTCGATTTCGAGTTCCTGTCCGCGCTTGAGCCTCGGCGAGGATGCTTCCGCGATCGCGCGTGCCTGGCGCCAGCCGACGAACCTTTCGCAGGCCTGATATTCCCGGCGTTCTTTCGCGTCGGATTGCCGGAAGGGCTTCGCTTCGATGGACGCTTCGGGGATGTCGCTCACGCTCAGGTTCACCGCGCGCGCGAAGCTGAGCGCCTGCGAGCGCGAAGGCGTCAGCGCGGCAACAGGAGCGCCGCCGGAGCTGGCGGTGCTGGCCACGTCGTGTGAGATGCCGCCCGCATCGCGCGCCGGGGCGCTCGCAGAATGCGCCTGCCCACCGCCACATGCCGCAAGGAGCAGGCCGGCGGCCGTGATCGCGACCGCCTGCAGGCAGTGCCGCCGTGGCCTCATGGCACGGATATCGGCACGGCTGCCGGTGCCCTCAAGCGAGGATCGACCGTCCAACGCAAAATGCGCCGTTCAACTTCTGTCGCGAAGATGCCGAAGCTGGGGGGGATGGCGCAGCTCTCCCGTCCATTCCAGATCGCGCTCGTGGCCGTATGCCTGTTCGCAGGCGTGTGGTTCTTCGCGCTGAAGGGACACTCGACGAGCACCGGCGGCTCTGGCTCCACGCCGGCCGTAAACGCCAGCACGCCTTCCGTCTCCAAGCAGGCGAGCTCCGCCGCTGCGACCGGCGGATCCTCCGCTGTGGTCGCACGCGCAAAGGCTGCAGCGAAGACCGGCCACATCTATCACGGTCCCCTCCCCGGCCTCGAAGGCCTCACGCGCGACATCGCCAGGGCTCACGGAGCCGTCGCCGCCGTCGGAGCCAGCCCGTCCGCCCCGGTGTCCTCGGCCGGTCAGGCCAAGTCCCCTTCCACAGCCGCCGCCCAGCACTCGAGCGCGGCCTCCAAGCCCACCGCGACCTCCGCACCCGCCTCGACGGCGACTCCGACGGTGGCTCACACCAACGTCAAGCTGCAGCCGATCAAAGCGAAGAGCGGCGCCGGGCGCACACCGGCGCGACAGGTGCTTGTCGAACACGCGCTGCACGAAGGCAAGATCGCGGTGATCCTGTTCTGGAACCCCAAGAGCGCGAACGACGCGATCGTCAACTACGAACTGAGGCTGCTGGAGACGATCCACCATCTGATCAAGCCGCTGCCTCGCACCCCGCAGCTGCGCAAGGCGTTCAAGGCTTCGGGCCTCGAACTGGACAAGAGCTTCGCCGCGTTCATTTCGACGGCGAACCAGGTCGCCACCTATGGCTCGATCACGCGCGGCGTGCAGGTCTACGCCACGCCCACCATCTTCATCGTCAACAAGCAGGGTCATGCGACCGTGCTGACCGGGCTGCAGGACGCCTTCTCGATCGAACAAGCGATCGACGAATCCCGCAACTCATAGCCTTACACTCGCTCGGGTGAGCGTTGCAGCCGCATCCTCCCCGCAGGGGGAGTATCTGATCAGCCATCTCGAACGGCCCCTCGGCCGGGGGCACACACCCGCGGACGCGTTCACGGGCGCCGCCGGCGGCGCTGCCTGCGGCGACCTGATCCGCATCTCGCTGTCGCTCGACCCGGACAGTCCCGACGGGCGCATCACCGACGCCGGCTTCGATGCCAGCGGCTGTGGCGCCACAACTGCCGCCGGCAGCGCCGCGGTGAGCCTGCTGCGCGGCGCGCCACTGCTTCAGGCGGCGCGAATCGGCCCGGGCGAGATCGCCCGGGAGCTCGGCGGGTTGAGCGCCGCCAAGCGCCACGCGGCCGAGCTCGCAGCCGATGCGCTGCACCGGGCTCTGGGCGGCGCGGCGCGGGCGCGAGCCTCGCTGGCGCCAGCCGACGGTCGCACGCTCGTGGCGATGAGCGGCGGCGTTGACAGCGCCGTCGCAGCGCTGCTGCTCAGCGAGGCCGGGGTCGAGACCGTCGCGGTGACGCTCGAGCTGTGGTCAGACCCCCAGAACGACGGCGATCTCAGCTGCTGCTCGGCGCAGGCCGTCCGCGGCGCCCGCGAGCTTGCCCACGAGCTTGGCATGGCGCACCTGTCGATCGACCTGCGCGCCGAGTTCCGCGCCGGCGTTGTCGATGGCTGGCTCTCCGATCATGCCGCCGGGCTCACGCCCAACCCGTGCGTGCGCTGCAACGGCAACGTCAGGCTCGACGCGATGCTGGAGCTGGCCGCTCGTCTGGGGTCCCAGACGCTCGCCACGGGACACTACGCGCGCGTGATCGCATCGTCCCCGGCATCGTCCCCGGAGGGTGAGGGGGAAGGCCAGCCCACGCCGCTGCTGAGGACCGCGCTCGACATGAGCAAGGACCAGAGCTACGTGCTCTCGGCGCTCTCGCCGCAGTCGCTCGCGCACATGCGCTTCCCGCTCGGAGACATGAGCAAGCCGCAGACCAGAGCGCTCGCCGAGCGTGCCGGCCTGGCGGTTGCGCGCAAGCACGACTCCCAGGATCTGTGCTTCCTGGCAGGCACCCGCCATGGCGAGTTCCTCGAGCGTCACGCGGGGCTCGGGCTACGCCCCGGCCAGATCATCGACCGTCAGGGAACGGTTCTCGGCGAGCACGACGGCGCCCACCGCTACACCGTCGGCCAGCGCCACGGCCTTGGGCTCTCCGCACCCGAGCCGCTGTATGTGCTCGCCACGGATGCGCGTGCGAACACGGTCACGGTCGGCTCCCGCGATGCGCTGCTGGCGGATGAGGTGCTCGTGCGCCAGGTGACGCTGCACCGGGACGGCGGTTGCGTCGACGGCGTGCGCGTGCGCGCGCACGGGCGGCGTTTCGCGGCTCGCCTGCGCGGCGATCTGCCCGCCGGGACCCACCAGCGACTGGCGATCGAGCTGCACGAGCCCGCCGAGCGCACCGCCCCCGGTCAGATCGCCTGTCTGTACGCGGGCGATCTGGTCGTCGGGTACGGCACCGTGGACGCCTAAGATCATCCCTCCATGACCTCTGATGAGATCCGTGAGCGCTACCTGAGCTTCTTCGAGGAGCGCGGGCACAAGCGCATCCCCTCGGCCTCGCTCGTGCCCTCGGCGCACGACGCCTCGGCGCTGCTGACGGTCGCCGGCATGCATCCGCTGAAGCCCTATTTCCTCGGGCAGGAATCGCCCCCGGCGCCGCGTCTGACGAGCTGCCAGAAGGTCTTCCGCACGGTCGACATCGACAACGTCGGCAACACCGCCAGCCACCTCACCTTCTTTGAGATGCTCGGCAACTTCTCCTTCGGCGACTACTTCAAGCGCGAGGCGATCGCGTTTGCCTGGGAGCTCTCGCGCGAGGTCTTCGGCTTTCCCGAGAGCGACATCTGGGTGACCGTGTTCGAAGGCGACGACGGCCTCGGGCTCGGCCCCGACGAGGAGGCGATCGCGCTGTGGAGCGAGCTCGGGGTCTCGCCCGAGCGGATCGTGCTGTGCCCGCGCTCTGAGAACTTCTGGCAGGCCGGCCCCACCGGCCCCTGCGGACCCTGCTCGGAGCTGTACATCGACCGCGGCCTCGAACATGGCTCGCCCGAGGACCTGCCGGGCGGCGAGAACGAACGTTTCCTGGAGTACTGGAACCTCGTGTTCATGCAGTACGACCAAGAGGCCGCGCCCGACGAGCCGGGCTCGGTGCTCAAGGCGCTGCCCGCCAGGAACATCGACACCGGCCTCGGCCTCAACCGCATGGCCGCGATCCTGCAGGGCAAGCAGTCGGTGTTCGAGACCGACCAGTTCCAGCCGCTGATCGAGCTCGGCGAGGAGCTCTCGGGAGCGCGCTACGGCGTCGACTTCGCAAGCGATCGGGCGCTGCGGATCCTCGCCGACCATGCGCGCGCGATGACGTTCCTGACCGCCGACGGCGTGGTTCCCTCCAACGAGGATCGCGGCTATGTGCTGCGCCGCGTGATGCGCCGTGCGATTCAGCAGGGGCTCGCGCTGGAGCTCGCGCCGGGCTTCCTGACGCGCTACTCCGAGCGCGTGCGCGAGGTGATGGGCGCCGCCTACCCCGAGCTGCGCGAGCAGGCCGCCGCGACCGACATGTGGCTCTCCGCCGAGGAGGAGGGCTTCGGGCGCACGCTCGCACAGGGCATGGAGATCCTGCGCGAGCACATCGCCCAGGCGCGCCTCGCGGGGCGTTCGACCGTGCCGGCGAGCGACGTGTTCACGCTGCACGACACGCATGGCTTTCCCTATGAGATGACCAGCGAGCTGCTGGCCGAAGAGGACCTCGCGATCGAGGGCGACTTCGAAGAGCTGATGGAGCAGCAGCGCGAGCGCGGCCGCCTCGGCGCCGGGCGCGCCGGCGGCGAGACGGCTGCGGCGATCGCCGACATCGGCTCGCTCGATGGCGGCGCGCCGACGCGCTTCACCGGATATGAGACCGAGGTTCAGCCGACGACCGTCGTCGCGGTCAGGCAACTCGACGCGCTCGACGGCGCCGGCGGCAATGGCGCAGCGCCGGCGCGACTGCTGGTGAAGCTGGCCGAGTCGCCGTTCTACGCCGCCGGCGGTGGCCAGGTCTCCGATGTCGGCACGATCGAGTGCGAGCACGGCGACTGTCGCGCGCGAGTAGAGGATGTCCTGTTCCTTGGCGAGGACCGCGTGCCCGAGGTGCTCGTGGAGGCCGGCACGCTCGCGGTCGGCGAGCAGGTGCTGGCGCGCGTCGACCACCTCATGCGGCACAAGACCGAGTGCAACCACACGGCCACGCACCTGCTGCAGGCGGCGCTGCGCGAGCGCGTCGGCAGCCATGTGCGCCAGGCCGGCTCCTACGTCGGCCCCGACAAGCTGCGCTTCGACTTCAGCCACGGTCAGGCGCTCAGCGCCGAGGAGCTGCGCGACGTCGAGGATCGCGTCAACGGCTGGATCGCCCGCAACGATCCCGTGCACGCGATCACGACCACGCTCGACGAGGCCAAGCAGCTGGGCGCGATGGCGCTGTTCGGCGAGAAGTACGGCGAGGTCGTGCGCCTGGTCGAGGTCGGCGATGGGGACTACTCGCGCGAGCTCTGCGGCGGCACCCACGTCCGCTCGACCGCGGAGATCGGCGCCTTTCGGATCCTGCACGAGACCTCGAGCTCCGCCAACGTGCGCCGGATCGAGGCCGTCACCGGTCCCGTCGCCGTCGAGCTGCTGCGCGAGCACGACCGTCTGCTGAAGGAGATGGCCACGCAGCTGCGCACCCGTCCTGAGGATGCCCCCGCGGCTCTCACGGCGCTCACGCAGGAGCGGGGGCGCCTGCAGAAGGCGCTCAAGGAGGGCGCCGGCGCGCAGGCGGGGACAAGCGCCGTCGACGTCGATGCCTTGGCAGCCAAAGCCGAGCAGGTCGGCGGCGCCAGCGTGCTCACAGCCGCTGTCGAGGTCGGTGACGCCAAGGCGCTGCTCGAGCTGCTCGATCGGATCAAGGGCCGCCTGCCGGACGCGGCGATCCTGCTCGGCACGACCGCCGACGGTCGCGTGCACCTGGTGGCGAGCGTCGCGCCGGCGCTGGTCGAGCGCGGCGTCAAGGCCGGTGCGATCGTCAAGAGCGCCGCTGAGGCCGTGGGTGGCGGCGGCGGCGGGCGCGACACCCTGGCCCAGGCCGGAGGACGCGACCCCGAGCGCCCGGGCGAGGCCATCGAGGCCGGGCGCGCGACGATCGAGGCGGCGCTCGCGGCTTGATGCGCGTGCTCGCGCTCGACTACGGAAGCGCTCGCTGCGGCTGCGCTCTGAGCGATCCCACCGGCACGATCGTCACGCCCGTCGAGGTCGTCGCACGCCCCGCCACCAAGCGTGGCTTCGCGCGGCTGCGCGAGCTCGTGCGCGAGCGCGAGGTCGAGCGCGTGATCGTCGGGCTGCCACTGTCACTCGACGGCAGCGATACCGAGCAGACACGCGAGACGCGTGCGTTCGCCGGCGAGCTCGCCCAGCGACTCGGCGAGGCTGTTCCCGTGGAGATGCACGACGAGCGCTTCACCACGCGTCTGGCGCAGAGGATCGACGGGCCGGCTCGAGCGTTCAACACGAGCGAGGACTCGCGCGCCGCCGCGCATCTGCTCGAGAGCTGGCTGGCGGCGCGGTCGCGTTAGGGTTGGTGTTCCTTGTCTCGCGGCGATCGATCACGACCAGGGCGCGAGCGCACCGCCGCCGAACGCGAGCGCGACCGCCTCGAGCGGGAGGGCCGACGCGGGCCTGCGCTCGAGCCGCCGCCCGCCGCCGTCGTGCCGCCGCCGCCTTCGCCTCCGCTGCCCCCGTCGCCTCGACTGCCAGTCCTGGGCGGCGGTGCGCCGCAGCGCCCCAGGCGCTCGCGGCGACGCGCTTGGATCGCGCGACTGTCTGCGCTGCTGGCGCTTGCGGCTGTGATCGTGGCGGTGGTTGCGCTGCTGCACGCACACGACTCGAAATCGGTGGCGCCGCCTGCGCCGCCGCCGGTCGTGAAGGTGCTGATAGCGGAGGGCAAGACGCGTGCGCAGATCGCGCAGATCGCGGCCAAGGACGGGCTGAAGGGCAGCTACGCCGTGGCCTCCAGGCGCTCTTCGCTGCTGAACCCCGTCACCTACGGCGCCCCGAGCGGGACCCCCGATCTCGAAGGCTTCCTGTTCCCGGCGACCTATGACATGGAACCCGCCGAGCCGGTCACCCGGCTCGTGCAGGAGCAGCTGGTCGCGTTCAAGGAAAACTTCGGCGCAAGCGACGTCGCGCGCGCCCACGCCCTGCACGTGACGCCCTACCAGCTGCTGATCGTGGCCTCGATGGTCGAGCGCGAGGCGCAGATAGCGGGCGATCGACCGAAGATCGCCGCGGTCATCTACAACCGCCTGGCGGCCGGCATGCCGCTCGGGATCGACGCGAGCATCTACTACGCGGTCGAGCTTGCAAGCGGGATCGCGACATACACCCACGAACTCAGCGAAGCTCAGCTGCACATCGACTCCCCCTACAACACGCGCACGCACCTGGGCCTGCCGCCGACCCCGATCTCCAACCCCGGCGTCGCCTCGATCGAAGCCGCGGCTCACCCCGCGCACGTCTCCTACCTGTACTACGTCGCGGGGGCGGACGGCTGTGGCGAGCAGGTGTTCTCGAACACGCTCGCCGAGTTCGAAGTCAACGCCGCCGCATACAAAGCGGCGGTGGCGCGTAACGGCGGCAAGCCGCCGGTCTGCAAGCACACGTGATGGTGCGCCTCGGCGTTCTCGGCTGGCCGGTCGCGCACAGCCGCTCGCCGGCGATGCACAACGCCGCGCTCGCGGCGCTCGGGATGGCCGACTGGCACTACCAGCGTCTGCCGGTGCCACCGGCGTTGTTCGCCGAGACGACCGTCGCGCTCGCGGCCGCCGGCTTCCTCGGCGCGAACGTGACGATCCCCCACAAGCATGCGGCGCTCGCGCTCGCCACCGAGGCCTCGCCCGCGGCACGTGAGATCGGCGCCGCGAACACGCTCACGTTCGCCGAGGACGGCTCGATTGCCGCCGAGAACACCGACGCGCCCGGACTGCTCGCGGCGCTCGCGCGGCTGCCTGAGATGCCCGCGCACCCGCGCGTGCTGGTGCTCGGCGCGGGGGGCAGCGCACGCGCGGCGGTGTGGGCGCTGCGCGAAGCCGGGGCCAGCGAGATATCCGTCTGGAACCGCACGCCCGAGCGCGCGCAGGCGCTCGCGCGAGACCTCGGCGTGCGCGCGGCACCGATCGCCGAAGCGGCCGATCTGCTCGTCAACTGCACCTCTGTGGGGCTGCAGGCGCCCCCAAGCGTAGAACGCTCGGCCAGTGAGGGTGAGGCGCTCAACCAACTCGGATTGACGTTCGATCAAGTCGGTACCTACCCGTATGTTGTCGACTTCGTATATCGCTCCGAGTCAACGCCGCTGCTCGCGGCTGCAAGGGCGCATGGCGCGAGCACCGTCGACGGGCTCGAGCTGCTCGTCGCTCAGGGTGCCCTCAGCTTCGAGCTGTGGACCGGCCGCCAGGCGCCGCTCGAGCTCATGCAGCGCGCTGCCCGCGAGCAGCACCCGACCGACCGCTAGCCGACAGAGCGCTAGGCGCATGTGCGGGGAGCTCGCGCGATGAGCGAGCTGCCGCAGACGGACCCGGACCTGCACGCGATCTTCGGGATCGACGGGATCTCTGAGGAGCCCGGCTCCGAACGCGGCGGCGATCGCATGATCTCGGTGGAGCGTGCCGCCAGGGGAGAGGTCGAGCTCGACCTCGAAGACCGAGCGCTGCCCGGGGTGAGCGAGCACATCGAGCTGGCCGCCGATCTGCAGGTCGGCCTCGAGGACACTGAGGTCGAGCTGGAGAGGATCGCGGGCGCCGATCTGGAGACCGACACATACGCCGGGGATCAGACCGCGGCGGTCGACACGCGCGGGACCTCAGCCGAGGGATACACGGGAATCACCAAGCCCTCGCGCCGGGGCTCCTCGCAGCGCTTCCTCACAGACGTGATCGTCGACATGGGCCTGGCCACGCGCAAGCAGGTCGAAGACGCGCTGGAGAGCTCACGCGTGTCGGGCACCACGCCCGAGCGGGCACTGCTCGACAGCGGCGCGATCACGGCCGACGCGCTTGCGCGCGCGCTGGCCGAGCGCTACGGCCTCGACCATCTCGACCTCGGCGTCTTCAGCGTGGACATGGCCGCCGCCAACCTCGTCAGCACCACCGTCGCCAAGCGCTACAACACGGTGCCGGTCGCGTTTGCCGACAAGCGCACGCTGCTGGTCGCGATGGCCGATCCCTCCAACGTGCTCGCGGTCGATGACATCGCGATCATGACCGGCTATGAGATCCGCGTCGCGGTCGCGCCGCCGGATGACATCGCGAACCTGATCTCACGCCTGGACAGGCTCGAAGACGTCGTCGGCGAGTCCGCCGAGGTCCTCGAAGACGGCGAAGACGGGGCAGAGGTCGTCGCGCTGCACGAGACCTCCGAAGACGCGCCGGTCATCAAGCTCGTCAACCAGCTCGTCGCCCAGGCCGTCGAGCGCGGTGCTTCGGACATCCATCTCGCTCCCGACGGGCGCGAGCTGCGAGTGCGCTTCAGGGTCGACGGCGTGCTCCAGGACATCACGAGCGTGCAGCGGCGGATGGCCGCGGGCGTGATCTCGCGCATCAAGATCATGGCCGAGCTGAACATCGCCGAGAAGCGCCTGCCACAGGACGGCCGTGTGGGGCTGGTGGTCGACGGCCGGCATGTCGATCTGCGTGTGGTGACGCTGCCGAGCGTCCACGGCGAGGGCGTCGTGATGCGTGTCCTGGACAAGGAATCGGTGGTGGTCGAGCTCGACAAGCTCGGCATGGCCGAGCCCGAGCGCGAGCGCTTTGAAAAGGCCTGTCGCGAGACACACGGCGCGGTGCTCGTGACCGGTCCCACGGGCTCGGGTAAGTCCACGACGCTGTACGCGGCGCTGCAGCTGCTGAACACGCCGGAGAAGAACATCATCACGGTCGAGGACCCGGTCGAGTACGAAATGGCCGGCCTCACCCAGGTCCAGGTCTCGGCGAAGGTCGGCCTGACGTTCGCCGCCGGGCTGCGCTCGATGGTGCGCGCGGACCCCGACATCATCATGGTCGGGGAGATCCGAGACCGCGAGACCGCCCAGATCGCCGTGGAGTCCGCGCTCACCGGGCACCTGGTGCTCTCGACGCTTCACACCAACGACGCGCCGTCGGCGATCACGCGGCTGATCGAGATGGGCGTCGAGCCGTTCCTGGTCGCCTCGGCGCTCGATTGCGTGGTGGCCCAGCGCCTGGCGCGGATGCTGTGCCCGAGCTGCAAGCGGCGCACGATCATCCCGGCGAAGGTGCTGCGCGACAACGGCTACCGCGCGCGCGTCGAGCTCGAGGCCTATGAGCCGGTCGGCTGCCGGCGCTGCGGCGGCAGCGGCTACCGCGGCCGCCTGGGGCTGTATGAGGTGATGAAGATCACCCCGGAGATCCAGGCGCTGGCGCTCGAACGCAGCCCTGCCGAGGCGATCCGCGACCTCGCCGTCAGCCAGGGCATGACGCGAATGCGCGACGACGGCCTGCAGAAGGTCAGGATCGGGCGCACCTCGATGGCCGAGATCGCGCGCGTCATCGGCACCAACTGAGCTCGTATCTTCGTCCACCGCAGCGGCGGCAGCGATGTTCGTTCCTAATGGACTTGCGCCGATCTGTCGATGGACGGACCCATGGACATCGATTTCGCAGACCTGCTGATGGAGGTCGTCAACCGCCGGGCATCCGATCTGCACCTGAGCTCGGGCGCACACCCGACGGTCCGCGTCCGCGGCCGCCTGACGCCGCTGGAGGAATACCCGAAGCTCTCGCCGACGGACACGCGCGAGATCGTCTACTCGATCCTCACCGGCGACCAGCGCCAGCGCCTGGAGACCGACTGGCAGCTGGACTTCGCCTACTCGATCCCCGGCCACGCTCGCTTTCGTGTCAACGCCTACTACCAGCGCGGCGCGATCGGCGCCGCCTTCCGCCTGATCCCGTTCGGGCTCAGCTCGATCGACGAGCTCGGCCTGCCGGCCGCGGTGCACGAGTTCACGCGCCGCCCGCGCGGCTTCGTGCTCGTGACCGGCCCCACCGGCTCGGGCAAGTCCACCTCGCTCGCGGCGATGATCGACTCGATCAACTCCACGCGCGAGGAGCACATCATGACGATCGAGGACCCGATCGAGTTCCTGCACGGGCACAAGAAGTGCATCGTCAACCAGCGCGAGCTCGGCTCCGACGCACAGAGCTTCTCGATGGCCCTCACCGCCGCCCTGCGCCAGGACCCCGACGTGATCCTCGTCGGCGAGATGCGCGACCTGGAGACGATCTCCACCGCACTGACCGCCGCGGAGACCGGGCACCTGGTGTTCGCGACGCTCCACACCCAGGATGCCGCGCAGACGATCGACCGCATCATCGACGTGTTCCCTTCCCACCAGCAGGGGCAGGTGCGGGTGCAGCTGTCGGTGGCGCTCGAGGGGATCATGACCCAGCAGCTGCTGCCGAATGCCGACGGCTCCGGGCGAGTCGCTGCGTGTGAGGTGCTGGTGCCCAACCCGGCGATCCGCAACCTGATCCGCGAGGGCAAGACCCACCAGATCTACTCGGTGCTGCAGACCGGTTCGGCGCAGGGCATGCAGACGATGGACACGGCGCTCGCGACGCTCGTGCGCCAGGGCAAGATCACCCAGAAGCTCGCCGAAGCACGCTCCTCGACCCCCGATGAGTTCAGGCGCCTGATGGGGGCACCTTCGCTGGCGGCCGCCTGAGCATCCCGGCATGAGCACCTACGTCTTCAAGGCCATCGATCTCGCCGGCGGCAAGGCCCGCGGCGAGGTCGAGGCGGAATCCAAGCAGGCGGTCTCCGACCAGCTCAAGCAGCGCGGGCTGATCGTCCTCGACATCGCCGACAAGCACTCCTCGAAGAACATCGAGATCGCGCTCAAAAAGAGCGTCAAGCCGACCGAGCTCGCGATCTTCGCCCGCCAGCTCTCGACGATGATCTCCTCGGGCATGAGCATCCTGCGCGCGCTGTATGTGCTGGAGGAGCAGACCGAGAGCAAATACCTGAAGGAAACGATCGTCGCGGTGCGCAAGGACGTCGAGGCGGGCCTGTCGCTGAGCGACTCGATGGCGCGCCACCCGAAGGTCTTCAGCCAGCTGTTCGTCGCGATGACCGAGGCCGGCGAGACCGGCGGTGTGCTCGAGGACTCGCTCGTGCGCGTTGCCGACCAGCTCCAGAAAGACGCCGCCCTCCGCCGCCAGGTGAAATCCGCGATGATCTACCCGGCGCTCGTCGGCGGCTTCGCGATCGCCGTGATGATGGCTCTGTGCGCGTTCCTCGTGCCCGTGTTCGAGGGCGTCTTCAAGGAATTCGGCGGCGAACTTCCGAAGCTGACGCAGGTCTCGGTGATGATGTCCAAGGCCGTCACCGGATACTGGTGGCTGATCTTCGGGGGAAGCGGGGCCCTGGTCGTGGCGTTCGTGAAGTGGAAGAAGACCCCGTGGGGTCGTCGCCAGTGGGATCACTTCCGCCTGCACGTGCCGATGAAGATCGGCACGATCGTGCAGGAGGTCTCCGTGGCGCGCTGGTCGCGCACGCTCGCCTCCCTGACGCACGCCGGCGTGCCGCTGCTGCAGGCGCTCGAGATCACCGGGCGCACCGGCGGCAACATCGCCGTGGCCGAAGCGATGGACGGCGTGATCGCCTCGGTCAAGCGCGGTGGCACGATCGCCGCGCCGCTGGCGCAGGCGCCGATCTTCCCTTCGATGGTCACGCACATGGTCGGCGTCGGCGAGGAAACCGGTGCGCTGGATGAGATGCTCGACCGCATCGCCGAGTTCTACGAGGAACAGGTCGAAGCGGCGGTCAAGTCGCTGATGTCGATCCTGGAGCCGATCCTGATCATCGTGATCGGCGCGATGGTGGGGTTCATCGTGATCTCGATGTACCTGCCACTGTTCGAAGTCTACAACCGAATCGAATAAATTAAATTAATTGATCGGGACGCTCGATCTGCACGCGACGGCCCCGGTCGCTGCCGTGCACCGACAGTGAAACGCGCCCGTCGAGCAGGTCCAGCAGCTCCGCGCCGACGAGCTCGCGCCGCCACCCGCGCAGCGTGCGCACGTCGGCCTCCTCCTCGCCGCTGCGCGCGGCCGCGACGATCGCCTGCAGGTCCGCGCGTGCGGCCAGCAGCTCGTAGGCGAGCCCCGCTTCGCGCGCGCGCGCTCGCAGCAGCGCCTCACCCAGCGCCACCAGCGGAGCGTCATCGGGCTTGGGCGCGGGCGGGCGCGTCAGCTCCGGCGGCGGGTCCGGTGGGCGCTCGCGCCCGCGGCGCACAGCATCGAGCAGATCCTCCGCCCGGCGCCCGCCGGAGCTCCCGCCCACACCGCGGATCCGCTCGAGCTCCGCGCGCGAGGACGGCCGGCGCTTGGCGATCTCCATCAGCGTGGCGTCGCCGAGCACGCTCTGTACGGGGCGATCGTGGCGCTCGGCGGTGCGCTCGCGCCACGCCACCAGCTCGCGCGCGATCGGCCGCGCCGAGGCGCTGAGGTTGCCGATTCGCGGCAGCCGCGCGAAGATCGTCTCCGGGTCGCGCTCGTCGCTCGAGCGAGCCAGCGGCTCGCACTCCTCGCGCGCCCACTGCAGACGGCCGAGCTCGCGCAGACGGCGCTCTAGCTCGCTCGCCAGCTCGAGCAGATGCACGACGTCCTCGCGCGCGTAGGCGAGCTGCTCGGGTGAGAGCGGGCGCGCGTCCCAGCGGGTGAAGCTCGCCGTCTTGGACACGCGCAGGCCGAGCACCTCGCTCAGCAGCGAGTCGTATGAGACCTGCGCGCCGAGCCCCGCGAAGCCGGCGGCCACCTGCGTGTCGAACACGTTCGTCACCTCTGTGCGCAGGCACCTGCGCGCAAGCGCCACGTCCTGGCGCCCGGCGTGCATCACGATCTCGACCGCCGGATCGGCGAGCACCTCCGCGAGCGGCGACCCGTCGAAGCCCTCGAGCAGCGGATCGACGACCAGGATGTGCTCGCCGATGTCCTCGCCTTCCCGCTCCGCCTGCGGGGACGATGCGGGGATCGCCAGTTGCACCAGGCACAGCAGCGTGCGGTAGCGCCCCTCGCCCATGAACTCCGTGTCGAGCGCCAGTCTGCCCGCCGCGCGCGCTCCGTCGGCCAGCGCCGCCAGCCGCTCGCGCTCCTCTGAGGCGCTCACGGCTTCGCTCCCGGCAGCAGGTACAGCAGCCCGCCCTGCGGCAGGCCCGCCTCGAGCGAGACGTCGGTCCCGTGTGCGCGCACCCACCGCACCGGCGCTGAGCACGCGGGGTTCACCGAGGCGGCCACGTGCGTGCAGAACGTGTTCAGGAAGGCATAGCGCACCTGTCCTTCGGCGATCAGCTGCTCGAGCTTTGAAACGGAGGTGAACACGCGTGCGTCATAGGTTGTCAGCACCAGCACCGGGCGGCCATCCTGCACGATCAGCGAGCCGATCGCGGTCGCCGACTCGGCCGCCAGCTCGTAGCGCGCCCCGTCCTGGTGGGCGAGCAGGTAGGCGCTCAACGGGCGCTGCTGGTCGCCGGGAAGCTCGCCGACGAGGCCGGCGTCGCTGACGCGATTGCGGATCGCGGTGAAGTCCGCCTTCAACGGGATCGCCAGTACTGCCACGAGCGCGAGCGCCATCGCGGCCGCCGGCGTCAGCAGCGCGCGCAGTATCGAGGGCACGGCCGGCAGACGCGCGAGCAGTGCGCAGCCGATCGCGCCGAGCGCACCTGCGAGCGCGATCCACCACTCCGCCGGATGACCGTAGAGCAGGCGCTCGGCGTAGTAGACGGTGATCGCGAGGGTCAAGACCAGCCATGCCAGGCGCAGAGCGGCCGCGCTGACCGGCAGGCGCGGTGTGGTCGGTCTCGCATCGGTGCCCGTGCCCGAGAGCACCCACGCGAGGCCGATCCCAAGCATCGCCGCAACCGCCGGTGTGAAGCCTTCGACGTAACGCGGGTGCAGGCGCACCATGTCGCTGAAGAGCACGATGCCGGCGAGCATCCACAGCCCCAACCCGCCCGCCGCCGCGCGGCGCATGCGCGCGCGGGCCTCGGCCTCGGGATCGCCGCCGTCGCCCGCCCTGGCGCCAGGGCGCAGACCGCAGACCAGCGCCGGTATCCCCAGCAGCAGCGCCACCAGCAGCTCCAGGCCGAGCCGCTCGCCGGAGAGCGGGCCCACGCGCGCGAGCAGGCGCGTGGGGGACGGGGGCACGATCGGGATGTGGTCGCGCTCCTCCTGCGTGGCCACCGGATAGCGGTGACCCGATTCGTAGACGGTCGCTCCCGGTTCCGGCGATTTGCCGCCGAGGCGGTCGCTGCCGTTGAACACGAACGCGGCGTTCCAGGCACTGCCGTTGGTCGAGCCGATCGCATACGGGCGATCGTGCGCCGGGAACAGCAGCGTCGCCGTCAGCCACAACAGCGCCACCACCACGTAGACCACGCCCGCCGCGCCGACGCGCAGCAGGCGCCGGGGGCGCGAGCCGGGCAGCCCCAGGTAGGCGAACAGGGCAATCCCCGGCAGCGCCACCAGCGACTCCAGCAGCTTGATGTCGAACGCCACCCCCAGCGCCGCCGCGGCGGCGAGCAGCCACCGCGTGCGCCCCGTCTCGCTCGCGCGCACCACCGCCCCCAAGGCCAGTACCAGCGTGAGCATCATCACCCCGTCCATCGTGTCGCTGCGCGCCGTGATCACCTCGATCGGCAGCACCGCCATCGCCGCCGCCGCCGCGATGCCGGCCGCCGGGCTCCACATTCGGCGCACGAGCACGTACAGCAGCGGCACCGACGCGGTGCCCGCGAACGCCTCCGGCAGCTTCAAGGTCGTCGAGCTGAAGCCGAGCAGCTTGACGCTGATCACCTGCAGCCACAGATCCACCGGCGGCTTGTCGATCGAGACGCTCCCCCCGGGCTCGAACGCGCCGAAGAAGAAGTTGTGCCAGGACAGGCCCATGCTGCGCACGGCCGCGTCGTAGAACGGGTCGGGCGGAACCTGGCCGATGTGCAGCAGGCGCAGCACCGCGGCGCCAGCCGTGATCGCCGCCACCACAGCCCACTCCGCCGTGCGTCCTCGTGTTCTCACGCGCGGAACGCTAGTCTCATCGGCTCGTGGCGAGCGAGGACAGCGACAGCGAGGATCAGGCACCGGCGTCCCATGGGCCGCGGGAGTGTATGGCCTGTCGCGGCAGCGGTCAGGTGATCTCGAACCTCGGCGGCACGCCGAGCACGATCGTCTGCCCGTGGTGCGAAGGCGCCGGCATGCGCCTGCCCGAGGTCGACGCTCAGGCGCGCTGGCCGGCGCCGGACGCCGGCGCCGCCGTGGCGCCAGAGCCCGCCGCCTGACTCAGCGCCGGCCAGGCGCAGCGTTCCAAGCTCCCAAGGTAGGGAGCGCTCACGCCGCTGCTCATTCGTCCAAGCGCTCGTGCACGTATAAAGGTCGCCCGCGGGCGGGTCGATGCAGCCGCTGACAAAGCCAGTACCGAGGTGCCAAGGCAAGGCATCCTTGCGGTGCGTAGCAAAGCCGGCGGACCTCGTCAGGGGGGACGCATCGCCGCTTGAGGCGATTACCGAGGGCTGGCGCCCAAATCGGAATCCTAGGAGGATTCATGTTGAAATCACTACGCCAGCGCACCGGCGATGAGGGCGGTTTTACCCTCATCGAACTTCTGGTCGTGATCCTGATCATCGGCATCCTCGCCGCGATCGCGATTCCGGCGTTCCTTAGCCAGAAGAGCAAGGCCTACGACTCCTCGGCCAAGACGCTTGCGCAGACCGCGCAGACGGCTGCTGAGACGCTGGCGACCGAAAACGGCGGTAGTTACGCCGCTGTGAGCCTGGCCGAACTCAACAAAGTTGAGCCTTCGATCAACACCTCGAGCACCAACGAAGCCGAGCTCACCAAAGCAGAAGAAATCGAAAGCGGCGGCGGCTACAAGGTTGTTGCCACGGCACAGAACACGGGCGACGAATTCAGCGTTGTGCGTAAAGCCAACGGCGTTGTCGAACACCTCTGCGCGAGCACCAAAGGAACCAAAACTGGCTGCCCAGGCAAAAGCGCCTCTGCATCCAGCTGGTAGCAGTCCGGTCTCGAGCTGAAAAGCTCTGATCGAAATAAGCAGCAACGAGAGGCGGCCTTCGGGCCGCCTCTCCTCGTTCACGCTCAAGTGCCGAGCCGCGCCGGCCGATCAGTCTTCCCATGGAGGCAACCTTCGCGGGCGTCCTCGGCGCGATCTTCGGCTCGTTCTTGAACGTGGTCGTCTACCGGCTTCCCCGCCATGAGTCACTGGTGAAGCCCGCGTCGCACTGCACCAAGTGCGGCACGCCGGTCAAACCCTACGACAACATCCCGATCCTCTCGTGGCTGCTCCTGCGCGGTCACTGTCGCGGCTGTGGAGTCTCGATCTCGGCTCGCTACCCGCTGATCGAGGCGCTCACGGCGGCCCTATGCGTTGGGGCTGTGCTCACGCACCACTCGAGCGCAGGCATCGCGTTGAGCGTGGCGCTGATCCTGCTGGTGGTCCCAGCGGCATTCATCGATCTCGAGCATCGGATCATCCCCAACCGGATCACGGCCCTCGGCGCGGTGCTCGCGCTCGCGCTCGGGCTCGCGCTCGATCCCGCAGGTGAGCCCGAACGCCTGATCGCCGGTGCCGCCGCGGGCGGCTTCCTGCTGCTCGCCGCGCTCGCCTACCCCGGAGGCATGGGCATGGGCGACGTCAAGCTCGCCGGCATGATGGGCCTGTTCCTGGGCGCCGCCGTCGCACCGGCGCTGCTGATCGCGCTGGTCTCAGGGGTCGCGCTGGGTGTGGTCGTGATCGCTCGCAAGGGCGCGCAGGCTGGACGCAAGACCGCCGTCCCGTTCGGCCCGTTCCTCGCGCTCGGGGCGCTGCTCGCAGTCTTTGTCGGCCATCAACTGGTCGATGTCTACGTCAATCACTTCCTTCACTAAAGCGCTTCGGCCTCCGCGCCGATACCGCAGATGCGGGTCATCCCCCCGCCTTCTGCAGCGTCCCACACGAGATGCGACTCCTCCCTTCACGAATCCCATCGCTGCCTTCGGGCCTCTCGCTGAATCTCGGCAAGCGATCGCCTGAGAACCTGATCGGCCTGGACATCCAGCCGGGATTCGTCGCGGCCGTGCAGGCACGCGTCAACGGCTCGATCGTGGCCGAGCGTGCCGCCTCGCTGGCGTTGCCCGCCGACTGCGTGCGTGACGGCGAAGTGATGGACGAGGACGCGCTCAGCGAGACGCTGCGCGAGCTGTTCGTCGAGAGCGGGTTGAGCAAGCGCGTTCGCGTCGGTGTGGCCAACCAGCGCACGGTGTTGCGCACGCTCGAGCTGCCGCCCGTCACCGATCAGAAGGAACTTGCGGCAGCGGTCAACTTCCAGGCTCAGGACCAGGTGCCGATGCCGCTCAACAACGCCGTCATGGACTTCCATCCGCTCGGCATCGTCGACACCCCAGCCGGTCCGCGCCAGCGCGTCGTGCTCGTGGCCGCACAGCGCGACATGATCGAGCGACTGCTCGCCGCGGTGCGGCGCGCGGGACTGAGCGTCGAAGGGGTCGACCTGTCGGCGTTCGCGCTGATCCGCTCGCTCTACCGTCCCGACCCCGAGCAGACCGCTCGCGTGCTCTACCTGAACGTGGACGGGCTGACGAACCTGGCGATCGCCGAGGGGACCATCTGCCGCTTCACCCGCGTCGTCGGCAGCGGCCTCGAGGGCATGGCCAGCGAGCTCGCCGAGCGTCGCAGCATCGCGCTCGCGGAGGCTCGCGCCCTGCTCGCGGCAGTTGACCTGCGCGTGCCGGCTCCCGCCGAGCGTGTACGCGCGCCCGAGCAGGACGAGCATGATCTCGGCTCGGGCGAGGATCAGCAGCCCGCTGAGGGCCCTGAGGCACAGGAGCCTGTGGGCCTCGAGGACGCCGAGGACAGCGAACGCGCGATGGGTTACGAGGAGCTGGCAGCCGTCGAGAGCACCCCTGCGGCGCAGGCGGCGCAATCGCAATCGGATGCGGACGTGTGGGCGGTGCTCGAGAACGGCATCCGCGAGATCTCCGGCGAGGTCCGCAACTCACTCGACTTCCACCGCTCCCAGGAGGGCGGCGGCGAGGTCTCACACGTCGTGATGAGCGGCAGCGCCGAGGACATCCCCGGCTTTGCCGAGGCCCTGCAGCGCTCGCTGGGCGTCGAGGTTCGCAGCGGGCAGGTGGGCTTGCTCGAGCAGGGGCTGGGCGAGAACGTCTCCCCACATCGACTTGCGGTCGCAACCGGGCTCGCCGCTGCGGAGGCTCCGCAATGAGAGCCGTCAACCTGATTCCCGTCGAGCAGCGAAGCGGCCAGTCCGTCGGCGTTGGGCGCTCGCAGGGCGGCGCCTACGCGGTGCTCCTGTTGGTCGCAGGCGTTGCGATGCTCGCCTACCTCTACGGTCAGGCCCGCCACCAGGTCACGAGCCGCACCGCGCAGGCCGCGTCGCTGACCGCGCAGGCGCAGCAGACCCAGGCAGCAGCCGAACGGCTCGCGCCGTACACCAGCTTCATCGCGCTGCACGAACAGCGCATGCACGCCGTCCAGTCGCTCGTCGACTCGCGCTTTGACTGGGCCCACGTCCTGCACGAATTCGGTCGTGTGCTCCCGCCCGAGACATCCGTCACCTCATTGAGCGGCTCGATCGGCAGCCCGGGCGGCTCGACCTCCGCCACCTCCTCGACCTCCTCGACCTCCACCACGTCCTCGAGCGCGACCTCCACGACCGGCTCGGCCTCCGCTGGCACGGGCGCCGGGGCCGCGACCTCGGCCACCCCTTCGGGAAGCGTGCCTGCGTTCGCGATCACCGGATGCGCGATCAGCCAGCCGGCCGTCGCGCTGATGCTCGAGCGCCTGCACCTGATCGACGGCGTCAAGGAAGTCGCCCTTCAGAGCTCCGTCGCCGGGTCGGGTAGCTCCGCGGGCGGCAGCGGCTCCGGAGGCGGATGCTCGGGTAGTGACGTCACCTTCTCCGCCAACGTGACCTTCGATCCGCTGCCGAGCACTTCGGCGGTGGCGGCCGCGGCCAAGATCAAGACCGTGTCGGACAAGTCGAGTGCCGGCTCAGCCGCGGCTACCTCCGCGAACCCGAAAGTGAGCACGAAATGACCGGGCGCGATCGCATGGTCCTGATCGGCATCGTGGTAGTCGCGGTGCTCGGCGTGGCGTGGATGATGGTCGTCTCGCCCGAGCGCAACAAGGCCGGCCAACTGGACACCCAGGTCGCCGCTGCCCAGGCGCAGCTCGCGAGCGCCGAAAGCCAGGTGTCGAGTGCGCGCGCCGCGCAGTCACAGTACGCGACGGCCTACGCGTCGCTCGTGAGCCTCGGCAAAGCGGTGCCGCCAACCCAGGAAGTGTCGTCTTTGATCGAGGAACTAGCTCACGCGTCCGATCAGAAGCAGGTCGACTTCTCCTCGATCATGAGCAGCAGCGGCACCGGCTCGGGCGCGTCCTCCGCCGCCACAGCGACGGCTGGCCTCAGCCAACTGCCATTCACATTCGTGTTCGAAGGCAGCTACTTCGATCTGGAACATCTCTTCAACCAGCTCGCCGAGTTCGCGACGCTCAACGACGCCGGGGACCTCCAGGTCAACGGCCGCCTGTTGACGATCCAGAGCGTCAGGCTCGCCCCGGCGAGCACCACCGCCGAATCGGGCAAGCCCTCGAACGAGCTGACCGGCTCCATCACGGCCACGGCCTACGTGCAGCCGGCAAGCCAGGGAGTGACCGGTGCGACCGGTACCGCCTCACCTGTGGGCGCAACCGTGAGCCCGGCCGCGAGCTCCACGTCCGCGAGCTCGCCGACTTCACCAGCGATCGTGAGCGTAAAACCATGAGCGACTTCCTGACATCTATCAAGGCCGACCTGCTCGACAAGCGCCTGTTGCCGATCGTGGCGCTGGTGGTGCTTGCGCTGGTCGGCGCCATCGCATACGCCGTGCTCGGCGGCGGCTCCTCCGCGTCGACGCCGACCGCTGCGGTTCCGTCCACGGCCGCCACTGCCGCCGGCCTGGCTGTCAGTCAGACGACACCGGAAACGGCGGTTGCCGAGACGACCGGTGGCGCCTCCCAGCAGCGTAAGGGGTACTCCCACAACCCGTTCACCCCGCTGCCGGAAGCGAAGGCGAAGACCACCACCACGACGACGGCTTCCTCCACGACGGGCAGCAGCTCCTCGAGCTCCAGCGGCTCGTCGGGCTCCTCCTCGACGAGCTCTGGTGGCTCGAGTCCCACGGCGCCGTCCAAACCCTCCACGCCGGCCAAGCCGAAGACGGTCTACCACGTGGCGGTGCTGTTCGGTGTGCTCCCCGCGGGCGCGACGCCGCAGACCGCAACGCTGACCCCCTACGAGAACCTCAAGCTGCTCACGCCGCTGCCCTCAGCCAAGCAGCCGCTGATCGACTTCAGGGGCGTGACCCAGGGCGGCAAGAGCGTGACCTTCACGCTCGTCGGCGAAGCGATCCTGCGCGGTCAGGCAGCATGCCTGCCAAGCGACTCGCAGTGCGAAGCGATCGACCTGCGAACGGGCGAGTCTGAGCAGCTCGAATACGTCTCGGCGGCCGGTCAGCCGGTGCTCTACGAACTTAGGGTCGTGAGCATCGAATCGAGCAAAGGCTCAGCGGCCTCCGTCGCAAGCGTGCTGCGCGGCGAGTCCAAGGCTGGGTACAAGCTGCTCGAGCACGACGGGCTCGTCGCGATCCCCGACCTGCACTACTCCTCGCAGGCGGGCGTGCTGGTGTTCGCCACGCATGGGGCCTCCGCCGCCCGCGCGCACGCCGCCGCACACAAGCACCACGGGCGCTGAGCCCCCAGCAAATAAGCTTGGAGCGATGGAGCTCCGACTGACAACCGCCGGCGAGTCGCACGGGCCAGGGCTGACGTGCATCGTCGAGGGCATGCCCGCGGGCCTCGAGCTGACGCCGGAGGACCTCAACCGCGACATGGCGCGCCGCCAGCTCGGCCATGGACGCGGCGGGCGGATGAAGATCGAGCGCGACAGCGCCGAGATCACCGGCGGTGTGCGCCACGGACGCACGCTCGGCGGTCCGATCGCTCTGCAGGTGGCCAACCGCGACTACGCCAACTGGGAGGAGCGAATGAACCCCTGGCCGGTATCGGATCCGGCCCAGCCCACGGCCGAGGTGCATCTGCCGCGTCCCGGGCACGCCGACCTGGTCGGCGCGCAGAAGTACAAGCAGAGCGACGTGCGCAACATCCTCGAGCGCGCCTCGGCGCGCGAGACCGCCGCGCGCGTGGCCGGCGGCGGCGTCTGCAAGGCGTTCCTGAGCGCGCTCGGCGTGAGCGTGCGCTCGCACGTGATCCAGATCGCCTCGGTGCGCGCGCCCGAGCGCGAGGTCCCGCTCACCGACGCGGACTTCGCTGAGGTGGACGCCTCGCCCGTGCGCTGCCTCGACGCGGAGACCTCGAAGGCGATGGTGCGCGAGATCGACGCGCTGCGCAAGGCCAACGAGTCCCTCGGCGGCGTGTTCGAGGTGCAGGTGTTCGGGCTGGTGCCGGGCCTCGGCTCGCACGTCTCCTGGGAGGAGCGCCTGGACGGCCGCCTGGCGATGGCGATCTGCTCGATCCAGGCGATCAAGGGCGCCTCGATCGGAGACGCCTTCACGATCGCCGGGCTGCCCGGCTCCCAAGCCCACGACGAGATCTTCTACTCCGAGGATCGTGGCTACTTCCGCGAGACCAACCGCGCGGGCGGCCTCGAGGGCGGCATGACCGATGGCGCGCCGCTGATCGTGCGCGGTGCGATGAAGCCGCTGCCGACGCTGACCAAGCCGCTGCGCTCGGTCGACACCGAGACGCACGCTCCCGCGCAGGCGCTGCGCGAGCGCACCGACTCCTGCACCGTGCCCGCCGCCGGGGTGGTGGGGGAGGCGATGGTGGCGCTGGTGCTCGCCGAGGCCTACCGGCGCAAGTTCGGCGGCGACCACGTCGATGACGTGCGCGAGGCCGTCGGCGCCTACACAGACCGCATCGGATGGCATTCGTCCTGATCGGCTTCATGGGCGCCGGCAAGTCGAGCGCCGCCGGCGAGCTCGCCGGGGCACTCGGCAGCCATGCGCTCGACAGCGACGCGCTGCTGGCCGAGGGCTTCGGCCATCCGGTCGCGCGGGAGTTCGAGCTGGCCGGCGAGGCCGCGTTCCGCGCCAGCGAGGAGCAGCTCGTGTGCGAGCTGCTCGGCGCCGCCGGGCCCGAGGACGTGCTCGCCCTCGGTGGCGGCAGCGTGCTCTCCGAGCGCACCCGCGGCGCGCTCTCCGACCATGTGACGGTGCTGCTGGAGATCGATCCGGACACGGCCTGGGAGCGCGTCAGCTCCCCGGCGCAGGCTGCCGGCGAGCGCCCGCTGGCGCGCGATCGCGACGAGTTCCGCGCGCTGCACGCGAGCCGGCGAGCGCTGTATGAGCAGCTCGCGGACGCGACCTTCACGAACGCCGCGAGCGGTGCGCTGGCGCGCGCGAGCGGCGCGCTGCGCGCGCTCGCCGCAGCTCCGCCCGGGACGCGCATGCTGTGGGCCAGCTCCGCCTCCGGCGAGTACCCGGTGCTGGTCGGTCGCGGCCTGCTCGGCGGGGACGATGGGGTCGCAGTGGGGTCGATCTGGCCGCTGGATCGCTCGCGCTCACGCGCCTTCTGCGTCAGCGATGAGTCGGTCGCGGCGCTCTACGGCGAGCGTCTGGGGCAGCTGGGTGCGACGATCGCGATCGCGCCCGGCGAGGAGCACAAGACGCTCGCGAGCGCCGAGCGCGTGTGGCACGAGCTGGCAAACGCGGACATGACCCGCGCCGATCATGTGGTCGCGCTCGGCGGCGGCGTCGTCGGCGATCTCGCCGGGTTCTGCGCTGCCACCTACCAGCGCGGCGTGCCGGTCGTGCAGGTGCCGACCACGCTCGTCGCCCAGGTGGACTCCGCCTACGGCGGCAAGACCGGGGTGGACCTGCCGGAGGCCAAGAACTACGTGGGCGCCTACCACCAGCCGGCTGGCGTGCTCGTGGACCCCGACACGCTCGCGACGCTGCCGGCGGCCGAGCTCGCGGCAGGCTGGGTCGAGATGCTGAAGACCGCGCTGATCGCCGGCGGCTGGCTGTGGCAGGCGGTGGCCGGCGGGGCCCTGGACGAGCAGGTGATCCTCGAGTGCGCGCGCACCAAGCTCGCCGTCGTGGCTGCCGACGAGCGCGACGGCGGGCGCCGCCAGGTCCTGAACCTCGGCCACACCGTCGGTCACGCGATCGAGACCGCAAGCGGCTACGCCCGCTACCGCCACGGCGAAGCGGTCGGGCTCGGTCTGCTGGCGGCGCTGCGGCTGTCGGGCCGGGACGAGCTGCGTGAGCAGGTGCGCGAGCTGCTGCTCGAGCGCGAGCTGCCGGTGAGCTTCAGCGGCGTGCCCGTCGATGCGGTGATCGAGGCGACCCGGCGTGACAAGAAGCGCCTCGGGGACAACGTGCCGTTCGTGCTGGTGCGGGCGCCCGGCGAGGTCGAGTTCGGCTGCGAGCTTCCGCCCGAGCAGGTCCACGCGGCCGTCGCGGAGCTCGCCGCATGAGCGACCGGGCCAAGCTGATCGCGGTGATGCACGGCGTCAACCTGGATCAGCTGGGGCGCCGCGATCCCGCGCTCTACGGCACGCTGACGCTGGCCGAGCTCGAGCAGCGGATCGAGCGGGAGGCAAGCGCGCTCGGACTGGCCACCAGCTTCTTCCACACCAACCACGAAGGGGACTTCATCGAGCACCTGCACTCCTTGAGAGCCCCGCCCACCCCGAGCACCCAGGCCGACGCGATCCTGCTGAACCCGGGGGCGTGGACGCACTACGCTTGGGCGATCCGTGACGCACTGGAGATCACAGGCCTGCCCGCCCTGGAGATCCATCTCTCCGACGTCCACAGCCGCGAGCCCTGGCGGCGGGTCTCGGTGATCAGCGAGCTGTGCTTCGCAAGCGTCTCCGGCCGCGGCCCCGACGGCTATGCGGAGGCGCTGGCGCTGCTGCGGGACCAGCTCGAGGGAGCTGAGGCGTGAGCGTGCCCGGCGGACCCGCGGCCGACGCGCAGACCGCGCGCGTGACACGCCTGGCGCACGAGCTCGAGCAGCTCGGCGTGGACGCGCTGCTGGTCGACTCGCTCGTGAGCGTGCGCTACCTCACGGGCTTCACCGGCAGCAACGGGCTGGTGCTGGCGGTCGCCGGGGCGGCGCGCGCGAAGCTCGGTCAGCACCGCTTTCTCACCGACTTCCGTTACGCCACGCAGTCGGCCGAGCAGGTGCCTGAGGTCTTTGCGCGCGAGGTCGTCGCGGGCGAGCTGCTCGAGGCGCTCGCCGGCGAGCTCGCCGAGGTCGGCGGGCGCCTTGGCTTCGATGAGGCGGGCGTGACCGTCAAGCGCCACGAGCAGCTCGCCGAGCTGCTGGGGAAGGGCTGGGAGCTGGTCCCCTGCGCAGGCGCGGTCGAGCGGCTGCGCGCGGTCAAGGACGCGGGTGAGATCGCGCGCATCCGGGCCGCCAGCGAGCTCGCCGACGAGGCGCTGCGCGGCATCTTGGAAGACGGTCTCGTGGGCCGCTCAGAGCGCGAGGTCGCGCTCGCGCTCGAGCTGAGCATGCGCCGCCTGGGAGCACAGGCGCCGAGCTTCCCCTCGATCGTGGCCTCCGGCGTGCACGGGGCGCTGCCGCACGCGCAGCCGCGGGAGGAGCCGATCGCGCGCGATGTGCTCGTGACGATCGACTGGGGCGCGCTGCACGAGGGCTACTGCTCTGACTGCACGCGCACGTATGCCACCGGCGAGGGCATCTCCGTGCAGGCGCGCGAGGTCTACGAGCTCGTGCTGCGCGCCCAGGAACGAGGCCTCGAGGCGGTCATGGCGGGACCCAGCGGCCCCGAGGTGGATGCGGTCGCGCGAGCGGTGATCGAGCAGGCCGGCTACGGCGAGCACTTCGGCCACGGCCTCGGTCACGGCGTCGGCATGGAGATCCACGAGGCGCCGCGCCTGTCGCGCACCGCCGGCGAGGAGCCGCTGGTGGCGGGCAACGTCGTCACGGTCGAGCCCGGCGTTTACCTGCCGGGCGTGCTGGGTGTACGGATCGAGGACCTGGTAGTCGTCGGTGAGGGCTCTCAGGACGTCCTGACGGGCCTGCCCAAGGCGCTCACGGTCGTCTCCTGACGCTCGTCGCGGCTGAGGAGCAGCGCCAGCAGCACGAGGGGGGCGAACCACAAGATGTAGGTGAAGGAGTAGTAGCCGTCGCAGAGCTGCAGAGCGATCAGCACCGCCGCCGAGGCGCTCGCCAGTCCGACGAGGTCCTGGCGCCTGGGCACCCGCAACAGCGCGAGCGCGAAGCCTCCAGTGAGCGCGATCGTCAGACCATGAGCAATCTGTGAGGCGGGCGTGATCCAGCTCGCGCCTGGGAATCCGCCGACGCTCAGGCGTCTCCAGATCGAGAACTCCGGCGCGCGGCCGAGCTGGTAGCCGAACGTGCGCGTCGCGAATGCGCTGAGGCTGCTGTGCAGGAGCGTGGGTGCCACGACGACCGCTGTGGCGAGCGCGAAGGCGACGGCGAACACGAGCATCGCGCGACGGCGGCCCGAGGCGGGTGGCCCGTGGCTGATCATCAGGGGTACGAGCGCGAGCGGGCTGAGCTTGGTCCATGCAGCAAGCGCCGTCATGACGCCGCGCCGAGCAGGCGATGCGGCCACCAGCAGCGTGCCGAGAAGCGCGGCGGCCACGATCGAGTCGTTCGCGGCCAGGCCGCCGGAGTACAGCGTGAACGGGAACGCGAGCCAGGCATAGGCGAGTGTCACGCCCATGGTTGGTCCTCGCACCTGGTGCCCGATGGCGAACAGCAGCACGGCGCTCAGCAGATCGAAGAACAGCGCCGCCAGACGGGCGCCCGCGTTCGTGCCGGCGATGCTCGCAAACGGTATGTATGACTCGTAGAGCGCCGGGCCGTATGCGTCTTCATGGGGGTCATAGCCGAGCTTGGCAGTCGCCGCATGGTCGATTCCGTAGACAGGCGCTCCGTGCACGAGCCGCAGGGCGCCGTGGACGCTGGCCGGCCCCACGTCTGTGCCCACCTGGCCGCCGAGCGTCCAGCTCACGTGCACCGCGACGAGCACGACGATGCCCGCCAGCAGCCAGCTGCTTCCCAGCCACGGGCTGGATCTCGCGATCGAGACGTCGGTCCTTGGCGCTCGACCCAGGCGCGCGAGACTTGCCATGCGCACGAGCAGATACGTGAGGGGGGCGTAGACGAACAGCAGCGACAGGGAGCTCGAGTGCCCCCAGCTGCCGAGCGCGACCCCGAATGAGAGCAGCACGAGCAGGTCGAGATGAGAGCTTCGCCGCAGCCGATGGATGTCGACGAGCGGCAACAGGAACAGGACGCAAAGCGGGATCAGCACCCAGGCGTGCGATACCGCCGGGTAGGTCCAGTAGGAGTTGCCGATCTGCGGTAGCAGCGGTGCGGCGATCAGTAGCGCCACATAGCTCATGCGTGCCGCCACGCTGGCCGTCAGGCCTGCGATCAGGGGTCTGGAACCTGCAGCTACATGGACCCGAGGTGCGATCTTCATCCGGGGACGCTCAGCAGGTCATCGTCGGAGCGCCCCAGGGCGCCGACCGGTGACTCGCGGACCTGCCCGGAGTCCCCTCCGCGGGGCGCTGGAGCGGGCGCTCGGCTTCCGCTTGCAAACAGCCCGAGCCCAAGCCAGGCCGCGAGCGGCAGCGTCCATGCGAGGAACAGGGCCGCCTGGGCATCCGCGGACACATGCAGCGCCAGCCACTGGAAGCTGATCCACATCAGCACGCTGGCGGTGAGTGCGAGCAACGGCAGCTTGCGCGACGGCGTGCCCACCTCCCAAGCAAGCAGGGCCAGGAGGAACGGCAACGGGTAGTAGCTGGTGTCCCAGGTGTCGAGCAGGCAGCGCAGCAGGAGCACCAGCGCCAGGGTCAGCAGCGCATCCTGCTGACCGAGCGCCGTCCTGCGCCCGCCGCGCATCCACACGGCCGCGGCGACTGCGCCGCCCGCGACCAGGACCAGCGGATGGCTGATCGCGCCTGTCCAGGCCGGCCCGGTCCGGTAGCCGGGCTTGGCCGTCCCGAACAGCCCGTGCACGAGCGCACCGTGGTGGCCGAAGAACCACCACACCTGCCACGGCTGGAAGATCGGGCTCCCACCGGGCGCGGCGGCCGCTTTGGCACTGCTCACGAAGCTTCCGGAGGAGACGAGCACCAGTGGCCCGAGCACCGCGGCGGCCGTCAGGCAGGCGCTTGCCAGGCACCGTGCTCTACGCCCAGGCGGCGTGGCCAGTAGCACCGGGCCGGCAGCAAGCAGCGCCCACTCCTTGTTGGCGATCGCCAGCCCCAACAGCGCTCCCGCGAGCAGCGAGTGATCGCGCCCAACGGAGTGGCGCGCGGCCAGGAGCACCGCCGCCACGCACAGGCAGCCGCCGAGAACCTCCTCCGGATGTCCGACTTCCAGCGCCAGCAGCGTGATCGGATTTGCCACGCATACGCCGAGCGCGACCGCGCGCGCGAGCGGCGAGCGACCCTGCCCGCGCATACGCGACACCAGCCACACGCCGAGCATCGCCGTGGCGAGCAGGCACGGCAGCGCAACCGTGCGGTATACGGCCAGCGCGCCGCCGCCCCACAGTCCGGGGACCAGTGCGAACGGCGCGCGCTCGATCAGCGAGCCGCCGTAGGCGGGTGCGAGCCGCAGGAAGCCCACGATGTGTCCCTGCATGAGCGCTTCGTAGGCCGGGCGCACCTCGTTGTCGTAGTCGTTCCACGCGAACCCGTACAGGCCCAGCCACGCCATCGCCGCACAGCTGGCGCCCGCAGCCACCGCGCATAGGGCGTTCTCGCGCAGGCGTTGGCGCATAGGTTGGCATCGGCGCGCCGGCTGTGGGGCTTGAGCCGGCGAGATCGAGGCGCTGCGGGGGCTTGAAACGCTTCCGCGGGCGCTCGCGACATGCGATTAGCATGGTACAATGCGATTAGCATGCCTTCGATGATCCAGATTCGCAACGTGCCTGACGCGCTGCATCGCGAGCTGAAGGTCAGGGCAGCTCAGACGGGTATGACGCTCTCCGACTACCTGCTCGCGGAGCTTCAGGCCTTGGCTGTGCGACCTACGATGCGGGAGTGGCTTGCGCGCAGCGAAGCTTGGGCGCCGGTTGAGACCAGCGAACCGCCTGCAGCCGTGATTGCTGCGGAGCGCGAGCGCACCGCTGCGTGATAGTTGCCGACGCGAGCGCGATGGTGGAGGTGCTCCTCGCGATGCCACGCGCCGGCGAAGTGCGTGCGGCACTCGCGGAGCACTCCGAGCTGCATGTGCCTGAGCACTTCAACGTCGAGGCGCTCTCGGCGCTGCGGCGCTACGCGATTCGAGGCGAGCTCAGCCAGCTGCGGGCTGCGGAGGCGCTGGCTGGTCTACGTGATCTGCGAACGCTCGCCTATCCTGTGATCGAGCTCGCCGCCGAGATATGGGAGTTGCGCGACACGCTGACTGCGTATGACGCCGCGTACCTGGCCCTCGCTCGTCGGCTGGATGTCGGGTTGGTCACGCTCGACGGAGGTCTGGCGGTGGTTGCGGCTAAGGAGGGACGCCTTGTGAAGCTGGAGACTGGCGTGTAGCGCCGGCCTCCTCCCGTCTGGCGCTATCGTGATCCGGCCGCGATGAAGGTTCGCGCGGCCGCAACCACATCGATATTTGGCCCTAGAAAGACTGATTCGCCCTGATAAGCACAAACCAATTCTGAAATGTGTCTAGAACGTATCAAGCTCATCGGACGGAGAAATCGCGCTCTGTGGAGCAGGGCCGGGGTATCGAGACCGGTCCCGTCGCGCTGACTGAGGCGAAAGGTACTTAGCGGACGCCTCGAAGCGGGCTGGCTGGCGTCACGTCGAGAGCGCGGGCAAGTCGCAGCAGCGTACGAAACTCAGGTGCGCGTTCGCAGGTCTCAAGGCGAGAGAGTGCGGTGCGGTGCATGCCGGCCTCGGCGGCAAGGGCTTCCTGGCTCAACTTGGCGGCCAATCGGGCGCGTCGCAAGTTGGCGGCGAAACGTGCCAGCGGGGCAGAAAGTTCGTCGGCTGAGGTAGGGCGCACGATGCCATCGTCTTGACGTGTAGCCGCTTAGGCAACCGCCACAACGACACTGCCGATGCCACAACGGCACATCGTCGCGGCACGGCTGCTATCGTTCCTCCGTAGTCCACTATATGGAATAGCTGGCGCTACCGGGTTCTTCGAGTAGTCGGGATATATTTACAAGCTCATAACAACGGCTTTCCGTGCTGCAAGTAGCCTGCTACCTGCGGCTGCGATTTGCTCGTCGGAGGCAAACAAGACGGAGGGGGACGACATGCGGATCACGTGGTCGGGTGTGGCGGGGTGGAAGACCCGCAGGACGACAATCGGCAGCGTGGCGGTGGTCATCGGAACGTTGACAGCGGGCGCCTCGGGAGCGGTGGCCCTCCCCGTAGAACCGAGTCAGATCAGTCCGCTGGTCGCCCTAGAACCGGGCCAAATCAGCGCGGAAGGCACACCGATCACGGCTGAACAGGCTGCGCACACGGTTCTGACCCGCTCGGAGGCCGCCGCGTCGCTGAACCCGGCCGCTGTGGCCTACTACACTCGTACATACGGCGTGGACGAAGCGGAAGCGCGCCAGCGATTGGAGAACCAGGTGATGGTGCCGAACCTCCAGGGGATGCTCAAGGGCCAGCTCGGATCGAGCTTCTCGCAGCTGTGGTTTGACAACGCCGCCGGCCAGTGGGTGCTCGACACGACCTCGCCGACCGCCAGCAATGCCGTGGGGAGCCTGATGTCCTCGGTTGCTTCGGGTGTCTCCTACCGCATTCAGCACGTCGCCTTCAATCGTGAACAGCTGATCGCGGCCGTCAAGCAGCTCGCCGAAGAACTGCCGGCGACGATACCGTCGGGCCAGTTCACTGTAGGTGTCGGCGAGGGCGCGGTCGACCTGACGCTGGCGTCGGGGCAGCCATCGGGTGCGGCCGACACCGCGATAACGAAGCTCGCCGCTGAAGGCAATCCTGTGCCCGTGCGGATGACGCGCTCCCCCGAAAGCTCGTTGTCGGCCACGCCAGCGGTCTCCTGCAGTCAGTTTCCTTGGTGCAACGACATCGTGGGTGGTGTCGATGTATTCTTCAAATCTGGCTACGAATGTAGCGCTGGATATTATGTGCGCTCGTCTGGTGACCCGTATCCGCTGGTGTTGACGGCTGGGCATTGCGACATCGTCGCGGGAAACTATGGGGAATGGGGCACATGCAACGGAACCGGCGGCTGCGGCTGGTATGGGCATCAGATTCCGTTCTACTACTACGGTAATGGTGGTGGCGATGCTGGGTTGATAGAGGACGATTCCTACGGAATCTACCCCGGCTATGTCAACTGGACCTATTATCACAGTGTCAGCACCCTAAAAAGCTATGAGACCGAACCGGCCCCGGATGGGACAGTTGTTTGCATGCAGGGCGCCCATGCCCCCGGAACGAGCTGTGGCACGATCACCGACAACAACGACTGGGGGGTTGAATATGCAGCAGATCCTCCGTTGCTGCCCAAAGAGACCCTGAACGGGATGATCCAGGTTACGGGTGCCTGCATACTGCGTGGCGACAGCGGTGGCCCCGCAGACTTGGCCTCAGTCGAAGAGGCCGCCGGGCTCAACAGCGCTGGCCACTACTCCGAAAGCGAATGTACGGCAGAAAACAAAAGCAACTACCTTGAGCCGATCAACCGTGCGATCGCACAACTCGGCGTGTCATTCGAGACCTAGAGTGCGATCGATCGTCAACAAATGGCACTGGCTGGTGGTTGCTGCGTTCGTCGCAGCAACCACCGCAGCGTTCTCGTGGGGCGCAGTTCCCACGCGAGCCGAAGAAATCCATCCGCCTCCAGCAGAGTCGAACGACAACCGAATTGTCGATGGAAGCGCCGAAGGTCTTTCCGGTTGGCAGGGCAGCGGATTTCTCATCGACCAGAGCTGGCAGGCAGCCTATCCAGCCACATTCTGGCCCCCGTTTTGGGAAGGTCCAGAGGGTCCTGTGTTTGAGGCATCCGCTGGCGGTGCGTCGATCACGCAGACGGACAGCCTGTCCGATCTGGCAAGCTCGATCGACGCAGGTACGCAAAGTCTGTGGGCCGAAGGTGACTTCGGCGGATCGGGCTCCGGTGCGGATGGTGCATACATGACCGTGGAACTCCTCAACGGCGCTGGCGAAGTTGTCGGCAAGACATATCAATACGGTCCCCCGAGCCCGAATGACCGACTCAACTCGACGATCATGGTTCCCTGCCGCAGCCCAATCACTGTATCCCCTGGAGCTAGAACGGCACGCATCACGCTGCACACGGAGGAATCTGCAGGACAGCCGAGCAGTGCGACGGCCGATCAGCTTGGCTTGCGGTCGGAACCACTGGCTATACCTGCCATCGGCTTCTCTGAACCCAGAATCCCTGGCACCTATGTTCGCATGGACGAGACGGGTGGCCAGGGGCCGAACTGCGGGCACGCGGAACTCTTTACCGTCAGTGGGCCTAGTCCAAAACCAACGGAATTGTCGGAAGCGGGGCACGAAGCGCCTGCTATGCCTGCTCGCCTCAGTGACGTCAAGCTGTCGCGCTCCCTACTTACGCTTAGGGTTTCGTCGCCCACGAAAATCAATGTCGCCATCACATCGCTGCCCGCCGGTGGACGTAAACGCCACAATAGTGCTCGCCGGGCTGCCCGCAGAGTTATCAACCTGACGCTCACTGCGCACACGGCGGGGAAGCTCGTCCACCGACTTCGACCATCGCTTTCTGCGGGTCGTTATTTGCTCAAGCTCAGCATTGCAAGTGGCACCACGCCTAGTAGCGTGGCACGAATGATATCGATCCACTGAAGCACTACCCGGCAGCTCGACGACGGAGGCCGCGATCCCCGTGACGAGTTGGACTTCCAGCTCAACGTCGTTGAGTTCGGGCGCAGGCTCAAGCAGGCAGGCGGCGGAGTGACCAAGGAGTGGACACCCGGCGTAATCCCCGACGAGTGGCTCTGAGAACGCCTGCGGAGGGATGAACGGGCACCGAGGGGCACGCCCGTATCGCAGGCAGAGGGCGCGCAAGGCATAGAGGCGACGCCGGCGTCGGGAGCGGTTGCGGCCAGGTGGCCGCCGCTACTGGCACCGGAGGCGTCGGCTTCGCCTCCTTGTCCGTGTGAGCGGCCAGCTCGACCGGCGCGGGTCAAACTCGTTGGCCGGTTGCTGCCCGTGGGGGTCAGTACACGTGTGAGGCCACCCAGCCCAGCACAAAAATTGAGCCGCCCCGGCCGCTACGCGCCTCGTCTCGCCGTAGCGATCCCCGAAGCGCGGCCCATGCCTCAAGAGGCCCGCGAACGATTGGAGCGGGCGCTATGTGGCGTCCTCGAGCGACGCTACCCCGGACGACGGTTCGCCATGAAAGACCAGCTCGACACGCTCAGCCATCGGGCCGCGGCCGCGCGCGCGACCACGACCAACACGGACGGTCTGAAAGACGCTGCGTAGCACGGTCCTCAGCTCGTCAGGCGCGAGGCTGTCAAGCAGCTCGATTGGCGGTATCACGATCTCGGCCGCGCGCATCGTGTCAACGTGCTCGCGGTACTCGACCCGCGCGGCTTCGGCGCGTTCGGTTCGTGTGCGCAGAGCCGCCGTCCACGCGGCCTGTCCAAGCAGCTCCGCGGCGGTCGGATCGGCTGCGAACCGCTCCAGCTCGCGCTCCGCCGCCTCCAGCTCGCCCTGAACGTCCTCGAAGGTGTTCCCCGTATCCGTGACGCTGGCCGCGAACCCGGACGTGCCGCCCTGTTCGTATGCCTGCTTGAGCTGTTCCACGACGTAGCTCTCTAGCCGGTCGGCCATTATGTTCGTAGGCGAGCCGCAGCGCTCGGCCTTCCAGCTCGCCAGAGACGCGCGGCAGCGATACGTGCGCAGGCCGCGCCCCCCGTTTCCGCCTGCACGTGCGCCGATCAAGAACTCGCCGCAGTTGGCGCAGGTAGCAAACCCGCTCAGCGGGAACACGGCAGCAGGGCGGCGCTGCGGCTTCTCATCGCCGGGGTGCGCCCGCTCGAACGTCACGCGATCAACGAGGGCCGGGTGCGAGTCCCGCACAAGACGATCGCCGTAGCGCGTCTCGCCAAGGTAGCTACGGTTGCGCAACAGTCGCCGCACGGTGAACGCGCTCCAGGTCCGATGATCGGCGCTGCGCTTGCGACGAACGCCCGCCTGACCATCCGAGGGATACGCGGGTACTTGCTTGCGCAGATACGCGAGCGCCGCGTCGACGCCCTGGTCGGCGGCGAGTTTGAACGCCCGCGTGACGACGCGCGCCCACTTCGGGTGCGGGACGAGCAAGCCGTCGTCGTCGCGCATGTAGCCGAACGGCGTTGGTCCCATCCGAGCGCCGCGATCGAGCGCCCGCGTCTTGGCGTGCTCCCACGCCTCGCTCATGCGACGGCGTTCCATGCGCGCCAGCGCCAGCATGATCGTCATGCCGAACTCGCCAAACGGCGTCGTTGGGTCGAGCCCCAGGTCCAGCGCCGCGATCGAGCCACCTGCCTCCGTGATTTGTTCTACCAAGCGCAGCGCGTCGGCCACGCCCAGGCGGCTCAGGCGATCAAGTTTCGAGACGATCACGCCGTCGGTCTCGCCTGCTCTGATGCGTGCCATGAGCGTATCCAGGCCGGGACGCTCCAGCTTGCCGCCCGACTGGTCGAGGTCTTCATGGACGACCGGGACCTCGACGCCGCGTGACGACGCCCACGCAGCCCCCTGCTCGCGTTGCAGGTCGGGCGAGATGAAACTCTCTCCCGAGCGACCCGCAACACGGCTGACCCGCACATACTGATCCATGCGGCTAGGCTTCTTGGCTGTAGTGGTCACGCTAAACAAGGGTAAGCTGAATACGTGCTAGGCACAAATCAATTCAAAAACGGAAACCACATCGAGGTCGACGGCACCGTCTTCAAGATCCTCGAGTTCCAGCACGTCAAGCCCGGCAAGGGCGGCGCGTTCGTGCGCACCAAGCTGCGCCGAGCCGCCGACGGAAACGTGATCGACAGGACCTTTCGCGCCGGCGAGAAGTTCCGCCCGGTGCGCACCGAGTCGAGGACGATGCAGTTCCTGTACGCCGACGGCACCGACGCTCACTTCATGGACACCGAGTCCTTCGAGCAGATCGCGATCCCCGAGGCCGCCGTGCAGGACGCGCTGCGCTTCATCACCCCCAGCAGCGAGGTGGACGTGCTGTTCATCGACGACCAGCCGGGCGACATCCAGCTGCCGAGCGCTGTCGACCTCGAGGTCTCCCAGACCGACCCGGGGCTGCGCGGGGACTCGGTCTCCGGCGGCGGGACCAAGCCCGCGACGCTCGAGACCGGCGCAGTGATCCAGGTGCCGCTGTTCGTCGAGCCCGGTCAGCGTATTCGGGTGGACACACGCTCGGGTGACTACGTCGCGCGGGCCTGAATGCGCCGCTCCGATCAACGCCGAGCCGCGGTGATCGCGCTCTACCAGCACGACCTCACCGGGCGTCCGCTGGCAGACACGCTGCCGCGCGAGTCCTCGCTGTTCGCGCGCGCGCTCGCCCACGCCGCGGCCGACCGCGCGGAGGAGCTCGACGAAGTGATCGACCGTCACGCCCACGGCTGGTCGGTACAGCGCATCCAGCCGCTCGAGCGCAGCATCATGCGCGTGGCGCTGATCGAGATGCTGCATCCGGACGCAGCGCCCGCTGACGAGCCGATACCGCCGGAGGGGGCGATCGAGGAGGCCGTCGAGAGCGCCAAGACCTTCTGTGCCTCGGAGGCTGCAGGCTTCGTCAACGGGGTGCTGGCGGCAGTGTTGCGCGAGGTGCGAGAGAATGCACGGATCCCATGAGCAGCGTTGAGCGCCTTGACGAGTTGATCGCGCGCCTGGAGCGCGCCGGCGAGCAGCTGCGCTCCGGCGAGCTCTCCGCGGACGCGGCCGCGACGATGGTCGAGGACTGCGCGGCGTTGGCGACGCAGGCGGCTGCCGAGCTCGAGCAGCTGACGCGCGCGGAAGTTCACGCTCCGGCTCCTGGTCAGGACTCCCTTCTATAGGAACCCGCGCGCCCACCGACCCGCCCGCGACCCCGTCCGCGTATGCGGTCAGCGGTGGCTACCCCGACCATCTGCGCGAAGAGGTCGAGCGCTACCTGGCGCAGCTGAGCTTCTCAGAAGAGCCGATCACGCAGGGGTTGGATGAGGCGATGCGCTACTCGCTGCTGGCCGGCGGCAAGCGCATTCGCCCGGTGCTCGCGCTGGCGACGGCGCGCACCGTCGGCATGGAGCAGCACGAGGTGCTGCCGCTGGCGGGCGCGATCGAGCTGATCCACACCTACTCGCTGATCCACGACGATCTGCCGGCGATGGACGACGACGAGCTGCGTCGCGGCGCGCCGACATGCCACGTGAAGTTCGGCGAGGACGTTGCGATCCTGGCCGGTGACGGGCTATATGCCGAGGCGTTTCGCCACCTGCTGACCCACCAGCGCTCGGCGCCCGAGCGGGTGCTCGCCGCGGCCGCTGAGCTGGCGGGCGCGACCGGCGTCAACGGCATGGTCGGTGGGCAGTACGCGGACGTCAAGGCGCACACCTCATCCGGCCCTGCTGCGCTGCGACGGCTGCACGAGCTGAAGACTGGACGTCTGATCGGTGCATCAGTGCTCTGCGTACTACTGTTGACGGGGATCGAAGACGGAGCAGAGATGGCCCCGTTCCGGCGTTTCGCAGCGGAGCTGGGGGTGCTGTTTCAGATCGTGGACGACATACTTGACGTAACCGGCACCGACGATGCACTTGGAAAGCCACGAGGTAGCGATGAGCGTCACGGGAAGCGCACGTACGTGAGCGAGTTCGGGATCGAGCGCGCCCGCGAGCTGGCGGGCGAGTCGCATCGCATGGCGCGCGCGGCGCTCGCCGAGGTGGCCGGTCGCGCGCCCGCCGCCGATGCCACGTCCGAGCTCGAGGGCATCGCCGACTTCATCTACACCCGCACCTCATGAGCCTGCTCGAGAAAATCGACGGACCTGAGGATCTGCGAGAGCTCTCAGAGCAGGAGCTGGCGCAGCTCGCGCAGGAGGTGCGCGAGCACATCATCGACACGGTCGGCGAGATCGGCGGTCACTTCGGCGCCAACCTCGGCACCTGCGAGCTTGCGGTCGCGCTGCACTCGGTGCTCGATTCCCCGCGCGACAAGATCCTGTGGGACGTCGGCCATCAGGCATACCCGCACAAGGTCCTCACAGGCAGGCGCGATCAGCTCAGCACGATCCGTCAATACGGAGGTCTTGCGCCGTTCTGCTCGATCGCCGAGTCCCCGCACGACATCATCGGCGCGGGCCACGCCTCGACCTCGATCGGCTACGCGGTCGGCATCAAGGAGGGCATGCGCCACCTCGACGCCGGCGAGGAGGATGGGCCAAACGCGGACGGCAAGGTCGTCGCGGTGATCGGCGACGGCGCGATGACCGGCGGCGTGGCATTCGAGGCGATCGGGCAGGCCGGCGGCCTGGGCACGCCGATCGTGGTGGTGCTCAACGACAACGGCATGTCGATCGCTCCGAACGTGGGCGCGCTCTCGCGCTACTTCAACCGCGTGCGCCTGAACCCGAAGCTGTGGCGCGCGCGCTCCGGGGTCGAGGGCGGGCTGACACGCCTGCCGATCGGGATCGGCTCTGCGTTCGAGCGCCTCGGCCCGCACCTGAAGGAGTCGATCAAGGCGTTCTGGGCCCCCGGCCTGTGGTGGGAGGAGCTCGACTGGGCCTACATGGGCGTGATCGACGGCCACGACGTACGCGCGCTGCGTGAGGCGCTGCGTGAGGCGCTCGCGGCCGGGCGGCCAGTGGTGGTGCACATCGCAACCGTCAAGGGCAAGGGCTTTGCGCCTGCCGAGGAAGGCGGCCTGGAGGGTATGGAGCAGTGGCACGCCGCCAAGCCCAAGTCGATCAGCAACGGCATTCCCACCAAGCCGGCGGTGGCGAAGGGCAACGGCGCGCGGACCAAGATCGTGCAGCCCGCGCCGCCGCAGTACACACAGGTCTTCGGCGAGGCGCTCGTGCGCGAATGCGAACGCGACGAGCGCGTCGTCGGCATCACCGCCGCGATGAACTCCGGCACCGGCCTGAGCATCCTGCAGAAGGCGATGCCCGAGCGCTACTTCGACGTGGGGATCGCCGAGCAGCAGGCGATCCTGTTCGCTTCCGGTCTCGCGCTCGAGGGGGTCAAGCCGGTGGCGGCGATCTACTCGACGTTCCTGCAGCGCGCCTACGACCAGATCGTGCATGACGTCTGCCTGCAGAACCTCAACGTGGTGTTCGCGATGGACCGAGCCGGACTGGTCGGCGATGACGGCCCGACCCACCATGGCGCCTTTGACATCGCCTATCTGCGCTGCCTGCCGAACATGGTGCTGATGGCGCCGCGCGATGAGGCGATGCTCGTGCACATGCTGCGCACCGCGCTCGAGCACGACGGCCCGATCGCGCTTCGCTACCCGCGCGGCGAGGGCACAGGGGTGCAGTTGCCCGGCGAAAGCAAGGCGATCGCGATCGGCACCGGGGAGATCCTCTCAGAGGATGAGCTCACGCCCGCATCCGCGCGCGCCGGCAGGCGCGTGGCGCTGATCGGCTATGGATCGGGTGTCGGCAAGGCGCTCAGCGCCGCCGAGCTGCTGCGCCGCCAGGAGATCGCGGTAACGGTCGTGGATGCGCGCTTTGCCAAGCCGATCGACGCCGGCCTGATGGCGCAGCTCGCAGCCGAGCACGATCTGCTGGTGACGGTCGAGGAGGGCGTGCTCGCCGGCGGGTTCGGCTCGGCCGTGTGGGAGACGCTCAACGACACCGGCGCGGCGACCCCGCGGATCATCAGAGTGGGCCTCCCAGACCGCTACGTGACGCACGGCAAGCCCGCGCTGCTGTACGAGGAGGTCGGCTACACCGGCGAGCGCATCGCCGAGCGCGTTGCAGCGGCCATCTCCGGCCGCGGCGACGCGTCCAGTGCACAAGGCACGGGGCCGCTGGGCGCCGGGCCGGCGATCATCGGCGCCTGACGGATCGTGCCCGGCCGAGCGACTCCTTAAATGAAACGACCCGCCGGGGAGAGCGGGCCGTTTCGGGAGGAGGGATTCAGGAGAGTCATACTGCGCTCTCGATCGTTAATCATCATGCCCATCTCCCATCGGCTTGTGTGTGATATCGATCACATAGGCCCGAAGAGCTCTGCCGATCACGACGATCAGAGTCTCTCCTTGTCTGGCCGTGGGGCGGTGCCCCCGGCGCTCGGCGAACTTGTGTGTAAGGGTTTGTCGACGATGGGCAAGCGCCGTCTCGACACCCTGCTGGCCGAGCGTGGGCTGTTCCCCTCGCGCAGCCGCGCGGCCGCCTCGGTGATGGCGGGCGAGGTACGCGTAGGCGCGGGTGACCGCCGCGCGGCCAAGCCCGGCGAACTCGTGGACGTCGAGGAACGCGTGAGTGTGCAGGCTCAACCCCAGTTCGTCTCACGCGGCGGCATCAAGCTCGCCAACGCGCTTGCCGCCTGTGGCCTCGACGTTCGTGGCAGGCGCGCGCTCGACGTCGGCGCCTCCACCGGCGGCTTCAGCGACTGCCTGCTGCAGCACGGTGCACGCGAAGTGATCGCTGTGGATGTCGGCTACGGGATCCTCGACTACCGCCTGCGCAGCGACGAGCGCGTGTCGGTGCTCGAGCGCACCAACGCCCGCGCGCTCACGCCGGCGCTCCTCGTCGAGGCGCGGCCTGCTGGGTCGGCGGAAGCAGATTGGCTGCCCGACCTCGCGACGGTCGACGTGTCGTTCATCTCGTTGGCGAAGGTGCTCGGCCCGGTGCTCGGCTGCCTGGACGACGGCTATGACGTGCTTGCGCTCGTCAAGCCGCAGTTCGAGCTCGGCCGGGGTCGTGTCGGCAAAGGGGGCGTCGTCCGTTCCGGTGAGGACCGACGCGAGGCGCTGATCGGGGCCGGCCAGGCGGCGCTCGCGCTGGGTGCGGCCGTCATCGGCTACCACTCCTCGGGGCTGCCCGGCCCCAAGGGGAACCGCGAGACGTTCATGTGGCTGGCCGATCCGGCGGGCGCCCGCGGCACGCGCGAGTCGGCCGAGCTGGAGCAGCTTGCGCGCGAGGTCGAGCCGTGAGAACGAGCGACGCCAGAGAGATGACGGTCTTCACGCACCGGCGCCGCGACGGCACCGAGGCGGCGATCAAGCTGCTCGCCGAACGCGCCGCGCAGGTCGGCGTGGCGCTTCGCTTCGACGAGGAGGAGACCCGCAAGCACGGCTTGACCGCTGGGCCCGGCGTGATCGTCAACGCTCCCGGCAAGGACGACGTCGAGCTGTGCGTTGTGCTGGGCGGCGACGGCACGATCCTGCGCGCACTGCGCCGCTATGCCGGTACCGGCGTGCCGGTGTTCGCCATCAACTTCGGTGAGATCGGCTTTCTGGCGACCGTCGAGCCGCAGGACATCGAGGATGGCATCGCCCGCGCGCTCGGAGGGGACTTCGAGCTGCTGCGCCTGCCCGCGATCGTTCTGGATCTGCCCGATGACAGGACCGAGACGGGCCTGCAGGCGGCGATCAACGACGTGGCGATCCATCGCAAGGTCGGCGAGCGCGTGGCCGAGCTGGCCTACGCGCTCGACGGTGAGGAGGCCGGCAGCGTGCGCTGCGACGGCCTGGTCGTTGCGACCCCGGCAGGATCGACGGGCTACAACCTCGCCAACGGCGGACCCGTGATGGCGTGGGGGGTGGAAGGGTTCGTGGTGTCGTTCATCGCGCCCCACTCACTGTCTGCGCGAGCCCTGGTGGTCGCCCCCGATGACCGGCTGACGATCTACAACCGCTCGCATGAGCCGCTCGACGTCGCACTCGACGGGCGGCCCGCCGGGGAGATCCCTCCTGGCGGACGGATCGAGGCGCGATTCGTCAACGACGTCGGCACGATCGCGCAGCTACCGGGCTCTTCGTTCTACCGCCGGCTGCGCGAGAAGTTCGGGCGCCTGGCCAGCTGACCGGCGGGCGGCTCAGGCGACCTGCGCGTTGCGGTGCGCCACGGGCGCTGCGGTCTCCGCGCGGCCGGTGCGCTGCATCGAGGCGATGAACTCGTCGAGCTGCGCCCTCGAGAAGCGGCGCTGTCCGCCTGGCGTGCGGTAGCAGTCGATGTGCCCGGCATCGGTCCAGCGGCGGACTGTCGCTAGAGAAACACCGAGGTAGCGGGCTGCCTGGGAGCTTGTGAACACGAGCTGGCGCTCGTTACGCGGCTGCGCGGGGGAGATGGACAGGGTCATGGCCGGCCTCGATCGGTTGGGGTCGCTGCATGTTTCGTCCGAAAGCGGCGAGAACTTGAGCGGCGCTGAGCTTTGTCGGCGTTTGGAGCGTGACGCCTTCTTTTGCAAGCAATCGTGCATAGGGCTAGTCGGAGTAGACGATCTGGTGCTATTCCGCTACTATCCGACGCAAAGCTACTCAAAGCGGTTGATCCCTGGGTATGGAGACAGACAGGGTGGCGGCCGTGATGTTCCCCCAAAAGCGCTGCAAAGGAGAACAACATGACTCAGCCCCACGCAAACTAAGAGTTAGTTCATAAGCAAAAGCTTTTGAGGGCGTCGCACGGGAATCGTGGGGCGCTCTCTTCGTTTCGGGATGGGTTCAGGGCGCGTCGTCGAAGGCTTGACGACTAATCACGGCGCAACGTTGCGAGTCGGCCACGAGCTCGCGACACCGGGCCGCCCGCGGCCACTTGGGAATTCGGCTGTGCCATGTCCCGTACGCGCCGCTCGAATTCAAGCTCGGTCTCGAAGTCGGCGTCCTCGGAGAGCGTGTGGCCATCTCGCTGCAGCAGCGCTACGAAGGTCTCGACCAGTTCCTCGTCGAGCTGTCCGTTCTTGGCGGCATGGCGTAGCTCCGTCATCGCTTCCTCGAAGCTCATCGGTGAGCGATAGCTGGCGCGCTCGGACATCGTGTGGTAGGTGCAGCAGATCGCGAGTATGCGCGAAGCCAGGGGAATCTCTTTGCCGATCAGCCCTGCGGGGTAGCCGCCACCGTCCACGCGCTCGTGGTGGTAGAGGATCGCCTCTGCCGCGGCTCCGTAACCGTCGAGGGCACCGACGAGTTCGGCTCCGTCCTGTGGGTGGCGTCGGACTATCTCCTGGTCCTCGGGACGGACCGCGTCCGCGTGCAGCACGCTGTCAGGCCATGTGAACTTGCCGATGTCGTGTAGCAGCCCGGCCGTGCGTACGTCTTCCTGTACCTCCTCGGCACAGTCCAGCTCCTTTGCAAGCGCCTCGCAGTAGCGGGCGACCGCCGAGGCATGACGAGCTGTGGTGGGGTCGCGCATTCCGAGTGCACGCACCAGAGTACGTAGGACGCCCATCTGCAGCGAGACCAGGCGCACCGTGCGTGCCTGCAGTTTCTCGGCGCGGTCCTCCGAGCGCAGCAGCGCGACGGTCAGGTGCCTGAAGATCAGCAGAACGGGGATGGCGGCGAACAGCGCCGGAAAGCCTGCACTCCTGTACGCGAGCACGAGCACCGTCGCGATCACCCCGACTGCCAGCTCGCCCGGCAGCAGCGGCAGGAACAGCTCGCGCACCAGGCGAGGGAACGGACGACCTTCCCTGATGCGCAGCTCCAGTGCGAACAGGACGAAGTTGAGGACAAGGAGCACGATCAACGCGCCGAGCACGATCAGGCCGAAGGTCATGCTCTGTGACAAGTGCTGGCTGTGTACGCCGTCGACGTCGCTCGCGAATGCGCGCACCGTCAGGCCTCCAGCGAATGGAGCGACCGCGTACATGCAAAGGTTGTTCAGCCACTGCGCCAGTGGGCGGCGCGCCCTGGCCGAGTGCATCACCATCGCCGCGATCCCGCAGGCCGCGGCCGGGGCCGGCCCGAGCAGCCCCATGGCCAGCACCATCGCGCCGAGCGAGGCGCTGAGCACGCCATGACTGGTCTCGACCGTGAACAGCTCGCCGCCGGCTGCAAGCACCAGCAGTAGCGCAACGAGCGCGAGCGGATGCCATTCCGAGGTGTGTGAGAACCACGCCGCCGCGAAGACCGTGCCTGCCAGCAGCAGGACCTCTGCTGCCCAGAAAAGACGTCTCGTGAGCTTGGGTGCAGGCATCGTGGCTCTGTCGTACTTTTCGACCGTCCTGGCGTAGTACTTGAGGTGCCGGCGCGAGCGAGCGGCCAGCACGGAGCTACTTGGTCGCGGGCTCCGGCGGTAGGGCCCCGTCGACGTCCGCGAGCGGGCCTACCGGCAGCGGGACCTCGAGCGCGGTCTCCGCGCTGGGCTCCAAGCCCATCATCATCAGGCGCACGAATGCCAGGGTTGCCACCACCGCGCCCAGCCCGAGCACCAGGAAAGCGGTGCGCGATGAGCTGAGCGCGACCAGGGCGCCGCCGAGCGGCAGGCCGAACGCCAGGCAGATCGCGGCGAGCGATTCGACCGCACCCATCAGCCGGCCGTGCAGCGGCTGCGGCGTCATCCGCTGAACCAGGCTGATCAGCGACGGCCACTCGAGACCGTTGCCAATGCCGCCGATGAACGAGGCGACGCACGCGAGCGCCAGCGATGGCGCGAGCCAGAAGCCGATGAACGCAATCCCGAGCGCGAAGATGCCGCCCGTGAGCATCGTCCCGAGATGGTGCTTGGGCGCGCGCGCGAAGACCACGCTCGCGAGCACCGCACCCGCGCCCCAAGCGGTCACGAGCAGCCCGTAGCCGCGGTAGCCGGCGTGCAGCGCGGACTCTGCATAGGAGACCTCGATCGGGCTGCCGGCCTGGATGAACAGGAGCGCGATCGCCTCAGCCAGCAGCAGCCCGCGCAGCGCCGGCGCCTCGTTGATGTGCCTCCAGGCGGTGCGCAGGCGAGCGCCCACGGAGTCACCGCCGGCCTCCTCCACGTGCGGGTCCAGGTCGATCAGCAGCAAGCCGCAGATCAGGAACGAGCCGACGTCGATGAACAGCGCGGCGGATGCGCCGGCGGCGGCGACGATCACGCCGCCGACCACGGGGCCCCCGACGAACGCGATCGAGAAGCCGACGTTCAGCGCGGCGTTGGCCTTGCGTTCGGCCTCCTGGCACTGCTCCTCGAGGCTCTCCGCGGAGCGCGTCTCGCTGTCGGGCTGGGCCTCGACGTCGTCGCGTGCGACCCGCGCGACCTCCGCGCGCAACAGTGCGCTGGCGGCGAGCGCCGCAGTGCCGTCGAGTGCGGCCAGCACCAGCACCGCAGGTAGCCAGAAGTGCCACAGCATCACTGCCAGCGCCGCGGTGGCGAGCCCCTCGAAGAAGTACAGCGCGCTCAGCTCCCGGCGGCGGGCCGAGGCCTCCACGCGGGCGATCACGGCGGGGACCAGGAACGCCGGCAGCGCCTGCCAGGCGAGCAGCAGCGCCGCGACCGCCAACGCGCTGTGCGTGTGCTCGAACACGGCCAGTGACAGCGCGACCGTGCCGATCCAGGATCCCAGCCGGTTGGCGGTGTATGCGCCGATGATCCGGCGCAGCCGCGACGATGACAGCGTCGAAGACACGGCGCCACGCTAGCGCCTGATCGCGACGGCGTCGTCCTGTCCAGCCGCTACCGTCCTTCACATGGAGGCTGGCACGCCAGGGGTCACGCGACCGATCAACGTGATCATCGCCGACGATCATGCGGTCGTGCGCGACGGCATCCGCGCGGTGCTGCAGCGCGAGGGCGGCGAGTTTCGCGTCGTGGCCGAAGCCGCTGACATCCCGTCGATGATCCGCGAGGTGCGTGAGCACAAGCCGGATCTGCTGACGCTCGATCTGACGATGCCCGGCGGCTCGAGCCTGGGGGCGCTGCCATCATGCTTCATCTCCCATCCGACGCTGGCAGTCGCGATCCTGACGATGCGCGAGGACCCTGAGTACGCGCGCCAGGCGCTGCGTGCGGGCGCACGCAGCTACGTGCTCAAGGAGGCCGAGCCGGCAGAGCTGCTGCAGGCCTTCCGCCTGGCTGTGGCCGGCGGCAACTACCTGCACCCCCGGCTCGGTGCGCTGATGGCCACCGGCGAGGATGGCGTCACCGACGGTGTCGTGCTCAGCGAGCGCGAGCGCGAGGTCGTGCGGCTGATCGCCAACGGCTACACCAACCCCGAGATCGCGGAGCAGCTCAACGTCGCCGAGCGTACCGTCAAGACTTACCGTGCCCGCGCGATCGAGAAGCTCGGCTTCTCCTCACGCGCGGAGATCACCGCGTACGTGCGCCGCACCGGCCTGGCTGACTGAGCGGGCCGATGGCCGGCGCCGGAGGGCGTCCTCGCTCGCTCATGTGCTGAAGCACACTTCGCTCACTGCGTCCTTCTCCGGCTTGACCCTCGACCCGCTCCACCGATCGGATCGTTTGTTTGTGTGCGGCCGGCACATGTGCCGGCCGTCGGGCCGTGCATGCACGGCCCGTTCGGGGTCGCACATGTGCGACCCCGCCGCCCGCCGCATGCGGCGGGCGGAACTGCACCCGAGACGTCAGCAGTCTCATCACACGGCGACATTGGAGTCGATACCGGATTGTGCTCGCGAACTCCGACAGCTCGGCCAGCAACAGCCTCGTTCTACAGAGTTGGCTTGCTACTTGGCCCGACGTCTTCACGAATGGCCCGAACGAGATCATCGCGAGCATCCATCCAGTCATCCAGCAGAGGGCCCTGTGCATTGCGAAGTTTCTGCATGAACCCTTCGTCTTCGTCGACGGCGTCCTTTGGCGCGTCCCCCTCGTCCGTGGCCTTAGTGAGGGCCATCGCGACGGTCCACATTGCCTCCCGGGTTGGAACAACGGGCTCAGCGGCAAACAGCGTCATTTCATCGTCGGCTCGTGAGAACGCAGAGAAGGCGCCAAAGAACCCGTTGAAGGTCCCGTCACCCTGTGTCGGAAACCTCCAGACCGTGTCGATGCACTCGAGATAGCGGAGATAGAGCTCTTGGCGGAACTTGAGATTCTCGGCGGTGCCGGGGTCGCGTTCCTGCTTCAGCTTGAGTAGTTCTACGCGCGTCTGCTGCCGAGCGCCGGCCCATCCCAGGCCGCCAGTCAGGACCGCGGTACCGCCGGTGATCAGAGTGGTCCAAACAACGTCACTCACCGGGATAGTATCCCACAGGCAGTGGTCACGGTCGCCTTAGCCGCCACGTCCGGCTGTTTGGTGTGAGCGCACGGCCCTGTACGCTGGTAGCATGGCTTCCACGGGATCGAGTCTCCCCGCTGAGGGCTACCGGCTGACGGACATCTCCCCGCGCGCCTTCCAGCACCCCGCCGATCGCGCGGCCACGGCGGCGCTGGGCTCGATCCCGTATCTCGACACTGTCGTTCGCAAGCTGATCGAGCTGGGTTATGAGCGCGCGCTGCGCCAGAGCTATCTCGGCTCCTCGGTACGGCTCTCCGAACAGCAGCTGGGCGATGTCTGGCGCGAGCATGCGCTCGCCTACGCGACGCTCGACATGGACGAGGTGCCGGACCTCTACCTGACGCAGTTTCCCGCGCCCAACGCGCTCGCGATCGGGGCACGCCGGCCGATCGTGGTCGTGCAGTCCGAGCTGGTTCACCTGCTCGATGCGCCGCAGCGGCGTGCGGTGTTCGGGCACGAGGCCGCTCACATCCTCTCCGACCATCAGCTCTACCGCACGGCGCTTGCGATCCTCGTGCTGCTCACGCGCAGCGCGCGCCTGCCGTTGCCGCTGGCACCGGTGCGCTCAGCGCTGATGGAGTGGGGCCGTGCCACCGAGCTGAGCGCCGACCGCGCCGCGGCGCTGGTCACGCGCGATCCGCTGGTGGTGTGTCGCACCTTGATGTCGCTCGCGGCCGGCGCGATGGTCGATCAGCTCGATCTCGACCTGTTCATGCGCCAGGGGATGGACTATGTCGAGAAGGGCGGCGGGCTCGAGCGCCTGACCAGGCTGATGCTCGACCTCGGCGTCACGCACCCGATGCCGGTCAAGCGCACGCACGAGCTGATGGCGTGGGTCAGCTCCGGCGAGTTCGACCGCATCGTCGGTGGCGAGTACCCGCGGCGCAGCGACCCCGTGGACGCGCGCGCTGACGGCGGCGAAGCCGTGTCCTTCTACGCGGAGCGGATTCGCGACGGCTTTCGCGATGCCGGCGAGTCGGTCAACTCCGTCGGCAAGCAGCTCGCCGGATGGCTGCGACGCGACGGCGGCGGCGACGGCGAGGGCGAGGACCTCGACCTCGGCGAGGACATGGGCGCCGGCGAGCAGGCGGAGGCGTCCTCCTGACTACAGGTGGGAGGGCTCGAGCCCGTCCCCTTGGAGGCTGTCGGCCACGCTTGGGCGTCCAGCCAGCGGCACCGTCAGGCGCATGACCGTGCCGCGTTCGGGCGCCGGCGCCCATTCGAGCTCGCCCCGCACGAGCTCTGCGCGCTCGCGCATCCCCGACATCCCAAAGCCGCCCTCCAGGCCGTCGCCGCGCGGACCCAGCCGCGTCGAATCCGGGAGCCCGCGCCCGTCATCGGTCACCGACGCACACAGCACACCGTCGCGTTCGCTCACGCCGATCACCGCTTTGGTGGCCTGCGCGTGGCGGCTGACGTTCGTCAGCGCCTCCTGTACGACGCGGTAGATCGTGCTCTCGAGCTCCGGGTCCAGGCGCCGGCTGCCGTTGCCCGCCAGATCGTCCTCATCGCCAGCGCCGATCTGGATCTCGGTCTTCACCTCCAGCCCGTCGATCGCCTGCGCGCGCCGAGCGAGCGCCTCGAGCGCGGCCGCCAGGCCGAGGTCGTCGAGCGCCGCGGGGCGCAGCTCGGTGATCAGGTGGCGCAGGCCGTCGATCTCGGTGCCGAGGCCCTCGAGCGCCGTGTCGACCGCCTCGCTCAGCGCCTGCTTGTCGTTGAGGTCGCGTGCGTTGGCCAGCTGCAGACGCAGCGCGCCGATGCCCTGGATGCTCTCGTCGTGGATCTCGCGCGCCCAGCGGGTCCGCTCGCGCTCGCGCGCTTCCATGCCGTAGCGCAGTCGTTCGATCTCGACCGAGCGCTCGGCGGCGAGGCGTACCGCAACGCTCGAAGCGAACGCGCCCAGCGCCTGTCGGTCAGGATCGCGAAAGCCGCCGTCGGCACGCAGCGCGATCACCAGACCGCCACCGTAGCCCTCCATGCTCAGCGGCTCGACCAGCGCCGCGCGGGCTTCGAGTCCGAGTTCGTGCAGCCACATCGCCTCCTCGCCGCGTGGGCGGTCGAGCGACAGCGCCCTGCCCTGCAGGTAGAGCGCGCCGAGCGCGCTGCCCTGCACCGGCATGATCCGCCGGCGCACCGAGCCTGCGCCGCTGCTGGCCGCCACGCGCAGCTCGCCGCGCTCCTCGATCACAACCAGCAGGTTGCTGGCGTCGAGTAGCGCCAGGCCGCGGTCGGCCATCAGCCGCAGCAGCCACAGCTCAGATCCGGAGAGCACCGACGGGATTATGCGCTTCCCGCGCGTCCGACCGCGGGAGAGTCGCCGGCGCGGGCCTGTGTGCTGGCCGGCGCGGGCTGTGGGGCGAGCGATGCCACGCCGCCGTTGACGCCTGGGTAGCCCTGGTCGCCGTTGACGTTTCGCACGGCGGCGCTCGCGTGTGCGAGCAGCGTCTCGGCGCCGAGGTCCCGCTGCCAGGCGGCCAGCCCGACCGAGATCTCGAGCGGTTGGCGTGTGCCGCCCGCTTCGACCTTGATCGTGCGCAGCCGCTCGAGCGCGCGTCTGGCCACGATCTCGCCCTTTGGGCTGTCGGCCCCGGGCAGGATGATCAGCAGGTCCCTGTTCACGACGCGCTCGCCCTCGCCGCCGTGATCGACCAGTCCGATGCGGTCGAAGCGGCGCAGTTCGCGGCGCAGCGCGCCGGCGACGTAGGTGACCGTCTGCTCGCGCAGCTCGCCGCCGTGCTCGCGCGCCATCTCATCGAGGTTGTCGATCTTGACCAGCAGGCAGCTCAGCTCGGTGCCGTGACGTTCGGCGCGGCTGATCTCCTCCTCCAGGCGCGCGCGCAGCGCCGCCGGCGCCAGACACTCACCCTCCTCCGCCGGAGGCCGATCGGAGCGCGGATTGATGTCGCTGGCAGCCATGCCTGTAGCGCACGAGTGTACGCCGGTGTGGTGGTCCGTCCTGAACCGCTGAAGCGGATTATGGCGCCCGAGGCGGGTCCGGGCAAGTCGGGCTTGCGTGCGCTCCTGGCATCGGCGCGAAACGGCTCGCGTCGATGCGATCCCCCTCCGGGGACGATGCCGTCCCCGGGCGCTGCTAGACCACCTGATGTGCTGCAAGAGCTACACGTCGAGAATCTGCTGCTGATCGAGCAGGCGCAGCTGCGCCTTGCGCCCGGGCTGAACGTGCTCACGGGCGAGACCGGAGCCGGCAAGACCGTGCTGGCGCACGCGCTCGACCTGCTGCTCGGCGGGCGCGCGCGGCCGGGAATCGTGCGTCCCGGCGCCGGCGAGGCTTATGTCGAGGGCATCTTCGACCTGCCCGGGCATCTGCGCGAGCAGCTCGGCGAGCGCATCAGCGCCGACGCGCAGGAGCTCACGCTCGCGCGTCGTGTCAGTGCGGACGGGCGCACCCGCGCCTACATCGGCGGTCGCTCGGCGGCTGTCTCCGACCTGCGCGAGATCGGTGGGGCGCTGCTCGCGTTCTATGGGCAGCACGAGCACCGCAAGTTGACGCTGTCGGGTGCGCAGCTGGAGATCCTCGACAGCCTCTGCGCCGGCGACCACGACACGCGTCTTCGCGCCTGCGCGGAGGCATTCGCGCAGGTCCGGGCGCTGGAGCAGCGACTGGTGGCCTTGCACGAGCTCTCATCTCAGCGCGAGCGCGAGCTCGACCTGCTCGCCTACGAGCTCGGGGAGATCGACGCTGTCGCGCCGGATGAGCGCGAGCACGAGCAGCTGCTGCTCGCGCGTGAGCGTCTGCGCCGGCTCGACGCGCTGCGGGCGGCCGCGGCCGCGGGCGCGGAGGCGCTTGCGGGCGACGGGGGCGAAGCTCCCGGCGCCGTGGCACTCGCGGCGATGGCCGCCGGCTCACTCGATGCGCTCGCGGGCGTCGATCCGGCGCTCGACGCGCTCGCCGAGCGGATGCGCGGCCTGATCATCGAGTCCCAGGATCTCGCCGGCGAGCTGCGCGACTACTGCGAGCACGGTGCAGCATCGTCCCCGGAGGGGGATGATGCGCTCGGCCAGCTCGGCCCGGAGGCTTCACTCGACGAGCTCGAAACGCGGCTTGCCGCGATCGAGCGCCTCGCGCGCAAGCACGGCGGCTCGATCCAGGCGGTGCTCGACTATGCGCTGCACGCGCGTGCGCGCCACGCTGAGCTCGAGGGCGCCGAGGTGGCGCTGGCCCAGGTGAGCGAGGAGCTCGGCGGCGCCCGCGGCGAGCTCGAGCGCCAGGTGCTGTCTGTGCGCCGCGCGCGCAAGGCAGCGGCCAAGGGCTTCGCGCTCGCGGTGCGCGAGCAGCTCGGCTCGCTGGCGATGGGCGAGGCAAGCTTCGAGGTGATCGTCGGCGAGCGCGAGCCCGGCCCGACGGGCGGGGACTCGGTTGAGTTCATGATCGCGCCGAACCCCGGCGTGCCCGCAGGTCCGCTGCGGGAGATCGCCTCCGGCGGAGAGCTCTCGCGGGTGATGCTCGCGATCATGAGCGTCGCGGGCGCCTCACAAGCCGACGCGACGCTCGTGTTCGACGAGGTCGATGCCGGCATCGGCGGTCAGACCGCGCGTGCTGTGGGCGCGCGACTGCGCGAGCTCGGGGAGCGCAGGCAGGTGCTGTGCATCACTCACCTGCCGCAGATCGCCTCGCTCGGCGCACGCCACTTCTCGATCGTCAAGGACACGAACGCCGAGCCCACGCGCACCACCGTGGTGCAGCTCGGCGAGGGCGACGTCGTCGCCGAGCTCGTGCGCATGCTCGGCGCCGATACCGACGACAGCGCCGCGCGCCGTCACGCGCGAGACCTGCGCCGCGCCGCCTGATCGCCTGCATACGGTGCGTTTTCGACTTGCGAGCGTTACTCTCGCAAGTGTGGCGGCGACTCGATCCATAGAGCCAGTGCTGGGATCCGCGGGCGTCGTCGCCGGCCCGGTGCGCCCGGGCAGGCGCACGAAGATGCTCGTCAGGCATCTGGTGAGGGGGGACATCGCGCTGATCGACCACCTCGACCTCGATCGCGTCTCGGCCGAGGAGCTGATCGCGGCGGGCGCGGTTGCAGTGCTCAACTGCAGTCCCTCCTCAGGCGGCTCCTACCCCAATCTCGGCCCGCAGCTGCTGGTCGAGGCGGGCATCGTGCTGGTCGATCTTCCCGACGACTCGCTGTTCGACGCGGTCTCCGACGGCGACCCGCTCGTGATCAGCCTCACCGGCGCCCAGCGCGCGGAGATCTCTCGCAAGGGCGCGCTGCTGGCGGTGGGCGAGGTGCTCGACCTCGAGCGCGTGTGCGCCGAAACGGAGATCCGCAGGCGTGAGGTCGGCGAGGCGCTCGAGCGCTTTGCGCACAACACGATCGAGCACATGCGCGAGGAGCGCGAGCTGCTCGCCGGCAGGATCCCGCTGCCGCGCTTTGCAACGGACTTCCGCGACCGCTCGACGCTGGTGGTCGTGCGCGGCGTCGGGCATCAGAAGGACCTGCGCGCGCTGCGGCCGTTCATCCGCGATCTGCGCCCGCTGATCGTCGCCGTCGATGGTGGCGCCGACGCGCTGCTGGAGGCGGGGCTGACGCCGAGCATGATCGTCGGCGACATGGACTCGGCCGGCGAGGCGGCGCTTCGCTGCGGCGCAGAGCTCGTCGTTCACTCATATCCAGACGGTCGCGCGCCCGGCCGCCACCGCCTGGAGGAGCTCGGCCTGCCGTTCAAGCTGGTGCCCGCACCCGGCACCAGCCAGGACGTCGCGATGCTGATCGCGGCTGAGAAGGGCGCCCGACTGATCGTCTCGGTGGGCTCGCAGTTCAACCTCGTCGAGTTCCTCGATCGCAACCGCAAAGGCATGTCCTCAACGTTCCTGACGCGGCTGCGCATCGGCGAGATCCTCGTCGATGCCAAGGGCGTCAGCCGTCTCTACCAGCCGCGTCCCGGCCTCACGCCGCTGATGGTCGTGATCGCAGCGGGGCTGATCGCGCTGATCGCCGTCGTGTGGGTGACGCCGGCGCTGCGCGACGTCGCGGAACTGCTCTGGCTGAAGCTGCAGATGCTGTTCGGCGCCGGCTGATCACAAGCCGGCGCAAGCGCCCATGTTCGACTATCGCTACCACGCGCTGTCCCTCGCTGCCGTTCTGTTCGCGCTGGTGCTCGGCGTGCTCCTGGGCGTGGCGATCGGCGACTCGAACCTTGTCTCCTCGGCCAAGAACGGGATCGTGGCGAACCTCAACTCCGAAGTCAGCCACTCCCACCAGCACGCCGACCAACTCCAGGAACAGCTCAGCGACGAGCAGGCGTTCGCCAACGGCCTGTATCCGCTGGCGGTCCACGAACTGCTCGCCGGACGCACGATCGGGCTGGTGTTCCTCGGCGGCTCCTCCGATCAGATCAACTCGCTCGTGCGCACCGCCGTCGCGGAGGCGGGGGGCAGCGTCACGACCGTCGTCGCCGTGCGTGAGCCGCTCGACATCGAAGGCCTCGAACGCGAGGTCGTTGGCACGCACTACGAGGGCCTGGAGGCATCCACCGAACTCGTCGAACGTCTGGGCGACCTGATCGGCCGCCAGCTGGTCAGCGGCGGGCAGCTGGCCGATCGCGAGCTGATCAGCCGCGTGCGCGCGAGCCTGATGAGCGCCTTCGACGGGCAGCTCGTGCGCCTGGAAGGGCTCGTGGTCGTGCGCGCCGAGCCGGGCGGCATGAGCGCCCAGCAGAGCGAAGCCGCCGCCGCGTTCGAGTCGGGTCTGCTCGCCGGCGTCGGCGTCGTGCACGTGCCGGCGGTCGGGGTCGAGCTGACCAGCACCGAACCGTCGCAGATCCCCTGGTACAAAGGCAAGGGGCTCTCGAGCGTCGATGATCTCGACAACCTCGCCGGGCAGGCCGCGCTCGACTACGCGCTCGCTGGAGACAGCGGCAGCTTCGGTGTCAAGTCGACCGCCGACTCGCTGCTGCCGAGCGTCACCGCGAGCACCTCAGCGCCCTGACGGCGCGTCCGCTGGCGACGCTAGCTTGCAGGTGTGCACCCGCTGCCCTTGATCCTTGCGCTGGTGAGCGCCGTGCTGCTCGCGCCGGCGCTGCTGCGAGCGCTCAGCGAGGGCGGACACACGCGCCCCAACTACCGCGACCGGGCGCTGCCATTTCCGTTCGGCGTGCTGACGCTCGCCGCCGCCCTGCTCGCGCTGATCCCGCTCGTGCTGCTGCAGCGGCTCGCCTCCACCCAGGTGCTGCCGCCGGAGCTGCTGCCGATCGCCGTGTATGCGCTCGGCGTGCTCGCCCTCGGGCTGCTGGACGACACGCTCGGGCACAACGACCACGAGCGGCGCGAGGGCGCTGAGGTACGCGCGCCCCAGCGTGGCTGGCGCGGCCACGGCGCGGCGACGCTGCGCGGCGAACTGTCCACGGGAGCGCTCAAGGCCGTCGGCTCGCTCGGGCTGGCGCTGCTGGCGATGAGCTATCTGGGCCTCTCCAACGGCCGCTGGCTGCTGGCTGCCGGAGTGCTGGTGCTCGCGACCAACGCCTTCAACCTGCTCGACCTGCGCCCGGGGCGCGCGACCAAGGCGTTCGTGCTGCTGGGAGCCGGCCTTGCGATCGGCTCCGCCGACCTGCACCCGCTGTGGGAGCTCGGCCTGTTCGCCGCGCCGGCGCTCGTGGCGGGCGTGTATGACCTGCGCGAGCGTGTGATGCTCGGCGATACCGGCGCGAACCTGCTGGGGGCGCTGGCGGGGCTGTGGCTGGTGCTGACGCTGTCGGGCACCGGCCAGCTGGTGGCGCTCGCGCTGCTCGCGTTTATCACGGTATATGGGGAGTTGCGATCGATCTCGACATTTGTCGAACGGACTCCGGGGCTGCGCCGACTAGACTCTTGGGGCAGGCCCACATGACCTTGCATCACTCCGACCGCCACGCTCAACCCCCAAGCAAGACCCGGTTCATCTTCATAACCGGTGGCGTCGTCTCCTCGCTCGGCAAGGGAATCGCGGCAGCCTCGCTCGGGCGGCTGCTGGTCTCACGCGGGCTGACCGTCGGACTGCAGAAGTTCGACCCGTACATCAATGTCGACCCCGGCACGATGTCGCCCTACCAGCACGGTGAGGTGTTCGTCACCGAGGACGGCGCCGAGACCGACCTGGACCTCGGCCACTACGAGCGCTTCACCGACTCGAACACCAGCCACGCCTCGAATGTGACCGCAGGCGGCATCTACGACACGGTCATCCGCCGCGAGCGTCGCGGCGACTACCTCGGCGGCACCGTGCAGGTGGTGCCGCACATCACCGATGAGATCAAGCAGCGGATTGCGCTGATCGCCGAGTCGAGCGACGTCGACTTCGTGATCACCGAGATCGGCGGCACGGTCGGCGACATCGAGTCGCTGCCGTTCCTCGAGGCGATCAGGCAGTTCCCCGTCGACGTCGGTCGCCGACGCTGCATGTTCATCCACCTGACGCTCGTGCCCTACATCGGCCACGCCGGCGAGCTGAAGACCAAGCCCACCCAGCACTCGGTCAACGAGCTGCGGCGCATCGGCATCACGCCGGACATGCTCATGTGCCGCTCCGAGGGCTCGCTGTCGAACGAGATCCGCAAGAAGATCGCGCTGTTCGCGAGCCTGCCGATGGAGGCGATCGTCTCGGCCTGCGACGTCGACAACATCTACAAGGTGCCGCTGACCTTCCGTGACCAGGGGGTCGACGACTTCGTGCTCGAGCACGTCGGCCTGGAGGCCGCGCCGCCCGACCTGTCGAAGTGGACGGAGCCGATCGAGCGGGCCGCGCGGGCCACGCGCACGGTGCGGATCGCGCTCGTGGGCAAGTACGTGCAGCTCGAGGACGCCTACCTGTCGGTCTCCGAAGCGCTGCGTCACGCGGCCTCGCTGCAGGACGGCAGGGTCGAGATCGAGTGGGTCGACTCCGAGAGCCTCGAGGCGGTCGATGACCAGGAGACCTTCAGGCGCCTCAGCGGCGCCGACGGCATCCTGATCCCCGGCGGCTTCGGCGGACGCGGGATCGAGGGCAAGATCGTCGCCGCGCGCTTTGCGCGCGAGCAGCAGATCCCCTATTTGGGCATCTGCCTGGGCATGCAGGTCGCGGTCGCGGAGTTCGCGCGCCACGTCGCCGGCATGGAAGGAGCCAACTCGACCGAGTTCGACATCGAGACGCCGTTCCCGGTGATCGACCTGCTGCCCGAGCAGAAGGAAGTGGCCGACCTCGGCGGCACGATGCGCCTGGGAGCCGACCCGATCAAGCTGCACGCCGACAGCCGCGCCCTCGAGATGTACGGCGAGGCGGTCATCTACGAGCGCCACCGCCACCGCTACGAGGTCAACAACCGCCTGCGCAAGCGTCTGCAGAGCGCCGGGCTGCGCGTCTCGGGCACCTCGCCCGACGAGCGTCTGGTGGAGGTGATCGAGCTCGACGAGCACCCGTTCTTCGTGGCCTCGCAGTTCCACCCCGAGTTCAAGTCGCGTCCCGAGCGCCCCGCGCCGCTGTTCCGCGACTTCGTCGCAGCCGCGCTTGTTCGCGCCGGCGGCGGCGAGGACACCGCGGATTCATCGCCGGCGCCAGCGCAGACGCCGGCGCAGCGCGCCGGCCTGTCGTGACAGCTCAAGCGCCCGTGTCAAGAGTCAAGGAGCTCGAGCGCAGATATCTGAACGGCACGTTCGCCGAGCTGTGCCGGATCGAGAGCCCCTCCGGACACGAGCGCGCCTGTGCTGAGCGGGTGATCGCGGAGCTGCGCGCGCTGGGAGTGAAGGTCCACGAGGACGACGCGGGCCCGGCCGCGGGCTCTGACTGCGGCAACCTGCTCGCGTTCATCTCATCGGACTGGCCGGGAGGCTCGGAGGACAGCACCAGGCACGGGCGCTCGCTGCTGCTGTGCGCGCATCTCGACACGGTCCCACTGCAGGCGCCGGTCGAGCCGGTGCTGTTGAAAGGCGGCTGGGAGAACGCCAACGACGGGATCCTGGGCGCCGACAACAAGGCCGCGATCGCGGTGCTGCTGGCGCTCGCTCGCCACGTGCGCCGCGAGGGCGCGCCGGTCGACGTCGAGCTGCTGTTCACCGTCGGCGAGGAGGTCGCGCTCGCCGGCGCGCGCGCGTTCGACGCCTCGCGCCTTAACAGCGACTTCGGGTTCGTGTTCGACCACGCCTCGCCGATCGGCGAGATCGTGATCGACTCGCCCACGCATTTCCGCATCGAGGCCTCGTTCCACGGCGCCGCAGCCCACGCGGGCATCCGCCCCGAGGATGGTCGCAGCGCGATCCTCGCGGCCGCGCGCGCGATCAGCTCGATGCAGCTCGGGCGCCTGGACGCCGGTACGACGGTCAACGTGGGCACGATCTCCGGCGGTACCGGGATGAACGTGGTCGCTGAGAACTGCAAGCTCGTGCTGGAGGCACGCGCGATCGATGACCAGCGAGCCGAGGATGTGGTCGCTGAGATCGTCGATCGCCTGCACGAGGCGGCGAACCTGCCGGACTGCGACTGCGACGTGGACATCAGCGTGCAGCGCTCCTTCTCCGGCTACAAGCTGCCCGTCGGCAGCCGGCCCGTGCGCGTGGCCGAGCAGGCGCTGCGGGCCTGCGGCCACCAACCGGCGCACATCTCCAGCGGCGGCGGCTCGGATGCCAACGCGCTGATCGCGCAGGGCTTTGCGACCGTGAACCTGGCGAACGGCACCGAGCGCAACCACGAGCCCGGTGAGCGCGTGAGCGCGCTCGCGCTCGAGGAGATGCTCGACGTCGCACTCGCCCTGCTGGACGAGGCGGCGATCCATGCGCCCGCACCGGCCCTGTAGCTTGCTGCGCCGATGTTGAAGCTCAGGCCCGCCATCGTCGTCGAGACCCGCCGCACCGGCGCCGAGAGCGCCACCGGCGGCGAGCAGCGGCTGGTGGTCGAGCTCGCGACCGATTCAGAGCCCGCGCGCACCAGCAAGCACCGCGAGGCGATCGCCGACATCGGGCTCGTCGGTGTTGCGGAGGTCGGCGATGAAGTGATCGTCAACGTGCAGGCGCTCGACCTCGGCCTCGGCTCGGGCGGCTTTGACGTCGTGCACGTCAACCTCACACGCGGTCTCGACAGCCAGAGAGATCACGGCCCCGCCAATCCCGCTCGCGCGCACGTGATGAAGCTCAACTACACGAGCCTGCAGCACGCCGTGAAGCCGGTCGAGCAGGAGCTGCTGCAGCTTCCGGTTCAGCGCCCGGTGGCGGTGCTCGCGCTGCACGGCCAGCTCGCCGGCGTCGCGTGGGCGTTCGCCCAGGCCGCGCCCGGCAGACGGCTCGGCTACGTGCAGACGGAGGGCGGCGCGCTGCCCGGCGGGCACTCGCACACGGTGCGCGCGCTGCGCGAGCACGGGCTGCTCGCCGGCCACCTCACCGCCGGTGCTGCCTTCGGAGGCGACGCCGAGGCGATCACAACCGCCGGCGCGCTGCATCACGGCCTGCGCGTGCTCGGCTGGGACGCGGCCGTGTGCGGGCCCGGCCCGGGGATCGTCGGCTCGAGCTCGCCGCTAGGCCACGGCGGCATGATCGCGCTCGACTCCGCGCACGTGTCGCTGGCGCTCGAATGCGCGACGCTGCTGGTTGCGAGGATGTCCTCGGGAGATGAGCGAAAGCGCCATCGCGGCATCTCCCACCACACGCTGACGGTGCTCGACCTGCTGCTCGAGCCGGTGACGGTGGCGCTGCCTGCGGGCGTGCGCTCGCCCGTCGGCGCCGACCTGCGCGCGGGCCTGAGCGCGGTCTTCGGCGGCGCGATGCCGAGTCGCCCGCCCAGCGATCGCCCGGCGCTTGCGATGGACGTCGAGCGTCCGGCGCGCATCGCCCGCCACGACTGGCGCCGTGCGAGCGTCGATCTGCCCGCCTATGCGGCCAGCGGGCTGCCGGCGGAGACGATGGGCCGCGGACTGGCGGGGGATCCGCTGTTCTTCGGTGCGACGCTCGCCGGCGGCAGCGTGCTCGCGGAGCTCATCGTGGACGCCAGCGAGGAGTCGCCGTGAGCGCCAGCTTCGAGGCACTCGGTGGTGAGACCGTCTACAGCGGCCGCCTCGTGGAGGTGCGCATCGAGCGCTTCCGCCACGCAGATGGGGAAGAGGTGACGCGCGAGATCGTGCGCCACCAGGGCGCGGTGGGCATCGTGGCGCACGACGAGCAGCAGCTGTGGCTCGTGCGCCAGCCTCGCGAGGCCGTCGGCGAGAGCGATCTGCTCGAGATCCCCGCTGGGCGCTTGGACGTGGAGGGCGAGCAGCCGCTGGCGGCGGCGCAGCGCGAGCTCGCCGAGGAGATCGGCCGCGGCGCGCGCTCGTGGGAGTCGATCGTCAGCTACTACACGAGCTCGGGCTTCACCGACGAGCGCGTGCACCTGTTCTACGCGAGCGAGCTGTACCCGGCGCAGGCGCACAGCGACGAGGAGGAGCGGATCGAGATCGTGCGCTGGCCGCTGGGCGAGCTTGACGCGGCGATCGAGCAGTGTCGCGACGCAAAGACGCTCATCGGCCTGATGTGGCTTGCTCGCCGGCTGAATCTCTGATTGCACCTCCAAGGAGCGCCCGCGCCGTCAGCGAAGCTCACGGGATGGCGCCCGTGCAGACAGCCGCGCCTGCGACCGCCGAGGGGATCGAGTCGCAGCTGCTGGACTTCCTTGCCTATCTCGAGCTCGAGCGCGGGCTGTCGCGCAACACGCTGGAGGCATACCGCTCGGACCTGCTGCAGCTGGGTGAGTTCCTCAACCGCTGTGGACTGTCGGCCACGGAGGCCACGCACGGCGATCTCGCGGCGTTCCTGTCGGAGCTGGGCGTGGCCGCGAGCACGCTCGCGCGCAAGATCGCATGCCTGCGCTCCTTCTACCGCTACCTGCGCCGCGAGGGCGTGATCGAGCATGACCCGACCGCCGATCTGCGCGGACCGCGCAAGCCCCAGCGCCTGCCGCGGGTGCTCACGCGCGAGCAGGTGGCGCGGCTGATCGAGCAGCCCCGCGGCACCGAGCCGCTGGCGCTGCGCGACCGCGCGCTGCTGGAGGTGATGTACGCGTGCGGGCTGCGCGCGTCTGAGGCCGTGGGCCTCGAGGCAGCGGACATAGACCTCGATGAGGGGCTGCTGTGCGCGCGCGGCAAGGGCTCCAAGGAGCGGATCGTGCCGATCGGCCGCCAGGCGGTTGCTGCGCTGCGCGCGTACTCGCGCACGGGACGCCCGAGCCTGATGCAGGCTGGCTCGCCGCCTGCAGGCGCCGGCCATGGCGGCGTCCCGCAGCCGCAGCTGTTCCTCAACAGCCGCGGTGGCGGGCTCACGCGCCAGGGGCTCTACAAGATCGTCCAGGGCCACGCTCGCAGCGCCGGCCTGAACGAGCGCATGAGCCCGCACACGCTGCGCCACAGCTTCGCCACGCACCTGCTGGCCGGCGGCTGTGACCTGCGCTCGCTGCAGGAGATGCTCGGTCATGCCGACCTCGCAACGACGCAGGTCTATACCCATCTGTCGGCCGAGCGGCTGAAGCATGCGTACTTCAGCGCGCACCCGCGTGCCTCCAGCACCCCCTAGATCCAGGCGGGCGTTCGTGCTCGTGATCGACGCCTGCGGCGTCGGCGCGCTGCCTGACGCGGCGGCCTATGGCGATCAGGGTACGAACACGCTTGCGCACCTCGCCGAGGCGCTGGGCGGCCTCGAGCTGCCGGTGCTGGGGTCGCTGGGGCTCGGCTCGATCGTGCCCGTGCGCGGCGTGGCGCCGAGCGCGCAGCCGGCGATCTACGGTCGCCTGCACCCGCTGGGCCCGGGCAAGGACTCGATCAGCGGCCATTGGGAGCTGATGGGCGTGGTCGCCGAGCGGGCACTGCCCACCTACCCACAGGGCTTCCCGCCGGACGTCCTTGCGCGCCTTCGCGAGGCGAGCGGCCACGAGCTGATCTGCAACCGCCCCGACAATGGCCTCGCGGCGATCGACCAGTTCGGCCCCGAGCATCTGCGCACGGGCGCGCTGATCCTCTACACCTCCCAGGACTCGGTGCTGCAGCTCGCCGCGCACGTCGATCGCGTGCCGGTGGAGGAGCTGTATCGGGCGTGCGCGGCGGCGCGCGCGGCGATGAGCGGCGAGCACGCCGTGGGGCGGGTGATCGCGCGGCCGTTCACGGGCGCGCCGGGCTCGTTCGCGCGCACGGAGGGCAGGCGCGACTTCGCGCTCACGCCACCTGCTCGCAGCTATCTGCAGGAGCTCGAGGACGCCGGCGTGCAGGTGCACGCGGTCGGCAAGATCGACGACCTGTTCGCGGGCGTGGGCGTGAGCGTCGCCCATGAGGGCGCCACCAACGCGCGCGCGCTCGCCGCGGTGGATGAGCTGCTGGCGAGCCTGGATGGCGGCTTGGTGCTCGCGAACCTGATCGAGACCGACCAGCTGTATGGCCATCGCAAGGACGCCCAGGGCTTCGCGGGCGCGCTGCGCGAGATCGACGCGCGCGTCGGGCGCATGCTCGCGGCGCTGCGCGCGGAGGACCTGCTGATCGTGACCGCCGATCATGGCGTCGATCTCTCACATCCGGGCACCGACCACACGCGCGAGTACGCGCCGCTGTTGGCGGTGAGCGGTGCGATGCTCGCCCGCCGCGCCGCCGGCGGCGGCGATCTCGCCGGTGCGCGCCACGACGGGCCGCTGGCGGATGTCGGCGCGAGCGTCCTTCGCTGGCTGACCGGGCGCGACGGCGGAGGGCTCCCGGGCCAGGCGTTCATAAGCTAGGGAGATGCCCGAGCTACCGGAGGTCGAGACGATCAGGCGCCAGCTGGCGCCGCTGGTGGAGGGCCGCAGGCTGACGCGCATCGAGGTGCTCGACCCGCGCTGGTCGCGGCCGCTCGCTCCGGAGGAGCTCGAGCAGGCGCTCACCGGCAGGCGCATCGAGCGCCTGGGACGGCGCGGCAAGTACCTGCTGTGGAGCTTCGAGGGCGACGTGCACCTGGCTCAGCACCTGCGGATGACCGGCGCCGTGCTCTCCGATCCCGATCCCGAGCAGGCGCATGTCGGCGTGCGCATGGAGCTGAGCGCCACTCGTCCCGCGCGCCCGCGCCGGCTGGCGATCGTCGACCCGCGCCGGTTCGGCACGGGCGAGCTGCTGCTGGGCAGCGACGCGCTCGAGGAGTTCCTGGCGGCGCGGCTCGGCCTCGAGCCGTTCGACGAGGGCTTCACCGCCGAGCACCTGCGCGCGCTCGCCAAGGGCAGGACGGCGCCGATCAAGGCGTTCCTGCTGGACCAGCGCAGGATCGCGGGCGTCGGCAACATCTACGCCGATGAGGCGCTGTTCAGGGCGGGCGTGCATCCGCGCCGCCCGGCTGGGAAGCTCTCCGGCGAGCAGTACGAGCGCCTGCGCGAGAGCGTGATCGCGGCGCTGAGCGCGGGCATCGACGCGCGCGGTGCGAGCATCGATGACTTCCGTCATGTGGACGGCGTGCGCGGCTCCTTCCAGGACCAGTTCCTGGTGCATCTGCGCGAGGGCGAGCCGTGCGGACAGTGCGGCGCGCCGATCGTGAAGATGGTCGTGGGCGGGCGCGGGACCTACGTGTGCGAGAGCTGCCAGCCGGTGTTCAGGCGGCGAGGATCTCGTCCAGGCGCCCGCTCTCGGCGGCGGCCTGCACCTCTGTGAAGCCGCCGATCAGCTGGCCGTCGACGATCACCTGGGGGAAGCTCATCATGCCGGTCTCGCGCGCCAAAGCGGCGCGACCGTCGGGGTCCTTCGAGAGGTTGACTTCGGAGAACTCGACCCCGCGGGCCTTGAGCAGCCCCTTGACACGGGCGCAGTACGAACACGGCTCGGTCGTGTAGACGGTCACTTTGCTCATTACTTCAAAAAATATAGCGCGCCTTGCGCTCAATCTGAACGGACGAGGAAACGCTCGGGCACGACGCGCTCGGTGCGCTTGGGCGGGCGCTGGTACTTGCGTTTCTGGCGCGGCGGCAGCTTCGGTCGCTTGTCCTCGTGCATGTGCTTGTAGGGGACGATCGAGAGCAGGTGGCTGATCAGGTTCAGGCGCGCGGTGCGCTTGTCGTCGGCCTCGACCACATACCAGGGGCTGTGCTCGACGTCGGTGTAGGCGAACATCTGGTCCTTGGCTTCGGCGTAGTCGACCCAGCGCGCGCGGGCCTGCAGGTCGGTGGGGCTGAACTTCCAGCGCTTGCGCGGGTCCGACAGCCGTTTCTCGAAGCGCCGCTCCTGCTCGTCGTCGCTGACCGACAGCCAGTACTTGACGAGCATGATGCCGTCGTTCTGCAGGGCCTGCTCGAACAGCGGGCAGAAGCGCAGGAACTCTTCGTACTGGTCCTGCGTGCAGTAGCCCATCACGTGCTCGACGCCGGCGCGGTTGTACCAGCTGCGGTTGAACAGCGCGATTTCCCCGCCGGCGGGGAGCTGCTCGACGTAGCGCTGGAAGTACCACTGCGTGCGCTCGCGCTCGCTGGGCGTGGGGACCGAGACGACGCGACAGGTGCGCGGGTTCAGGTAGGCGGTGATGCGCTTGATCGCGCCGTCCTTGCCGGCGGTGTCGCGGCCCTCGAGCAGCACCACCAGGCGCCGACCGCCGGCGAGGACCCACTCCTGCAGGTACACGAGCTCGGTCTGCAGGCGCAGCAGCTCCTTCTCATACTGCTTCTCGCTCAGCTCCTGCACTGCGTGTCAAGTTAGAGGATGCGCGCGTTCGTGGGACCGCGGGTCGAGGAGCGCCGGAGCCTGCGCGCGAGGCGTCGGGCAGATAGATCAACATTGACGGTGCATGTCCAGCCGAGCGATCAAGACCGAAGCGGTGGTGCTGCGCTCGATGCGCTACGCGGAGGCGGACCGCATCCTGCACCTGTACACGCCGCATCGCGGGCGCGTGAGCGCGATCGCGAAGGGCGTGCGGCGCGCGCGCAGCCGCTTCGGCGGGCGCCTTGAGCCGTTCTTTCGCCTGCACATCGAGCTGCACGAAGGGCGCGGCGAGCTTCTGACGGTGACGGGCGCGCAGACGGTCGACGGCTATGCGCGCTTGCGCGGGGACGCGCAGGCGCTGGACGCGGCGGCGCGCGCGTGCGACGCGGTGGGGCGGCTGTTCGAGACCTCGGAGCCGCACCCGGGCGTGTTCAACCTGCTGTGCCGTCAGCTGGGCCTGCTCGACGAGCATGCGGGCGCGGACGCGGGCGAGCCGGGGTCCACGCGCGGGCGCGGAGCGGCGCTGGCGTTTCGCTTGAAGCTGCTCTTGGCTGCGGGCCTTGCGCCGCAGTTGGCGGCGTGCGCCAGCTGCGGCGAGCGCGATCACCTTGTGGGCTTCTCGGGCGCGGCGGGCGGTGTTGTGTGCTCGGCGTGCGAGGCAGGCTCGTTCGTGCTGGGGGAGGACGCCTACGTGTTCATGACCGAGGCGCTCGGCCGCGCGCTGACGGAGGTGCCGCCGGCGCCGGCGCCGGCGCTCGGCCAGGTCGAGCGCGCGATCGCGGCGACGCTCGAGCATCACGCGCACGTGCGGCTGATGCCGGCGGTGGGGCACGCCGGTTGATCTCGGTATCGTGATGCGCCGTGGACGAGGGACTGCCGATCGCATATCAGGTGCTGGAGAAGGGCGTTGCGGTGCTGGCGTCCGACGGCGAGCGCGTCGGTACGGTGCACCATGTGGTGTCGGCGCCCGAGAAGGACATCTTCCACGGCGTGGTGATCTCGACGCCTGATCACGGTCTGCGCTTCGTGGAGGCGGCGGACGTGGAGTCGCTGCACGAGTTCGGTGTAGATCTGCGCATCGACTCGGCGGCGGCGCAGAGCCTGCCGCAGCCTGGCGGCGGGGCGGCGGTGTTCGACGAGGACCCTGGCGAGATGAAGGGCTGGCATCACTGGGTGCACAAGGCGACGATGCGCGGCGACTGGATGCGCGAGCGCTGAACAGCGCGCCGCGCGCGGCCCGTGACCCGGCGCCAGCCGCAGGCGCTGCCACAATCGAAGGGTGAGCATCGCCACTGAAGAGCAGACCGTTGCGAGCGTGTTCGCGGAGCGCTGCGCTGAGCAGGAGGAGCTGCTGCTCTCGCCGCTGGCGGCGCGCTCGTACCCGCCGCTGCGGGCGCGGGCGGAGGAGGACTGCTCGCTGCGCACGCCGTTTCAGCGCGACCGCGACCGGATCGTGCACAGCAAGGCGTTTCGCAGGCTGACGCACAAGACGCAGGTGTTCGTGGCGCCGCGCGGCGACCACTACCGCACACGGTTGACGCATACGCTCGAGGTGACGAGCATCTCGCGCACGGTGGCGCGGGCGCTGCGCTTGAACGAGGACCTGGTGGAGGCGATCGGCTTGGGCCACGACCTTGGCCACCCGCCGTTTGGGCACATCGGCGAGGAGGTGCTGGACGGCTGCTTGAAAGAGCGCTTTGACAGGGACTTCCGCCACTTCGAGCACTCGCTGCGGATCGTGGATCGACTGGAGCGCGACGGGGCAGGCCTGAACCTGACAGAGCAGGTGCGCGACGGGATCGCGCGACACTCCAGCCGTACGCCGCCGGCGCAGACGCTCGAGGGCCGGATCGTGCGCGTAATCGACCGCGTGGCGTACATCAACCACGACATCGACGATGCGGTGCGCGCGGGGCTGCTGGAGGAGGATGAGCTGCCGGCGGAGCCGATCGCGGTGTTGGGCGCGAGCGGCTCGGCGCGGATCGACGCGCTGGTGCACGACATGGTCGAGCACTCCGAGCGCGCGGGGGAGATCGTGCAGGGTCCTTTGGCGGGGCCGGCGATGGACGAGCTGCGCGAGTTCATGTTCGAGCGCGTGTACCTGGGCCCGGCGGTGCGCGCTGAGCACGCGAAGATCGCGGCGGTGGTGCGCAGGCTGTTCGAGCACTACTCCGAGCACCCGGAGCTGCTGCCGCGGGGCCCGCGGGAGGCAGTGCCGAGCGATGAGCTGGAGCTGGCGGAGCGGGTGACGGACTACCTGGCGGGGATGACCGACAGGTACTGCATCAGGGAGTACACGCAGCTGCAGGTGCCGCAGGCTTTCGCCCGCTAGCGTAGCGGCGTGGCGCTGTATACCAACGAGTCCAAGGACCGCGTGCGCGACGCGGTCGACTTCCTGGAGCTGGTATCGGCGCGGACGGAGCTGCGCCGCGCGGGGCCCGCGCGCTATGAGGGCCTGTGCCCGTTCCATGACGAGCGCTCGCCGTCGTTTGGGATCGACCCGACGCAGAAGGTGTACTACTGCTTCGGCTGCCAGGCCTCGGGCGACGTGTTCACGTTCGTGCAGGAGACCGAAGGCGTGGACTTCAAGGGCGCGCTGGAGCTGCTGGCGGAACGCTATGGCGTGGAGCTGCAGCGCGAGGAGGAAGACCCGCGAGAGGCGGAGCGGCGCAGGCGCAGGGAGCGGCTGTGGGAGCTCTTGAGTCGCACGGCTTCCTACTACGAGCGCTACCTGTGGGAGTCCGAGGAGGCTGCGCATGCGCGCGAGTACCTGCTGGGCAGGGGCCTTGGCGAGCCGGCGCTGCGAGGGTTTCGCGTTGGCTATGCGCCGAGTGCGTGGGACCGGGTGCTGCTGGCCTCGCGCAGGGGCGGGTTCTCCGAGCAGGAGCTGTATGAGACTGGCCTGGCGCAGCGCTCGAAGGAGAACGGCCGTCTTTATGATCGTTTTCGTTCGCGGATCATGTTCCCGCTGGCGGACGTGCGGGGGCGCGTCTTGGGATTTGGCGCGCGTGCGATGCGCGAGGACCAGCGCCCGAAGTACCTGAACACGTCTGACAACGACGTCTACCACAAGGGCCTGCAGCTCTATGGCGCTGATCTGGCGCGCGCGCATGCGACGAAGGCGGGCGAGGTGATCTTGTGCGAGGGCTACACGGATGTGATCGCGATGCACCAGGCGGGCATTGCCAACGTGGTGGGGCTGATGGGCACGGCGTTGACGGGCGAGCAGGTGGGTGAGCTGGCACGGATGGCGCAGACGGTGCTGCTGGCGCTGGATGCGGACAGCGCTGGGCAGGAGGCGATGCTGAAGGCGTTTCGCCTGGCGAGCAAACGCAAGCTGGAGCTGCGCGTGGTGATGCTGCCGCCGGGCAGCGACCCGGCGGAGCTGATCCAGCGCGACGGGGCGGGCGCGATGCAGGCGCTGGTGAAGGCGTCGATCTCGTTTGTGAGCTTCCGCGCGGAGCGTGTGCTGGCGAGCGGGGATCCGTCGAACACGGAAGAGCAGGACCGCATGATCGACGAGCTGCGCCCGGTGTTCGCGGAGCTGCCGCCGAGCGCGCTGCGGATGGAGCTGACGCGCACGGTGGACAGCCGCATGGCGCTGCCGGAGGGCCTTGCGGAGAAGCTGCTGGCGGCGAGCCCGCAGACAGCTCAGCGTGCGGGCGAGCGGCGGGGCGCGCGGCGCGCCGATGGCGATGAGCGCGTGGCGCGCCGCCAGCCGCGGGTGAGCGAGATGACGCGCCGCGAGGAGACAGAGCGCGCGTTCCTGGCGCTGTGCATCGCTTCGCCGGAGGAAGGCGCGCTTGCGCTTGCGGGCTTGGATATCGACGAGCACTTCTCCAGCGGCTTGCTGCGCCGCGCGGCCAGGCACCTGTGCGCGGGCGACCTGCGCACGCCGATGAGCGATGTGGCGAGCGCGGAGACACGCTTGGAGGACGACCAGCAGCTCAAGGGGCTGCTGGCGGAGCTGGTGGTGGAAGCGGGCAGCGAGAAGCCGGACGCGGCGATGCTCGAGGTACAGCGCCTGCAGCTGGAGCTGGCGCGCGTGGATCGTCAGATACAGCGCGCGCGCGGGCAGGACGGCGGCGACATCAGTGCGCTGGCGCAGCACAAGGCGGAGGTCAAACGCGACTTCGATCGAGCATACGGACGAGTGCTGGAGCAGACGGGGGATAGGGAGGGCTGAGGGCTCGGAGGTCCGGTCCCCGGCCGGACCGCACGCCAACCGGACGATCTGAGCGCGGGCTTTCGGCGGCTGGTCCGCTGGTGCACAGTACGGTCACCGAGAAGTCACAGTATCGGCACAGAGGCCACACACACGAACATATGTTCGTGCCAGGATGGTGTGCATGGATCGCGCATCGTTGGAGCAGCTACTCGGCCAGGGCCTGTCGCTGGCGGAGATCGGTCGGCGATTCGATCTGCATGAAGCCACGGTCAGCTACTGGGTCCGGAAACACGGCTTGGAGGCGGCGCACCGCGCAAAGCACGTGTCGCGGGGAGGCATCGCCAAGGAGGATCTGGAGGTGCTGGTCGAGGCCGGCAAGTCCATCGCGGAGATTGCCCAGGTGGTTGAACGCAGCAAGGCGACCGTGCGGCATTGGCTGATTCGGTATGGGCTGAAGACGCACAACAGTCGCGGAATGGGCGCATCGGAGCAGGCAAAGGCGGCGAAGCAGGCTGGGCTTGCCACGGTGACGATGCACTGCAGTCGCCACGGAGAGACGGACTTCTGGCTCACCGGGACCGGCTACTACCGCTGCAAGCAGTGCCGATCGGCCGCTGTGGCGCGGAGACGCAGGAAGGTCAAGGCGATCCTCGTCGAGGAGGCGGGCGGCGCTTGTTGTCTGTGCGGGTACGACCGCACTATGCGCGCGCTGCACTTCCATCATCTCGAGCCGTCGCAGAAGCGCCACGAGATCAATGCCAAAGGTGTGGCCATCGCCATCGACAAGTTGCGGGTCGAGGCGCAGAAGTGCGTACTTCTGTGCTCTAATTGCCACGCTGAGGTCGAGGATGGAGTGGCAAGCGTCCCGGCCGATGCGCTGGATAGAGTAAGCGCCCGTCAGGGGTAGCGCAGTTGGATGATCCGGGGTAGCTCAATTTGGCAGAGTAGTCGGCCGTTAACCGATTGGTTGTGGGTTCGAGTCCCACCCCCGGAGCTTTCTTCAGCACAGCGGCGGTCGCCGGACTACCCCGGAAGCCAGAGCTACGTTAGTCCAGCGAGTCTTTCCACGAGCCGCGCCGCAGCCGCCCCAGCGTCGTGCGCCTCGGACCACGTAGCAAGCTCCCGCGCCCGCTCGCGAATCGCCGGCTCCGCGAGCGTTCGCTCGACCGCTAGCCGCAGCACACGCGGCGTGACGAACCGCCGCGGGACACGCACGCCGGCCCCGGTCCAGTCCAGGCGCGCGGCGTTCTCGTTCATGTCGCCGACCGCGGGGCAGGCCACGACAGCGCAGCCGGAGGAGAGCGCGCGCACGAGCGTGCCGTGGCCGGCGTGGCAGATCACGACGTCGCAGTGAGGCATCGTGCGCGAGTAGGAGATCCAGTCGACCACACGGGCGTTGTCGGGCACTCGCAGCGAGCGTGGGGGCAAGCGGCGGTTGTAGGTCGCAAGCACCCTCACAGGCGCGTCCGCGAGCCCGCGCAGAGCGGCGCGCAGCAGCGTGTGCTGGGAGTCCTGCGCCGTTGAAGGTGCGATCAGCACCAGCGGTGCGTCCGGCGCGACGCCACCCGCGCCGCTGCTCGGCGGCTCCACGTCGCGCGCTGGCGGCTCCCACATCAGTGGCCCCACGACATGCACATGCGCTGGCCATGCGCGCGGGTACTCGAGCTGCGGGAACGTCGCAACCAGCGCCAGCTCGCGGCTGATGCCGCCGTGGACGTAGTCGAGCGCCGGCAGCCCCACGCGCGCGCGGGTGTCGTTCAGCTCGTTGCGGCCGCGCTCGAGGCCCTTGTCGATCACGCGCTGGGCCTGGCGCCAGAATGCGCGCCCAGCGCCTGTGTGCGGCATTCGCGCGCCGAGCGAGTAGATCGGGAAACCGGGCGCGCCGTGCGGATAGACGTGGGGGATCAGGGTCGCGCGCGGGCAGCCCTGGATCTCGGCTGCGAGCGCCGGTGCGAGCGTGAGGATGTCCGCCACCACCACCTCTGGCTGCAGCTCGCGCACGAGCGGCACGGTGTCGACGGTCGCGTGCACCACCGCCTCGTAGAAGTCCAGTGGCTCCGGCCCGGACGGGAACACCTGGTACTCGGGAGCCGGCGCGAACGTCATGCCCTCGGCCTGCACATGCTCCTGCCAGCGCGTCCACGTCTGCAGCGTCACGTCATGCCCTCGCGCAACCAGAGCGCGCCCGAGCGCGATCATCGGGAAGGCGTGGCCAGGGTCGCCGAACGCCCCCAGCAGCACCCGCCGCGGCGGGCTTACGCCAGTAGGCCCCGCGCCGGCAGCAGCGGTGCTCTCCACGGGACTACCGGTCAGGCGGCCAGCTCTGCGAGCAGCCGCAGCTGCTGCAGACGCTCGGGCGCCGTGAACGCTGTCGGCGTCACGCCCAGCGTGCCCACGCCCGCGTCGCGGTACACAGCCAGGCGCTCGCGGATCACGTCGGGCGGGCCGCACAGCGACACCGTGTCGATCAGCTCGTCCGGGATCGCCGCCATCGCCTCCTCGCGCTTGCCTTCCAGATACAGGTCCTGGATCTGCTTGGCCTCAGCCTCATAGCCATAGCGCTGTACCAGCTGGTTGTAGAAGTTCTGCTTGCGCGAGCCCATGCCGCCCACGTACAGCGCCACGAACGGGCGCATCGTGTTGCGACCCGCCTCCAGATCGTCGGTTATGCAGAGGCTCACCGTGGGCGCGATATCGAAGTCATCGAGAGATTTGCCCGACCGATCCGCGCCTTCCTGTAGCAGCGGACGCAGCTCAGAAACGTGCTCCGGAGAGAACAGCGTCGGGATCCAGCCGTCGGCGATCTCGCCCGCCAGCGCCGTGTTCTTGGGGCCGATCGCAGCCAGGTAGATCGGGATGCGCTCCTGCACGGGGGAGATCGTGAGCTTCAGCGCCTTGCCCGGGCCGTCCGGCAGCGGCAGCTCGAGCGTCTCGCCGTGGAACTCCACGCGTTCGCGCGCAAGCGCCATGCGGATGACCGCCACGTACTCGCGCGTGCGCTGCAGCTGCTTGGCAAAGCGCTGCCCATGCCAGCCCTCCGCGACCTGCGGCCCGGAGGAGCCGATGCCGACGATCATGCGCCCGTTCGAGAGCTGGTCGATCGTGGCCGCGGTCATCGCCGTCATCGCAGGGGAGCGGCCTGGCATCTGGAAGATGCCCGCGCCGAGGCGGATCTTGCTCGTCTGCCCAGCAAGCCAGCCGAGCACCGTGGCCGTGTCCGAGCCGTAGGCCTCCGCGGCCCACACCGAGTCATAGCCCAGCTTCTCGGCCTCCTGGACGATGTTGAGCTGGTCCTCGGAGGTGAGGCCCATGCCCCAGTAGCCGATGTGCACGCCGAGCTTCATGTGCAAGTTTCCTTTCAGGGGGAGGGAATTCTTTGCCGACCGGGAAGGCGTGCCATACGCTTGGCGCCGCGCCACCGAACATTGGCTGAACAGCCAAATGAGGCGGAGCACAGCCTATGCGAAACCGCCAACGCCACAGCGCCAGCCCGGTCGAACGTCTCCGTCTCGCGATCGACTGCCTGCCGGTGGGAACGCGCGAGGCGATGCTCGCGGGCGTGCGCGCCAACCCGCGGATCATCGCCGGCGCCTATGTCGACGGCGAAGGCGGCGTCTGCCCGATGCTCGCAGCGCACCGCGCCGGCGGTCGCACCGACCTGCTCGCGTTCGCGCGCTCCTGGGACCGCTTCATGCGCGCGCGACGGGGCGCGCGAGCCGCGACCGAGCGCGAGCTGCGGATCCTGATCTCGCAACTGGAGGACAGCCTCTCGAGCGCGAGCTCCGTCGACCTCGACGTGGCGATCAAGGAGCACCGTGAGCTGCTCAGCTGCACTCGCCCGCGCAGAGGCCGCCGGCTCGCGGATGCCGCGGACCCCTCCGGCGAGATCTTCGCCCGGCGCCTGCGCTGGCCCGCGCCCGTCCGACGCCTCGTCGGCGCCGGCGCATCGCTGTAGAGCGCTCGCCTACAGCGAATCGCCCGGCCGCACGAACATCATCTCGGGCACCACGCACGCGGGGGAGACCTTCAGCAGGTAGCGCACCGCCTCGGCGATGTCCTCTGGCCGGATCATGTCGTCGGCCGCCACCTGGCCCTTGACGAAGTCGGTCATCGGCGTGTCCACGAACGCGGGGCACAGCGCCGTGTTCTTGATGCCCTCAGCGCCCAACTCCTTGTTCATCGCTTCAGTCCAGCCGACTACGCCGTGCTTGGTGGCCGAGTACACCGACAGCCACGCCTCGCCGCGCTTGCCCGAGATCGACGAGGTGTTGACCACCAGCGCGTTCTTGTGCTCGCCCGCGGCCTCCCTCAGCAGCGGCACGCACTCGCGGTAGAACAGCACGATCGAGCGCAGGTTGATGTCGAGCTGCATGTCCAGCCGCTTGGTCTCGATGTCGCCCACGGCCTGCCCGACGCCGACGCCGGCGTTGTTGACGAGTACGTCCAGCCGGCCGTAGCGCGCGCGGTGCTCGGCCACGACCTTCTTGATCTCGGTCTCATCGGAGACGTTCGCTGCGACAGCCTGAACGTCGAAGCCGTCGGCCGCGAGGCCCGCGACCGCTGCCTCGAGCTTGTCCGGCCGTCTGGCGGCCATCGTCACGCCGTACGCTTCCTCGCCCAGCACCCTCGCGATCGCAAGGCCGATCCCGCTGGACGCCCCGGTGACGATCGCTGCACGCTCTGCTGACATCTGCGGGTCCTCCCCCTTGGTGGTCCGAATCGAAGCGGCCGCCCAAACTAGCGAAGCGGCGCGCGGGAGCATCCCACATCTCGCCAGCACATTCCGCTGGTAGCGTCTGCGCAGCGCGCACCGGCACGAAAGCCGAGCGTGCGGCGGGCCCGTAGCTCAGTTGGTTAGAGCTGTCGACTCATAATCGATAGGTCCCTGGTTCGAGTCCAGGCGGGCCCATATAAAGTCCGGATGAGGGCATTCTCACTCCACGCGACTGGTCCTTTTATGACTGCAGGGATACGTTTGGGGCGTGCAGGACCGACAGCACAACCTGGGCGGACCCACCAAGGCCAGGGTCGTCCGGGGCTCCCCGATCGAGCGTCGGTCAGCCAGGCGCCGACGGGCGGTACGGCGACGGCGCGTGTTGGCAGCCGTCGTCCTGATCGTTGGTTGCGCGTTGCTCGGGGGGCTAGCCGCCCGTCACGTGGCACACAGTGGCTCGACCCAGGCAGCCCCAAGGCTCGCGTTGCGACCCCGGGCTGTGGGCTTGCCCGAGCAGCTTGTGGTCAGACGTCTTCCGCTCAGGTTGCCTTTCGCGCTGCAAGACACAGCCGGCGTGCCGCTTGGGGCAGGGCGGGCGGCGCTGCTGGGCGGCCTGAACGCCGCCGATACCTCGACCGCGTCCGTGAGCGTCCTCGACGGGCGCAGCGTCACAGTCGGCGCGAACCTGCCTGAACCGCAGCACGATGCTCAAGGGGTGATGCTCGACGGGCGGGCGTACGTGTTTGGAGGCGGGCAGTTCGAATCCTACGATCACATCCTCTCCTACGACCCCGTCACTGACAGTGTGTCCCAGGTCGGAAGCCTGCCGACGGCTACATCTGATGCGGGGGTCGCCGCGCTTGCCGGCACCGCCTATATCGTCGGCGGCTATGACGGGCAGCAGGCGCTCGACACGGTCGTCGCTTGGCGTCCGGGTGGACAGCCGAAGGTCGTGGCGCGCCTGCCATACGGATTGCGTTATGCAGCCGTCGCTGCGACCGACGGGCATCTGCTGATCGCCGGTGGCTCACACGATGAAACCGCAGCCACGACAATCCTGAGCTTCGACCCCGTCAATGGCGAGCTGCGCCATATCGGCGACCTGCCCGAGCCGATCACCCACGCCGCGGCGGTCGCGTTCGGTGCCTATGTCTACATCCTCGGGGGTCGAGGCTCCGTATCCGGCACGCAGAGTGCCGCGATCTTCGCGGTCGATGTCGCCACCGGCCGATCAGTTCGCGATGGACGGTTGCCACAGCCGCTGTCAGATGCCGCGGCGATCACCGTCGGCAACCAGCGCGTGTGGCTTGCCGGTGGGCTGAGTGCCACAGGACCGGTCGCTTCGGTGTTCGAACTCGCACCTAAGGTTCCGTAGCTCCACGCCGCTCAAGGCACGCGCAGTGTGGCGGCGAACCGCTCGTCCAAGGAATATGGCGGTGCGAGGTCCACACCGTCTGGGTTGCTCAAGAAGCCTTCTTGCGAGCCCGGCACATGTGTGTGGCCGTATTGCCAGACGATCTTGTTGGTGTGCGGATCGACGACGATCACCCGATCGTTCTTGTCGTCGTTGGCGAGAATGTCACCATTGGGCAACGGGACCGCCAAGGACGGCTGATCGAGTGCCGCCGCGCCAGTCGGTTCGTAGCGCCAACTCAATTCGCCGGTGTTCGTGAACGTCTCAATTGCCCCCGGTTCGGTGTAGTCGACGGAAAGGAACAAGCCCGGGCGTACCTGGTTCGTATCCGACGGGTAGGTGAAGCCGGGCGGGTGCGTGTCGAGCACTGGCTTGCCGTTGGGAGCGATCACGTCCAGCCAATCCCCGTTGATCTCGGTGATAGCGGTGTCGCCGTTGGCCATTGGAAACGCTCCGTTGGGGCTCCCGTAGGACACGCCCAAATCGTGTTCGCATGTCCCGGTCTCACCGAGCTGGCGCAACGGTTGGTGAGCCGGTGGATGGATCACCAGTACCCGACAGTTCTTGATGTCTGCGGAGAGAAGATCTCCCGAGGGCATCAGCATCGCGTCGTCGGGATTGTCTACGTAGCCCGGTTCTGAGCCAGGCACCCCGGGATGGCCGTAGCGGTAGACGATCCGATTTGTCGCGAAGTCGAGCACGCTGATCGCGGAGTCGTCCTCCTGCGTCACGACAACTTGGCGGCCGTCGGGTGAGAAGAACGCATCGTCGGGCAGCAGGAACGTCTGCCCGGGAGCGAGATCACCAGGCGCCGGAAAGCGCCACAGTACGCGCCCCTCCGGGCTCACCTCCAGCAGGCGGTTGTTATCGCGGTCGGCGATCAGAACCGGGCCTGGAAGAACGCTGGGGTTGGACCCCGGTCGAAGGTTGCTCGTCGCCGTGGTCGCCTCGTGACGGCTTGCGTTCAGCCTTCCTCGTGTCGTGGCAGGCAGAACGCCAATCCGCGCATTACGAGCGGTGTCCGCATTGCCATGCTTGCCGTGAAGGCCGATGATGATTGCCGCGACAATGGCCGCTGTGACCGGCACTGCCAGCGCTGCCGCTCTGCGGCGTCTTATCGTCTGCCGACGCGCAGCGTTTGGCCGAGAAGGCATCGCGCCTAGCCTCCGTGCAGCGTCTAAAGGTTGGATGAGGTGCCCGTGAGAACATCCTCACGGGTGGAGTGCTTGCGGGCCTCCACGGATGCTGTCGAGCGCCGGTGTGAGCATGAACGCCACGGCGATAGCGATGGGCTATCACCCCGTAGGAAATCGCTACTTGACGCTGGACGCCGATCTGGGAGGCTTCAAAGAACTTCAGTAATCCACTCAACTTTATGCTCTTAGTTTGGAGGAGTTATGGCAACCATCACATCGCAGTCGCCGCCGATCCAGCCCAGCTCACCCGAGCTCGAGGAGCTCTTGGAGCGCATCGCGGCCGGCGCAGAGACACGCGAGCGCGAGCTCACGCCGCCATTCGAGGTGATCGGCTGGATCAAAGAGTCAGGCCTCGGGAGGCTGCGGATACCCGTTGAGGAGGGCGGTGGTGGCGCCAGCGTGCGTGAGTTCTTCGACACCCTGATCGCGCTTGCCGAGGCCGACTCGAACGTCGCGCACATCCTTCGCACCCACTTCTGGTTCGTGGAGCAGCAGCTCACCACGGCTGATCCGGAGGCCCGTGCGCGAGGGCTCGCCCTGCTGGGCTCGGGCGCTATCGTCGGTAACGGATTCAGCGAGCAGAGCAAGCTCCCCGTCGGACTGTACTTCGAGACGGCCTTCACTCCTGACCCCGATGGCGGCTACCGGCTCAATGGGGCGAAGTACTACTCGACGGGGACCCTGTACTCCGACTACACGCAGATTTGGGCATCTGCGCCCGACGGACGAATCGCCGGTGCGGTGATCCCCGTCGACCGCGAGGGTGTCACGATCGAGGACGACTGGGACGGCTTCGGGCAGCGTCTCACCGGCACAGGGACAACTCGCCTGAACAACGTGCGCGTCGCTGAGGAGGAGTACTTCGATCTCGGCGAGCCCGACGGCGAGCAGCCTCCCAGCTACCACGGAGCGTTTCTCCAGCTCTACCTCCAGGGCGTCACCGCCGGCGTCCTTGCCAGCGTTCGCAACGACGCGGTCGCGTGGCTCAAGCGCCGCTCGCGCAACTTCAGTCACGCCACACCGGCTCACACGCCCACCGAGGATCGTCAGGTCCTGCAGGTGGTAGGAGAGATCGCGGCGGATGCTTTTGCCGCCAGAGCGATCGTTCTGATCGCCGCCGAGAAGATCCAGGATGCGTTCGACTCGATCGAGGACGGCGCGCCCACCGTCGATGCTGCCGCAGCCGCGCAGCTAGCTGCCGCAGAGGCGAAGGTGGCCGTCGACCGCTTCTCCTATGCGACTGCCGCGAAGCTCTTCGACGTCGGCGGCGCCTCGGCGACCCAGTCGCTCCATAACCTCGACCGCCACTGGCGCAACGCTCGCACGATCTCCACCCACAACCCCACCTTCCTGAAGGCATCGGCGATCGGCGATCACATCGTCAACGGCGCCGCCTTCCCGGCCAACGCCTACTTCTAACAATCGAATCGGCAAAGGAGCTCTGAGACAATGTCTTCCGTTGGGCTGCTGTTCGTCGGGGCGGTCCTGTTCCTGAACGGGCTGCTCTTCCTCGGCAAGGCCGACGCCAAGGGCGTGGCCGTTTTCAACCTGTTCGTGGGAGTCCTGCAGACCGCGATCCCGTTCTACCTGATCGCCACCGCCAAGGGCCCTGAAGAAATCCTCGGCGCAGCGGGGATCTTCCTGTTCGGGTTTACCTACCTCTACGTGGGCATCGTCAACCTCGCGGGCCTCAACAGCGGCGGTATCGGCTGGTACTCGCTATGGGTCGCCGTCATGGCAACCGGCTTCGGGTTGACGAACATCCTCCGGTTCCACGACACGCCCACCGGATTGCTATGGCTCCAGTGGGCGGTTTTGTGGGGACTGTTCTGGGTGGTGCTCGCGCTCGGAATCGAGCGGCTGACGGCTCTGGCGGGTTGGCTGACGCTGATCCTCTCGGTTACCACCTGCTCGATTCCCGGCTTCCTACTCCTACTGGGCGAATGGGGCAGGGTTCCGACCTGGGCGGTCCTCGCGTCGATCGTCGTCATCGCTCTCGTCCTCACCCCGGTCGCGCTACGTCGTCCATCTCCCTCCGCGAGCTCTTCGCGCATCCCTGCAGTCGACGGCGAGGGGGTTCCCGTCGCCGGCTGATGCCGGCGCGGCGGACCAGGTGGGCCCGCCCGTCGGTATCGCTGTTGGCGATACGCATGTGTGGTCGTGCTGCGATATGAGCTCTGGGCCGAGACTACGGCTGGTAGCCGCCGTCCACCCACGCTTTGAACAGCTGGACCTCGTCTTCCGACCAGGGCTCCTCGCCGCTGTCGCTCGGCGGCATCGCTCCGGTTGAGACGGTCTCGTAGACCCTCTTCGCGTGGGCAGGCTGGCTCATGTACGAATAGTCATCCAGCGGGAATCCCGCGTGGCTCATGTGCTCGATGTCCATGGTGGTGAACATCGGCAAGATGTCGGCTTTGAAGCTGACTGTCATAACGACCTCTTTCTGTCCTGAATCGCTACCCGAACGTGAACACGTAGGCCTCCGCTCCGGGCGCGAGGAATGTGATCTCCACTGTCCGCTCGCGGACCGCGCCCTGCTCGCGCACGAGCTGGTACAGCCGGCCCTCCGCGAGCAAGCCGACCCCGTCCGCGTCGACGTCCACGCCGTGTGAGAGTCCTGGCGCCTCGCCGTCGACGCGCACGCGGAACGGGATCGGCGCGCGCGCTCCGGCGGACAGCACGAGATGCGCGTCGCGCGCGTTGAACCGGTAGGCGATGCTGCCCCCCGCCTGCTCGAGCAAGACCTTCTCACGTCCGATCGTCCATTCGCCGGCGAGGCCCCAGTGGTTCAAGCGCAGGCGCTCGGGTAGCTCGTAGGCGTGGCGCTCGTCGAAGGCGGCGCCGTTCGCTGACGCGAAGTGCTCTGTGCGCGCGTAACCGAGATAGGTCTCGGGCGTGCCCAGGTGCTCCCAGTCGGCCTCTGCCTCGACGCCGAGCGCTTCGACCGGGACGAGCCCGCGCTCAATCCCGAGTAGTCGCTGGATGACGCGCTCTGATTGCTCGTAGCGTCCCTCACCGAAGTGCTGGTCGCGAACGATCCCTTCCCTGTCAATGAAGTAGAGCGCCGGCCAGTAGTGGTTCTCGAACGCGTTCCAGACCGCGTAGTCGTTGTCGAGCGCGACCGGGTAGTCGATCGCTCGCTCCTTCGTCGCCTGGCGCACGCGCTCGATCTCGTGCTCGAAGGAGAACTCGGGCGTGTGCACTCCGATCACGATCAACCCGTCGTCGCGGTAGGCCTGCGACCACGCACGGACATACGGCTCCGTGCGCAGCCAGTTGATGCAGGTGTACGTCCAGAAGTCGACGAGAACCACCTTTCCCTCGAGCCCCGCGGGCGTGAGCGGATGCGAGTTCAGCCACCCGGTTGCGCCCGCGAGTGAGGGAAAGCCAGTCCGGGTCATCAGCGCAGGGTCTTGAAGCTCGCACGCATCTCCTCAGAGAAGAGCTGCGGCTGTTCCCAGGCTGCGAAGTGCCCGCCTCTGTCGAGCTCGTTGAAATAGATCAGGTTGTTGGGGTAGGCGCGTTCGGCCCAGCTTCGCGGCGCTCGATAGAGCTCGTCGGGGAAGATGCTCATCGCATACGGGATCGAGACGTTCTTGGCTTCAAAGAAGCCCGCCTTGTTCTCCCAGTACAGGCGGGCCGAAGAGACCCCCGTGTTCGTCAGCCAGTAGAGCGTGATGTTGTCGAGCAGGTCGTCCACTGTGACGTCGCCCGGGGGGTTGCCCTGAATGACCTGTTCTACGAGCCCCGGCTGCCCGCGGCCGTCACCGTGGTCGAGGATGAACGACGCCAGGTCGATCGGCGAATCCGCGAGCCCGTACAACGTCTGCGGGCGCGTCGACATGATCAGCGCGTAGGCGACGTGCTTCGCGTAGAAGCTACTCAACTCCTCGTATGCGCGTCCCTCATCGGCTGAGAGACCGGACGGCGCCGCCCCGCCGCCCGTGAACCCGGCTACGAGCTCGAGTGGAGCGGTGCCGGGCATGTTGGAGTGGATGCCGAGCAGCTCGGGAGCAGCCTGTTCACCCATCGTCTGCGTGACAGCCGCGCCCCAGTCGCCGCCTTGCGCCACGAACCGCGTGTATCCCAGGCGCTTCATCAGCTCCACCCAGGCGCGTGCGGTGCGTGCGGGGTCCCACCCGGTCGCGGCCGGCTTGCCGGAGAACCCGTAGCCCGGAAGTGAGGGGATCACCACATCGAAGGCGTCCGATGCGCTTCCGCCGTGTGCCGTTGGGTTGGTGAGCGGGTCGATGATCTTCAGCTGCTCGATGATCGAGCCTGGCCACCCGTGCGTGACGATCATCGGCAACGCGCCCTCGTGCTTCGAGCGAACGTGGATGAAATGAATGTCGAGCCCGTCGATCTCGGTGATGAAATGGGGGACGGCGTTGAGCTTCGCTTCGCACTTGCTCCAGTCGTAATCGGTCCCCCAATACCGCGCAAGCTCCTGAATCGTCGCGAGCGGCACGCCCTGCGAGTCGTCGGTGACCGTCTCCCGCTCAGGCCACCTCGTCGCGTTGACGCGCCTGCGCAGCTCGGTGAGCTCCGCCTCCGGGAACCCCGGCTCGAACGGGCGAATAGCGGTCTTGTCGCTGCCCGTCGGTTGTGCAACGGCAGTAGCGGACATCTGGTCCTCCTAAAGGTTGTAGTCGCGCACCTGAACCAGGTATGCGGCCTGTGGATTTGTAGGTTGGACGGTCCTCGATCCCGCGGGTCCTCGCGCCCGGGGAATGCCCTGGTTTGCTCCCTGGTCTGCCGCCTCGCGCGCCAGCTACCGCAGCCGGCAGGCGGCACATACCGGTCTGCTGGTCGAACCCCCGCCAGGGAACAGGCCAGGGCGTTCCATAGGTGCGACGCAGCTAACCGCGAGCCACGCTGTGTCGAGCAACCCAAGGACCACGAACGTCCGCCAACTACCCAAAGCACTGGAGATAACCATGTCCGTATTCACGCCCACCGCTGAAGGCGCAACGAATGACCGCACGATCCGCCCGTTCCGGGTCGAAGTACCCGAGATTGAGCTGGTCGACCTTCGTCGACGCATCGCGGCGACAAGGTGGCCCGACGAAGAGACCGTCCCCGATCACTCCCAGGGGGTGAGGCTCGCCAAGATCCAGGAGCTCGCCGCGTACTGGGGCACCGACTACGACTGGCGCAAGGCCGAGGCGAAGCTCAACGCCCTGCCGCAGTTCGTAACTGAGATCGACGGCGTCGACATCCAGTTCGCGCATGTTCGCTCGCCCCACCCTGAGGCGCTGCCGCTGCTCATCACCCACGGTTGGCCCGGTTCCGTGTTCGAGCTCCTGAAGGTGGCCGGACCCCTCACCGACCCAACGGCCTTTGGCGGACGGGCCGAGGACGCCTTCCACCTCGTGCTGCCCTCGCTCCCCGACTACGGGTTCTCCGGCAAGCCGCGGGAGACCAACTGGGATCCCGGGCACGTCGCCGGCGCCTGGATCGAGCTGATGGGACGCCTCGGATACGAGCGCTACGTCGCCCAAGGCGGCGACTGGGGCGCGATCATCTCGCACGTCATGGCGGTCATCCAGCCTGCCGGTCTGCTCGGGATCCACGTCAACATGCCCGCAACCGTCCCGCCCGAGATCGCCAAGGCGCTCGCGGGCTCCGAACCGGCGCCCGTCGGCCTGTCGGAGGTGGAGCAGGCGGCCTACGCGTCGCTGGATGAGTTCAACAAAACCGGCTCGGCATACGCCGCCGTGATGTTCACGCGGCCCCAGACCCTTGGGTATGCACTCACTGACTCACCGGTGGGCCTCGCCGCGTGGATGTACGACAAGTTCGTCGCCTGGACCGACAGCGGTGGTGAGCCCGAGCTCGCGCTCACGCGCGACGAGATGCTCGACGACATCTCGCTCTACTGGCTGACCAACAGCGGGGCTTCCGCCGCGCGGCTGTACTGGGAAGTCCACGGAGGAAGCCCGTTCAACGCGGTTGACATCTCGATTCCCGTCGCGGTGTCGATTTTCCCCGCCGAGATCTACCAGGCGCCCAGGAGCTGGGCGGAGCGCAACTATCACGACCTCATCTACTGGAACGAAGTCGGCAAGGGCGGGCACTTCGCGGCATGGGAGCAGCCGGAGCTGTTCACCAACGAGGTCCGAGCCGCGTTCAGGTCGCTGCGAGCATCTGAGAAGAAAGGTTGAGGGGATGACCACCGAACTTGTGCTCCTTGGAACGGCAGGCGCGCCGATGCCGGTCGCCGGCCGCGGCGGGATCTCCTCAGCGCTGATCGTCGATGGGCGTGTGTTCGTCATCGACTGCGGTCGCGGATCACCGTCCGCGTTCGTCAACGCCGGTCTCGACTTCACGCGTCTGGAGGCGGTGCTCCTGACTCACCTGCATGCCGACCACACCGGCGATCTCGTCGGCATGCTGCTCTACCCATGGGGCGTGCGTGCGAGCGACGAGGGCCCACTCGCGCCGATCCGCGTGTACGGGCCGTCGCGACCGGACGCGTTGCCGGCAGGTGATGCCAACTTCCATCGTCAGACCACGGTCCACCCCGAGCTTCCGGCTCCCGGGACCAAGGACTTGGTCCAGGCCATCTTCGCCGCCTACGCATACCACCTCAACATCATGCCCGTCGATGCGCTGATGCCCGATGCGGGCGAGCTGGTACGAGCGTTCGACGTCCATCTCCAAGCGAAGGCCGAGGGCGGCGTCCAATCGCCGGTCGTCGTGTTCGAAGATGAGGTCGTGCAGGTCAGTGCCATCGCCGTGACGCATGGCCACGCGGTGCCGGCGTTCGCGTACCGTTTCAACACCGCCGACGGCTCCGTCGTGTTCTCCGGCGACACCACGGTCAACGAGGACCTGATCGGCTTCGCGCGGGGTGCCGACATCCTCGTCCACAGCGTCGCCGACCTCGGCTACCTCGAGCGGCACGGCATCACCGGTGCGGCGCTGGAGCGGATGGCCGGGCTGCACACCGACGTCTCAAAGGTCGGTGGTGTCGCTGAGCGCGCACAGGTGGGTGAGCTGATCCTCAACCACTACCTTCCCGCTGAGCCGGACGCGATCACCGACGCGGAGTGGGCCGAGCGCGCCGGTCAGGGTTTCAGCGGGAGGACCACCGCGGGCAGCGACGGTCTTCGCCGCACACTTCCTCTCGCTCGCTCATGACACTTGTCGTGCTTCTCCACGAGGATCGCGCGCATACAGTTCGCTCGACGCTGCGAGCGTCGCTACAGGACAGGAGGCGTTCGCGGCTGCGCGCACTGCTCCCACGCGCGCGCGAACTGCAGCAGCTTCGTCTCAGCGAGCGGCGTGGCGAGCAGCTCCAGTCCTATCGGCAGGCCATCTGCTGTGAAGCCGATGGGCATCGTGAGCGCCGGCAGCCCTGCCTGCGCTCCGATCACGGTGTTCGTCGGGAAGGTGAGCGCGCGGTACTTCAGGGCAGCGAGCTCCTCACGGGTAGGGGGTATCACCTGCACCGTCGGGTAGACCAGGAAGTCGATCTCGTGCGCGGCGAAGACATTCAGGATCAGCCTCCGGAGATGCTCCTGGTTGACCCGCCCGCGCAGGCACTCGACTTCGCCGTCGAGCCCCTCGGCTGCCGTGGCGATGTCGTCGAACAGGTCGTTGAGCGGGTGAAACTGCCGGCTCTCGTAGATCTCCATGAAGCTCGAGACAGGCGCCGCGGAACGCTTGCTTAGGAACTCGTCGAGATCGAGCTTCGACTGGATCGTGTAGACCGACGTGGCTGACAGCCATGCAGAGAGGTCTGGGATCTGCAGATCGGCGGTTGTGGACACGCCGAGCTCCTGCAGGCGGGAGATCGTCGCTCGCACCACGCGGTTGACCGGCTCGGCGTCCGGGTTCTCATCGGAGCCAAACGCCGCCTCCAGCACGCCGATCCGCCAAGCGGCCAGGGCTACCGGCGTCTCGAGCGCCTGCGCATAGCGGCCGGCGTCGCAGGCCAGCGATGCGGTCACGGTGAAGGGGTCCTGCGGGTCATAGCCGACGATGCTGTCGAGCAGCTTCGCGAGGTCGGGGACGGTCCGCGCGATCGGGCCGGGAGTGTCCTGGAAGTGCACGAGTGGCGAGAAGCCGTTGCGGCTGATCAGCCCGGTGGTGACCCGCAGACCGAAGAGGTTGTTGAACGAGGCGGGGATGCGGATCGAGCCCCCGGTGTCCTCGCCGATTCCTACGAGCCCGAAGTTCGCAGCGATGCCCGCTGCCGTTCCCGCGCTCGAGCCGCCGGACTCGCGCGCCGGCGCATATGGGTTCTTGGTGTGGTCGCTGATCGAGGAGAAGGAGAACCAGCCCGCCGCGAAGTCGCACATGGCGGTCTTGGCGAGGATCACCGCGCCCGCGCCCTCGAGCTTGGAGACCAACGTCGCGTCGGACTCGGGAACGTAGCTCTCGAACAGGATCGAGCCGAAGGTCGTGCGCAGGCCGGCCATCTCGGCCTGGTCCTTGACGAGCACCGGCACACCATGGAGTGGCCCCGATAGCGCGCCGTTCTGTGCGAGGAATCGATCTCGAGCGGCGGCTTCCTCACGCGCCAGGGGGTTCACCGTCACGACAGCCTGGATCTGCGCGCCGGCATGGTCGTGCGCGTCGATTCGCGCCAGGTACCAGTCGACAAGCTCGATCGCAGTGAGCTGGCCGCCGCGCAGCGCGCTGTGGAACGCGTCGATCGTGAGCTCTTCCAGCCGCTCGTCGAGGTCGCTCACCACCGCACTCCGGCTAAGCCGTCACGGCTGTGCGCCCGCCGTTCGGCAGCGCCGATCGGAGCTGCTTGCGAGAGCTCACGTCGAGCTTCGTGAACACCTTGCGAAGGTGCCACTCGACCGTGCGTGGGCTGATGAACAGCTCAGCGCCGATCTCCGGGTTAGTGCGCCCGTCGCCGGCAAGTCGCGCGATCTGCGCCTCTTGCGCTGTGAGGTCGTCGCGTGTCTCGGGTGTGCGCTTGCGCGCCGTCTCGCCGGTGGCCAGCAGCTCGCGACGGGCGCGCTCGCAAAAGCCCTCGGCGCCCATCGCGGCGAACATATCGTGGGCGCTGCGCAGCTGCTCGCGCGCATCCAAGCGACGATTCGCGCGGCGCAGCCACTCGCCATACAGCAGGTGGGCACGTGCGAGCTCAACCCGAACGCGGGTGCGGCCGAGGCGCTCGACCGCCTCGCGGTAGAAAGGCTCCGCCGCGTCGTCGTCGCTGACCAGCGCGCGCGAACGCGCTTCGACGCCGAGCGCCCATTCGGTGGCGCCGGCGAGCGTGCTCTCCGAGAGCCGCTGCAGGGCGGCATCCGCGACCTCTCGCTCACCGCTTCGGGCTGCCGCCTCGACCAGCTCGGCCAGCGCCCACGTGAACACGCCCAAGTCTTCGTACTCGCACGCTGACTCGGCCGCGGTCAACGCCTCCGCGTAGCGGCCAAGCCCGTTGTAGAGCAGCGCGGCCAAGAAGTGGCTGATCCCCAGGCCCATACCCTCGCCGCGGCTCGTCACATCCTCGATCGTCGCCTCGATCATCTCGGATGTCTCCGCTTCGCCGCCGCGCAAAGCGGCAAGCGCGACCGTGCCGTAGGCCGCGAGCTTGGTACCGATGGTGTCGCTGACCACGCGCGCCTCGGCGGCCAGTGTCGCCCCGTTGTCCAGTTCACCCCAGAACGTGTGCACGAAGATGCGCGAGCGCAGTGAGATCGGCAGCACCGTGAGCGCGCCGGTCTGGCGTGCGAGCCGCACATGCTGGGCACAAAGCACTTCCCAGCTCTCGTCGTCCCACAGGGTCTGGGCGACCCGTCCGGCAAGCCACCCCCAGCGCAGTGCTTCATCTGTGGAGAGATCTGGGCTTCGGAACGCGCTGACGGCACGCTTGAGCAGCGGCGTGGCCGCGGCGCGGCCATCGGTGATCAAGAGCGCCAAGCCGTCGAGCAGGAGGTCGGACGCGCGCGAGGGTGAGGATGGCGCAGTTGCTGCGCGCGCCGCCTGCGCAATTTCCACGACATCGGCGCCGCGGGACAGGCGGCCAACGATCACCGCGGCTGAGAGAGCTTCCAGGTAGGTCTCACGGGCGAGCCCGATGTCGAGCGGCTCGAGTCGTCTGCCGGCTTTCAGCAGGAGTGGGGGAGCGTCGTTGCCGCGCCTGGAGACGAACGCGATCTTGGCGCGCAGGAGGTCGACGCGGGCTTGCTGGAGCTCGTCGAACGGTCCTGCCTGCGCGATGTTCAGCAGCGCGAGTGCCGCGTCGGGTTCGCCGGCCTGGTGCTTGGCCTGCGCCGCAGCCAGGGCGCGCCCGGCGCGCCGCGCCGGGTCGAGCGTCAGTCGCGTGGCCTCCTCGAGCAGGGCGGCCGCTGCGGCCAGGCCGCCCCGCTCCTGTGCGCGGCCGGCCGAGTGCTCGAGCTCCTCCGCCACCGCCTCATCGGGTCCGGTGGCGGCGTGCGCGCGATGCCAGGCCCGACGGTCGGGATCGAGATCCGGGTCGGTCACCTCGGCGAGCGCGCCGTGCACCTCCTGCAGGTCGTGCACCTCAGCCGCCCGGCAGGCCGCCGAGCGCACCAGTGGGTGGCGGAAGCGGACCTGTGCACCGATCTCGATCAGCCCGGCCGCCTCGGCTGCGCTCGCGGCGTCGGCGCCGATGTCCAGACGCTCCGCAGCGCGCCACAAAAGCGTCGCGTCGCCGACCGGCTCGACCGCGGCCGCGAGCAGGAGCCGTCGGGTGTCGAGCGGAAGCGGTTCGATTCGCCGGAGGAATCCCTCTTCGATGCGGCTGGTCAGCGGCATCACGTCGGGCAGCCCAATCCCGAACGCCAATTCGGTCGGTGTCAGCCCGCGTGGCAACTCGAGCAGCGCCAGGGGATTACCGTGTGTCTCCGCCACGAGTCGGTCGCGCACCTGCTCGTCCATCGGCCCGCTGATCACGGAATCCAGCAGCGCGCCGGCATCGGCGTCGCCCAGACCGCTGACAGACAGCTCTCTCAGCCCGTCCAGCTCTTGTGCCCTGCTGGGCTCGCGCACAGCGAACACCATCGCGACCCGCTCTGCCAGGAGCCGGCGCGCAACGAACGCCAGCGTTTGCGCGGAGACTCGATCGAGCCAGTGCGCATCGTCGATGAGGCACACCAGCGGTTCGTCCTCGGCGACGTCGGCGAGCAGGCTGAGCACCGCGAGCCCGACCATGAACCGGTCCGGAGGCTCTCCCGGGCTCAAGCCGAAGCCCGTGGCCAGCGCGTCGCGCTGGGGTCCGGGAAGACGCTCGATTCGATCCAAGAACGGTGCGCATAGCTGATGCAGCCCGGCAAAAGCGAGCTCGACCTCGGACTCGATGCCGGCTGCTCGCGCGATGCGACAGCCCGATGCGCGCTCCAATAGGTACGCCAGCAGTGCTGACTTGCCAACCCCCGCCTCACCGCGTACGACCAGTACTTGGCTGTCAGATGCCCGCACGCCCGTAAGCAGCCGGTCGAGTACTTCGCACTCGACGCGCCGACCACGCAGACTCGCCCCGGGGTCACTACTTGGCATGTGTGCAACGGAGGTTAGAGACGACCCGGCGGCTTGGCAAGCCCGCGTTCGGGCGCGCGGCAGCAACGCGCTTTGCGGCGTCGCGCCGATTGGCGCTCGCGCGCGCCGGATGTCGACGAGGGCGGGCACCGCTAGTTCCGCGCTGCCCAGCCGTGCTCGCGGCTCCACGGGTAGTTGACCATCAGGTCGGTGCCGACCATCGCCTCGGTGAAGCGCACCACCGCTCCCGGGCGGCCTGGGTAGAGAACCTCTCCGATGACGGCATGGAGATCGGGTGGCTGGATGATGCGTGCGAGTGGTGCGGGCGCACATAGTCGCGGGCGCTCACAGCGAAGCACGCAGGTTGAGTCGCTACCCATGAGCAGCACCGCTTCGGCTCCTGCAGCAGCCAGCAGCGCGGAGGTCGCACGCGCGATCGCCCTCGTCAGGCCCCGCAACGCCGCGACGAGTCGGCGGCGCACGTTGCGAGGAGGCTCGGGCGGGTGTCCTAGGCCGTCGATCGTGTAGAGGAGCCGGTCGTAGCGGTGGGGGTGGGGCGGGAGCATGCGGGAACAGTCGCGCCGTGGCGGCGCGCTCGCGCCTGTGTGAGCCACTGGTGTCAGCCCTGGTCACCAGGGCACCGACCAGGGCCTTCCACGGGTGCGACCAGTTCTCCGAGGCGCGACCGTTGCCAGGTGACCAACGGAGCCTCGACGGTTTGGCCGGTTGGCGCCCACGTCAAGTTCGATCAGTCAGGAGCAGCACTGTGAGCACTTCGCTGAACGTATCGACCACTTCCGGGAGCAGCGCGTGCCCGTCGAGGATGACCCCGGTCGGCGCAATCGCCGGTGGGCTCGTTGCCGGCGCGGTTGGCACGCTGGCGATGGACGCGTTGTTGTTCGCTCGATACAAGCGTGGCGGGGGTGAAAGTCACTTTGCCCCATGGGAGCTCTCGTCGGGCCTGGCCAGCTGGGATGACGCGCCGGCGCCTGCTCAGGTCGGCAAGCGTCTCGTGGAGGGCCTGTTCCAGCGTAAGCTTCCGCCCGAGCGTGCGCGGCTCGTCAACAACGTCACGCATTGGATGTTCGGGATCTTCGGTGCCTTGCAGTACGGGATCCTCGCCGGGTCTTTGAGTCGTCCACGGGTCGCCTACGGGCTGCCGTTCGGCGCGGCTCTGTGGGCAAGCGGCTATGTGATCTTGCCTGCGGCCAAGCTGTATGAGCCGATCTGGGAGTACGACGCCAAGACGCTGGCCAAGGATCTGAGCGCCCACCTTCTCTACGGGACCGTCACCGCAGCCACGTTCGGGCTGCTCTCAACATCGATAGGAGGCACGGAATGAGCACTGTCGCGGATCTGATGGTGGCGACGTTGAAGGCGTCGGGTGTGCAGCGGGTATACGGGCTGCCGGGGGATTCGTTGAACGGCTTCACCGACGCGCTGCGTCGCGACGGCGGTCTCGCCTGGGAGCACGTTCGTCATGAGGAGGCAGCGGCGTTCGCGGCCGCCGGGGAGGCCGCGATGACGGGGCAACTCGCCGTCTGCGCCGCCAGTTGCGGCCCTGGCAACCTGCATCTGATCAACGGCCTGTTCGACGCGAATCGCAGCCGCGTGCCGGTGCTTGCGATCGCGGCGCACATTCCTCGCGAGGAGATCGGCGGCGGCTACTTCCAGGAGACGCACCCGCAGGAGCTGTTTCGCGAGTGCAGCGTCTACTCCGAGCTCGTCAGCGTTCCCGAGCAGATGCCGCGCGTGCTGGAGATCGCGATGCGGTTCGCGATCGAGCGAAGCGGCGTGGCGGTCGTGGTGATCCCGGGCGAGATCTTCCTGCAGGATGCCGGGCACGACCCGCGGCCAGCGGTGATCCGCCCGAGCGCGTCGGTCATCCGACCGACCGACGAGGCGCTGGTCGCTGCCGCGGAGCTTCTCAACGCCGCCGATCGCGTGACGATCCTCGCCGGCGCCGGCTGTCGGGGAGCGCACGATGAGCTGATAGCGGTGGCCGGAGCGCTGAAGGCGCCCGTCGTGCACTCGCTGCGGGGCAAGGAGTGGGTGGAGTACGACAATCCCTACGACGTCGGCATGACCGGGCTGTTGGGGTTCGCCTCGGGCTATCGCGCGATGGAGCACTGCGACGCCCTGCTGATGCTCGGCACCGACTTCCCCTATCGGTCGTTCTACCCGGAAAAGGCTCGGGTGGTGCAGGTCGACGTGCGCGGCGAGCAGATCGGCCATCGCGTGCCTGTCGAGGTTGGGCTGCTCGGCACGGTCAAGGACACGATCCCGGCACTGCTCGGGCATTTGCGTGGTGAACGGGATGCGACCCACCTGGCCCGGATGAGGTCGCACTACCGCCGCACGCGCGAGCGGCTCGACGCGCTGGCGGACAGCCACGGCGATCGCACCCCGATCCATCCTCAGACGCTCGCCACCGCGACCGACAGGCTCGCCGCAGAGGACGCGGTGTTCCTCGCCGACGTCGGAACTCCCGTGGTATGGGCATCCCGTTACCTGAGCATGAACGGGCGCAGGCGGTTGATCGGCTCGTTCACTCACGGGACGATGGCCAACGCGATGCCGCAAGCGATCGGGGTGCAGGCCTCCCATCCCGGACGTCAGGTGGTGACGCTCTCCGGCGATGGCGGCCTGGCGATGATGCTGGGCGACCTGCTCACGCTGCGCCAGCAGCACCTGCCGGTGAAGGTGATCGTGTTGAACAACGGCGCGTTGGCGTTCGTCGAGCTCGAGATGAAGGCTGACGGCATCGTCAACTACGCCACCGATCTCGATAACCCGAGCTTCGCCGAGGTCGCCCGCGCGGTCGGCCTGCACGGTGTGCGGATCGAGCACCCGAGCGAGCTCGACGACGGCTTGCGGACGGCCTTCGCGCACGACGGTCCGGCCGTGATCGAGGTGATGACCGCCCGTCAGGAGCTGTCGATCCCGCCCGGGATCACGGCCGCCCAAGCCAAGGGGTTCACGCTGTGGGCGACACGCAGCATCCTCTCCGGCGGCGCGGACGAGGTCATCGAGGTCGCCAAGACCAACATCCGCGAGCTTGCTCTCGAGTAGAGCCAGCGCTCGGGTTCAGTGCCCGGCGCTCTGCCCACCGTCGATGTGCAATATCTCTCCGGTCACGAACGGCGCCGACTCGAGATACAGGATTCCGTCCACGACGTCCTTGACCTCACCCACTCGTCCGATCGGATGCAGCGCGGCGGCGGACGCGTAGGAGCTCTCGTCGTTGAGCGGCGTCTTGATCACGCCCAGCGAGACCGCGTTCACCCGCACGCCACGCGAGGCGTACTCGATCGCAAGCGAGCGCGTGACCGCCGCGAGCCCGCCCTTGGTGAGCGCAGCAAGCGCTGACGGGACTTTCGCGTTGGCGTACTCGGCGAGCGTCGTCGAGACGTTGACCACATGACCGCGGCCCTGCTCGAGCATCTGCTTGATCACCCGCGTGGTGATGTGAAAAAAGCCGGCCACGGTGACCTCGAGCACGGCGTTGAAGTCCTCGAGCGTGTACTCCGTGAAGGGCTTGCCGATGTAGATGCCGGCGTTGTTGACCAGCGTGTCAATTCGGCCAAAGCGCGAAAGCGCCTCAGCGACGATGCGCTCGGCCGTCTCGGGTGCCGCTATATCGCCTTGCACGGTCACGACGCCGGGGTCATCCGATCCTTCGATCGAGCGAGAGGTCGCGACCACGGCAAAGCCAAGCTCGCGGTATGCCTTCGCGAGGCCTGCGCCGATCCCCTGCGAGGCCCCTGTCACGATCGCGACCTGCTCGCTCGTCTCACTCATGGAACGAGCCCGGTGCGCTGGTGGAAGGCCTCTGCCCGATCGACGTCGGCGACGGTCAGGTTCACCACCTCACGCCACCAGATAGGTGTCGTAGATCACACCTTTGGTCCCGCGGGCGCCGACGCTGATGAAGATGCCCTTGTTCAGCCAGTCGAGATCCTGGGCGGCGGTCTCTATCTGGGTTGAGGTTCGGAACGTGTACTCGCTGGCGTCGACGTCCTCACCGCGCGCGAGTCGGGCGAGCACCTCGACGCTGCCGTGGCGCACGCTGCGCGATTGGACATAGAGAAGCGCGCCGCCTTCGGTCTGCAGTGTGTAGCGGATGTCGCCGAGCGCGGTGCCGTCCGGCAGGAGGATCTGCCAGTCGGCGCTGGCTCCCGCGAGCAGCTTGCCGTTGAGCTCAGGGCCGGTGAACGTCCCGCCGGTCAGCGCCACGATGCGTCGCTGGCCCTGGCTCACATCGCCGAGCTCCAGCGGTGCTCCGAGCTCGGCCTCCAGGCGGTAGACGTGCGTCAACTTGGGGACGGGCAGCCGGGTGGCGCTGACCGCGGACTCCATCACGATTCCTCCTGCCCGGCGACGAGCTGTTCGCCGCCGTCGATGTCGAAGGTCGCACCCGTGAGCGCCGTGTTGGTCATGATGTGAATGGCGAGCGCGGCGACGTCGGCCGGCTCGATGACGCGCCTGATCGGGAGCGTGGCGCGGAGCTGGTCGCGGCGCCGTTCGAGCCCGTCGCCGAGCACCGATGCGGACAGGGGCGTGTCGACGAAGCCAGCGGCGATGAGGTTGACTCGCACCGGCGCGAGTTCAAGTGCCAGGTTCGCGGTCAGCGCGGGTAGTGCGGCGCTGATCGACGACATCACCGCGAGCCCGACACCCGGTTTCCTGGCGCCGGCGCCGACCATGGACAGCAGCGTGCCCGCCGGGCGCATCTTCGCCGCGGCGTAGCGGGCGACCCGGAGTCTCAGCAGCAGGTTGTCGTCGATCGCGCGGCGCGCCCGCTCGAAGTCCAGCTCGGCCAGGGGCGCGTAGTAGGGAGCGCCCGCCGTGAGCATCACGTGGTCGATCGGCTCCGGCAGCTCCCGGAAGAACCGCTCGAGCGCATCCGGGTCGTTGGCATCGAAGGCCGCTGCGCTCAGCGCGCCCAGCTCGAGCTTGGCCGCCTGCAGACGCTCCGGATTGCGCCCGGTGAGAACCACGTCGGCGCCTTCGGCGCGTGCCTGTCGGGCTGTCTCCAGGCCGATTCCGGAGCTGCCGCCGATCACGACGACGGTCTGCCCGAGCAGGCCTGGGTCACGCGTGGTCGCAACGGCGCTGGTTGCGGTGCTCGTGTCGGTCATGGCGTCTGAGTCCCAAGCGGCTCGTGCGCCGTCGCGACCTCGCTGTGCAGTGCCTTCAGCGCGGCGACGTAGATCTCGGAGAAGGTGGGAAACGGCTGGATCGTGTCGCGCAGCACCTCGAGCGGAATACGCGCGCGGATCGCCAGTGTGGCCTGCTGCAGCCACTCGCCGGCCTCGGGTCCGAGCGCGTAGGCGCCCGTCAGCACCTCGCCGTTGCTGAGCAGTGTCAGAAAGCCCCCCAATTCGGCATAGGCGTGCGTGTAGGTCGCGGTCTTGGCCACGTCTGACAATGCGGCGGTGGCGCTGAAGCGGGCCTCCACCGCGCCGACCGCCGCGGCCTGCGGGTCGGTGTAGGTGACGCGCGGCACCGCCTCGTAGCTGGCGTTGCGCGCCCCGCCAAGGATGTTCGCCGCGACGACTTCGCCCTGGTACTTACCGACGTGGGTCAGCGGCCAGATGCCGGTGACGTCGCCGATCGCCCACAGGCGCTCGCCCGCACGCAACTGAGCATCGACCGGGATGCCATGCGGATCGACCTTGACGCCGACCGTCTCGAGGCCGAGCCCGTCGACGCGCGGGCGCCGGCCCGTAGCCACGAGCAGGCGTTCGCCGCGCAGCTTGCGGCCGTCCTCGAGCTCGAGGACGTAGTCCGTGCCCTCGCGTCGAGCGGCAGTCGCGCTCGTGCCGACGTGGACTTCGATCCCGTCGCGGAGCAGCGCCTTGGCGAGCGCCTCGCCCAGCGGCGCGGGCTCGCGCGCGATCAGGTGTGAGGCGCCCTCGACGATTGTCACCTCGCCTCCGAGGCGACGCACGGCCTGCGCCAGCTCGACGCCGGCCGGCCCGCCGCCCAGCACCAGCAGGCTTCGCGGAACCGCCTTCATGCCGGTCGCCTCGTGCGTGCTCCAGACGCCCTCGAGCTCGCGCAGGCCCGGGATCGGGGGCACGAACTTATCGGCGCCGGCGGCCACCACGACGTGCTCGGCGGTATGGCGCACGCCGTCGACCTCGACCACGCCCGGTCCGGCCAGCCGCCCGCTGCCGCGCAGCAGCGCGATGCCGGCGCTTTCCAGCCATTGTTGCTGCCCGGCGTCGGAGTAGTCGGAGACCATGTTGTCACGCCAGGCGAGCGCCGCCTCTACGTCTACGTCGGCGCTGGCTGCCGCCTCGCGAGCGCCCTGCACGGCCTCGCCCGGACGCAGCAGCGCCTTTGACGGAATGCAGGCCCAGTAGGAGCACTCGCCGCCGACCAGCGCGCGCTCGACGACGGCCACGCGCAGCCCGCCGTCGGCCAGTGCGCCGGCACAGTGCTCCCCCGGCGAGCCACCACCGAGGACGATCACGTCGTAGTCGGTGCTCGAACCGGAGCTGCTCATCTCTACCTCCATCGATCAGTTGCCGCCAAGGCACTCGTGCCCGCCACGCCGCTCAGGTTGCGATATCCGTCGCTGACCCAGTCGGCGATCATCGAGGCGTACTCGCCGGCCGCTTCCTCCCACACGAAATGCCCTGCGTCGAGAATCGCGAGCTTGCTGTTGGGGAGGCGCTCGTCGAGGAACTCGGCGTTGACGAGCGGAACCGCTCGGTCGTGCCGACCGGCGAATATCAGGACCGGCAGCTCGATCTCGGGGAGGCGTGCCGCGAGCTTCGGGAGCTCGTCGGGGTAGCTGCGCGCGTAGCGCATCGACTCCACGAAGCGATCGCCCATGTATGAGGAGAGGTAGTCCTCACGGATCTCGGCCGGCAGCGTGTGGCCCTTGATCGTCTCGAGCGCCGCGCCGACGATCGCGCGCGGGTCGATCGCGCGGAAGCGGTCGAGGTTGGGCTCGAGCACCCACTGCTCGAGCGCGCCCCCGAGCTGGATCGGGACGGCGGCGCCGCCGCTGCCGACCACCACGCTCGAGAACAAGCTCGGTTGTGAGGCGGCCGCGAACAGGGCGGCGGAGGTGCCGACGTCGGGGGCGACGATGTGCGGAGAACCCAGCTCGCGCTCCTCGACCAGCCGCACGAGGAACTCGCCCATCGCGCTGGGTGACAGGAGCTCCTTGCGGCGCTCAGATCCGCCGAAGCCGGGAAGGTCCACCGCGAGCAGGTGAAAGCGCTTCGAGAGCGCCGGCCAGATCGGCGCGAACGCGTAGACGCTCTCGGGCCACGGGCTCGTGAGCAAGATCGAGCGTTCCGCGGGCCAGCCGCTCTCGGCGTAGCGCACCCTGGTTCCGTCAACGGTCTGAAACGCGATCTGCATGGTCACAGACTCGCGATCGAACGCGCGCGTCGCGCCCGTGGGATGCCCTGGTCGATGCCCTGGCTCAGAACGCGTCACGCAGCTCCCGGCGGGAGTTGATCCCGAGCTTCGTGAACACCTTGCGCAGGTGCCACTCGATGGTGCGGGGGCTGAGGAACAGCCGCGCTCCGATCTCCGGGTTGGAGAGCCCGTCCCGCGCGAGCCCGGCGATCTGCTCCTCCTGAGCCGTCAGGTCGTCGCGCGTCTCGACGCTGCGCTTGCGCACCTTCTCGCCGGTCGCCTGCAGCTCGTGGCGGGCGCGCTCGGAGAACGCCTCCATGCCGATCTCCTCGAGCATCTCGTGGGCGCTGCGCAGCTGCGCGCGTGCGTCCGTGCGCCGGCCCTCGCGGCGCAGCCACTCGCCGTAGAGCAGATGCGCGCGGGCGAGTTCCGGACGCAGCTGTGTCCTGCCCAATCGCTCGATCGCCTCGCGGTGGAGCCGCTCGGCGGCCTCGCCCTCGCTCAGCAGCGCCCGCGAGCGCGCCTCGATTCCGAGTCCGAAGTCGCTGCCGGCGGGCTGTGTTGTCGCCGCCAGTCGCTCGAGCGCGTTTCGGGCGATCTCGGTCTTGCCGCTGCGCGCCGCCGCCTCGACCAGCTCGGGCAGCGCCCACATCGAGGGATAGAGGTCGAGCGGATCCCAGCTGGCCTGCTGGGCCGCGGCCAGTGCCTCCTCGTAGCGCCCGAGACCGTTGTGAAGCACTGCGCTCGCCCGCTGCGCCTCGATCACAGCGGCTCCGTGCCTGGAGTCCTCGGACTGCTCGAGAGTGGCGCCTATCAGCGCCGAGGTCTCGACTTCCCTGCCCCTGAGAGACAGAAGCTCGAGTGCGGCGAATGGCGGCATGTGCGCCCCCGTCGCTGCAGTGACCTCGTCGACCTCCGCGACCAGGGACGTCGCCGCCGCGAAGTCGCCGCTCCACGCTACGGCCACGCCCAGCGCGACCAGATACAGCGGCAGACCCTCCAGGGCTCCGGCGTCCCGGGCGAGCTGGATCTGCCGTTCAGAGATCGCCCGCGAGCCGTCGTTGTCCCACATCGCATAGGAGGCTGCCGTCGCCAGCCAGCCCCAGCGCAGACGTTCGTCGATGGACATCTCCTCGCCGGCAAAGGCGCTTGCGGCTTCGCGCAGCGTTGGCGCGGCGGCGGCGCGTCCGTCGGTGATCAGAAGGACAAGACCGTCGAGCAGCAGGTCGACCGGGCGAACGGGCCTGGTCGCCGGCGGGAGCGCCCTCGCGGCGCGGCAGACCTCCGACAGGTGCCCGGCGCCGGCGCGCGCGCCGAACGCTGCCGCGCCCCATGCGTGCAGGTAGGTCTCGCGCGCCAAGTCGAGGTTGAGCGGCTCGAGCCGCTCCGCGGCTTTCAGCAGCAGCGGAGCCGCGTCGCTGCCCAGGCCGGAGCTGAACGCGATCTGTCCGCGCATCAGGTCCACCCGGGCTCGCTGGAACTCGTCCAGCACTCCGCCCTTGGCAGTGCCCAGCAGCCGCAGGGCCGCGTCGAACGCGCCGGCCTGCAGGCTCGCCTGTGCGGCAGCCAGCGTGCGATCCGCCCGCCGCGCGGGGTCTTGCGTGAGCTCGAGCGAGCGCTGCAGGAGCGCCGCGGCCGCGGCGAGCCCGCCACGCGCCTGGGCTCGGCCGGCCGAGCGCTCGAGCTCGGCGGCGACCTCCTCGTCGGGTCCCGACGCTGCCGAGGCGAGATGCCAGGCACGACGATCGGGATCGACCTCCGGGTCGGTGACCTCGGCCAGCGCCAGGTGCGCTGCCCGGCGCTCCTGAAGCGAGGCCGCGCGGTAGACGGCGGAGCGCACCAGTGGATGACGGAATGTCACCCGCTCGCCGATCGCCAGCAACCCTTCGGTCTCGGCGGCGGCAGCCGCCGATGCCACGATGCCAAGCCGTTGGGCGGCCCGCCATACGAGCAACGGGTCGCCGACCGGCTCCGCCGCCGCGACCAGCAGCAGCGAGCGAGTCTGGTCGGGGACCGTCTCGAGCCGCCGTAGGAAGCTCTCCTCGATCCGCCCCGACAGCGCCTGCGCATCGAGCAGCCCAAACCCGCTCGCCAACTGCATCGCGCTCAACCCCCGCGGCAGCTCGAGCAGGGCGAGCGGGTTGCCGCGAGTCTCAGCCACGATCCGATCGCGCACACGCTCGTCGAGCAGCACTCGACTGGCCGAGCCGAGCAATGCGCGTGCGTCGCCATTGCGCAACCCCTCGACCTCCAACTCCGGCAGCCCTCGCAGCTCCTCACCCGGCTCTCGCGCGGCGAACACGACTGCCACCGACTCCGCCAACAGCCTCCGTGCCACGAACGCCATCGCCTGTGCCGAGGCCTGATCGAGCCACTGCGCGTCATCCATCACACACACCAGCGGACGCTCACCTGCCGCCTCCGAGAGCAGGCCGAGCACCGCCAACCCGACCAGGAATCGATCCGGCGCAGGCCCGCCACTCAGGCCGAAGACGGTCTCTAGCGCCTCTCGCTGCGGTAGCGGAAGCCGCTCCAGGCGGTCGAGCAACGGCGCGCACAGCTGATGCAGCGCCGCGAACGGCAACTCCATCTCTGACTCCACGCCGGCTGCCCGCACGACTCCCAGGTCGGCGGCTGTCTCGACCAGGTGCTCCAGTAGCGCCGTCTTGCCGACTCCGGCCTCGCCCCGTAGCACCAAAGTGCGACTGTCACCCTCCCGGACAGCCGCGACCAGCCGGTCGAGCGTCGAGCACTCGTCGCGCCGCCCGCGCAACCTCGTCAGCCGCCCCCGACCAGGATGACGATCACCCATGAGAGATAACTCATGCTAGACCACGGCGTCCGCCTTGTGCGAAAGGTTTACTGGAGAATTGTAAACATTGAGGTATTGCGCTTGGTAGGGCAGTTACTTACCGAAATAGCTCAGGCTCGCTGTTATCAGGGTCTCGATCCCGGCTTCTAGCGTGGGGTGCATGACGGGGGCGAACTTGGAGCTGTGATTGGTGGGGATGTCCTCGGCGATCCGTCCAGCTTCTTCGGCCCGCCGGTAGAGGTCGGGGTCGGTGCCGCCGACGTACCAGAACACAGAGGGCACGCCCCACTCGCTGCCGAAGGAGCCGAAGTCCTCGCTCACCGACAGCGGATCTTCGAGCTCTTTCACCTGATCAGCTCCGAAGTAGCCGGTCAATGCCTCGGCGACGTGGGTGGTCTGCTGCGGGTCGTTCCTGGTGAGCGCGAAATGCTCGCCGTAAGTGATCTCAGGCGGCTTCGGTGCGCCCGCCGCGCTCGCCTCGGCGTTCACGATGCGTTCGATCGAGGCCAACACGCGGGTGCGCACCGTTTTGTCGAAGGTCCTGACGTTGATCCTCAACAGCGCGTCGTCAGGGATCACGTTCCCCCTGCTGCCTGCTTGGAGCGCGCCGATCGTAACGACGACCGGCTCGCTGGCCGCCGTCTCGCGCGAGACGACCGTCTGCAGGCGCAGTACGGTTGCGGCTGCCATCACGACCGGGTCGATCGTCGACTCCGGCCACGCGCCGTGCCCGCCGCGGCCGATCATCCGCACCTGGATGTTGTCCTCCTCTGACTGCGTCACGCCCGGGCGGTAGGTGATCTGCCCGGCGGGCGGCGGCATCACATGCTGCCCAAGGACCACCTCGGGCTTGGGAAATCGCTCGAACAGCTTGTCGTCGATCATCGCCTGCGCCCCGGTACCGGTCTCCTCGGCCGGCTGGAAGACCGCCACGAGCGTGCCCTTCCACGAGTCGCGCGCTTTTGCGAGCAGACTGGTGGCGCCGACAAGCCACGTGACGTGCATGTCGTGCCCGCATGCGTGCATCACCGGCATCGTCCTGCCGGAGGCGTCGGTCGCGGTCGCGGTGCTCGCGTAGGGCAGTCCCGTGGCCTCCTTCACCGGCAGCGCGTCCATGTCGGCGCGCAACATCACCGTCGGCCCCTCGCCATTTCGCAGCACCCCGACGACACCCGTGCCACCGACGCCGGTGGTTACCTCATATCCGGCCATTTCGAGCTGTTCCGCTGCCTTCGCGGCGGTTCGGTGCTCCTGCATCGAGAGCTCGGGGTGTTCGTGAAGGTCGCGATACAGGTCTTCCAGTGGCTCGGTGATCTCATTGAGACCGTCGAGGGCCTTGTTGGCTTTCGGCGTCTGTGTGGTGCTCATGGCTTATCTCCCAATCGCTCGTGGTGGAGTGAATGTCGCGTTTACCGGGGTCCGTCGCACCCGTGGAGGTCCCTGGTCGATCCCCTGGTCTGGGCGCGTCAGCTCGAGGCGCCGAGTACACCGGGCTCGGTGTGACAGCCGACCAGTACACCGACCAGGGCCTTCCACGGGCGCGACGCAGCGGCCGGAGCGCGACTGTGACCTCAACGTCAACCCATGCGAAGGAGCCGGTCATGAGTCAGCCAGCCATCACCAGTCAGTCAGTCGACGAACACGCCCTCGGAGGTGGCGCGCTTACCCGCGACAGCACCCGGGCGGTATTTGGCCAGGTGATGGGGCTGGTCGCGCTGACGGTCGGATGTGCCGCGCTCGGCGCCTATCTCGGGCGCGACCTGAGCGGAGGCGTGGGCATCGGAGCGTTCATCGCTGCGTTTGCGTGCATCTTCGGCCTCAACATCGCCAGCTCACGCGGGCATGAGCAACTCGCGACCGGGCTGCTCTTCGGACTCGGGCTGCTGCTCGGCCTGGCCGTGGCGCCGGTGCTCGCCGACTACGCCGAATCCCAGCCGGCCGCGCTGTGGCAGGCCGGTGGAGCAACGGCGGCGTTCGTCGCCGCGCTCGGCGCCTACGGCTATGCAACCCGGCGCGACCTCTCATCCTGGGCACGCACGCTGTTCTGGGCTCTGCTCGCCCTGATCGTGTTCGGGATCGTGGGGATCTTCGTCTCGATCCCGAACGGCAACGTGATCTACGGAGTGCTCGGGCTGGTGATCTTCGGCGGCTTCACGATCTTCGATTTCAACCGCCTGCGCCGCGCCGAGATGGCAAGCGCGGTCCCGATCGCCGCCAGCATCTTCCTCGACATCTTCAACGTGTTCCTGCTGCTGCTGGAGCTGTTCAGCGGCGACCGGGGCTGAGTCGCGAAACGGGGGAGGTGAACGATGCTCACCGGTGTGACGCCGGCCGATACCAGGGTCACTGCTCGAGCTGGAGACCCGCCGCTCGCCGACCGCCGCTATGTCGGCGAGCGCTGCCGGGCGGGGGGTCGTGTGAACGTCGTCGATGGCGCAGAGATCCGCCCTCTGCGGACGCGTGCGCATGACCCGCTGTGGAGCTTCAGCTGGGGACGCGCGGGCGCTTCGGCGCGCGAGCTGGCCTGGTCGATTCTCTATGACAGCGCCCAGGACGCTGGACTGGCAGCTGACTGGTGCGCGGATTTCACCGCCGAGGTGATCTCGAGGCTCCCGCGCGAATCGTTCTGCCTGTCATCGCGCGACGTGCTGGACTGGCTCTATGACGAGCGTGCGTCAGCTCATCGGGCGGGCGCGTACAGTGACAGCGATGCACATGAGCCCGATCACAGACGGCGGCTCCCAGGCGATCGTTCAGGCGCGTGACCTGCATCGTCGCTACGGCGAAGGCGAGGCGGCCGTCGAAGCGCTGGCGGGGGTCACGGTGGACTTCCCCACCGGGCGCTTCGCCGCGATCATGGGCCCGTCGGGCTCGGGCAAGTCGACGCTCATGCACCTGCTTGCGGGGCTCGATCGCCCGACTTCGGGCACGGTCAGCCTCGCCGGCGTGGAGCTCACCGAGCTCGACGACCGCGCGCTCACGCAGCTGCGCCGCGATCGCATCGGCTTCATCTTCCAGACGTTCAACCTGCTCCCGGTGCTCAACGCCGAAGAGAACATCCTGCTGCCGCTGTCGATCGCGGGCCGCGACGTCGACCGGGAGTGGTTCAAGCAGCTCGTCGACACCGTTGGCATTCGTGACCGGCTCAGCCACCGTCCCGCGGAGCTCTCCGGCGGTCAGCAGCAGCGTGTGGCGGTCGCCAGGGCGCTGATCTCGCGCCCGGCCGTGGTGTTCGCGGATGAGCCCTCCGGGAACCTCGACTCGAAGTCCTCCAACGGGGTGCTGGAGCTGCTGCGTCACGCCGTCGACGACTTCTCCCAGACGGTCGTGATGGTCACCCATGATGCGCATGCCGCTTCGTTCGCTGACAGGCTGCTGGTGCTGGCCGACGGCCGCATCGTCCACGACGGGGAGTCCTCGAGCGCCGAGCAGGCGCTCGATCTGATGAAGGCCATCGGCTGATGAGCAAGCTGGTGCTCCGCGGCTTTGCGCAACGCAAGGTCCGGGCGCTGTTGACGGGCATCGCGATCGTGCTTGGGGTGGCGCTGATGGCCGGCACCTACATCCTCACCGACACGATCAACCACGCGTTCGCGGAAGTCTTCGGCAACGCCTACAAGCAGAAGGCGGTCGTCGTCACCGCCAAGGAAACGCTGGGCAAAGGAAGCGAATCTCAGGGCTACCCGATCGGCGAAACGACGCTCGCGCGGGTGCGCGCGGTCTCCGGCGTGGCCGCGGCCTCGGGGGACGTCTCCACGAGGGCGACGCTGCTTACGACGAGCGGCAAGCGGATATCGAGTGCGGCGCCGTCGCTTGTGGCCGCGGTCCAGCCGCCGCGCTTCGAGTCGTTCACTGCGGTGCAGGGCCATCTCCCGAACGCGGCCGACGAGGTGGCGATCGACCAGGCGACAGCCAAGCGCGAACGACTGAGCGTCGGCGAGCAGCTCGTGATCGCGGGCGCAGCGCCGGCGCGGCACTACACGATCTCCGGGATCGCCAAGTTCGCGGGCAGCGAATCCTTCGGCGGCACGAGCGTCGCGCTGGTGCTCCCCGCGCAGGCCCAGTACATAGCCAACGAACCGGGCGAATACGACAGCATCAACGTCGCCGCCAACTCCGGTGTCTCGCCTGAAGAGCTCGCCTCGCGCGTGCGTGCCGCCGTGCCCTCGACGCTGATCGTCCGCACCGGCGCCCAGGAAGCCGCCAACCAGACGGCAGAACTCGAAGAAAAGCTCGGGTTCCTGCGTACCTTCCTGCTGGTCTTCGCCTACGTCGCCCTGGTCGTGGGCGCGTTCATCATCTTCAACACCTTCTCGATCACCGTCGCCCAGCGCATGCGCGAGTTCGGCCTGCTGCGCACGCTCGGCGCCTCGCGCGGGCAGATCATGCGCTCGGTCGTCGAGGAAGGGCTGCTGCTGGGCATCGCCGGATCGGTCGTCGGCCTGTTCGCGGGCCTCGGCCTCGCGCCCGCGCTGGACGGGCTGTTCAAGGCGTTTGGCGCCGACCTGCCCGACAACGGCACGGTGCTGGAGACGCGTACCGTGATCGTCTCGCTCGGCGTCGGCATCGTGATCACCGTGCTCGCGGGCTTCTTCCCGGCCCTGCGCGCCACGCGCGTGCCGCCGATGGCGGCGATGCGCGAGGGCGTCACGATCCCGCCGCGCGTGCTGACCGAGTCCGGCGTGCTGAAGCGCTTGGGGGCCGTGGCGGTCGTCTTCGTGATCATCGGGTTGGCCCTCGGCAAGGGTGTGGCGCCGATCCTGTTCGTGCTCTTTGCGGTGTACGTGACGGTTCTGCTGGTGCGCATGGCGCGCGCCGGCAAGCCGCGCCACTACCGGGTGATCCCCGCGCTCGGCCGGACGATCGGCCTGCTCGTGAGCTGGCGCGGCATCACCGGGCGCCTCGCGCGCGAGAACTCGGTGCGCCAGCCGGGCCGGACGCTCGTGACCGCGCTCGCGCTGACGGTGGGGCTCGGCCTGGTCGCCTTCATCTCGGTGCTCGCCGCGGGCACGAAGGCGACGATCGACCAGGCGGTCAATCGCTCGTTCGCGGGAAATCTGATCGTGCAGAACACACACCGCGAAGAAGGGGGAATACCTGCCGCGATCGCGCCGGCGCTGCGTTCGGTTCACGGCGTGGGCACAGTCACCGCGATCGCGTTCACGAAGGGGCGGGTGCAGGACCTGTCCAAGCCGGGCTCGCCGGTGATCGACGAAAAGAGTCGGCTCACGGTGATCGAACCGCAATCGTTCAGCACGATGTACAAGATCGAATGGGAACACGGCTCAGCGGCGACGCTCGAGTCGCTCGGCGAGAGCGGCGCCATCCTGTCGAAGAAGTTCGCGAGCGCTCATCGACTGACGGTCGGGCAGCGGCTGCTCGTGCTGAGCGCCGCGGGCCACGAGGTGACGTTGACCGTGCGCGGCATCGTCAAGGAAGAAGCGATCGGCCTGTTCTCCAACCTCACGATCTCACGCGCGCTGGCACGCACGGCGTTCGGGCAGCGCGAAGACGGCGTGGACTTCATCTCCTATGCGCCGGGCGCCCGCGGCACGCAGGTCCACGCCAGCATCAACGCGCTGCTGCACGCCAGCTTCCCTCAGACGCACGCGCAGACGGCGGCGCAGTACACGCACGAACTGAGCAGCACAGTCAACAAGCTCCTGCTGCTCGTGTATGTGTTGCTGGCGCTGTCGGTGCTCGTCTCCCTGTTCGGGATCGTCAACACGCTCGTGCTGTCGATCTACGAGCGCACGCACGAGCTGGGGATGATGCGCGCGATCGGCGCCTCGCGCCGTCAGATCCGCCAGATGATCCGCTACGAGTCGCTGATCACCGGCTTGATCGGAGGTGTGCTCGGTCTCGTGATCGGCGTCGTCGGCGCGGTGCTGGTCACCAAGCTCGCGCTTTCGGGCTCGGGCTATGTGGTGTCGATCCCCGTTGGGACGCTGGTCTTGCTGTTGATCGCCTCCGGGATCGCCGGTCTGCTCGCGGCACAGCTGCCGGCGCGCAGGGCCGCCCGCCTGGACGTGCTGGGCGCGCTGGCCTCGGAATGACAACGCGCCCCGAGCTGTCACCCGCGTGGCGGCTTCACCCTTCGTCGAGCTGTTCCAGCGGCTGCACATGTGAGACGACGCGCCCGTCCACAAGCGCATGTACGGCGAGCCCGAGTGGTCCGTGGCTGAGCGCGAAGGGGATCTGATCGTCGGGCCGCAGGTCCAGACGCAGCGCCGAGTTGGTGCTGGGGCAGATCAGCAGTGGACGTCCGGCGAAGGCGGTCATCATCGTCGTGTGCACGTGCCCGCACGTGATTGCGCTCACCTGTGAATGCTCGCCGAGCAGCGCCTCCAGCGCGTTGCGATCCTCGCTGTCGAGTGCAATCGCGTCCATCGAGCGCACGCCGGTCAGCACCGGCGGGTGGTGCAGCGCCAGCAGCGTCGGCGTGTCGGGCTGCTCGCTGAGCGTGCGATCGAGCCAGCGCAGCTGCTCGGCGCCGAGGAGGCCGCCATCATCGCCCGGATTCGTGCTGTCACAGCCGATCAGCCGCAGCGCGCCGCAGCTGACGGCGAAGTTCACGGGCGCGCCGGCTGGCGCGGGGGAGGGGCCGAAGCGCGCGCGCAGCAGGTCGCGGTCGTCGTGGTTGCCGGGGATCGCATGCATCGGCAGACCGAGCGGCGCGAGCAGCTCGTGTGCCTGCTGGTACGCGGCGTGCGAGGGCGCGTCGGCGAGATCGCCGCTCAGCAGCAGCGCCTGCGGGCGTGGCTGAAGCGCCGCCACCCAGCTCGCCGCGTGCGCCAAGCGGTGGGCCGGGCCGCGCCCCTCGTCGCCGGCGCGCAGGTGCAGATCGCTCAGCTGAACGAGGATCGCCGGCGTTCGGTCCTCGCCGGCGTGGGGTGGGGGAGTGCTCATCTCAAGCCCAATCATGCAGCGCGATCGTGTCAAACTGCAACCACGTTGAGCACGCCCCGATGACTGAGCCAGACGTCTTCAAAGCTCCCGTGAGCCCGCCGCTGTCCCCGTCACAGCTGCAGACGCTGCGCGAGCATGGCGAGGAACGGACCGCCGCGGTCGGCGACGTGCTGTTCCGGGTTGGCGACAAGCGCTATCCGTTCATCGCGATCGTGGAGGGGGAGGCGGCGATCCTCGACGCGGCCGGACGCGAGATCGTCCGCCACGGCGCCTCCGGCTTCCTCGGCGAGCTGAACCTGCTGTCCGGCCAGACGGTGTATCTCACAGCGGTGGTCACCGAGCCGATGCGCTACATAGCCGTCGATCGCGATCAGCTGCGGCCACTCCTGTTCGACGATGCGCCGCTCAGCGGTCTGCTGCTGTCGAGCTTCATGGCGCGCCGCGAGGCGCTCCAGCGCCAGGACGGCGTTGGTGTGGAGCTGGTCGGGTCACGCTCCTCGGAGCCGACCCGGCGGATGGTCGAGTACCTGCAGCGCAACCGCCTGCCATACACCTGGCGCGATCCCGCCCATGACCCCGAGGCCGCCGCGCTGATCGCGTCGCTCGACAGCGATGAGCTTCCGCTCGTGCGCCTGCCCGGTGGCCCCGAGCTTCGCAATCCGAGCAGCGGCGACGTGGCGCGCGCGCTCGGCATCGGACTCGAGTTGGCGGCGCGCGAGGAGGTCGATCTGCTCGTGATCGGAGGCGGCCCCGCCGGTCTCGGCGCGGCCGTCTACGGCGCCTCGGAGGGGCTCGACACGCTCGTCGTGGAGGGCACCGCGCTGGGCGGGCAGGCGGGCACCTCGCGACGGATCGAGAACTACCTGGGCTTCCCGGCTGGGATCAGCGGCTCGGAACTCACGAGCCGCGCGGTGACACAGGCGCGCAAGTTCACCGCGCGCACCGCCACGCCCTACCGTGCGGTTGCGCTCGAGCCCGGAGGCGAGCGTCATCTCGTGCGCCTGGAAGACGACCACGAGGTCTCGGCGCGCGCGGTCGTGCTGGCCACCGGCGCCGAATACCGCCGTCTGCCGATTGCCGACCTTGCCGAATATGAGGGAGTCAGCGTGTTCTACGCGGCCGGCCCCCCCGAGGCGCAGCGCTGCGGCGCCACCCGGGTGGGAGTGATCGGGGGTGGTAACTCCGCCGCGCAGGCGGCTGTGTGGCTCGCGCGCGGAGGTGCGCTCGTGACGCTCTTGCATCGTCGCGGCGATCTGCGCGAGACGATGTCCGAGTATCTGGTGCTGGAGCTCGAGCGCTACGGCGTCGCGGTTCGCGACCGCAGCGAAGTGGCGGCGCTGCACGGCGCCGACGGCGAGCTCGAGGCGGTCACGCTCAGCGACGGAACGCGCCTGGCCTTCTCGTTCCTGTTCCTGTTCCTCGGCGCCTCTCCCTGCACCGGCTGGCTGGGCGACGTTCTCGCTCGCGACGAGCACGGGTTTCTGTTGACCGGCACCGGAGCCGGCTCTGAGGGCCTGCTCGAGACGAGCGTTCCCGGGATCTTCGCGGCCGGCGATGTGCGCTCCGGCTCGGTCAAGCGATGTGCGACAGCTGTCGGCGAGGGCGCGATGGTGGTGCGCTTCGTCCACGAGCATCTCGCCGGCGTTGCCGCCTGAACGCAGCGCATCGGGTGTACCTTTTACAGCGATGCATGCGCCTAACGAGGGGGCGGGGTGGGAGCGGCTGTTCTGGCTGGTGTTCGAGCGCACCTCAAACCCGATCGTCCTGCTCGATGACCAGCGGCTGATCGTTGAGGTGAACGCCGCCGGCGTCGCACTGTTCGGGGGTGAGCGGGAGCGCCTGATCGGCATGTCGATCGCCGACAGCATCAGGCCGGCCGAGCGGGAGCTGGCGGCCCAGGAATGGCAGGTGTTCTTGAAGAGCGGTGAGTACTCGGGGAAGCGGGCGCTGGTGCGAGCCGACGGCTCCGAGGTGCAGATCGAGTTCGCCGCACGGCTGACGACGGTCGGCGAGCGCCGGCTGGCGATCTACGTGGCGGTCGGCGACGACGCGTCGTGCTCGCCGACGGCGACGCTCGCGGGCGAGCTGCCGCTGACCGAGCGCGAGCGCGAAGTCGTGACGCTGATCGCGCTCGGGCGCGAGACGGCGCAGATCGCCACCGAGCTTCACATCTCCCCCGAGACCGTGCGCACGCATGTGCGCAACGCGATGGCAAGGCTCGGCGCCCACACCCGCGCTCAGCTCGTCGCGATCGTGCTCTGCTCCGGCGTGGCGCTGCATGGCCCGCGCGCCGGCAGCAGCTAGCGTCCGGGCTCGAGCTCTCTGAAAATCCCCCGTGTGGAGTATTGACCAGCGACCGCTGGCAGCCGACCCTTCACCCGATGCAATTTGCGCTTCCCTGGCGCGGGCGTCGCCGCGCGTGGCAGCGCCTGCACGACGACCGCTACCTGCTCGACGCGCTGCTCGACAGCGTCGGCGTCGCGGTCGTCGCCTGGGCCGGTGACGGCCGGCTGACTCACGCCAGCCGCCGCGCCGGCGAGCTGCTGGGCGCCGAGTGCCCGCTCGACGGCGACCCCGAGGCTGCGATTCGACGGCTGCGCCCGCGGACGCCCTCGGGCATCCCGCTGCTGCGCGAGGACCTGCCGTCGGTGCGTGCGCTGCAGGGAGAAGCGGTGCGCGGCTTCGACGTGCTCGTGAGCATCCGCGGTGAGGACCTGCTGCTGTGTGCAATCGCCAACCCCGTCTACGACGAGCGCGGGCGGCGCCGCGGTGCGCTCGTGCTGCTGGAGGACGTCACCGAGCGCCGGCGCGACGAAGCGAGGTTGCGCCAGACGCTCTGAAGTCATAGACGGCTCTTCTCGTCATCGCTGCCACTATGAGCAGGGTGGGTGTGGAAGAGCAACAGCGAGCGAGCGTCGCCGGTGACGAGCTCGACGTACCGGAGGAGCTGAGCCGGCGGAAGTTGCGCACGCGGCTGCTGCTGCTCGCTGCGCTGATCCTCGCGGTGGTCGCGATCGTGACGCTGCTGCCGGGCCTCGAGGGCCTGCGCACGCGCCTGTCGCATGCGAAGCCAGGCTGGCTTGCCATCGGCGTCGGGCTGAAGGTGCTCTCGGGCCTTGGCTATGTGGCGGTCTTCCGGATGGTCTTCTGCAGGCGCATGAGCTGGCGTGTCAGCTACCAGGTCGGCATGTCCGAGCTCGGCGCCAACGCGCTGTTCCCGACCGGTGGGGCGGGCGGGCTGGCGCTGGGCGCCTGGGCACTGAAACGGGGCGGCATGTCAGCTGCCGAGATCGCCAAGCGAACGGTTGCGTTCTTCCTGCTGACGAGCGTGCCGAACGTGCTCGGCGTGATCATCGTCGGCCTCGGCCTCGCCGTGGGAGCGCTGTCCGGCGAGTCGAACCTGCTGCTGACGCTCGTCCCCGCGGTCATCGCCGCCCTGGCGGTCGTCGGGGCGCTGCTCGTGGGACGCGCCGCCGCAGGCCTGCACGTGCGCCTCGAGCACAGCGAAGCCGCCGCGTCCTCGCGTCGCAGGAAAGCGCTGTTGAAGACGCTGGTGGCGATCGCCGATGGCGTCAACGAGGCGGTCGTGCTGCTGCGCGAGGCCAACGCCTGGCTGATCGCCGGTTTGATCGCCTACCTCGTGTTCGACCTGCTCGTCCTGTGGGCGGCGTTCCACGCGTTCGGCCACTCGCCCCCGATCGCGATCATCTGGATCGCCTACCTGATCGGCGAGCTCGGCGGCCTGATTCCCGTACCCGGCGGCATCGGCGGCATCGACGCCGGGCTGGTGGGCACGTTCGTCCTCTACGGCGTGTCGATCACCTCCGCCGCCTCGGCGGTGCTCGCATATCGGGCGGTCGCGCTGTGGGTGCCGGCGGTGCTCGGCGCCGCTGCGTTCGTCGTGCTGCGGCGAACGCTTCGCAACGAGTCCCAGGCGATCGCCGTGTGCGCTCCGCAGACGGAGATGGAGGTCATCGGCCTCGGCCGCGTGGTCATCAGCTCGTCGAAGCAGCCTCGTGGCTGCTCGGCCTAAGACCCCGAAGTAGGTTCGCAGGCTCTCAGGAATCTCTCAGGCTCACCACAGAGCCGTCTGAGCATGCTCCGCGATGGTGATTGCAGTCAAGCAACTCCAGGGGTTCACGGTGGAGAGCGCCGCGACCGGCCGCGAGGCGCTGGCGGCGGCCAGTTCCTGGCCGACGCCTCGCACGAGCTGCGCACGCCGCTGGCCTCGATCCGCGGCTACGCCGAGCTGTTCCGCATCGGCGCGACGGTCGACGAGGCCGGCGCGCAGGCGGCGATGCGCCGGATCGAGGAGGAGGCCAAGCGCATGGGAGTGCTGGTCGAGGACCTGCTGACGCTTGCGCGCCTGGACGAGGAGCCGGAGCTGAGGCGCACGCAGGTGGACCTCGCGGAGATCGCGGGCGACGTCGTCGCGGACGCCCGCGCGACCGCGCCCGGACGGGCGATCGCGCTCGAGGCGCCCGACTCGGCGCTGGTGTGCGGCGACTCCCACCAGCTGCACCAGGTGCTCGCCAACCTGATGCGCAACGCGCTCGTGCACACCCCCGCGCGGGCCGCGATCGAGGTGTCGGTGCGCGAGGACGCGGACACCGTCACCGTCAGCGTGCGCGACCACGGCCCCGGGCTGCCAGCCGGCTCGCACGAGCGCCTGTTCAACCGCTTCTGGCGCGCCGAGGGTGGGCGCGAGCGCGGCAAGGCGGGCGCCGGGCTGGGCCTTGCGATCGCACGCGAGCTGGTGGCCGCGCACCGTGGCACGATCAGCGCGCACGACGCGCAGGGTGGGGGAGCGGAGTTCGTCGTGCAGCTGCCGAAGTCACCGCCTGGCGCGACCCCATCGATTTAGATATTTATAGATTTTCGTGCGTTGTCTGTGGCGATACCGGCGCCAGCACGGGCGGCGCGCTGCGATAGACGGCGGGCGTGGCCGACAGCCCGATCGGGTTGCGCGTGAGCCGGACGACGTCACCATCTGTGGTGGGGAGCTCGACGATCGGCTCGAGGCCGAGCGCCTCGGCGAGTGCGAACGCGCCGGCGATGTCGTTGACCTCGCCGGCGGGCACGCGCGCGGCCGTGAGCACGCGAGCCCAGTGCGCGGCCGGCTCGGCGCGCAGGCACGCCTCCAGGCGCTCGTGCAGCGCCTCGCGATTGGCGACGCGGGCGCTGTTGGCGGCGAAGCGCTCGTCATCGGCGAGCTCGGGGCAGCCGAGAGCGTCGGTCAGCGTGCGGAACTGGCCGTCGGTGCCGACCGCCAGCACGAGATCGGCGTCGGCTGTCGCGAACAGGTCATACGGAGCGACGCTCGGGTGCGCGTTGCCCATGCGGTGTGCGACGACGCCAGCGGCCGTGAACGCCGAGCCCTGGTTGACGAGCGCGGCGAGCAGGCACGAGAGCAGGTTGACCTCCACGCGCTGGCCCTCGCCGGTGCGCTCGCGATGGCGCAGCGCCGCGAGGATGCCGACGCTCGCGAACAGCCCGCAGATGACGTCGACGAGCGCGACACCGACCTTCTGCGGCTCGCCGTCGGCGCTGCCGGTGATGCTCATCAGCCCGCCGAGCGCCTGCACGAGCAGGTCATAGCCCGGCAGCGCCGCCGCCTCGGGCGTGGCCGCGCCGAAGCCCGTGATCGAGCAGTACACGAGCTGCGGGCGCCCTGCGCGCAATGCCTCGTAGCCGAGGCCGAGCTCGTCCATCAAGCCCGGCCGGAAGTTCTCGACGAGCACGTCCGCCGCCGACACCAGCTCCCGCGCGCGCTCGACGTCGCGCGCGTCGCGCAGGTCGAGCGTGACGCTGTCCTTGTTGCGGTTGACCGACTGGAAGTAGGTGGCGACACCGCTCGCGTCATACGGCGGCCCCCACGCGCGCGTGTCGTCGCCGACGTCGGGGCGCTCGACCTTGGTGACGCTCGCGCCGAGGTCAGCCAGCACCATCGTCGCCAGCGGCCCCGCCAGCACCCGCGAGAAGTCCACGATCCGCAGGTTCTCGAGCGCTTGCGCCATCGGCCTCCAAGCCTAGACGCACGGGCGCGCCGCGCAGCTCGCGCGTCGAGCGGGGCGTCAGCGCGAGCGCGAGCATCACCGCGCCGAGCGCGCCGCCGACGCCGAGCACCGTGCGCGCGCCGAGCGCGCCGGCGAGCGGGCCCGCGACGAAGTAGCCGAGCGGCAGCAGTGCGAGCGAGCCCATCCAGTCATACGCGCTGACGCGCGAGAGCGCGTGCGCGGGGATGTTCTGCGCGAGCGCCGTCTCCCACCAGATGATGAACAGCGAGAAGCCGAAGCCGGTAGTCAGCGACATCGCGATCACGAGCGCCAGCGGCGCGCCCAGCGCGAATACGAAGCTCAGCGGTGGCCAGCTGATTACCATCAACGCGAGGCCCATGAACAGCGGATGCTCCGGGCGCCAGCGCATGCCGACGAGCGCGCCCGCGACCGCGCCGACGCCGGCGAGCGTCTCGAGGATCCCGAACACGCCGACGCCGCCGTACAGGCCGCGCGCGATCCCGGGCGCGAGCGAGTACCACAGGGCGAACACGCACAGCACGGTGCCGGTGAAAGCGGCGATCGTCGCCCACACCCACGGGCGCGAGCGAACCTCCGACCAGCCCTCGCGCAGTGCCGCGAGCACCGGCTGCTCCGGCTGGGACTCGCCGCGCGGGCGGGGGTGCACGCGTGTCAGCAGCGCCGCGCTCAGCACGAACGTGGCGGCGTCGAACGCGAACGTCTCGCCCGCGCCGACGCCCAGCACGAGCGCGGTCGCGAGCGCCGGGCCGAGCATGAACGCGAGGTTCGCCATCGATTCGGTCAGCGCCCGCGCCTCCTGGATCAGCGGCTCGGGCACCGTCTGCGGGACGAGGCCACTGTACGCCGGCTGGAAGAACGCCTGCGCCGCGCCGAAGCACGCCTCGATCGCGACCAGCGCCCAGATCGGCACGGCGCCGCCGAGGATCAGCGCGGCGAGGATCACATGCAGCGCCGCGCGCGTGAGGTCGGTCGCGATCATGATCCGCTGGCGCGGCAGCCGGTCCGCCCATACGCCGCCGAACAGCAACAGCGCCACGAACGGCAGCGTCTGCCCGCCGAGCACCAGCCCGAGGTCGGTCGCCGAGCCGGTCGTTTGCGTCACATAGAGCGCGATCGCGACGACCACCGCGCGGTCGCCGATCGTGCTCGCGGCCTGGCCCAGGAACAGATATCGAAAGTCTTTGTGGCGCAGAACGCGCCGGTACGCACTCATGAGAAATCCTCGACGGGTAGGCGCCCAAACGTCGGCGGCTCGATCAGCCGCATGGGCGCAAACGGTGACGGCGCCGCTCAGGCGGCGCGGGATACGGTAGTCACGGTCGGGAAATCGTCATCTCGTTGAGGCTAGCACGGGGGTGGCGCGGAGTCACATGCACCCGCCGGGCGCCGGTCCGATCCCGATCGGCAGCGGCGCCGCGCAGCGTAGGCGAACTCGGAATACTTCGCAATTTGCGGGCTTTTCCACAATGTCCACTGTTTCTATCGTTTCGGCTAAACGGATTTGAGGTAGCGCGTAAGAAGCTTGGGTAGGGGGTCCTCGCGAACGGGCGCCGGCTCGGCTCCGTCACATTCACTAGCGGGAAGAGGGCTGTCCATGCTGAGTAGATCTCTGTCGCATACCGGCCGTATTGCTGTGCTCGCGGGGATCGCGGTGATGACCCTGCTGTTGGCGCTGCTTTCGCTTGCGCCCCCGAGCGGCGCAGCGGGCGTGAGCGCGGCCGCTCTTGGGCCGCTGGTGGAAAAGTACACAACGGCAAGCTCGGACACCTATCGGCTGCCGAATGGGCACATGCTGACGAAGATCTATGCGCGTCCGATCAACCGTCGGGACGCCTCGGGGCAGTGGCAGCCGATCGGCCAAACGTCTGGCGCAGGGTCCACGCTTCAGCCCGACCTTACGGCCGCTCCCGATGCCGAACGACCGCTCGGCCAGGAAAACGAAACGGCGTGCACGCTGACGAGCTCGACCCCGACAATCACGGCGTGCAACGAACTGACGTTCAAAGCCGGTTACGAAACGACGGGCGCGGCCGCTCGGCACGCGCTGATCCAGTTCGTGCTACCGGACCTTCACGAAGAAGAGACGATCCTGAGCGCCCAGCTCGAACTCTACGTCGCGAAAACGACGACGACCTCGAGTGTCGCGATGGGCGCTTACCGTGTGACCAGCCCGTGGGGGCTCGGCGCTACGTGGAACACCACGAACGGCAGCACTCCGTGGACCGCACCTGGCGGCGACTACGCGAACCCCGAAAAAGAAACAGACGCGGCGGTCAACTCGGCGGTAGGCGCGAAAACGGGCTGGGCGTATTGGTATCCGACGCGTATGGTGCAGGAGTGGTACAACGGTCCTGACGCACCGGCGGGGACGTGGCAGCCTGACTTGGGCTTCCTGCTGAAGGATGTGACTGACGGGGCCACTAACAACACGGTCACCTTTGACGGGCGCGAAGAACGTGAACACGATCCGGGGCTGGCGATCGAATGGGTGCAGCGCGGCGTCGGCAATAGCACCAAGTACACCCAGGTGCCGATCCCGCTGAGCAGCACGCAAAGCCTGCAGGTCAATCCGGCCAGCGGCAACCTGATGATCCACAGCAACGACCTTGCAATTGCAAGCAAAGGTCTTGAATTCGACAGCTCGCGCTCGTGGAACAGCCTCGCCAATGAAGCACCGGGCTACGGGTATGGCTGGGTCGACAGCAACGCGGTCTACGTGCAAGTTGCGACCAGCGGTAACGTCGCCTACACCGAAGGTGCGGGTAACACGTTCCCCTTCATCAAAGAAGGATCTAACTTCCGGACCCCGACGGGGATCGAAGCGACCATGTGCGAAGCCAAAAGTGCCGCGCCGTGCCCCGCGAGCCTACCGTCAGGCACGACCTACCAGTTGATCTACACCAAAACCGGCGAGCGCGTCAACTTCGGACACAAAGAGTCCTTTGAACCCTTCGTCTACTACTACGTGGTCAGCGCCGAAGACTCGGCCGGGGAAAAGCAGACCGCGAAATACACGGGCGCCATGGAATACCCGACCTCGTGGATCGATACCGAAAAAACCGAAATCGTCTACACCGAGAGCGAAGCGACGGGCTACACCAAGATCACCGCGAAAACCAGTCCCGTCCGCTCGACCAGCTACGTGGAGCCTGTGGGCGAAGACGGTCTGCCCCACCTGACGCAGTACACAAGCGAAAAAAGCGAAAAAACGGGATACCGGTACGGTGGTGAAAGCTATTTGGAAGGCAACCTGCTGACCGAAATCACCGAACCGAGCGGCAATATCACGAAGCTCTACTACAACAGCGACTACCAGATCGTCAAGCTCGAACAGCTATCCAGCGGCCAGAAAACCGGCCCAACGACCACTTACACCTACTCCGAAGTGGGCAGTGCCCCGGCGCCGTGCACGGGTGCGCAGAAGGGTACTGTCATCACGAGTCCTGAAGGCAAGCTGAAGATCTACTGCTCTAACGTCCTTGATGAAGTCGAACAGACGAAGGAAGTCGAAGCCGACAAAACGCCGCCTGTCTTCGGCAGCGAATTCGAAGCGAGTGCCTACCTGAGCCCGACAACGAAAGTCACGACGCTCTACTTCGAAGAAGCCACAGACCCCGCCCTGCCCGACGGGGAAGCGGGCTCCGGCGTCGCCAGCTACACCTACCGGTATCGCGTCAATGGCGGAGTCTTCAGCTCCTGGCAGTCGACGTCCCCGCCGGAAGTCGAAATCGCCGGGATCGCCGCGGGCGCGACGATCCTCGTCGAAGTCTATGCCACCGACTACGCCGGCAACGTCAGCGCGACGGTGAGTGCCAGTGCCGTGGTCCCGCCGGCCGGAGAAGGAAACGGGATCGGCGAAGAAAACAAAGAAACTGAATCGACGGAACCTGCTCTGACGGCTGAAGGCATCACTATGAGCGATAGCGAAGGCGACGGCGAACTGGAAGCGGGTACCGATAGCCCTCTCACAGGAATGCAGCCGGCGTTTGCGAAGAAACGTGATGTGATTACCGAGAGGGCCACCGTCCGCGGCAACGAAAACGCGCTCGTGATCGGAACGGCCACGCCGAAAATGACCTACGACGTCAAGTACGGAAACAAAACATGGCTGTATGGCAAACTGTACAAGAACGTGGGTGCCTGTGGCTGGGTAGAAACAAGCGAGGCGAAGGAAGAAAGCAGCAAAGACATCAATAACTATTGTCCCGCGTCGCGTGGCCTCCCGGTCAAGAGCTATGCAAGCCTCATAAACTGCGACTCGTGTGACGCATCGACCTCGACCGCGTTCGAACCTGAAAGAAACGCAAAAGGAGAAGCGGTCAACACGAACATCCCGGTCTGGGCGAATGTTCGCCCCTTCACAACGGAGCACCGCGCGGAAGAATTCGCGACGATAAGCACGGTGGTTGGTGGAAAAGTACGCACCGTAGGGTGGCGCTATATCACGAGAAGCGGAAAATATGCGCTGATATCTGCGAGCGTGACGCTGAAAGACGCAGAAAAAAAGAAAGTGCACGAGTGGGTCTTCATCGAAGCGAAGTACCTGCGCAGCGGGCAGGCATTGTGCGTCGGAGACGGTGGATCGCTGAAAGCCCCGGATCGGGAACGCCAGAAACAGGGTTGGCCGGACGTGTGCAAAGTGGGGTACGTCAGTTGATTAATGCTCCAAGCGCCGGTGGGCGGCGTCTCGCGCGGCGGTTCGCCGGCGTGCTTGGAGCGGCGGGGTACACGCTCGTGTTCGTCTGCGCGGCTCATGCCGCTGCCTGGGGCGCGCCGCAGACGATCGTCTCCTCCAAGGTGTGGCAGTATGAAAGGCCGCAGCTCGCCAGAGACGTTTTCGGAGATGCCGTGGTGGCCTGGCATCGCCAGGAAGAACTCAACGGAAGGCTGTCTGGCGTAGAAGCCGTGACGCGACGGGCAAACGCGGCGTGGTCTCCACCGGCCACGCTGCGTGGACCGCGACAGGGGGGCGCGTATGCCCCCGAAGTGGCGATGGACGCGAGCGGAACTGCAACGGCGGCCTGGATCAGCCTTTCGAGGGTGGAAGCTGTCAGCCATCCCGTGGGCGCGAGCTGGGGCCGCGCGGTCACGGTCTCCCAGCGCGGTCCGCGAGCAGAAGCTTTTCAGCTCGCCGTCGGCGCTCGCGGCGGTGCTGCCGTCGTGTATGAGCAGAGTCTTGGTCTCGGGCTCGCCACTCGGAGCCCGGGCGCTCACTGGCGCGCTCCGCGCAAGCTATCGGGTATATCCAGCCTTGGTGTCGATGCACCAAGGGTCGTGATCGACGCACGCGGGGAGACGATCATCGCGTGGGTCCATGCCCAGCCAGGTAAGCGTGTACAGGCTCTCGTGCTCGGCGCCAACGGCAAGCCCGAGGGCCCGATACAGACGCTCTCCAAAAAGGGACCCATCACCGAACTGCAGCTCGCGGCGAACGCTGACGGTGACGCCGTCGTGGTCTGGCGCGAGGAAGGAAAAAACGTCAGGCCCATAGAAGCCGCGACCCGCCTCGCCGGACGGCGCTTCACCAACGCGGTGACGATCTCGCGCCAGAAGGACACCGGCCCCACGGCCGCGGTCGACCCGCGCGGTGATGCGACGATCCTCTTCACCCGCATCCAGCCAGCCGCGACGACTGTGGAAGCCGCGACGCGCCCCGCCGGCGGGCGCTGGAGCGCGGCAAAGCCGGTGGCGCCGCCGGGAAGGGGCTCAACATTCACCCCACAGGTCGCCGCCGGCCCGAGCAGCGGTCTGCTGATGGCCGTATGGGGAGCCAGCGTCGGCCCCGACCGGCCCGTGATCGAAGCCTCGATTCTCAGCCCGCAAGGAACCTGGCAGACACCAGTCGCAATCTCGCCCGCCGGAAGCTTCACCCCCTCGATCACACTCAGCGCAAACGGCGATGCCACAGCAGCCTGGATTCACCAGGAACCCTTGCCAGAACCTTCGAGCGTTGGCCCGCAGGAACAACCTTCGTTTACCGAGTCGATCGAAACGGCAGACTACGAGGCGGAATAACCCCACAGTGGCGGGCGACCAGCGGGCTCGTAGAGGGCGCTGATCCTCGGCATGCAGGCATCACACGATCGGCTCGGCTTGGGACCGAATACGTCCCAGCGCAACTCGGGCCGTGCGGGCGCGGTTCTCACACGGTCCGCAGCGCGTCCGCCGGCGCCAGGCGCGCGGCGCGGATCGCCGGCAAGAGGCCTGCGATGGCGCCGATCGCGAGTGCTGCGCCGAAGCCGCCCGCCCAGGCGGAGACGGGCACGACGAACGCCCATCCCTTGGTGTCCGCGTACACAGCTGTGGCCAGCGCGCCGAGGCCGACCCCGGCGGCGCCGCCACCGAGTGCCAGCAGGATCGCCTCGCACAGGAACTGGGTGCGGATCTGGCCCTTGGTTGCTCCGAGCGCGCGGCGCAGGCCGATCTCCGAGCGGCGTTCGAGCACCGAGATCACCATGATGTTCGCGACGCCCACCGCGCCCACCAGCAGCGCGACCGCGCCAAGCCCCAGGAACAGCCCGTTGAGCGCGCTCTTGGCCTCCGCGCGCGCGACCAGCGTCGCCGACGGCTGGCTCACGTCGACTTCGTTGGGTGCTTCCGGGTTGACCGTCTGCGCGAGCACCGACTGCACCGCCGGCACCTGTTCGTCTGCCGCGCGCACATACACCGTGTTCGCGTGGCCGTCCGCGCCCAGGTAGCGCTTTGCGGCGGCGAAGCCCACGAGGACTGCGCCTTCGATTTCGGGCGTGAGCACCGCCGCGCCGAGCACGCCCGCGAGGTAGAACCACTGATCGTCCACCCAGATGCGCTCGCCCGGGTACAGGCGGTCGATCCCCAGGCGCTGCGCGGCCGCGTCGCTCAGCACCGCCACCGGCTCGTTGGCCGTCGCCGCGTTCAGGTAACTGCCCGCGACGACCTTCACGCCAAGGGTCGCCAACAGGTTGGTGCTCGCCGCCTGCACGCTCAGCGCGTTCGTGTCGAGCGTCGGGATCAGCGGCGTGCGGTACACGTTCGCGCTCACCTTCCCCGTCTCCGCGACGCTCGTGACCGGTTCGATGCGCGCGATCATCGCCGGGGCAGCAAGCGGCAGCTCTGCGGTTTTGCCCGTCAGGCCCTGGCCGTTGCTGACCGTCAGCAGGTTCGTGCCCAGCCGGTCGATCTGGCTGAGCAGACCCGCCTGGCTCGAGGACGACAGCCCCAGCACCGCCACGATCGCCGCCACGCCAATCGCGATCCCAAGGGCCGACAGGCCCGCCCGCAGCCGCCGCGTGCGCAAGCCCACGCTCGCCACACGCGCTAGGTCCGAGGCACGCAGCCGCTTCGAGGTGAGGCCCGAAGCGCGCTGCCGGTTCGGGGTGCGATTCGCGGCGGGCCGCCATCTGCGGGTGGGTTTCGCAGCACTCACGCGCCTCAGCGCCCTTCGTTCACGAGCGCAAATGCTGCCTTCACGTGTTCAACGCTCGCCACGACCACGTAGCCGCCCGCGCGGCGGTTCGCGGTGAACTTCGGTGCCAGCGCGATGCCGCACGCGTTGGTGCGCACCTCGACCAGGTGCACGCGGCGGGTGCGCGATGCGGGCACCTGAGCGCCGCCCGAGCGGATCGTGAAGAACCCGCTCGGGCCGCGGTTGGGCGCGGCGAAGCTCACCAGCGCGTCCGGCACCGGAGCGCCCTCGGCGTCGATGACCGTTACCGCAAGCCTGATCGGAAAGCGCGCTCCCGCAGGTACGGACTGGGTCGCGCCGACGCCCGCGATGAGCGTCGTGGGCGGCCCCGCCGGGCTCGTGGGGGTCAAGCCAGTCGAAGGGCAGTTCGCCGCGCCTGTGCTGCTCGGCGGCCCGGTTTCAGCCGCGGCTGGACCTGCCCAGCACGCGAGTCCCGCAACGGCCACGCCGACGCCGGCTCCCACCGCCAGCGAGGCCCGCGCCCGCGACGCGACGTCCCGCCACCACGCGACCCCACTAAAAATCATTCGAGACCCCCGTGTCCGCGACGATCCGACCGTCCAGCATCTGCACCTGGCGCGGCAGGCTCGCCGCCAGCTCGCGGTCGTGGGTGATCACCACGATCGTCGCGCCCTGCGCGTTCAGCGCTTCGAGCAGCTCCACGATCGCCGCCCCCGCCGCGCTGTCCAGGTTGCCCGTCGGCTCATCCGCGAGCACGATCGCCGGGCGGCCCACCAGCGCGCGCGCGATCGCCACGCGCTGGCGCTCACCGCCGGAGAGCCTGCTCGGGCGAAAGCTCACGCGATCGGCGAGCCCGACCTGGGCGAGCGCCTCCGCGGCGCGTTCGCGCCGCTCCGCCGCGCCGGCGCCCGCATACAGCAGCCCGTCCGCCACGTTCTCGAGCGCAGTCGAGTGCTCAGCCAGGAAGAACTGCTGGAAGACGAAGCCGATGCTCCGAGCCCGCAGGCTCGCGAGCTCGCGGTCCGACAGCTCCGCCACATCCAGGCCCGTGATCGACACGACCCCCGAGCTCGGGCGCTCCAGCGTGCCTATCACGTGCAGCAGCGTCGTCTTGCCCGACCCCGAAGGACCCACGATCGCCACCAGCTCGCCCTCGCCCACGGCGAAGCTCGCGTCGCGCAGCGCGTTGATTGGAGTCCCACCCGCCGCTGATCCATACGCCTTGCTCACGTCTTGCAGCTCCAGCACAGCGGCGCTCATGTCGAGGGCACCACCACGCGCTGGCCCGCCGACACGCCCGACCCGCTGACCTGGACGAGACCTTCGGCGTCGTCGAACAGCCCCAGCGTCACCGCCTCCAGATGGTGCGCGCCGCCTTCCGCCACCTCCAACGCATAGCCGCCGCCCGCTAGCGCCAAGAGCGCGTCTACCGGCACCGCCAGCGCTTCGGGGACGCTCTGCGTCGTGATCGACACCGACACCGGCGCCTCGTCGAGGTGACCGATCGCCTGCGGTTCGCTCGGCGTCACGTCGACTTCGATCGTCGGGCCGCCTTCTTCTCCGTTTTCGCCGCCGCCGCCTCCACCGCCGCCTTCTTTGCTCGCCGGCGATTTCGCGACCGTCCCCACCGAGCTGACGATCCCCGGCGTCGTCTGCTGGTTGGGCAACGTGATCGAGACCTGATCGCCGACCTTCACGCTCGACTGCTGCGCCGCGCTCAGCGCGATCTTCACCTGCGGGTGCGTCGAGGTGACTGCGAGAACCGGTCCCGGCGCCACGCTCGCGCCTAGTTCCGGCGTCACGCTCGTCACCCGCACGGGGCCCGGCTCGAACACCACCGAGCCGAGCGGCAGCTCGCGCGTGGCCGGCGAGCCGTACCGCAGCACCACCGGCCGACCGCTGATCTCGTAGAGGGTCTGTCCCTGCGCGATCACCTGGCCGACCGCCGGCAGCATCGTGAACGTCGAGCTCTGGCCGTAGTCCGCCACCGATGCGCGCGTTGTCGACACAGATGCCTCGGCGCTTGCAAGCGCGGACTGCGCTGAGGACACCGACGCCTGATCGCTCTGCAGCTTCATCGCGGCGCCGCTCGAGCCCTGCTCATCACTCGCAAGTGTGTGCACGTCGCTCGAGCAGGTCGAGCTGCCGCCGTTCGACGGTGAGCCGCTTGACGCGGCTTCGCCGCTCGGTGAGGGGCCGGCGGCCGCAGCCGCGTTTTCACCCGAGCAGTCGATCGCCTCCTTTCCCCGCGCCGCCGACACCGTCGCCTGCGCGTTCGCGAGCGTCGTGCTGTCCGCCGACAGCGCCACCTTCGCGGACTCGAGCATGCGTTCACTGTTCGCGACCGCCTGTTCGGCCTGCTGCATGGCGGACGGCGGCGTGCCGGTCGGCACGCGGATGTTCGCCGCCCCCGCGTAGCCCAGCGTCGCGTTCACCTGTGTCTGCGAGGACAGCGTCTCTCGCTTCACGGTTGTGAGCGACGTCTGGCTCGCGTCCTCGGAAGCGCCGCTCGGCTTCGGCCCACCGCTGAACGGATCGCTCACGAGGATCACGACGGCGACCGCCACCAGCACCAGCCCCAGGCCCGCCAGAGCGATTCTACGCGGAGGCCTCGCGCTCACTAGTGATTACCGTGCAGGCCGCCGGGGATCAGCGATTGACAGGCTTCCTCGGCCGCGTGGGCCTGCGGCGAGTTCAGGTCGAGTCCCTTGTGCGAGACGTGCACGCCGCCGCCGGAGAACGTCGGATCCGGGAAGTTCGGGATCCCGTGCGCGCGGATGCAAGCCGCGGCCTTCAGATACTGCGACTGTTCCTGGGGGCTGATCTGGTGATCCGAGCCTTCCCCAGGTCCGCCGCCGGGCAGCAGCTTGCGGCACGCCTGCTGCGCCGAGTTGAAATGGGGATTGCTCGAGATCGAGGGGTTGACCCCGATTGCAACCTTCACTTCGTTGCCGTTGGTCGAGACTTTCGGGTCGGGGAAGTTCGGCACGCCGTGCGCGCGCACGCAAGCCGAGTACGCCACCGCCTGGCTGTCGGGCGAGGCAGAGCCGCTCGACGAGCTCGACGAGGAGCTGCCCGACTCCGACGAGGAGCTGCCCGACCCCGACGAGGCGCCGCTCGAAGGATTGCCCGAGGTCGTGCTCGACCCCAGGTGCGCGACGGTCGGTGTTTTCGCGCCGCCGCCACAGCCCGCGACCAGCAGCGCGAGCGCCCCGAGCCCCGCAATCAGTCCTGTCGCCTTCATCTCGTCGTCTCCTCGCGCTTGCTGGATGCTGCGTGCGAGGCAGTTGTACGAGACGGCCGGTTACACCACGGTGACTGCAGCTGTAACCGCGCTGTAACCGGAAATGCGCCACGCTGCGTGGTCCTATGCGAGTGCTACTGGTGGAGGATCACGCTGAGCTGGCCGAGACGGTCGCCACGGGCCTGCGCCGCGAGGGCATGGCCGTCGACGTCGCGCTCGACGGGCACGACGCGCTCGCGCACCTCGCGCTCACCGACTACGACGTGCTCGTGCTCGACCGCGACCTGCCCGGTGTGCACGGCGATCAGATCTGCCGCTCGCTCGTGGCGGAGGGTCGCGACGGGCGGATCCTGATGCTGACGGCCGCCGGCTCGATCGAAGACCGGGTCGACGGTCTCAGCCTCGGCGCTGATGACTACCTGCCCAAGCCGTTCGCGTTCGCCGAGCTGGTGGCGCGGGTGCGGGCGCTCGCCCGGCGCGCCGGCGCGCCGTTGCCGCCGGCGCTCGCACACGGCGACCTGCGGCTGGATCCCGGCAATCGTCTCGCCAGTCGCGGCGGGCAGCGCCTGGCGCTCAGCCCAAAGGAGTTCGCGGTGCTCGAGTACCTGCTCGGAGCCCAGGGCCGCATCGTCTCGGCCGAGGAGCTGCTCGCGCGGGTGTGGGATGAGAACGCCGATCCGTTCACCACGACCGTCAAGGTGACGATCAGGCGTCTGCGCGCGAAGCTCGGCGAGCCGCCGCTGATCGAGACCGTGCCCCGCAGCGGCTACCGGATATGAGGCTGCGGTCGCGCCTTCCGCGCTACACGATCCGCCTGCGTCTGGCCGTCCTCTACGGCGGCGTCTTCATGATCACCGGAACGCTGCTGCTCGCGCTCATCTTCCTGACCGTGCGCTCCTCCACGCACGGGAGCGTCGTCTCCGCGCAGAGCAGCGCGGCCAAGCTCGTGGAACCGCAGGTCCACGTCCACGTGACATCGCCGGGGGGGACGGTGTCGGCGACGCCCGAAAGTCTCCAGCGCGCCCACGAACAGGCGCACCAGCTCGGTGCGCTCGCGGTCAACGTCAACAACAACGACCTGCATCAGCTGTTGATCTTCTCGCTCGTTGCCCTGGCGATCATGGTGGCCGCGTCGACGGCTTTGGGATGGGTGATAGCCGGACGCGTGCTGCGTCCGCTGCAGGTGATCACGACTACGGCCCGTGAGCTGTCGGCCTCGAACCTGCACGAGCGACTCGCGCTCGGCGGTCCCAACGACGAGCTGCGCGAGCTGGGGGACACCTTCGACGGTCTGCTCGAGCGCCTGGAGGCCTCGTTCGAGTCTCAGCGCCAGTTCGTCGCCAACGCCTCGCACGAGCTGCGCACGCCGCTGACCCTGGAGCGGGCGATTCTCGAGGTGACGCTCGCCGACCCGGCAGCCGGCATCTCCTCGCTGCGCGCCGCCTGCGAGCGGGTGCTCGCGATCGGCGAGCAGCAGGAGCGGATGATCGATGCGCTGCTGACGCTCGCGCGCGGCGAGCGAGGCCTCGAGCGCCGCGAGCCGGTGGCGCTCGAGCGGATCGTGGCCGAGGTACTGCTCGATCGCCGCGAGGAGATCGACCGTCGCGGTCTGCGCCTGGACTCCCAGCTGGAGGGCGCGCACATGGTTGGCGATGCGCGCCTGCTCGAGCGGCTCGTGGCGAACCTGATCGACAACGCGATTCACCACAACACCGCCGACGGCTGGATCGCTGTCTCGACCGCGCTCGAGGGCAGTGAGGCGGTCCTGACGATCGCCAACAGCGGGCCCGTGATTGCTCCCGAGGAGGTCGAGCGGCTGCTGCGACCGTTCCACCGGCTCGGCAGCGAACGCACCGGCCACGGCGGCGGCCATGGCCTCGGCCTGTCGATCGTCGCGGCGATCGTTACGGCCCACGGGGGGAGCATCGACGTGCAGCCGCAGCCCGAGGGCGGTCTGCGGCTCGAGGCGAGGTTCTGAGCCTGAGGCGCTTGTCGGCATGTGTCGTTGCTGGATCCGGTTAGACATCGTCTCGTTCTGGGAAGCTGTAGGAGATGCAAGCCGTCGTTGTTCACGAGCCTGGCGGCCCCGAGGTGCTGCGGCTCGAGCAGCGCCCGATCCCCGAGCCGCGCCCCGGGTGGGTGCTGGTGCGGGTGTGGGCGTTCGGGCTGAACCGCTCCGAGCTGATCACGCGCGCCGGTGGCTCGGGCGACGCGGTTCGCTTCCCGCGCGTGCTCGGGATCGAGTGTGTCGGGGAGGTCGTCGAGGCACCCGGCTCGACCCTGGCCCCCGGCCAGCGGGTGATCGCCGCGATGGGTGGCATGGGGCGCGACTACGACGGCGGCTACGAGCAGTACGCGCTGTTGCCGGCAGGCCAGGTGATCCCGGTGCAGACGACGCTCGGCTGGGCCGAGCTCGGCGCGATCCCTGAGACCTTCGGCACCGCATGGGGGACGCTCGAGGAGCTTGGATTGCACGAGGGCCAGTCGCTGCTCGTGCAGGGCGGCAGCTCCTCGGTCGGGATGGCGGCGATCACGATCGCCAAGGATCGCGGCGTGACCGTGCTTGCGACCACGCGCCAGGAGTCCAAGCGCGCGGCGCTGCTGGCAGCCGGCGCGGACTACGTGATCGTGGCTGACGGCGACGTCGCGCCAGCTGTGCGCGCGCTGCGGCCCGACGGCGTGAACGGGTTGTGCGAGCTGGTCGGACCGGGCCCGCTGCAGCAGGCGCTGCCCGCGCTTGCGCCGCAGGGACGCGTCTGCATGACCGGTTTCCTCGAGGGCGACTGGGACACCGAGGCGGTGGAGGCCGAGGCCGAGCGCCTGGGTGTGCGGTTGCGCCGTTTCGGCAGCAACGTGATCAACCGCGACAGCTACGAGGGCATCTTCTCGGAGATCATCCGAGCGATCGAGGAGGGCCGCTACACCGTCAACCTCGACCGCGTGTTCGCGATGAGCGAGATCGTCGAGGCGCACCGCTACATGGAGGAGAGCCGCGCAGCCGGCAAGGTCGTCGTGCTGCCACCGACGGATTGACTGCTGCGGCCATGCGGATGGCGCCGCTCAAGTGAACGACAGCGCGACGCCGCGCGCCAGCAGCAGGACTGGAGCGTGGGCCTGCTCGACGCGCTCGAGCCCGGTGGCGCTGAGCAGCAGCTGCCCGGCCGGCGCCTCGGTTCGCGAGGCGATCACGAGCAGGTCCGCCTCCTCCGCGGTCACCACGGCGCCGAGCGCGCGGGCAAGGCTTGCAGCGGTCGCGTGCGCGCCTTGGTCCTCGCCCTCCTGATACACGCTGATCGTGCCGATGCTGCTCTCGACCGGCTCGCGGCGCAGACCGGCGGGGGCGATCGCGATCGAACGGTCGATGCCCCGGTCCAGCAGCAGCTCGGCTGTGTGCGGCACGTCCACATGACCGGGCGGCGTGCGATAGCTCGAGCCGAACGCGATCACGTCGGCGCCCAGCTCGCCGGCGAGCGACGCAAGCCCGTCGGCGGTCGAGGAGTTGACGATCACCCGCTGCTCGACGTTGCCCGCGTCGAGCAGGCCGGCGCCGACCGCCAGCAGATGCTCGGCGTCAGCCTGTGTCGCCGCCTCGCGCTGCGGGTCTGACTCCGGCGCGTGGCGCACATACGCGAGTGAGATCGCGGCGCCGGCGCGGGCGAACAGTCGCCCCAGCGCGAGCGCGTCACGGTCGTTGCGCGTGCCGTCATAGGAAACGATTACCTGCGGCATTGGAACCTCCCGGGTTGGCGTGTGTCGCTTGGCAAGGTTGGCTGCCTCGGGCTGCCGGGGAGTGATTCTTTTTCGTTCACGCGTACTTGGCAAGGGACAGCTGTCCAAGCGTGCGAGGGCTCGCGTTCACGGTGGCCGAGTTCACTCGTGCCGAGCCCTCCGCCGGAAGCTTCATCACCTACGTCGAGACCTCGCTGGGGGCGCGAGCGGGCGTGGTCACGTCGCTGCTGGTCGCTGTCGGCTACTCGGTGGCGATCGCGGGCGTGTTCACGATGTCCGGCGGCATGGTGGCGCTGAGCGTCGCGCACTACAGCTCATGGCAGCCGCCGTGGGAGCCGCTGACGCTCGTCCTGACGCTCGCCGCGATCTGGCTGACCGCGCGCGGCGTCAAGCTCTCTGATCCACGTGAGCGGGCTCGACCACGGATCGACGAACCCCGTCGGCCTCTATGCCGAGTGCTCGACGATGGGCACGATCGTGATCCTGTTCGTCTACTTCCTGACGACGCTCTCGCTGCCGGTGTTCATGTGGCGCCGTCACCGCGCGGCCTTCTCGCCCTTTCGGCACATCGCGATCCCGCTGCTGGGCGCACTGACGCTGGTCGTCCCGTTCGTGGAGCTGTGCAAGCCGGGGCAGCCCTCGCCCTACGGCGAGTTCTTGCTTCGGCTGTGACAACTGCTGCGGCGTGTGTCCCGACAACGCCGTTCTGAAGGTTCCAGAGGCTGACGGTTACGCGTTTGATCTGGACTACTGCAAGGGTTGCGGCATCTGCGTTGAAGAGTGTCCGTGCGGAGCGATCGAAATGATCGGAGTGCCCATCTGCGGCTGCAGAAGGCCCGCTGCTCCGGTGGTTGCTGTAACTCCATCACGGCTCTAGCGAGCGTAGCGCTCGCCGGGGCCCACGAAGCCGATCCCGGCGGGAGCGTTTCTCAGTCCGCGGCCGGCACCTGCTGGGTGATGCAGTGGATGTTGCCGCCGCCGAGCAGGATCTCGCGCGCCGGCACGCCCACGATCTCGCGCTCGGGAAAGCACCCGCCCAGCACCTCCGCGGCGGTCTCGTCGTAGCGCTCGTCGAGCAGCGGGAAGACGATCCGCGTGCTCGCGACGTAGAAGTTCGCGTAAGAGGCGGCCAGGCGGTCGCCGGCGCGGCGCGGCAGGCTCCCGTCGACGGCATCGACGCCGTCTGCCTCCTCCGCGGTGATCGTTACCGGGCCCGGCGAGGGCAGGCGGACGACCTCGACGGCGCGGCCGCGCGCGTCGGTGGCGGCGTGCAGGCGCTGCTCGGCATCGCGGGAGATCGCGTGCTGCGGATCGGACTCATCGTCGCAGTAGCTGAGCAGCACGAGACCCGGCCGTGCGAAGCAGGCAAGGTTGTCGACGTGCCCGTCGGTCTCGTCGTTGTAGACCCCCTGGCCGAGCCAGATCATCTTCTCGGTGCCCAGGTGCTCGAACAGCACCCGCTCGATCTGCTCACGCGAGAGCTCGGGGTTGCGGTTGCGGTTGAGTAGGCACTCTTCGGTGGCCATCACGGTGCCCTCGCCGTCGACGTGGATCGAGCCGCCCTCGAGCACGATCGGGGCGCGGTAGCGATCGGCGCCTTCGATCTCCAGGACCTTCTGCGCGACGCGCTCGTCGCGGTCCCACGGGAAGTACAGGCCGCCGTCGAGCCCGCCCCACGCGTTGAAGCGCCAATCGACGCCGCGCCGCCCGCCCGTGCCATCTGTGAGGAACGTCGGGCCGATGTCGCGCATCCAGGCGTCGTCGGTGGCGATCTCGACCACGCGGATCGACGGCGAGAGCAGCGAGCGGCAGTGCTCGAACTGGGCGTCGGAGACCGCCATCGTCACCGGATCACAGGCGTTGATCGCCTCGGCCACGGCCGCGTAGGCTCGCTGCGCCGGCTTCGCGCCCAGGCGCCAGTTGTCCGGGCGCTCCGGCCACGCCATCCAGCAGCCCGCGTGCGCCTCGAACTCGCCGGGCATGTGGTAGCCGTCGGCGGCCGGGGTGGAGGTGAGGGTCGCGCTCATGGGCGACAGCCTAGAGTCATCGGAGATGGATGAGATCCAGCTGATTCTTGCTCCCTCGCCGCCTGTCTCTCCTGCGCGCAAGCGCCCGCCGCGCCGGGCGCCATTTCGGATCGCGGCCGTGCAGGAGCGCTGGCACCCGGATGCCCAGGAGCACGAAGCCGCGCTCGAGGCCGGGATCAGGCTCGCCGCCGGCGAGGGCGCACAGCTCGTGTGCCTGCAGGAGCTGACGCTCAGCCGCTACTTCGCCGCCGACCCCGGCGGGCCGCAGGCGGCCGGCGTGCAGCCGGAGGATCTCCCCGGCGGCGCCACCCACCGCTTCGCCGCGCGCATGGCCCGCGAGACCGGCGTGCACGTGCACGCTTCACTTTACGAGCGCGCCGAGGGCGCCGATGGGCTCGGCTTCAACACCGCGATCGTCGTGCGCCCCGACGGCGAGCTGGCGGGGCGCACCCGCAAGCTGCACATCCCCGTCACCGCCGGCTACCACGAGGACCGCTACTTCCGCCCAGGTCCGGGCGACGCCGAGCCGTTCCCGCTGCTGGAGGTGGGGGAGGCCCATCTCGGTCTGCCGACCTGCTGGGATCAGTGGTTCCCCGAGGTCGCCCGCGCTTACAGCCTCGAGGGCGCCGACGCGCTCGTGTACCCGACCGCGATCGGCTCCGAGCCCGAGCACCCGGAGTTCGACACGCAGCCGCTGTGGGAGAAGGTGATCGTCGGCAACGCGATCGCCAACGGCGTGTTCATGGTCGCGGTCAACCGCATCGGCGAGGAGCCGCCGCTGCGCTTCTACGGCTCCTCGTTCATCTGCGACCCGTACGGGCGCAAGCTCGTGCAGGCGCCGCGCGACGAGCCCGCCGTGCTCGTCGCCGATCTCGACCTCGACCAGCGCCACGACTGGCTCGAGCTGTTCCCGTTTCTCGCGACACGCAGGCCCGAGGCCTACGCGCGCCTCGCCCAGGAGACCGCGGGTTAGAGGTGTACATCGAGAGTAACCCCTGCGAGCTACACTATCGAGTGCGATGCCGAGCAAGCACCCACGAATCGCTGTGACGGCCGACCCGGAGCTTGGGGAAGCGCTCGAGCGCGTGCGTGCGGCGACTGGCACACGAGAGGCCGATGCATCGCTGGTGCGGAGGCTCGCAGTCGAGGGGGCTGAGTTCGAGTTGCACGCTCGGCGTGGGCGCCGGGAAGCGATCGAGGCGCTGTTCGCCGTGATGGACAGGGACGGGTTCGATCTGGACTTGATGGATATCGATCGGCTCAATTCACCTTCGAGCAGCGTGTGAGCGTCGAACTATGGGATGGTCAGGGTGCGGTGCTCGCCGACACCTCTGCGTGGATGCTCGCGCGTCGGATTCCGCGGGTTAGGGAGCTGCTGTTCGCCGCTGCTGAGCGCGGCGACATCGCCTGGTGCTGGCCGGTGCGCTACGAGATGACCGTCGATGCGCCCAGCGCTGAGAGAATCGCCGCGGTCGACCGTACGCTCGCGGGCATGCGCGAGATCGCGGTCGATCGTACTGTCCAACGAGGCGTGCTCGCGGCGATGCGCGAACTGGCAGACGAGGGCTCTCACGGAGCCCACCGGCTGCCTTTGACCGACCTCACGGTCGCCGTGGCGGCACAAACCTCGGGGCTGGACGTTCTGCACTTCGATCATCACTTCGATCGTCTCGGCGAGCTGCTCGACGTGCGGATGCTGTGGATAGCAGAGCCGCCTGATTGACGGCCGATGGCCCTCAGCGCAGCAGCGTCCCGCCGTCGGCCACGATCTGTGACCCGGTGAGGTAGCTGGAGAGGCCTGAGGCGAGGAACACCACAGCCGCGTGGTAGATCTCCACTCGCCCGTTCACCGGATGGTCACGCGTGATGTGCTGTCGGTGGTAGCTTGCGCCGCTGGAGAAATCCTGGAACATCGAGCAGTGCGAATATACGAAACCCAAAGGGCATCAGGGCCCTGCGGACCTGAGAAACGTCTGGAGGACGAGATGAGCGGAAGGATTCCTGCGCGCGCAGGCAAGTTGGCTGTCGCGCTCGTTGTATCGACGGCTGTGGTGGCGCTAACCGCGGGCGCGGCGAGCGCCCGGCCCACAGGGAGCGTGGCGGTCTCACAGCAGCGCGTTGCGGCAGATGGGATCAGGCCATTGGCGTTCGCGCCACGGCTGACGATCCCGTTCACGACGGAATACGACGCGGAAGGCTACTACGGCGCGGTCAAATGCAAAGGCAAACACGAGACCGACGAAAAGGGCGGCTACCCGGGCACCGAAACAGAAGGCGGCCGCGACGTCGAGCACTGCAAGAGCACAACTGGCAAACCGCTGATCGGTCTGGCGCCAGGGGAAGAAGTCGGACTCGGCGATGGCTGGTTCCCCGGCTCGAGCGGCTGGAACTCCGACTACGACGGGCAGGGCGCGACCAAGATCGGGTACAAGGTCTCGGCCAACGGTATGTCGTTCAAGCTGATCGCCTACTACCCGATCAGCGGCTGAGGGCCGGCTCGGATGCGCGCGATCGCCTGTGTTCTGCTGGTGACGCCAAGCTGGGTGTAGATGTTCTGCAGGTGCTTCTCCACGGTCCGCTGACTGATGCCGAGGCTCAGCCCGATCTCGGCATTGGAGGCGCCGCGGCAGACGCCGCGCAGCACGTCGCGCTGGCGCTCGGAGAGCCCGAGCGCCAGCGCGTGTGCCGTGTCCTCGGCGGCGCCCTCATAGGCGGACAGCCGTTCGACCAGCCGCTCGCGTTCGACGAGCCGCTCGTAGCAGGCCCTCAGGGGCGCTCGCAGCAGGTTCAGCATCGCGGCCTCTTCACCGCTGAAGTCGCGGCGCTGCCGATTCAGGGCGATCCCCACGACCTCGCCGGGAGGTGAGGGCAGCACGAACGCGAGCTGGTGCTCGACACGCAGCGGCTGGTACAGGACGTCATACAGTTCGAGTCGGTGCAGGCGCTGGCCGGAGATGAAGTCCGAGAAGCGCACCGGCTGGCCGTCGCCGGTGCGCATGTAGTGTGAGACGAGCGGATTTTCACCTGCGAGCCTTCCGAATGTTTCGAGACCTTCAGCTGTGAGCCAGCCGTCTGGATCGGCCATCACGATCGCGCTTGTACCAGGCTTGATCTCGTTGTAGGAGGCACTGTCACAGGGCACGAGCTCGCGCGCGAGCGCGATCGCGCCGGTGCGAAACTCCGACAGCTCGCGAAACTCAACGACCTGCGCGGTCACCTGCAGTAGCTTGTGCAGACGCGACGCTGACAGGCTCTCCATGGCCCGCCATCGTATTCGTCTGTACGTGTAATTGCGTATTGATGTTCTCGCCGCCAGGACCTAAGCTCGCGCGCTCGTGGCGCCGCCACGAGCCCTTCACCCACCAGCCAGGAGAGAAGTCAAGTGAACAAGCTCATTTTGCGGGCGACGCTCGCTGCTGCCACATTGGCCGTGGCGACCAGCCAGGCCGGCGTCGCCTCAGCGCAGGCCTCGACGCTGCCGACGCTCACGCTCGCGCTCACGAAGTCCGCGATCACCGTCAGCGGCACGACGCAGTCGGGCGCTGTCAACGTCGTCTCGACCGACTCCGGCGTCAAGGAAGGGCTGACGATCCTGTTTCAGTTGAAGCCTGGCTACACGGTGGCCGAAGTCGAAGCTGCGTTGAAGGCCGGCGCGGGCAAGGACCCCAACGAGGCGAGCAAGTACGGATCGATCGTGTTCGACGCGGAAGTGAATCCCGGTCAGACGGGCGAAGCCCAGATGATCCTCGCGCCCGGTCAGTACGTTGCGCTCGGCGGCGCGGGCGAAGGCGGGCCGAAGCTCAAAGCGCCGTTCACGGTGACGGCGGCAGCGTCACCGGCGACGCTGCCCACACCTGAAGCGACGATCCGCTCGATCGAGTTCGGCTTCCGTGGGCCCGCCGTCCTGCACGACGGCGAGCTGGTCCGCTTCGAAAACGAAGGGTTCCTCGTGCACATGGACATCGCCTTCCCGGCCAAGAGCAAGAGCGCGGCCAAGCTGATCGTCAAGGATCTGCTGTCAGGCAAGGAAAAGGGGCTTGAAAAGCTCGTCGTCGGCGCCCCGGTCGCGTTCGCCGGACCGCTGTCGCACGAAGCCTTCCAGCAGGAGACGATCACCGCCAAGCCGGGCTGGTACGTGCAGGCGTGCTTCATGGACACCCAGGATGGGCGCAATCACACGCTCTTCGGGATGGAGCGGATGTTCCGCATCGTGAAGTAGCCCCGGGAAGCCCACGGGAAGGTTGCCGCGCATCTGGGGTCTGGCTGGTCGAGGAGCAATCAACCTCTTCGACCCCAACCCCAGATTGCGAGGCACACCAATGAAGCGAACCCCAATCATCCTGGCCGTCGTGCTCGCCACCGTCGCGGGCGTCACCGCGGTCGCGAGCGCCGAGGCTCCCACCACGCCGAGCGCGCACGCCAGCCGAGCCACAGAGGTCGTGGCCCGTCATACGAGCATCGGCACGATCCTGACGAGCTCATCGGGCTTCACCCTGTACGAGTTCAGCCGCGACCACGGCAGCGTCGACAGCTGCGTGAAGATCCACGGCTGCTCGCAGGTGTGGCCGGCGCTCGAGACCAGCGGCCGGCCGCTCGCGGGCTCTGGCGTGAAGGCGTCGCTGCTGTCGAGCATCCGCATCTCCGGCGGCGCCAGCCAGGTCACATACGCGGGCCACCCGCTGTACACCTACAGCGCGGACAGCCGCGGCGCGACGGACTACGTCGGCGTCAGCGCCTTCGGCGGCAGCTGGGACGCGTTGAGCTCGTCAGGGCACGCGGTCAAGTAGCGCTCGCGGTCTGCCGATGCCTGCAATGTGTCAGTGTCATTCGCGCGAGAGCCGAGGGCGGACCCGCTGTGGGCGGGCGCCGACCGGGCGGCCGAGGCCGCGCTAAGCGAGCTGCCCGAGGCGCTGGTGCTGGTGTTCGACACGGAGCTGCGCTTCGTGCGGGGAGCCGGGCAGGCGCTCGAGCGACTCGGCAAGCCCGACAGCATCGGTGAGGGCCAGCCGCTCGAGCAGGCGCTCCCCGCCGAGCTGTGGCGGACGATCGAGCCGCTGCTGCGCTCGGCGCTGGGGGGCGAGACGCGGACCCGCGAGATCTGGACGGCGCAGCAGCGACACTGCATGATGCTCGACGTCGGGCCGCTGCGCCGCCTCGGCGCCGGCGCCGAGCCACCCGGCGAGGTGCTTGGCGGCATCGCGGTCGTGCTCGACATCACCGCACGCAGGCAGGCCGAGCTGCTCGCGCCGCGCGCGGAGAGCAGCTTCGAGGAGCATCTCGAGCGCTGCGAACGCGCGCCGATCGGGACGGGGCTGCTCGATCAGGACGGACATTGGCTGCTGGTCAACCGCGCGCTGTGCGAGCTTGTCGGATACACCGCCGATGAGCTGATCGGCAAGCGCTTCGACGGGATCGTGCACCCGGAGGATGTCCACAGCGACAGCGAGCAGCGCCGCGCCCTGCTCGCGGGGGAGATCCCGGCGTTTCGCTGCGACAAGCGCTGCATCGACGCCGCCGGCGAGACGATCTCGGCGATCCTGTCGATAGCGCTTGTGCGCGAGCCCGACAGCGCGCGCCTCTACCACGTCGTGCAGCTGCAGGACGTCTCAGATCGCAGGCGCCTGGAGGAGAACATGCGCGGGCTCGGCGACCACGACCCGCTGACCGGGCTGCGCAACCGCAGGCTGTTCGGCCACGACCTGAAACTGCAGGTCGCACGCTGCCGGCGCTACGGCGAGGTGGCTGGTCTGATGCTGATCGACCTCGATGCGTTTCGCGCCCTCAACGAGCAGCACGGCGAACGGGCCGGCGATCAGGCGCTCGAGGCGGTCGCCAGGGCACTGACCCGCCGGCTGCGGGAGACCGACCTGGTCGCGCGTCTCGGCGCCGACCAGTTCGCGGTGCTGCTGCCGCACATCGACGAAGAGGGCCTTGCGGTCGTGGCCGAGGGCCTGACGCGCGTGATTGCGGCCTGCGCCGTGGATGTCGGAGACGACGTGCTGCACCCGTCTGCGAGCATCGGCTTCACGCTCGTGGACGATCACATCGATGACGCCGAGCATGCGCTGATGAACGCCGGGCGCGGGATGCGCGCGGCCAGACGCGCCGGCGTGGAGGAGCCCAGCTAGGGCGATCCTCCGGCGTGCGGGCCTCGTGGTGGCCGCGGGCGCCGGCGAGCGGGCGGGACCCTCCGGCGCGGTGAATACGCTCATCGGATGCAGCCCAACGAGCGCCTCGCGGTCATCGATCTCGGATCGAACTCCTTCCGGCTGGTCGTGTTCATGGCCGGATCCGGCTGGTGGCGGCGCACCGACGAGATCTATGAGCCGGTGCGCATCGGCGAAGGGCTGATGGCGAGCGGCAGGCTGGGGGAGGAGCCGATGCAGCGGGCGCTGGCGACGCTCGACGTGTTCTCGCACTTCTGCCGTGCGGCCGGCCTCGACGCGGGCTCGGTCGATGCGGTCGCCACCAGCGCGATCCGCGACGCCGAGAACGCCGCGGGCTTCCTCGAGCGCGCCCGTGCGTGCCTGGGTCTGCCGATTCGCGTGCTCAGCCGTGAGCAGGAGGCCCGTTACGGCTACCTGGCGGCGGTCAACTCGACGACGCTGCGCGACGGCAGCGTGCTCGACCTCGGCGGCGGCTCGATGCAGCTCGTGCGCGTGCGCGACCGGCTGATCGGCGACTCGGGCTCCTGGCAGCTGGGAACGGTGCGCATGAGCGAGCGCTTCCTGCCGCCGAACGGCCCGGCCAAGCGCAAGCAGCTCGAGGAGCTGAGAGCCCATGTCGCCGCCGAGCTGGCTCAGGCGAAGTGGCTCACGCAGGCCGAGCAGGCGGGTGGCGGTGGGCGCCTGGTGGGCATCGGCGGGACCGTGCGCAACCTCGCCGCCGCGGCTCAGCGCGCTGCGGGGCTGCCCTCCAACGGTGTGCAGGGGATGGTGATCGAGCGCGACGCGCTGGAGGAGCTCGTGCAACGGCTCGCCGCGCTGCCGGCCGCCGAGCGCGCCAGCGTGCCCGGCATCAAGCCGGCGCGCGCCGACCTGATCCTTGCGGGCGCGGTCGTGGTGCAGGGCGTGCTGCTGGCCGGTGGCTTCGAGGCGCTGGAGACGACCGAGGCGGGGCTGCGTGAGGGGGTGTTCTTCGAGCGGCTGCTGGCCGATCGCGAGCAGCCGCTGTTCGAGGACGTGCGGCGCGCGAGCGTGCTGAACATGGCCGCGCAGTACCACGTCAACGGCGAGCACACCGAGCACGTGGCGGCGCTCGCGCTCGGGATGTTCGACGAGCTCGCGCAGCTCGGGCTGCATGGGGGAGACCCGCGCGAGCGCGAGCTGCTGTGGGCGGCGTGCATGCTGCACGACATCGGCATGTCGATCGACTACGACGACCACCACAAGCACTCCCGCTACCTGATTCTCAACGGCGGTCTGCCGGGGTTCTCGCCGGTCGAGACCGCGATCATCGCGCAGGCGGCTCGCTACCACCGCAAGGGGATGCCGGCGGCGGGGCCGATGTCGGCGCTGTTCAGCGAGGAGGATCTGGCGCGGCTGGATCGCTGCGCGACGCTGCTGCGCCTGGCTGAGGACCTCGAGCGCTCGCGTGACCAGCTCGTGCGCTCGACCCACCTGGAGCTGCACGACGGCGAGGTCGAGCTGCGCCTGATCGCCGACGGCGAGTCAGCTGTGCCGCGCTGGGCGGCGGGGCGCGAGCGCGAGCTGTTCGCGCGGGCTTTCCATCGAGATCTACTGGTCGCTGCGTGACGGCTGCTGTGCGCGCACGAGCTCGTCGATGAACGCGAGCTTGGCTTCGACGTCGGCGGTGAGCACGAACGGGTAGAGATCGCGCGCGCCCATGCTGCGGCTGACCGCGTTGAGCGCGTAGGTGAGGGGGATCCAGGCTTCGAGGACGCCGTGCATGTCCTCGGGCTGACCGGTGGGCCGGGAGTGCAGCGGCTGCGCGTCCGCGGTGGCGATCGCCGGCCCTTCGACACGCAGACCGTAGGCCGCGGCGGTCTGCACGGTGTCGCGGATGTGCAGGTAGTGGGCGAAGGTCTCGGCCCAGTCCTCCCACGGATGCATGCTCGCGTAGGCGCTCACGTAGTGCTGCTCCCAGTCACTCGGCGCGCCCTGCTGGTAGTAGCGATCCATCGCCTCCTGGTAGTCGCCGCGCTCGTCTCCGAACAGCTCCCGGCAGCGCAGCTCTGCGGCGCTGGGGGAGCCGAGCAGGATCGGCTGGTAGTAGTGGCCGATCTCGTGGCGCAGATGCCCGAGCACGGTCCGGTAGGGCTCGCCGAGGCGCACACGCATGCGCTCGCGGTGGGCGGGATCGGTCTCGTCGAGATCGAGCGTGATCACGCCGTCTGCGTGGCCGGTGGTGACCGGCGTGTACTTGCTCGAGAGCAGCTCGAAGGCGAGCCCGCCCGGCTGCTCGCGCCAGCTCGAGATCGGCAGCTCGAGGTCTGTGAGCTCGAACAGCAGCCTGCGCTTGGCCGCCTCGGCCGTGGCGAACCCGCCGAGGCCGTCGGCGTCGGCGTCGTTGGGGCGCGTGCGCGTGAGCGTGCAGCTCGCGCACAGCTCGCCCTCGCGGTTCACGAGCCAGTTGCACGCCGCCAGCCCCGCGTTGGCGCAGCGCAGCGCCGGCGCTCCTGCGGCGTCGCTCACTACGGCGATCGTCCTGCGGCTGGGCTCATAGCCGAGCTCGCTGCCGCAGTTCAGGCATCTGCTGCTCTCGAACGTGACCAGGCGCGCGCACACAGGGCAGGCGAAGTTGAGCATCCGCTCGCTTCTAGCCGGCGGCGGCGAGCGCCTGCTCGTCGCCTGCGCAGTCGAACAGCACGAGGCCGTAGGGGTAGCCGATCGGGCTGTGCCACTGCGAGGGCGCGAGCTCCTTGCAGGCGCGCAGCACCGCCTGGGTGGCGCGGTTGCCGCCGCGTAGCGAGTACTCGCCGCCGAGCAGCACGTAGCGCGCCTGCCTGCTCGAGACCATGTGCGCGAGCTGCGGGCCGTCGACCGCCGGGTCGGTGCCGCTGTAGCCGCCGAGCGCGCCGACGTTGAGCCCCATCAGCATCAGCGGCGAGCCGGTGTCGGAGGCGACGGTCAACAGCGCCCAACGCGATCCGGGGCGGTGGGTCGCGACGTAGTGCAGCAGCGCGCTGTCGATCGCGAGGTCGTGGGCGTTGACGCCGTAGCCGCCGGTGCCCGCGAACGCGTGCGGGCCGGCGACCGGGAAGGTGCCCTCGACGGGCGCAAGCCAGGTGGTGCTCGCGTATGCGGTGGGGACCACGAGCAGCAGCGCGAACGCCACCGCGAGCGCCGGCGCGGCGAGCCTGCGCAGCGCGAGCGCCGCGAGGAACGCGACGGCGACGCCGATCGCGAGCACCGGCACGAACCCGGTCATGTAGTGCTCTCGGTGCATCAGCACCACCTGCACGAGCACCGTCGTGGCCAGCGCGGCTGCCGCCAGCGCGAGGCCGGCGATCCGCTGCCAGCGCCGGCCGCGCGCGAGCTCGGCGAACGCGCACACGCCGGCGCCGGCCATCGCGCCGGTGGCGGGCGCGAGCCCGGAGACGTAGTAGGGATGCACGATCCCCTTGGAGAGGCTCAGCACCGCGGCCTCGACCACGAACCAGCCGCCGAGCACCAGCGCTATGGCGAGGCGCGGGTCGCGCCGGCTGAGCGCGAGCAGTGCCGCGAGCCGTGGCGGTGGTGGCGGCGGCTTTGGTGAGCGTGGCGGCGGCGCATCGGCGGTGGCGCTGGCGGCGCCACCGTCCGCGTGGGTGTCCTCTGGCTGGCGCCCCTGCCTGCGGTCGAGCAGCGCGAACAGCACCACGGCGAGCAGGCCGAGCAGCCCGAACAGCGCGAACGGCAGCATCCAGCCGGCCTGGTCGCCGAGGCCCTTGCCGAACAGGCGCAGCGGTTTGGGCGATTCGCCGAACGGGATCGGATCTTTTTCCCTGCCCGTGACCTTGGGCGCGGGCGCCGGCTTGGGCGCGGGGTTGAGCCGCACCGACGGTGACGGCGCTTCGGCGCCGGCGCTCGCCGAGGGGTTGGCGCGTGCGGCCGCGTCGACGGCGCGCTGGCGCGCGGCGGGCACGTAGGCGCCGGGGCGCACGGACGTGCTGTTGGGGCCGCCCGCCTGGCCTTCCACGCGCCCGAGCCCGTTGTATTCGAACGTCAGGCCGATCTCGGTGTTGTTGGTGGAGCTGCCGACGTAGGGGCGCTTGGAGGCGGGCGTGAGTTCGACGAACGCGATCCACGCGAAGGACACGGCGACCATCACGAGCCCGGCGACGAGCAGCTGCAGGATGCGCCGGCGCAGCGACCCGGGCGCGCAGACGAGGTAGCCGAGCGCGATCCCGGGAACGACCAGATAGGCGGCGAGCGTCTTGGTGTTGAACGCGAGCCCGACGATCACGCCGCATCCGATCAGGGTGCGCCAGTGTCCGTTTTCGCAGGCGCGCAGGGCCACGGCGCAGGCGAGCAGCAGCAGCAGGATCAACAGGGGGTCCACGCCGTCGTCGCGCGAGACGGCGACGAACGATGGGAACACCGCGAGCGCCAGCGCGCCGGCGAATGCGGCGGCTGCGCCGAGACGTCGCGCGAGCACGACGTACAGCAGCGCGACGGCGAGCACGCCGGCGAGCGCCTCGGGCAGCAGCAGGCTGAGCGGCGAGAAGCCGAACAGCTTGGCGCTGAGCGCCTGCAGCCACAGTGCCAGCGGCGGCTTGTCGACGGTGACGAGGCCGCCGGGATCGAACGAGACGAACACGAAGTTGTGCAGCGAGCTGAGCATCGACTTGACGCCCGCCGAGTAGAAGATGTTGGAGTAGCCGTTCTGGGCCAGCCGGTGGATGTTGAGAACCGCCGCCAGCGCGATCGCTACGGGCAGTCCGGCGTGGCGCACCCTGAGGGGCACAGGAAGGTACGGACGCGCGACGCTCAAGCGGAGAGCGTCTCCACGAGCCGCTCGAGGTCGCGCTCGTCGTTCCATGCACCGACCGACGCGCGCAGCCACGGCCGGCCGGGGATGTTGCGCACGACGACGCCGCGCTCGGCGAGCAGCGTGCGCTCGCTCTCGGGGTCCGGGCTGTGGAAGGAGACGAGCGTGGTCGGCCCGCGCGGGGCGACCACGCGCCCGGCGGCGGCGAGCAGCTCGGTCAGGCGTGCGGCGAGTGTGCGTGCGTGCTCGTGCACGGCCGCCCAGCCGGCGGCCTCGAGCACGCGGATCGCTGCGAGCGCACAGGCGATCGTCTCGGCGCTCTGGGACATCGTGTCGAAGCGTCGCGCGTCCTCGTGCAGGCCGGCGTCGAGCCCGTCGTTGGGCTCGGCGAGGTTTGCATAGCCGCGACGGGAGACCGACAGCTGCTCGCGCAGCGCGGGGCTGACCCACAGCATCCCGGTTGAATCGGGCCCGCACAGCCACTTCTGCCCGGCACCGGCGTAGGCGTCGCAGCCGAGCGCGCGCACGTCCACGGGGACGGCGCCAACGCCCTGCGCGCCATCGAGCAGCACGGGCACGTCGAGCTCGGCGAGCTCTGCGGGCGCGAGCGAGCCGCTGACCCAGCCGACGTGCGAGCAGGCAACCAGGCGTGTGCGCGGGCCGACGGCGCTCGCGAGCTCGGCGAATGGGACTTCGCGCACGTGCACGCCGTGCAGATCGCGCGCCGCGGCGAGCGCGCCAAGCAGCCCCGGGTGCTCCTCGTCGCTGGTGAGGATCTCATCGCCGCGTGCCAGCTCGAGCCCAGCGACGACCTGCGCCATGCCCTCGCTGGTGCAGGTCGTGAGCGCGACGTCGGCGGCGTCGGCGCCGAGCGCGGTGGCGTAGGCAGCGCGCAGCTCTGCGTTCAGCTCGGAGCGTCGTTCGAAATGCGCCATCGCGCGGCCGTCGCGCAGCTCGCGCTCGAGCTCCTGCGCGGATGCCTGCACGGCGCGCGCCGGCAGCGGCCCGTCGGTGCCTGCGTTCAGGTACGCGACGGCGCTCAGAACAGGAAACTCGTCGCGCAACCCCGGCAGGCTCACAAACCGCGAGAATACCCGCATGTCCAGCGCCAACCCGCAGCAGCTCCTGTGGGAGCCGCCTGCCGAGCAGCTCCAGGCTGTGGAGATGAAGCGCTTCATGGACCGGGTGGGCGAGCGCCAGGGGCGCGAGCTCGGCGACTACGACGAGCTGTGGCGCTGGTCGGTGGAGCACCTGGAGGACTTCTGGGCCAGCATCTGGGAGTTCTGCGGCGTGCGCGCGTCGAAGCCCTATGAGCGAGTGCTGGCATCGCATGAGATGCCGGGCACGCGCTGGTTCGAGGGCGCGCAGCTGAACTACGCGGAGAACGTGCTGGCGCGGGGCGCGGGGCGCGAGGGCGAGGTGGCGGTGCTGCACTGCTCGGAGCTGCGCGAGCTGGACGAGATCACCTGGGGCGAGCTGAGCGCGCGGGTGGCGGCAGCGGCGGACGGCCTGCGAGCGCTGGGCGTTGGGCGCGGCGACCGCGTGGTGGCGTACATGCCGAACATCCCGGAGACGCTGATCGCGCTGCTGGCGGTGGCTAGCATCGGTGCGATCTGGTCGAGCGCGGCGCCGGAGTTCGGCGCGCGCAGCGTGATCGACCGCTTCGCGCAGATCGAGCCGAAGGTGCTGCTGGCGGTCGACGGCTACCGCCACGGCGGCAAGGACTTCGACCGCACCGCCGTCGTCGAGCGCATCCTCGAGGAGCTGCCGACGGTCGAGCACGTGGTCCTGCTGGACTACCTTGCAGGCGCTGGCGAGAGCAGCCGCGCCGGTTCCCGCCCTAAGAGTGGTCTCGCAGGCACGCTCTCCAGCTCATCAAGTGCCAGCAGTGTCGTCACCTGGCATGGGCTGCTGTCCCTCGGCGAGGGCTCCGACCGATCGGAGCTCGGCCAGCACTTCGAGCAGGTCCCGTTCGATCACCCGCTGTGGGTGCTGTACTCCTCGGGCACGACGGGCCTGCCGAAGGCGATCGTGCAGGGCCACGGCGGCATCCTGATCGAGCAGCTGAAGAAGCGCATGCACCTCGATCTGCGCCACGGCGACCGCATGTTCTGGTTCACGACGACGGGCTGGATGATGTGGAACTTCCTCGTCGGCTGCCTGCTCTCGGACGCGGCGATCGTGCTGTACGACGGCAGCCCGGCGCACCCGGACCTGGGGTTCCTGTGGGGGCTGGCGGAGCGCGCGCGGATCACGTGCATGGGCGTCAGCCCGGGCCTTTTGGCGAGCTGCGAGAAGGCGGGGATCGAGCCGGCGCGCGACCACGACCTGAGTGCGCTGCGCGCGATCGGCGCGACGGGCTCGCCGATGTCGCCGGAGAGCTTCCGCTGGGTGTACGAGCACGTGAAGCGCGACGTGTGGCTGTTCTCGACGAGCGGCGGCACGGACGTGTGCACGGCGTTTGTGGCGGGCTGCCCACTGCTGCCGGTGTACGAGGGCGAACTGCAGTGCCGCGCGCTGGGCTGCGCGGTCGAGGCCTGGGACGAACAGGGCCACAGCGTCGCGGACGAGGTGGGGGAGCTGGTGATCACCGAGCCGATGCCATCGATGCCGCTGTTCCTGTGGGGCGACGATGATGGCTCGCGCCTGCGCGAGAGCTACTTCGCGATCTACCCGGGGGTGTGGCGTCACGGCGATTGGATCCGCATCACCTCGCGCGGCGGCGCGGTCATCTACGGGCGCTCGGACTCGACGATCAACCGTCAGGGAGTGCGCATGGGCACGGCGGAGATCTACCGCGCGGCGATGGCGGTGCCCGAGGTGCTCGACGCGCTCGTCGTGGACATCCCGAAGCCGGGCGGCGGCGATTCCCAGGCCGAGCTGTGGATGGCGATGTTCGTGGTGCTGCGCGAGGGGGTGATGCTGGATGACGAGCTGGCGGCGCAGATCAAGCGGCGCATCCGCGAGGACTGCTCGCCGCGGCACGTGCCCAACGAGATCCGCCAGATCGAGCAGGTGCCGCGCACGCTCTCGGGCAAGGTGTTGGAGGTGCCGGTGAAGCGGATCCTGATGGGCATGCCCCCGGAGCAGGCGGCGAGCGTGGAGTCGCTTGCGGATCCGCATTCGCTGGACTACTTCGTGGCGCTGGCGGGCGAGCTATTGGTTTGAGCGACTACTGGCGGCTGACAGTCCCGTTAGGCCGCGTGACGGTGCTGCACGCCAGCCTGGGAGCCCGCTTTGACACGACTTGAGCGCACGATCTTGCCGGCGTCGTTGACAACGCGAACTTCTCCGCCACCCTCGCGGCGCACAACGTCGCGGGCGCGGGCGAGCGCCCGCTCCTGAGTGTCCACCCGCACTGCCGCGCGCCTGTCGCCCTCTCTCAGAACGTCCCAGCCGCCCGCTGCATTTCGCTTGATATCTCGCTTAGAAGCCATCAGACATCTCTCATCGTTGTTTTGGGTGGCATCTTAGGAGCATCTCCGGACGGTGCCCGACGTCGGTGGCGCCAGTCGAAAGCCAACGATGAGTACCCGATCCAATTCACTTAGGAAACCCTGAGCGAGGGATACCCCAGTGGGTGCGTTGTCGCGTCGAAGAACCACAGCTCGTCTGTCTCCAGGCGGGCGTAGACATCGGCTTGACGGGCGGCGAGGGCTCGCCGCGTCTTCGGGAGCAACGAGACGGCTATCGCTCGTTGCGGATGCTCATTGAGTGCGTCGAGCAGGTGATCGTCTTGTGAGCCGAGGCTGCTCCCGAACACGACGAGGGGAAGCTCCACGGAGCGGAGCCTCTGAAGCCCGTGGGCCAAGTAGACATTGCTCTCGATGGCTCGAAGCTTGTCGCGAGCGGTCCCCTCGGTGACGAGTAGCGGACGCGCTCGGGGGTCGCCGTCGATTGGCTCTCCAAACTGGTCGAGCACAGTCTGAATCGCTCCACGCCGTAGCTTCCAAGTCACGCCGGATGCACTGACGACCAGGTGCAGGGCTCCGTGGAGGAAATACACCGGAACTCGACCGGCGTAGACATCGGCATTGTTGGGATCGAACTCGAGCTGAGGGCCGCGGAAGTGATCGATAAACGGCTCAAAGCTGCCGCCGCAGCCCATGGCCCAGTAGAGCAGCAGGTCATAGGAAGTGCTGAAGATCCACTCGTAGCGGAGCATCTCGCCCCTGATGCTCTCCAGTGCCGTGCCTGGTATCTGACTGCGAATCAGGTGCACCGCGCGGACGGCATGGCCCAGGCCGCGTTGAATGCTGCGATAACGCGCATAGATCGGATCGGCAGGCTGACCAAGGGTCTCGTTGACCCGGATAGCTGTGTTGAGGTCGCTTAGAGCACGCTCGAAGTTCTCGGTTCCCCCGAACAGCGCCAGATCCTCCGCTGTCAAATCGCCATCGTGTGCGTGTTCGAACAGAGAGCCGTAAGCGAATTCCGGCCAGACATTGATACTGAGTCCGTTGCCGCACAGCAGAGCGGCCCCGGAGAAGCGCGCAGCCAGATTCGGCCAGGCTTCGAGCGAGCCATCGAGACGCGGGGTTGGCATGCCCGCGTATTCCTATCAAGCGGCGCCGTCTGACTACCGGGATTCTGTCAATCCGAGAGACGAAGTTGAACCGCCTACAGCCCCAGCGAGCGCCCGACGATCTCCTTCATGATCTCGTTGGCGCCGCCGTAGATGCGCGTGACGCGGGCGTCGGCGAAGGCGCGGGCGATCGGGTACTCGAGCATGTAGCCGTAGCCGCCGAACAGCTGCAGGCAGCGATCGACGACGCGGCCCTGCAGGTCGGTGCACCACCACTTCGCGGTGGCGGCGTCCTCTGGTGTGAGCTCGCGGGCGTTGAGCGCCTGGGCACACTGATCGATGAACGCGCGCGCGATCTGGGTTTCCCCGTGCAGCTCAGCGAGCGTGAAGCGCGAGCTCTGAAAGGAGCCGATCGGCTGGCCGAAGGCCTTGCGCTCGCGCACGTAGTCGAGTGTCCAGCCGATCGCGGCCTCGGCGGCGGCGACGGCGGAGGCGGCGATCGACAGGCGCTCCTGGGGCAGGTTCGAGACGAGGTAGCGAAAGCCCTCGCCCTCCTGGCCGAGCAGGTTCTCGACGGGCACGCGCGCGTCTGCGAAGGACAGCTCGGCGGTGTCCTGGGCGTGCTGGCCGACCTTCTCGAGGTTGCGCCCGCGCTCGAAGCCCTCAGTGCAGCGCTCGACGATCATCAGGCTGATGCCGCGATGGCGCTCGGTCGGGTCGGTCTTGACCGCGAGGATCACGAGGTCGGCGTTGATGCCGTTGGTGATGAACGTCTTCGAGCCGTTGACCA